>Ga0265797_10003434_pt1 | contig 25277 bp, 32 predicted proteins | sample P2T30metagenome_FD_192433 | JGI IMG/M metagenome (GOLD analysis project Ga0265797, IMG submission 192433) | Plant litter microbial communities from East Loma Ridge, Irvine, California - P2 T30 | ecosystem: Environmental > Terrestrial > Plant litter > Unclassified | place: USA: California... | reverse complement strand
TTCATTTTCCTTCCTTTTTATTCTTCTTCTTCTTCTTCACGCCCTTCTCCTTCTTTTCGATAGGACTGCACTACGTCTCCATACACAAACACCAGATCCATGCCATGGGATGAACGCACTAACATAAAACAAACCAATGCTTACTCAATGCCACCCTTCCCTCACCCAACCCGTCTTGCCCGTCATACACTTAGTTCTTATACGAATCACAGATATCTGCTTTCAGCACTTCCACCCGTCCCTCATCCATCCACCCATTGCAAAATGCTGCTCAAAAGTCCTCAAAAAGACATTCGAGTCGGTGAGTTTTCATCAGCAGACGCTTGAAGCTAGGGGCGGTGCTTCATCGATACGGTAGATAGATAGACAGACGGATAGGGACAGATGTTCAGATACTACTCCGAAACTGGAACAGAACAGAACAGCGAATTTCTTTTCCTTTCTTTAGATCGCAGACAGACAAGACAGGTAGTCCAGGCTCGCGATCTCGTTGCCAGTTCGGGTTCGGGTCCGGTTTCGCTCGGTGCGACCTCCCATGCATGCTGCGATACAGTTAGGTAGTCGTGGGTATCGTCTTTCCTGTCGGAGGGAGTAATGAGGATGGAGATTGGAGAAGATGGACCGGGTCTGGGGTTCAGTCCTTCTTTTATTCTTCCTTTGTGCTTTCCGTGATGTGATGTGCGATTTGTGTTCCTTCATTGGATATTATTCGTATACATGCGTACATAGCACAACCTTTTTCCCACGCAACGGCTTCCCCGCAAATCGTAGCGACCTGCAATGGGTTAGAGGGCCAGGACAAGAAATTGTGTCTTAGAAATTAGATGAACTAGTCGACAGTTATAATGCGTGGGTTTGTCTGGTGTGGTATGTGGGTGTCGGCGTCTTGTCGGTCGACATAGCAGGCCGAGTACTCGGTAGATGTGAAGAGATAAGGGAGGCGGCAAAAACGAGAAGGCATTCGAAAGTGACAAGCTACGCAGCCTTCTCACCTTCATGTTTGGGAGAGCTTTCTTGCCTCGTTGATGTAGAAGGTTGGTTGCTTCCCTCTCACCTCGACAAGTCGGTGGTGGACAGAACTCGGTGTGGACGTAAGTACTCGATCGATCGATGCCGGATTCGTCTAATGCGTTCGACAACTTCAGAACTCTCCCGCTCGGGTGTGCCGTTGGATTAAGGTGTATTCACGGGTGCTGGTTTCAGGTCTCTGTCTCAGCTTTACATACTTCAAGGGAGGTGACCAAAGCCTGGCGTGAACCGATGAGTACTATCAAGTGTAAGTTTTGGTTGTTAAACTCCTTTCTTCACATCGATGTTGCTTGTCTTAATGCGACCCAAATCCTTTACCGACGTTGCTTGGGATTGCCGGACTGATGTATACAGTGAGAGAAAGGCATCCCAAGGCAGAACTTCAGGCTGCAGACCCACGTACTCATAGAGGCTGCGTGGAGAAAGCGATCAGCACCCGGAAATCGCCTACTGTACGAGATAAAGACTGAAACCGCAGAGAAGGAAGTGAAAGTAGAAATAGAAAGGCTTTGCTTGACCCTTCCAAACCCACAACTTGGCGTGGTTGTTCAGAAGATCGTCGAAAGGGATCTCCAATTTTCCATCACACATCGGTGATGTTTCATGATAAGAGCATAAGCATGACGCCAAGTCAGACGATCACTCGTCTGCGCTGACATGGACTTGTCGACTTTGTGAGGTTGTGCGAATCCTGATTCGCATGTGCCACGCACGAGGCTGACCCAAGAGGGTGCTGATCGCCGTTGGGGATCAACATGCGGTTGCGCGTACGGCGACTGAGATTTTCTCTGCTCTCCTCACCACTGTTTTGCATATTCCTCTGCGACTCGTGAGTGAGTGTCAATTCAGGCAACCACTGACTGTCGATGTTTGGTTGGGATTGTTATATGTTTTGATGGAGTGAGGAGGTGGGATGCCGCTTGAGAGACTGCGTGACTGCTCGTTTGTGACTTGTGAGGCTGAGGTCTAGACTCCACCTGGATGCATGAGGTAGTCGAACCAGACATGGAGTATAATCATGTGGACGAAGCGAAAAAATCTGATAGAAAACGACCGACCGGAAGTCGGTAGATGATGAATGGCGGGCTTGAAAAAGAGCCACGCAGACGTGAATCATAAGCATACAGAACTATACCGTAGATATGACCTTGCCGTAAACGGTAGGTGCTCAGGACGAGCGAGGGGTCACAGTCTTGCAGAACGCGTGGTATCGTCGTATCAGTAGTCATCCACATGTTTGCTCTGCGGTGTGGCGTGCGCGCGTGCGTGGAAGGGGTATGTAAGTATAAAATGTCTGTGGCGAGGCAAGGCTTCCTGGCGAGGAGTATGGCCAGTGCCAGGGTGAGACCCGCAGTAGTCAGGTGGCGATTGGCGAAGAGATATAGGTGTGGGTGGATGATAATCATGGACGTGGGTATGGGATGATGGCACTCCTTGATGGATGGACCTGGACCGGACTGGACTACCGATGGACTGTGGGGAAAGGGCTCAGCATAATCAGAGAGTGGCCCGAGCAATTGAGCCCGGGGAATCGTTTCGAGCGAAGCAGAAGAAGAGTAGTGTTTGAGAGTATGTGGTATGTTGTGGTAGGGTAGCCGGTGTACAAGAGGTGGAGTTTGCTACGATGGTTGTGATGATCAGAAAAATCGATAGTCGACGGGAAGACGCAGGGGAGGAGAAAGGCTTGGGCTGGCTTGCGTAGCTGATTCCCCGAGTCTCATTTCTTTTGCAGTGGGCACGCGTTCATTCGTGCCTTGCCAAGCCCGAGGAGCGTACAATTCGCGTGTCTTGATGGCGTAAGTCGGGAGGAGGAGTGTATACCATTTACGTAGTGCTGATGGAAGTGAGTATTGTGGTATAGCTACTAATTGATATTCCGCGGGTAGAAGGGGGTTGATGTTTTCACAGTATGTAGTCTTCAATAGTGAAAATTCAAGATCGTGACAAGAGTGAGGAAGACAGGCAAGAACAATAGAGTCATGTAATTCTTGATGGTGTATATTAATAGGCGGCAGGCTTTCACTTTGAAACACACCAGAATCACGTGATGACGGTGTTGCAGTATAACTCTTACATACACGTGGTTATCATTGTTGAAGCACATGAAAGATGTCTGTCTGTGAGTCTTTCAAGAACAGCAGCATACACGTGATTGACGAAATATTATTCCATACAAGAATTGCGTGTTCTCGACGGGAGCAGAGGGTGGTGGTAATAATAGCGGGCGGATAGCGCAGAACTAGACTCGTCCAAGAACGCGCGTCGAGCAACGGCCACGCAATCGGGGCGACGAAGCCCAGCCAAGTGAGCGACAGCCAAAGACCTCCGTCCGCCCACCGCAGTCCCGTTGGCCGCCCATTGATTGATTGAAGCTTCTCTGCCTCTGCCGTGGACTGGACTGGACTGACTGAATGACTTACCACTGACTACTGGACTGCACCGCTGGACTCGACATCGACATCGACATACCTCACTCACCAGCTGCCTCTTTCACCTCTACATTTAATCCATCCCCTGCACAAAAGCGGGCGCATCATAATCCAGGGTCGGTCGGTCCACGGAGGCTGAGTGATCGGCAGGCAAGGCAAAGGAAAGGGCTGTGCAAGCGAAGCAAGCATCGGGGAACGTCAGAACGTCAGCGGGCGCAACTCTCACTCGACACTCGACACCACCTCCTACCATCTACTCACTCCCATCTCGACTCGACAACGACCACGCGCACCGGCGCCCTCGTCAACACACTCATTACACTCCCTCGACTCCCTCCAACCCGCCGAACCATGGACAACAGGACCGGTATGCCCAGGCGCAAGCCCGTGCCGCAGCCGCCACAGCAGCTCTCAGAGACCTGGGCCCAGGATCTGACTGCACAGTTCCGCCGCACACTCTCGACAAAGCGTATGAACGACCTCAGCAGAAGACCGCTCTCCCAGCGCCGCACACCATCACACCTGTCCACCGAAGTCGTCGTTGACCGCAGCTCGACACCACAACATAATGCTCCTCCGCCTCCTTCACGGCAAGCACCACCTGTGCCCGGGACTCCTCAAATGGCACCCAATACTCCCATCGCTCCTCCGCCGAGTTATAACGCAAGCCTACGAAACATCCCAATCGTACCCACAGCGCCAGCGGACAGCAGATCACTTCGCTTCCGTAGCATGCTCATGTCTCTCTCAAACACGCCTTGCAAGTGGGAAAACCCTGGCCTCCTTGATGAAGCGCTCGGCGCCATACCCTTGGAACGCATCTACGAAAAGGCACAAGAGGAGTGTGATTTGTTCGAGGCCGAGGCTGCCTCGTTGGGCAAGAAGCCTGCGTGGGGCTTCCAGGACTGCGTCATTCGTGCTCTCATGAAATGGTTCAGATCCGAGTTCTTCGAATGGGTCAACAACCCAAAATGCACAGCATGCCACGCACCTACCGTTGCCGAGGGCATGGCTGCACCTTTGGCCGACGAGTCAGCTCGTGGTGCCAGCAGGGTTGAGCTCTACCGATGCAGCAACCAGTACTGCCAGTCTTTCGAGCGTTTCCCCAGATACAACGACGCATTCGTCTTGCTCCAAACTAGACGTGGACGAGTAGGCGAGTGGGCGAACTGCTTCACTATGCTTTGCCGCGCCATTGGCAGCAGAGTGAGATGGGTCTGGAACGCAGAGGACCACGTCTGGACCGAAGTTTACAGCTCTCACCGTAGACGCTGGGTGCATGTCGACTGTTGTGAGGAGGCATGGGATGCGCCTCTGCTTTACACTCAAGGTATGTTGGACCCAAGATCACAACATGTATCAATCAAAGTCTAACTCTTTCTCAGGCTGGCGCAAAAAGCTCAGTTACTGCATTGCATTCTCTGCCGATGGCTGTGCAGATGTCACCCGTCGTTACGTGCGTGACGCAGCCTCCGCCACAAAGCGCAACAGATGCTCAGAAGGCGAGCTGATTCACATCGTTCGCGAAATCAAGGCCATGCGCCGAAAAGACATGGACAAGAAGGAGAGGTTTACTCTCATGTCCGAAGACACCCGCGAGGATGAAGAATTCCGCCGCAACGTCATCGAAAGCCTGGCCTTTACCATCAGCCGCATACTTCCCGGTGGTGACGCCTCCAAGGGCGCATCACAACGATCTGACCCGGACGCACAAAAGGCCGCCGAAGCACGACGAGAAGCAGAAATCCTGCGTGCACGAGGCCGCGGCGCTCACAATCTGCCCCGCGGTCAAGGGCAGTAATACAACATTCTCGACCATGAACCTTTTTTTGCGCGTATCTGGCATGGCGTTACCACGGCGGGGTGATCCACCCTTTTTTTGCTTTACATTTCTTACGCGGACACCTGGAGGCCAAATCCATCTACGAAGCGAATCTAGCACCGGCGTCAAACTGTTTCTTGGATACCTGGGACATTCTTCGATTCTTGGGAAAATACCCCTCTAACATTATACCACTGCTTGCCAGGTCCTGAATGGTCTGGAAGCACTTTTTCCTTTTCCATCAACATTTGCGCAATGTCTAGTACCGTCGCTTCAAGAGCGCAACAACATCTTTCAGGGGTTTCTTTTGTTTTTCTTTTTAGCCTTGGCCGGGATGAAGGTCACGGGCATATCCACAGCACAGATGCTGTTATGGGAGGAAAAAGGGAGGACACAACAACAAGCTTCTTTCGGGTCATCATGCAGATGTGGAATGTTTTTATCATACGCATGCGCTGCTGGGGATTTTTGGAAGGGCTCATTCACTTTGATGCGCTTTTTTTGACGATGAACGCGCGCAAGAGACGATGGCAGGCGGACTTTTCCTTGTTCTTTTCTTTTTCGAAAACTTTTTATTTCTTCTCAAACTACCTGAGCTGCATCATGATCATGATGCGAAAGAGACATTGGGGGCAAGCATTTATCTGACATCCTCGCTCTCTCTGTCTACCTATCCATATATCACTATCACAATTTGACAGAGGGTGATCAAACTTGACAAATTCACTGCTCTGCATCTCTCTTTCTTGTACGAGGAATTACTTCCTGAGACTTTCTCGCCGCAACATTGAATGGCCTTTGATGAGAACCATAAGGTAAGGAAGGTGAGGTACAGGATCTTCTGCTTCTCTCACGTCTCCAGTCACCACATCCCACAAAACCGTCTCAGAGCCATCACTCTTGCAACTCTCGTGAAATTCGCGCGGTCGACGTATATATATATCTCCTACACGTCACGAATATTAAATGATACGGATAAATAGTGAGTGAATGAGATAGCAAGGGTTTCCCCGTAAAAGCATCAATGTGTCGGACAAGGACAAGGTTGTTGTGTCTATTTTTAGGGACCTCTTTTCTTCCTGCCTTTGCTACTACTGTACTACAAAACATCGACCTTCACCTACCTAATGCACATCTAAGACTCTACTGTACTCCACACCCACCAACTTCTTTTAGCTGCCTTCCAATTGTCTTGGTGGCTGCTTACGTTTCCGGTGGTGGCTGACGGATGGGGTGGGATCCTTGGATTGAAGGATGCACGCACGCGTGCACGCTGGCCGGCCCCACTCCTCCTTTGACTGCGGTCTGGTTCTGGTTCTGATTCTGGTTCCGGTTCTGTTCCTTGCGGTGAAGGAGAATAGATTTTCTGGTATGGATACTGTACATGTCTTACGTCTCCTTCGGGGCATAGCTTGCTTGCTTGCTTGGCTTGGCTGTTGCGTATACATACGATACATACGTGAAGCTTCGTCATGCCGCCGTGCCTTGGTGGATTGCGTGTGCGCCGTGCGTGTGTGAGGTCGGGTAAAGGTCAGGTAACGTACTTGTACGTGCGTGCTCATGCGGGCCTTTTTTGCATCTGATCATTATTCTACCACCTAGGTATGCTTGTTGTAGTTGTATGTGTACGCGGCCGGACAGAGGTCTGGGTGGGGGCGGCGGTCTCGTGCCTTGTGCCTTGTCACGACTTGTGCCTTATACATTTCTCTGATGATGGGATGGAGATGGGGATTTGATGTGATGTGATGTGATGTGATCGAGGGCGGGTGCTGCATGCGTGAAGTATTGATGGGCATACAGTGAGTCTTCACTTCTGGTGGTTGAAGATTATGTGAGATGCTACATGTACGGCAGGTATGTGCTGTAGATTGAAACGAGTTGTCGGTTCCTTGGTTGTCTGATGTAAAATTGACAGCGGAGCAATACCTGAATAATAATAATAATACAGGGCTGTTTGGGCGCCGTTTCTTTCGTGGAGTTAGAGAGGGGCTACAGTACAGTATCTACGATGATGGTATTGTTATTCTGCTGCCTGCATGTGGTGGTTACGAAGATGCTGCTATACTTTGAGTCTTTGACAAGCATTACATTACGAGTCAGCCCCATCATCTTTCTCGCCGCAGCACAGCCAACACAGCTGGGCGCAGTCACCTTCTCAGAAGCAAAGCCACCCACCAACGCGTTGCGAACTGCGACCGGCCTTGCTTCACACCCGCAAACCCTTGGCATCGCCGCCGTATTGCCCGTGAAACATCAATGATCGTCAGGGAGTCCTACATGCTATATTACACATTGCCCGGCCTCCTTTGCAGTTAGGTGTCCCTCCATTCAGCCTTGTGTTCCTGTACCTCCACCCTCGCTTGTCGACGTACATCTAGCATCCTTCTCTCGCCGTTGATCGCATCAACCGGTCAATCAGCCAACCTACAGTAAATCCCTCTATTGACAACAAGAACAACAACAAACAAATCACTTCCATACCGCCACCATGGGTAAAGGCGGTCGCATCGCGTGTATCTTCACGCCCATGGTCCTTACCATAGCCTCGCTCATCGCCCTCGCTTTCCTTGAGGCCTCCGGCTGGTCACCCGACTCACCACTCAACAACAACTACCTTATGTCCGTCGACTTCAGCAACTTCACCGTCGCTGATGCCGGAGCCGTGAGCAACTCCACCGAGCTCACAGCAGCCCTGACTCTCGCCGAAGCCAGCGGCCAACTCAAAGAGACCTACCGCATCTACCTCTGGAACTATTGCAGCGCAAACAAGACTTCCGGCGACATTGACTACTGCAGCGACAGACAATCAAGCTTCGTCTTCGACCCGGTCGAGCAATTCGGCCTCAACGCGACAGACGCAGAGGTCCCGACTGGAACGAGCACGGGCGACAACGCCGTCCAGAGCGCCATCAACAATGCCAAAGAGAACGCGAAGGAATTCCAGGACAACGTGCTCGGAGACGCCGCGTCTGGAGCCATCAAAGTGTACAAGCGCGTCGCCAAGTGGAACTTCATCGCATACCAGATCGCATTCTGGACGACTGTCATCACGATCGTCGTCGGCCTGCTGGCGATTTGCAGTCGCTGGGGAAGCTTGTGCACATGGATCATGGCGATTGTATGTCCCTCTCCTCTCCTCTCTCAATCTCAAGACTACCAGCAGTCAGCTAACTCTACATGCCCAGGTCTCTACCCTCTTTACCTTCGTCGCCTCCCTCACCACCACAATCCTCTTCTCCTCCCTCACCGGCGCCCTGCACACCCTCCTCGACCCCTACAACATCAAAGTAAACCTCGGCACCCGCGCGCTCGCCGTATCCTGGATCGCAACCGCCCTCTCCATCATCGCGACCCTCTTCTGGCTCTTCTCCATCTGCTGCTGCTCAGGCCGCAACAACCCGCACCACCGCAGCAACAGCAAGAACGGCCTCTGGAACGCAGAGCCCAAGGGCCACGAAAGCGGCGGCAGGCGCTCGGTCATGAGCCTGGGCAAGTCCGGCCCTGGGTACGAGCGTGTTGAGAGCCCGAACGGAGGCGGTGACAGGGTGCCGCTTAGGGACTACCCGCAGCAGCCTACTGCGTACCAGTCGCCGCAGCCTTATGGCGGTGGGTACGCGCAGCAGTCTAATGCTTTCGAGCCTTATAGGCAACAGCAGCCGGCGCGTTGGTAGAGGGTCTTGGCGAGAGGCCACCATCTTGTTATTGTTATTGTTCCTCCTTTCTCTACTTGCAAGAAGCATAGCGCGGGCGTTTTCTCGGGCTGTCTAGGAAGTGGACCGGGGACGGGTCCGCGTCCATTTTTTGAAGCTTTCTTTGGTCTTTTTGTAACACGACGAGCGATGATACCACGAAATTGTCTTGAAAGCTCACGGCGAAGCGAGGAAGGAAGGGAAGGCAAGACACGTCTACCTTGCCTATTCCTGCTTGCTTGCAGATGCCGCTTCTTTGTTTTTTGTACATATGATCTCTCTCTTTTCCAATATACATTTCCGTCGCAGTCGTCTTTCCTTCCCTCTCTCTCTCTCTCTCTCTCTCTCAGAAGCTATGTACTTACATGTGCTGCTGCTCCCATTGACAACCGAGAGGCGAACCAAAGAACCAGCCATCAATCATCATGTAAGGGCTCGTCAGTATTGTTCAAGATGTGCATGTCGTGTGTGTGTACAAAGTGCCATCGACGTTCGTCGACCAGTGCTGGAGTAACCTGCTAGTTGAGCCAACGGCAAAGACCTAAAGAAGAGAGAAGAAGAAGAAGAAGGTGTATTCATTATTCAACACGTCACAATCCCAAACTCAGCCCACCAGTTCTTCGCCGGCGGTTTATGGGCTAGACCCCATTTCCTCAACTCGGCTAGGGATTCTGCTTTTTCTGCTTCTGCTTCTGTTTCTGCTTCTGCTTCTTTCGATGATGATGATGATGATGATGATAGGATCGGTTTCCCCTTTATGCTGTCTTCCACAGTATATGGATCCCACATTTCGAAATCGACAAGGCCGCTGTTTTGAATGTAAATAAATGTTTGTCAGCTGGTTTATTTCAAGAATTGATTCGATTCGATTGATTTTTTGAGTCGGTAGTGGTGGTGGTGATGGTAGTGGTGGCAGTTGCAGGGAATGAACATAATACAAGGCATGGACTTGTTGTTGCTGCTGCTGCTGCTGCTGCTGCTTGTTGGGAAACGGAGACAAGATAGATAGATAGAGAAGGTGGAGAAATTTTAACTGACCATTTCTTCGTCTCCCGATCCCACATCACGTTCCTTAGGCCTTTGTCGCCGGGTTCGATGCCGAGTTTTCGGATTGATCTATTTTTTGGAGGAAGGGATATGGGGTTAGCTGGGATTGGATTTTTCGGTTTGTGAAATGAATGGGCTTGCTGACTTTCTTTTTTTCTTGATGATGAGCCCGTCGACGTAAAACAAAAATTCTTATGGGCAGTTTCGATGGGAATTGGAATTGGAAGAACAAGACTCTCGATCCGATTTCTTTCTTCTGAACAAAACCACGAAATCCCGCAGCTGACATATGTACAAACAGAAATGAAAACTCACCTCAAAGCCTCCAAGAACCCTCTCTGGATCTCCTCTCTCTCCTCGTCCGCTAGGCTCCAATACCCGAGCTCAAACAGTGATTTGCCACTTATCTTGCTCATCACCGTGCTGCTGATGTAGCCTGTCTGGGGCAGAGGGCTGTTGGCGGAGTTGGGTTGGGGGGTGTGGGAGAAGGCTGTCAGGTGCGGGGCGCAGGGGGTTTGGGAGTCGCGGAAGATTGTTAGGGCGCGGAGTTCGTGGGAGGTGGGCGTGCTGGGGGGTGGGATTTGGGTTGTTGAGGATGAGGGTGAATTGTTGGTTGCGATGGTGGTGCTGGGTTCTTCGTGGATTTGGACTTTGATTTTGAGGATAAATTCTTCGCTTTTTTCTCCGTCTTCTTCGTTCTTGTTATCGTTATTGTCGTTTCCGTTCACTGCAGGTTTCGACGACGATGCTTTTCCTTCTGCTGGCGAAACGCGTCGACAGCGGTATAAGATCCGGCGTTCGGGTGGTGTTACACCGTGGCATTGTCGGAAGTCTGTTATGGCTTCAAGGCGTTGGAACGAAGTCCCGTCTGGGAATGTGAGGACTTCGTCGAATGGGACTCGGAGGGATGCCATTGTTGTTTGTATTAGTTGGTGAGGAATATCTTGTTTGAAGGGATCATGTAAGTGATTGGGCGGTTGACGAAGCACGGTAGCCGAGGTTTGTTCTTTTTTGACGAGGATTGGCTTTGATTGCAGGTCTGGTATGTTCTGTGAAATTGGGTGTTTGGCGTTTTGGTCCGAGGGTTTAGAATGAGATGAGACGAGATGATACTCATTCGGTGTATAGTGTATCGTATGGAGTGAGGTTACAACATGCCTAACGTATGACATCGATCTTTCCTGTCGGGAATTGGTCCTTCTGTCCGGCCAATCACTGTCTCGTCGTCTCAACCACTCCACACTGTGACAATTACACATGCTCGGAAAACCCACCAGAAAAGACACCACTTTCCTCTGATCCTCGCCAGTCCCTGGCTCGATGAGATTCTGAAACAGTGCAAAAAGGAGATGCGTTGTTTCTATCATCCTATCATGAGTACTCACATTGAAGCCCGGATGGCTGGCCAAAATTAAAACATCGCCACACAAAGAATCCCCCGAGTCCCGTCTGCCAAGTCGATAGTACGGAATGCCAGAAGGCAATCCTCTTGCTGCCTAGTCTAACCAAGTACACTTACACGAACCTGCCGAGCAACCCCGTTTGAATTCCATCTCAGTATCCCCAACTCCAAAACCCACCTAGGTCCCCCAACAATGGCGACTCCCAAAGAAGAACAAGAAACAACCCAACTCCCAGACCCAGGCCGCCTCTTCCCCGTCTGCTGCGCCGCAGACATACCCGCAGAAGTAGGTAAACTAAGCATGTCATATCAATCCTCCCGCAAGATGCGTCCCCAAAGCTCAACTGGCTGAAAACCTCGCCTTTGCCCAAGCTCGTCGACCGCTTCATCGAAGAAAACCAAATGCACGGCCCCTACGCCAAACTGTCCTGCAACTTCGTCTTCGTCGACAGCCTCTCGGAGACGTACACAGACGAGACCGAGATCGGCGACATGGAAGACGAGCGTAACCAGGCCGTGACATCGCCGACTTCGCCCTTCAAGGGCAAATCGCCGGCCGAATGCCACCGATTACTCCGTGAAATGCGTTTTGCAGGGTCGGATGTTGATTATACTTGTTTTGTTGTTATGGATGAGAGGTCGCTTGAGGATGATACTGTTCTCTTGGTTAATGTGTTGGATGGGGAGGGAAAGGAGGGTGAGGTGAGGTTTTTCAGGGCTAGTTTTGAGATTGTGGATACGAGGTTACTGGGATATCTGGATGGGGAGTTTTTCGGTTTCGAGAGAGATTTGGAGGCTGTCAGAGGGACGGAAGATGGGGTTCTGAGGATCTAGGCTTTCGTATGATTTGTATGGGAGGAGTGCTAGTAGAGCTTGAGTTTTCAAAAACCCGTCCGACTCACAGCACAGCGAAAGCGCTGGCGTAACTGACACTGCTCTCAGAAACCTGCTTCACCTCGCCACTCCTCTCATAGCACAGGAATTTGAACAAGCCCTGCGAATCGCCCTCTCTCACCTCTTCCAACCCAGTCATCACAACTCCAATCGGATGACGCCCGCAAACAGTGTTGCCAGTCTCGCTCAGAACATCCAACCAAGCCTGATGGCTACCAGTTTCACATGCGCCCATGCACTCGAAGTCGACCTTCTTGATGGAGTCGTGGATTTCTGGGTTGGTCGGTGTCTTCGAGCTGGATCGGAGAGATGTGGCGTCGCCTGTGCTGGGTTGGTAGTGCGTGTAGCGGAAGCGAAGGCCCCAGTGTGCGAAATCGGAGCTGACGACGAAGGCGTTGGTCGGATCTGCGAGGTAAGGTGCGAGGATCTTGCCTAGAGTGCGTTCGGTTGTGGCGGAGGTGTTGCCAATCATGATGGGCACTAGAGGTGGGATGTTGGTGCCATGGGCTCTGAAGGTTGGAGTTAGTATGACAAGATGGGATCGGTAGTAGTCTGACAATACATGTAGCGACTCACTTTGACAGCATCTTGTAGATGTAAGGCAGGTGCATCTCGAGACTGTGCTCATCTTCGTCGACGTCCTGGGTCATCCAGTCGAATTGACCGGTCTTGTGGAGTTCTGCTGTTGTGGCTGCGTCGATTGGGAGGTTACCTAGAGGGGTACCGTAGTGGGTGCATTTTGTCAATGCAGCTTTCTCAAGGTACAGGTGGTGTGATGGGCCTAGAAGGAAAACTCGTTTCCTAGATAGGTCGTCAGCTGGAGTGCATTGCATGTAGGGAGCTGACCCGTAAATATGTGAGATGGTAAGATATCAGGACTTGTGCATCGTATTGATATAGGTGGGCGATCAAAGAACAGGCAACGGTTCACTCACGTATTGCTCACGTCCCACGCCTTGTACGCGTAGGCGGCTGGCGGACCAGAATACGAGTAGCCGGCATGTCTTAAATAGATGTTGTCAGTAGAGATATTGGAGTACGAACAAAAGCTAAAGCATACGGTCCGATGATGATTCTGGCTCCAGATACGGGTAGGTCTGGCACTTCCTGGCCTTTGGTTTGAGGCCCGATACATGTCAGTGGTGTCTTCACGGCGTCGAGCCAGCCATCGAGCTGTGAGTTCAGCTGTGATTTGGAAGATGTATACCACGACCCTGCATGGGATGGGTTACGGATAATTTGCCTGTTCGACATGATCGAGTTGGGAGCACAATTTCCAGGTGAAGTACTTAGAAAGTTGTGGTGGTTGACTGGACTGGTGAGGTATATGTACGGTAATCGATAGTGGGGCATCCATTCTCATGTCTTTTGAGAGACATCGTCATTTGCACTTCCGGGGAACGCGTGCACTGAACGCGTCTTCCATCTCGACTCAGCTATACCGTTGACGCGACATCTCGACGTGATTCCAACTCGCGCATAAGAACATCACATCAATACCGGTAACCACGATACCAGCACATCCGAAATTATGCTCCTCAAACGCAAGCGTTCCGCCAACATCCTCTCCTCGCCAACCACCACCTCCTCCGACTCCTCATCCTCAGTGCAAGCCTTCTACCCAAACACCAAACCCGCCAGGATCGCATCACCCTTCGATTCACCCAGTAACAAACCTCAACTCTCCTTCGACTGCGACACGCCTTCACACCTCAACATCCGCACCCGCAAACGGCACCGCGACAACCGCCCTGAAGCCTCCGCCGTGCATGGTGCGTCATCTCCTTCATCCTGCCGTATATCAGCGTCCTGCTGGATCGGCGCAGTGATAAACATGAGCGCGCTCGCTGACGTCTCGCGTGTCGCAGCTTCTACAATCCAGCGGTTATACCAAGCGCAACAACAGCAGCAGCAGCAAATCCAACAGCAGCAACATGAGCAACAACCCGCTCAACACCTCGAACAAGCCCACCAACCACCCTCAGCACCACTCCATGCTCCAGCGTCCCAGAAAAGCACTCTCCACAGTTTCTGGCACATCGAGCAACCAATCCCCGCAATAGCAGCAGCAGCAGCAGCAGCAGCAGCAGCAGCAACACCCTCACAGCCACAGCCACAAGACAGCACACAAGCCACCACTCCCCGTTGCGAAGACTGCGACGGCAGTCTCCGAAGTGAAGACGCAATGGACGTCGACGACGGCTCGTGCGCAGAAGACAAAGCGTGCGGCTCGTGTCGGAGACCGGTGTGCGACGGGTGTGCAGTTTTCGGGCGCGAGCGGGTTTGTGCAGGTTGTGCTGGGTGTGAGAGGGGGTGGTGAGGCGGGAGATGCGTGATATTGTTCGAATATGTGGAAAAGTTTGGGTTTTTTGCGTCTGTTCCTTGTACTATAGCGCTTTGCGGTTTTCGCTTTTTGGGGCAGACGTTGTGATTCTTATTTTTATTTCATTTAGGTTTGAGCGGCGAGTGGGTGCATGTGTGCATTTCTGCAAATCGAGGGTATTGGAGTTTGGGAAGAGGAGGGCCATCTGTCATTTGTGTACAGAGCGGTGATTTTTTTTTTCTCTCTTGTAGATCGTCTTCAGGCGATTTGGGTACACACATTTTCATGTCCGGCTAGTGCACTGTATCACAGTATTGATCCCGCATGTACGTGGTAGAGAACGACGTATCATACCGCGAGTAATAAGTCGCGTTGGCACAGGTAATCACTTCAGGAACAGCAGCAGCAGCAAACATTACAGTCATGATCGCCTGCGAAAAGCCACTCGAGGTCGGCAACAGTGGAAACGTGACAACATCAAGGGTTCCTTGATATCTTCCTTTTCCAAGTCTATATAGTATCCGTTACAAGTAATAACTCCCCTCTCTGACCTCGCGGTCCGCTATGTTGTGGTTATGGTATCATTTCGTGAGAAGGAACAAACAGTTCTTTTTCCTTCTAAGAGAACTCCAACAAAAGAAAACAATGACAAGCCCCTTCTATATATCTTTCCCTTGAACGCAGTGTCATGTAGAGAACCAGCCCCCGGATGCAGCGACAGTACTGTATGAATTTTTTTGTTTTCTTTGATGTTGATAGTTGATGTTGATGCTGGTCGTATCGATACAAAGGGTCTAAAGGTCTGTCGGATTCAACGAAGAAATCCTATCCTTTTTTTTTTTTTGTGGTGCTTGATGCATGCTCGAGTGTATGTTGTTGGTTTGTCCAGATGCCGGCATTTGGTGCAATGAAGACATTTCCGGTCGTTTGATGCAAGACGGGATGGACATTCCATCCATCAGCGATAACGATCCGATTTCATCATCTTGGTCGAGACTTCTTCCTTTGGCATCTGCTCCTTGCCGCCTTGGTGGATGACGGGCTTGGGCCTGGTGGTTTGCGTTTGGTTGGGCCTGGGCTGGTCGGTGGTTTCGTTGCAGGAGACACCGGAGTCGGCGCGGTTCTCTCTCGTGGCGCCCATGGTTGCTGTGAGGTGGTTGTTGCTAGCGGTGACTTCAGGTGGTGGAGTTGTTTGATTGGCCGAAGAGGCGGTGTCTGCCTGAGGCGAAGATGAGGTTGCGGGTGGTGGCGAGGATGATCGAGAGGGAGCGGTTGTTGTACAGGTGTTGGACTTTCCGTCGGCCAGCGTGGGAATGGTCGGAGTAAGAGATGAGGTTGGAATGGGTGGGTAGTTGGAGTAGTGAGATTGGTCGCTTGAGTCCGGCTCTAAGCTGAGATGGTTTGGATTGTTTTTTGTTTTTTGTTTTTTGCTTTTTTGGTTGATTCTTCGAGGGAGGGGTGGCGGCTCTTATATAGATTGCAGGAGACGGTAGTCGGACCTCGAATGTAATGCAGATGGTCGAGGCTTGGCGCTAGGGTTGTATGAAGCCTGTGGAGTCGCTGGAGTGAATGGTTTTGAGCGGATTTAGACTGGGATAAGTGATACTGGATGTGGGTACGAAGAACAGACAACAGGGGAAGCAAGGAACATCGGATGCTTATGAATGGCGGTTCAGAGTGTCCTCGCCAGGCAGCGAGGGAGGCATGAGGTCACCAACACCTTGCAATAAATCGCACTGCGCCCAAGTCACCGTGATCATTGCCTTGCGCTTGGACGCGAATACCCTGCCTACGTATGTCTGCCCCGGGCGGCCTCTGGCACGTCAGGCAGCAAGAGAGAGGCTGAGCCGGATGCCCAGTGCGTGCCAGTGCCAGAGGCAGCCGTCCGCCTCACACCTTGGGAAATGATGAAAGCCATAAGTGACTCACCACGGGCGTGTGTGTGGAAAGAAAGAGCAGTATAGCAACGGGAAGCTCGAGCTGTGTCGACGCGGACAACGACGACGACGCGTTTTGTATGCACACAGCTATTGCATGCATTCACCTGGGCGAATGGGTTTCTCGCGCCGGCACGAGGCATCTTGCACCGTCCTTGCGCAGGCACCCGAGCGCATCGTCTGATGAGTGGGCGAGTCCAAAAGGCCCGTAGTCCGCGGCGTCAGCATCCCAGCAGGGCGCTGCAAGGGCAAAAGCGGCTCGACGGGCGGATGTATTGTTGTAGCGAGGCTTCTAGGATGTCAGACGACGAGCGACGGGGAGTTTTGGGCAGTCGTGGCACTTTGAAACAGGTACGGGCCAGGAGTCGGCCAGCACCAGCCCTACCCGGGAAATTGGTATGGCGTGTCGGCCCCGTAACACTACGGCAACAAAGTTATCCATGTGCTAATTGCGGTGCCGGGCAGTTGTTCTAGCACCAGCTCTCCGTTCTTCGCTGCTGTCTCGCCTCGCCTCGCCTACCTCGGTTTGCCCACTCTTTCGTCCTCTGTTCCTGCGTTAGCGCGGTTGGTTGGTGGTCAGCGAAAACGAGGCGCTGCTGATATTCCACGAACACGATTGGCCGGCACGACGAGGCCGCCTTGCCATGAGTTATTATTTCTCTTATATCACGTGTTTTGGGGGCTGTGAATACAGGTTTCTGTCGAGAGGCCGCGTCTCACTGGAGCGTAATGTCTGTCCCTCTCCCGCTTTGCAAAAGCAAAGGAATTGGACGTCTTGCGCTGTCTCTCGCCTGTCAGGCAGCCCGTCTCTCCTTTTTCTCCTTTGCAATCGCGGCCCAGCTGAGCCACCTCATCCAGGTCGACATCGTGGCGTCTGTCAGGCGAATGCCGTGCAAGCTGCCGCCGATAGATTTGCGCCTCACACATGGTGGGCGCCGTGGCGTCAAAATTTCTTGTACGTGCAAACAAACGACTTCACCGCGATTAATTCACGTTGGCAGACTCCTTGTGTATGCTCGTGGGCAGCTGTCGGCCAGGCTCGAGATGTCGTAGACAAAATACGTGGTCGGATGTTTACATACAGACAACTTCAGCTAAACTCATCTCATCATAGGTACCTGTTGCCCTCATCACTACCGCCTGCGGCATTACTGCACTGTGGATGTGTATCACCAAAAGCTAGAACACCACAAAAACAATGCACTACACCAAACGCTGTCCTGAAGCAGCGCATGCAAGATATCGATAGGACATATTTTGAGGCTGGCTGTTCGAGAAAAGACTGACCCACAACCTTGCAAGTTGGCGATCTCGACCGCCCTAGGCCGGAACCTTAAACCCGATTAGAACGATTGAAGAGCACCAGGCCTGTTGCAGCGACGCCCGTCGCTCTCAAACTCGGTATGCACCGATAGTGGCCTAGACTATTGAGGATGGAGATGCTCAAAACGGCACTTCAGCTTCGCCATACTTTAGGACCTGCATCTGGTCTCAACCACATGGCGTCTTTAAGGTCCATGACTTACACTACGCGAGCCCACATGGCATTAGCCGACCATGAGGAACACTGACTTCTAGGACCAGACCGACGAAGTAGCGAGCTAGTTGTGATAAGGCGCCTACACATGCATACAAAGATATATACATGTAGAGGCCTCCGGTGGAGTATGTCTTCTTGTACTCTCTCGTCCGTCGTCGCTGTTTCGTCCCTTGGATGATCACTTTTCATTCACTCCGTCAAGTCTAACACAATTTCGATCATCTCACACTCGTTTTTTTCAATAACGCACCGCGGTTCGTCGACATGAGGTCTTTCAGTGTCCTCGCGACACTGGTCGCGTACTTTGCTGCCTCTGCATCTTCACAACAGTATGCCGGCGAAGTCATCGATACCTCCCTTCCAAATGTCCCCGGCTCGGAGATCGCATTCTTTAAAATCCCGGGCGTCATGGACAGCAACAAGAACAGGGCCGCCAACTTGACCCTCATTAATTACATGTCAAAAGGTTCCGATGGCAAGCGTCTTGTGGGAAACAAAGTCCAGCGGGCGGTCATCGTTGTCCATGGCTTGAACAGAGATCCGGGCACCTACGAGTCGAACATGATGAGTGCTCTGTCGGGGCTCACCGGAGACTCCAACATCAACAGGGACTCGGTGGCTATCATGGCACCTTACTTCGCAAACGGTCAGTACACATCGACATCTTTCCCATGTACTATACTGACCTCCAGCTCAGGTGATGACAAGAAAACTGGCTTTCCGTGGACTGACGGCCTTACCGCTGGTCGTGGCTCGACTACCAGTGCTTTGGTGTGGAAAGGCTCGCAATGGTCTGCGGGTGGCAACAATCAGTACCCGTACTACTCGCAAACTACATCGTCTTACACGGTGCTGGATACTATTATCCAGTACTTCGACGACAAGACACTCTTCCCGAACATGAAGCAAATTGTTGTCGCTGGGCACTCTTTGGGTGCGCAGACTGTACAACGGTGAGTCTTTCCAAGACCATAATGAATGTGTTGCGGTGCTGTCATAGATCATGGACTGACTGGCTTCTAGTTACGCCGCTCTTGGCCAGAAGCTCAACACCAATTCACCGGTGACTTACTGGATCGGCAACCCGAACAGCTACGTTTGGCTTTCTAGCGATCGTCCTTTGTCCACTGCATCCTGTCCATCATTCGACGACTACCGTGAAGGCTACAACAAGTTCACCGAGTACCCAAGTCAGTCATAGTTCAAGGCAGTGATAACGTTCCAAGGCTATATACTGACAGTGTACGCAGTGACTTACGGCCAGAGTCTAGTCTCTCAGGGACGCTCGGCAATCCTTGCCAACTACAACAGCAAGCAGATTGCCTACGCTCGCGGTACACAAGACAATGGCGATGATTCATCAACTTGTGCACCCAGAACGACTGGAGGGAACCGCAACGAGCGCTTCTTCAACTTCATCAAGGCGTTCCCTATCTCTTGCCCTGACCCACGAGGCACCAACTGCGACACTGTCGACTTGGTCAACATGGGCCACGATGGAGGTGGAATGTTCTCGTCCCCTGCTGGCCGTGCTAGGTTGTTCACGGATAACTTTTACGGTAATGGTGACCGCTCCTACGACTTCGGCTACCCCAGACAGCAGGACGGCGATGATCCATTCCCAGACCCTGCCCTGAACATGACCTCGTCTTCGCTCAACAACAACACATACGCTGGCAATCTGACATATGCCGGCTGCTGGTCTGACTCTGGATCGTTGCGCTCGCTCTCCACACAAGTGTACGAGAACAGCGCCAACACCATCGAGCTGTGTACATCTACGTGTGTGTCTCGCGGCTTCAGCATTGCCGGTCTTGAGTTTGGATCGCAATGTTTCTGCGGCAATTCAATGACTAGTGGAGCCACCAAAGTCATCGAGAGCTCATGCAAGCAACCTTGTGCAGGCAACAGCACGCAATCCTGCGGTGGCGGCAGCCGACTTTCGGTCTTCTCCAACGGCACGCCGTACGTCTTGCCGCCAGCAAGTAACCCGGAGACTGTCGGCAAGTTCTACTACTCCAACTGCTACACGGAAACAAGCGCGAGAACCCTTTCTGCCAAAAGAACGAGTGGCTCATTCATGACCTTGGAATACTGCGCCGACTATTGCTCCGGCTACAAGTACTTTGGCACTGAGTATTCTTCTGAGTGCTACTGCGGCAATACCATCGACCCGTTGGCGACTATCGCTCCTGTTGGGGATTGCAGCATGACTTGCGCCAACAACTCAATACAATACTGCGGTGCTGGCAACCGGCTTACAATCTTCACTAACCCCGACTGGGTTCAGCCGACAGGAAGTAGCTCGTCAAGCACTTCAACCGCTTCGAGCACCTCAAGCGGTGCTCCTACAGCTTCCGGCGGAGCGTCCAGTCTTTCTTGCCCGGCTTCCAACGACACGGTGGTCACATCGAACGGTCTCAAATTCATCGTGGAGTGCGGAATTGACCATGCTGGTGGCGACCTCACCAGTCTCTCCGTCTCAAGCTTCCAGCAGTGCATTGACGCTTGCTCTTCCAACAGCCAGTGCGTCGACGTAAGTCTGTCAGGCTCAGCATGTTATCTTAAGAAGACAGTCGGCCCTGTTGTGAACATTCCTGGAATCTGGGGCGCGAAACTCTTGACAGACGGCTCCAGCACCACATCAACGGTTTCCAGCTCAAGCACCGGAACGTCGTCCTCGCAGTCCGGATCATCTTCCAGCCTTTCCAGCTCTACAACTTCGCCTTCTTCCTCAAGTGGAACCGCGACCAGCTCCTCTACATCCACCTCCGCAAGCAGCACACCGTCCGACATCTCTTGCCCAGCATCGGACGGCACTACTTACAACAGCCCCAGTGGCCAGAGCTTTGTCATCGAATGTGGCATCGATCATAATGGAGGCGACATGGGTATGAAGTACGTCAGCAGCTTCCAACAATGCATCGATGCCTGTGATCAGACTACCGGATGTGTCGATGTGAGCCTGTCCGGAGCGGCTTGCTACCTCAAGTCCTCCGTGGGACCTGCAGGAAACGTGCCTTCTGTCTGGGGCGCCAAACTCGTCAGCTCTTCGACCTCTTCGACCTCATCCGGAGCGAGCAGCTCTTCGTCTTCCGCGTCATCCTCGACATCGGTTCCCACAGACGTATCCTCATCATCGTCAAGCGCCAGCTCAAGCTCAAGTGCAAGCGCCAGCTCAAGCTCAAGTGCAAGCGCCACACCGACCGCCCTCTCATGCCCAGGCTCAGACGGCATTCTCTACCCCGTGGCTTCCGGCAACAGCTTCCTAGTTGAGTGTGGCATCGATCACCAAGGCGGCGACCTTTCGAGCAAGGATGTCAAGTCTTTCGCAGAGTGCGTCTCTCTGTGTGACACCACCACGAACTGCGTTGACGTCTCGCTGGTGGGCAATGCTTGCTACATGAAGAGCGCTGTCGGTCCAGTCGTCAAACTTGACTATGTCTGGGGCGCTAAACTGATCGTGGCGTCGACTTCGTCGTCTTCGTTGACTACGACTGCCGCTACTACTACCTCGTCGACTTCGGCTTTGGATCTGTCAACTTCAAGCTCGGATACATCGAGTTCTTCTCCATCTTCTTCTTCGACGCTTGACTCAACAACTGCGAGCTCCAGCTCTTCCCTCGCTACCTCGACCAGCGATGCCTCTACCAGCGATACCATGACCAGCTCAAGTTCGGCGCCGACTTCGACCTCGTCGTCAACCACATCTCCTACAACGGAAAGCTCTTCTACATCGAGCGCAACCGACTCTTCTTCGACTACTGGCAGTTCAAGCTCTACAACGCCTCTTTCAAGTACCACAACATCGGCAAGCACCGTGTCCGCGACCACCGAGTTCACCTCTACCAGTTCAAGCTCTACAACGCCTCTTTCTCCCAGCACGACGACAGAATCCAGCAGTAGTTCCTCATCAACTGACTCCTCCTCGAGTACTGTGTCTTCATCCACAACGAGCAGCTCAAGTTCTACGACTGCTCTTTCTTCCAGTACGCAAACATTCTCTAGCAGCAGCTCCGGCTTCGCCACCTCCGTCTCGAGCACCACGACCTCCTCAGCGGCAAGCAGCTCCACCGCTTCCCTACCGGCAGGATTCTCTTACGCTGGCTGTTTCATCGACGGATCCACTCGCGCTCTACCCGTCCCAGCCGGCACCTCAACCTCCCAGACACAGCAGCAGTGCGCGATGACCTGCCAGTCCAAAGGATACAAATACTCCGGAACAGAGTACGCCCAAGAGTGCTGGTGCGGCAACTCAAAGCCCAGCTCTCCGGCCACAGAATCCCAATGCAGCATGGCCTGCAAGGGCGACAGCACGCAGAAGTGCGGCGCCGGCAACCGCCTCTCCGTCGTCTCAGACGACAGCTGGAAGCAGACGTTCTTCGCCAGAGAGAACGTTGGCGCATGGAACTTGCTCGGCTGCTACACGGATTCCACATCTAAGCGTAGCCTTCCCAGTTCGGTCTCACTCGCTGCTTACGGCGGTGGTGCCAATGCCACCATTGCCAATTGCGTCCAGGCCTGCCAGGCGAGAGGTTTCGCTTACTGCGGTGCGGAGTACTACTCGGAGTGCTTTGGCAGCAACGTCGCTCCTGCGACGAACCTGGCTGGCTCTGATCCATTGGCTGCAGGCTGCAATTTCCCTTGCAAGGGCAACAGCACGGAGAGCTGTGGCGGTTCAGCCCGTATCATCGTCTACTCCAACATCAAGAGCTAGGCTTTGCTAAGGTTGTCGTTCTGATGCTTTTTTTTCCCCTCGACTCGACACGCATTTTCCTTTTCTTCTTTCATCTTCTAGACGTTAGATAGGCACGCCTCCACACATAACGGCGGCAATAATAATGACAACATATACATCCCACATCGCCACCTTCCAACCCATCAATCCCCAAAAACCTCACCACTCAACAACCCCGCCAAACCGATCATAAAACCCCCCACTATCCCCCACCCCCCACCCCTCAATCAAAGGCACCAGTCCACCCACACTCTCCTCCGCTTCAATCGCCCCCTCCTCCCTCCCCCTCACCAACCCCGTCTCCACCCGCCCCGGATGACACAGCACGAAAACCACCCCGGGCACATCCACAGCAAAAGACCGCACAAGCATATTCAGCGCGGCCTTGCTGGCCCGATACGCGTACGCCGAGCCTGCGGACCCGGGCGCTGCTACTGTGGGGGAATTGTTGGTCAGGCTCCCCATTCGCGAGGACATGACGATGACTTTGGGAGGCGGGTGTGCGTCGGCACAGCAGAGGAGTAGATTCGGCACCAGAGCGCGGACGAGAGAAAACGTCGCCACGGCGTTGATCTGGAACGTCCGCGTGAGGGTCTCGCTGTCCATCCCCGCGAGGGTTTCGCAGGCTGCGACGTCGTGCGGGTGCTGGTTTTCGAGGGCAGGGACGAGGCCGCGAACGCCGGCGCTGTGGATTAGGAGGTTTATGGGTTGCGTTGAGATTTTTTGCGCGAAGGCTAGGATTGCTTGCTCGTCGGTTAGGTCGAGGGTGTGGGGTTGGACGTTTGGGTGGTTGGGGTTGGGGGCGATTGGGGTGCGGTCGAGGGCGAGGATTTTCGTGGCGGGCTGTTGCGTACGGTAGGCTTGGACGAAGGCTGCGCCTAGGCCGCTGGCGGCGCCTGTTATGAGGATTGTGGGCATTGAGATGCTTGAGAGTGTGTTCTTGCTGTTGATTTGTGGTTGTTATCTCGATGGTGCCGAGTCGGATGGACGATGTTGGTCGTGAGCTTGAGCTTCAACTATCGATTCTCCAAGCGAGTCGATCTCATCGATGATTCGATGGATACGTCTTGAGCATCTGCGGTGGCTATGGCGATTCAAATGAACTTTCTATGTTGTGTTCTGAAAGATGTCGAATGCAAAGGCTCTGGTGAGGTCGACCAAGGGGCATGGATGAACGGCCAAGCCGGCTGCTGCAGAGACCCACTTCCACTTCAAGTCCACACGAACACGTTCGCCACCGAGACACAACATCACTTCATCACTGATGTGTAACTTGGCTTTCCGCGAAGATTGGAAAACCTGCGGAACAAAATCCAAGAGCCAAAGCGTGATGAAGAAACAATCTTGGCAACTGATACATCTTTCCTAGTTACGCACCACCAAGCGAGCCAAGTATTCTTCACATCCCATTAATGAAGCACGACAAACGGCCAGTTCCTTTTCGCCACTACTACCAAGTTCTTGCTGTTCACGTTCCTTACATTAACGTAGCGTTTCATCTCGCCTTCGATCATATACCATCAAAGTCCCCAAAGCCGCTCGTCAAGGTCTCTTCCGAGGCGCTGGACGAGGTCAGCCATCTACGCGTAAGGTCGGGTATCAGCAGAGAACCCCGTGACTAGCACCGACGAACACCTCAACTTCGAACGCTGCGCGGCTTTGCACAACGCCATCCTCGAACACGGCTGGATAGACTGGGCCGATGCACCATCACATCCTGTCTGGAATCTCTGGATCGAAAGTTGGAAACGTGGCCCTCGGGGCTCAATCCACCAGATCCCATGGGGTCTATACCTCGACATGGCAGGTTTCAACCATGGCTATGCCGTGGAAGACGACTGTCGACTCGCTCTCCCGCATTTGGTGGGAGCCAACGGCCACGCTGCAAAGCCGATGGGACACTGCCGGACGCCAAAAAGGGTGCGTTCGAGCTATACCAGCTTGGCCGAAACCCATAGATGCCCTGTCATGACGCGCAGCTGTACGTGGTGCTTGACGCTTCCGTCCGCTCTGTTGCGGACGGGTGGTAGAGGTGGGAGTGGTGAGAGTCGATGAGCCGGATACCGTCTTCAAGGTCGCGGATACCGAGGAGGATTGGGCGTGCTATAGGTTAATGTTTGGCATGTGTGATTGACCTGCTGCGGATTGACGGCACTGCTGTCTTCGTATTGCTTACGATGGCATATTCAGGTCGTGCATACGTAGTAACACGAAAACGATGGCAGCCAGTCAATGTTGACAAACCAGACGCGCGAGCCTCTAGAAAAGAGAAGGAAAGAAAACAAAGAGCGGAAGGAAGCCAAAAAAGACAAAAACATACAACAGGCGGGATTCCCAGATGGTCACCCACTCTAGTACTAGTCGCCCGGTTCAGTGCTTATGTATGGCAGAGCGGACGGGATGCCCAGTTCTCACTGACCTATGGTC
>Ga0265797_10003433_pt1 | contig 25286 bp, 23 predicted proteins | sample P2T30metagenome_FD_192433 | JGI IMG/M metagenome (GOLD analysis project Ga0265797, IMG submission 192433) | Plant litter microbial communities from East Loma Ridge, Irvine, California - P2 T30 | ecosystem: Environmental > Terrestrial > Plant litter > Unclassified | place: USA: California... | reverse complement strand
GAAAAGGTGCTCAGGTCTCAACTCGAGGTCTTCCCTGGTGAGGTCACTGCCATCTCCTTCAATCGTGACTACAGCGCAGTCTCCCAGCTCTCAGCAAGAAGGGAGCGCCTGGCACGTGCCCTAGAGGCGGCAGAGATTTCCAACATAAGGAAGGCTCACCGAGCAGGCGTACAGAAGCGAACCAAGAGCTCAAGCTTTCTCAAAGAACGTAGGCGCTCGAGCTTCCGGTCACGTAGCCTCTTGAACCTTTTTGCCTGGCTAAGACCCGAAAAGGTCGACACCAACCTGTTCTACCAGGAGGAACTTCGTAACGCTGGTGAAAAGATGGAATTCTACCGCAAAACACGAGAGGGCTTCCCGCTGCTGCGGTCCGCCTTTATCACCTTCGCCAATCCACTCGCCGCCCACATTGCATGCCAAACAGTGATTCACACCAGGTCGGGTTATATGACACCCCGCACAATGCCTCTATCCGTAGATGATGTGGTATGGAGCAACGTTAATATCGCCTGGCGGGACAGGACGATACGCACCGTGCTTTCCAACGTACTTATTGTGGCAACGGCGACTGCCTGTGTTGTACCAGTAGCTTTGGCAGGACTCCTCTCCCAAATCATTTATATCACTCAGGCAGTATCTTGGCTGAGCTGGATCAACGAGCTTCCAGCGTCCTTCCTGGGACTGCTTCAAGGTGTAGTACCTCCTGTTCTTGTGACCGTCCTGGTGAAAGGATTTATTTTGATACTAGATTACCTTGTCCGAAAGCAGGGCATCTCTTCTAGAAGCCAGATCCATGTCAAGATCCAAGATTATTACTTCTACTTCCTCTTTGTACAAGTTACTCTCGTAGTGTCTTTGTCTGCGGGGCTTACTGCTATCGCGAACGAAATAGCAAGCGGAGCTTCGCTAGCTGCGACCTTGGCTAAAAATCTGCCAAAAGCGAGCAACTACTTTATTTCTTATATTCTCTTACAAGCTCTGTCGGTCAGCGCCAACTCTCTGCTGAGAATGGACCGTTTATTCGGAAAGCTACTACTTGGTCCCATCTTCGACAAGTCAGTCACCCAGATGATGACAAGAAGGAAAGGTCAGGATGTACAATGGGGCACCTTCGTACCTGTTTTCACAAACCTCTCCTGCATCGGTAGGTCCTAGAGTACAGAAGCGCCTAGAGAAGCCCACGCTGAAACAGACAGGATTCCTCTACGCTATCATCTCACCAATAATCCTTCCTTTGCAGGTTATTGCTATTAGCTTGTTCTGGGTTATCTACACTAGATCAAGTATCCTACTGACGGAGCGGGATCATGGGGGGCTCTTCTACCCCAGAGCCCTCAAACATCTCTTGATAGGCTTGTACCTCATGCAAGTCTGTCTTGTAGCTCTTTTTCTTCTGGTACGAGACTCGCAGGGCAACGCTAGATGTATTGGTCAGGCGTGTATAATGGTGCTTGCTACAGGACTGACGATTGTATATCATCGTTTGCTCTGCAGAGCATTTAACCCGTTGCTGAGTTATTCCCCCACTGCACTTAAGGACGCTTTAGCAAAGGATACAACGGCATCCCCTTTATTTCTCCACAAGGCTCTTAGATCAAGCCCAGCGATTAGTATCCCCAAAGATAGTCATGGAATTGGTTCTACTCGAGCACTGCAGCTTAGGGAGGATCTACCAGATGTGACTGTATCCGATTCAGACGCAACCATCACCAAGTCAGGCAAAATACAATTAAGGTAACAATCGTAAGAACAAGACCTAGTCTTCATCTTGATTCTTTCCGATAGGGATGTAGCAGCGAGCAAAATCATTTTTGCTATTATTGCTGTGGCATAGATCACATGATTTCCTATCGCAGTAAGTACTGCTTGGTAGGCAAGCGCCACGTAGAGCTTTACAACAATACAGACAGCAATACAGTTGTTGACACATACCCCCCATGCGACACAGCTCGCGCAATTATATCACATGACGGAATTTTTATGCGACAACTCCCGGCTTGGCCTCTATAGATCGTACCTGCATCAGCTAGAATGTGCCCGAGTTATGCCTAGAAGCGCCTGCAGATCTAAAACCTGTTCTGGCATTACTGTCTCGATCGATAGGTTCGGAACTCAACGGCCCGAACGGAAGATGTAGGCACAAACAGGGGTACTTGCCGCCGCGCATAGGTCCGGAAAACCGGTTGTCTCGCTGATTGGTGCCACAAGCGCTGGGATGACTAGCGTAGGTGCTAAGCCCAGCGGCGTCAATAAACTACAGCCGGATGGCCGGAGATAGCGAAATGAATGCTAGCCTCCAATAGCGGAAGTTAGGATATCACGCCGCAGGAGACCTTGCAAAGTTCATGGCATGCACCATTATCCGGAATACCCGAACAACTGCACATCTTCCATTACCCACTTAGCGGCACTTCGAAAGCTGATGTGAACAGCGAGGTGCTACCGGGAAGGGCGAACGTAGACTGATCGCTGCCTAGTGTAGGGCACTCTCCAGCGTGTGTTAGCAACATAGGAATTTCCAAACGCTCGACTATATAAAACGTTGTTATGCCAATTATGTACGCTCATTATTTCTCCATCTCACTTCACAGCAACAGACGCAATTCTGTCAGCATGTTTCCGTCTGAGAACGGCGATGTCGAGATTCGGATCCAACATGCTAGGTTTCTCGTCTCATCCTCAGTCATGTCACAAACGTCACCAGAGTTTCCTAAGCTCTTCACTCAACATGGCTCGTTGTGTGGGCGCATTGAGCTGCCAGATGAAGATCCCGTGGCGTTTCGTCTGATCTGTCTGTCGGCTCATGGTTCCTTCATACCGCAGTCTCACATATCGCTGCAAACGCTTGTGAACATGGCTGATGCTATCCGACGGTACAAGATCCCCGCCACATCTCGCGTACATAATACTGTCGAATACAGTTTCACCGTGCAAACGCTGAGGCCAGAAACGCTTTCTACACACCAAATACTCAAACTCCTTCGCGTCGCAAAGGTACTGGGCTCTACTAGATACGAACAACTGCTTCAAGATGTGTTTTTCCTCCGTCCACTTGAATGGGAAGATTTGCCGATCGAGCGGATCGCTGGCGATCGTGACACAGATGGTGTCATAGTCTTGGGTAAGTAGCCTGCTTCTACGAACATGGCAAGAACGGCTAACTATCACAGCAAATCTGATGCTACGGGGTGCAGCTTGCCGCGCAGAAATGGCAAGCACACTGTTGAGTTCGCCGCGTAATGATGAAACTCATCATCTGCACGAGAGAAACGACTTGGCTATGTGGATTCTGAAAGGCAGCCCCAGCCTACAGGAGATCAATACTCGCTTGAAAAGCATGGGGAGCGCTGTGGATCTTCAGAGGAAACAGCTGCTAAATGCCAGTGCAGCGATCCAGGAAGCGACTGCAGACATCGGTTGTTATGTCTGCACTACGTTTGGCGATGATCAAGAATCGGAAGAAGGCCGCACAAAGGAGATTGTGGAGGTAGACGCACGTCAAAAGATAAAGCGACTAGAGGTCCAGATTGCGGAGGACGGGCGAATGTCGAGGAACTCGTTGAATGGTTGTGATTTGGATTTGGAGCGTGTTTCATCCAACGGCACAGATTTTGAGGATATCGAAGCCTACGGCGGACCGATGGGATCCATGTTTGATGGCTATTTAGATTTCAAGGACGACGAGTCCGTGAGGTCTAGTAAGACAGTGTAAGGGCACTCACTATAAGCAGGGGCATCTTGAGATATGAGGATCGACCTGGGATCAATGCAATCGATTTATTTCTATCAACTGATTTCCTGTCGTTCCTTTATACATTACGATGGCTTACATGCGTACAACTATCTTCTACTGTAATATCATAGCCAAGGATATAATCTTGCAGCTTCGGCTGGGTCTGTTTCCATGAGCGGCCAAAGCTCTTGCAGATTCAATCCATCTTCCAGATACCCATGGTTCATTTGTGTTGGGCCGTACTCGGTCAATGGGACGTCTTGTTGCATCGACGAGGCCATGAAGGCGTCCAGCTGAGGAATAGTGGGAACGAAGGTTGGGAACGGCGAGGTTTCTGGCTGTGATTGCGGAGGAGACATAGTGGGCGGTTTTTTCGGCCTTGGCATCTCATATTGCACCTGTTCATGCGTGCTTGTTATGTCCACGGGCAGTGTGTTCACATATGCCACGATGTCATGCAGTAGTGGCCGGTCGTCTCCCGTGCTTCGCGCTGGCAGTGCGGGCAAATCGTGACCATTCCGGACGTATTCGTACAACCTTTGTATCGTATCTGCCAGCTGTCTGTTCTGTGCCTCGAGGAGAGCTACCCTATTAACGATATAAGTCGCAAGAAACAGCCAATACATTGTCTCGGGGAACACTTACGAGGATGTTCTACTCCGCTGGTGGCCCGCGTCTTGGCTGTAGTCACATAAAGCATTGTCGATCTGGCATCTGTCACACACGCGCCCCCCATTGCACGATACTACTGTCAGTATCATCTCAGTTACATGGGAGTAATACAGCTTACCTTCGATTTTTTGACTCGGCATCGATTGCATGCATGCTTCACTCGTTGTCTGGTTCTTTCCATCATGAGTGGGGTTGTTAATCGGGGCTTATCTGAAATGCACAATATTTGGTAGGGATGTCGTATACGCCCATCGGGAGGGTCCCCGTTCTTAACATCTGCATATCGATGCTGTGCCACAGCAAGTGATACTATCGATTTCTAAGAGCTCGGGTTAACTAACTACTTCATCTTTGAAGTGAACACTACTGTGCCGCAACTGGTACCAAAAATGACTCTCCCCAACACGCCCGAACGGCCAAATTTCGGCTTGAACAATGTGTCAAGAAGCGGCGTTACGAAAGTGGCACAGCAGAGAACCTTGTCAAGGGAAGAAATACAATCGCCGCCATCATGAGTACTATGAGCATCGGACATGAACGAGACAAGGCAGATATTTCACGTCAAGGAGGACGAGAACGAAACGGGGACTTGCAATGATGCAAGTAATTCGTTTGCCGCAAACGAGCTGGAAAGACCTAAACTTGGTACCTATCGAGTTTCGTCATAATCCAAATCTTACTGTTCTCATCACTATACAAGTAGTATACGTCGTTCGATTGCTTAGATCGTTTACGGCGATGCACGATTTGCGAGGGGTCACAAAGCCTAAGTCGCCCATCTTTATCCACTAAAGCGAACAAAGGCGCCACGCCCTGCGCGCGAATATTGTTGATTGCTTTCTTGACGTCATCATGAGTTGCGTCACATCTGTACTTCGCGATTGGATACATGTCTCGACTCCGGGGCAGATGCCAGAATATGATGCTGGCGCCGTGGGGCCTAGCTGAAGGATCAGGATGCATGGGTACCGAGTAGACAGAGGAAGAGCGGAATAGAAATTGAGCCGGCTCGGATTCCTCACGGCGTGATAGTGGTTGGGCCGGTTGGGATTCCTCACGAAGAGTGCTGACAGAGCTTGATCCAAACTTCTCGAAGAAGGACATGGAAACTAATACAAGCGTTCCGTACTCCGTCAAAGCATATCTCCGCTCTTGGGTAAGAGCGCTCCATAGTGTGGGAAGAAATAGCCCTGGGTGGTTCCTAGGTACCCGTATGGTAGTTGCATTGTCGGTGGTCATCAACGGAGTAAGAGCAGGCGGGCGAGGTTCAAAGATTACTTGGCCATTCTGACGGGAATGGGCTTCCGCAGTAAACTTGTCGGCAGGCGCAGAGAAAAAGACACTAGGTCGTTCTTGGAGCATGTGCATTCGAATTTGCGATAGGTCTGGATCTTGGTTGCAGAGAGACAAGATTTGGTCAGACTCGAACCCAAGCCTGCGCGCAAGATGGCCAAGCCTAATGATCCATCCAGGACGCTCCGAAGACTGTGTCTGGTTCTTTGTTTCTTTGCGGGGGTTCCAATGGCCTTGTGCGTGGCGAAAAAGATAGAGACAGAGTTGCCAGTAGGCATATAGTCCGGGATCGCCACACTCAAAAGAGCGCTCATCGTGTTCGCTGTATTGTAATAGGCATTTTTGCTTATCTTGTCCAGGCCGCTCGTAGCAATGCTGAAGTAGGATGTCTCTTACCGAGGGAAGACGTTTAGATACCGGGCTGAATTCGTCTCTTGGAGGGCACAATTCGCCCGCTGGAAATAATTATCGCAAAGGAAGCATAACAGGTCCTAGTATCTTCACATGTTTGAAAAAGGTCTGGAAAGTTAGGATAAGGCCTTCCACTGCAAGAACCCTTTCAAGAATCCGAGCGCGTACAGCACGATCGTGTACGCGAGGAAAAATCTCGCCTGTAGCGAACAAAGTTTCGATCATCGAGCGGTCGCGAGAACTCCACAGGGGTGCAAGGCCCCCAAGCTTCCCGACAGTGTATTCGTCACAGAGATAAGCATCACCACCTGTGATCGCATACCAAATATCGTACATCTGGCCGAGATAGTACTCGATCTCCTGGAAGAGTAAACGTCTCGGCTCGCTTTGGATTCAGGGGAGTTGTACCTGTCTGCACCGCCAGCTTAAAATCAGTGGAAAAGAGCCGAGCTGGAAACCCATCCACAGAGAGCGAAACGGCTCTAGTTTCTCAAGACAGTCGCGAAGCCATTCATTGCGCAGAACTTGATGAAGACTCTTCGCCTTAGCTCCTAGTAGTCTTTTCCATTTTGAAGCGACCGCGTAGTTTTTCTCGCGTTCGTAAAATTGAATATGAAGGAACTTCTCCCCATCACATAGGGACGCATGTCGCCTGTAGAATTGACGAATCTTAACCAGCGTAGTTGTGGGTAGATCCGTGTGCCGTTCAGCAGCCGACTTTAGATACGAAGATAGTGCTCTCACCTGAACTGTAGAGATCAACGAGCCACCAATCGTCCTGACCTTGCGATTCATCTCGCTTTGCAATCTCCAACCGAAATTTTCCGTGAAGGCATGGTAACTCAATAGTACTCGGGAGACTAAGTTTTGGAGAAAGTCCAATGGCATACAACGCGTTGGAAGAGATGCCTGCTCTAGTTAAACAGTCATGGTAGGTAGAAGGATCGACTAAAGCAGGTAAGTTGTGTTCTAAATCCGAGATGCAGCAACCGATGCAATCGTCGGGTTCTGTATTTGATACACCATAGCATAGGTTCAGTACTCTTATTTGGGCAGTTCCAAGGTAGTATCGACACTTTTCGAACTTGCTATTCATGCTTACACAAGTCTTTAGAAAGTAGTAAGGGTCCGGCCTATGAATAAATATGGTGTCATGGCTAGTGCCCACCTTAAAAATAAGCTTCGCAGGAATGTGCTCATCTCGTAAAGTACTTATAGGGACGGCGATGAGTTCGTACACATGAGTAGTTTTTCTCTGTTCGCCTTAGGTATCCATGCCACCGCGCACTAATCCAGACTGGCTGTACGGTTTCCAGACGGGAACCGATTGGTTCTTGGCGTGTGGGAGTGGGCTGCAGCAGGTCACTGCTAATCTTTACAAGCCTCATGCCCAGTTCCCTTCTACTGTCTTGCTAATCGGTAAGCATGAAAGTGAAGCCGCACGACAGGCACTGTTACCGGGGTATAGCCACTCAAGATCACGCGGTATTGCACAAGTACAGGCAGATGGTTCAACGTCAAACAATGAACATCCACTACTAGTTGCGAGCCTAGGTATCGACAATGCTTGTAGCCTACAGAAGCCACCGCAAAAGGACGCTGGGAGCTCGCGTCATAAAGTCAGGTGGCTGTCAGAACAGTCAACCGCGAGCGAAACCGAATCGTTCGTGGAAACCATAGTCGGCAGGTTGCTACTACTGTTTGTCGATGTCGTTTGTATCTTCCTAGATGATTTCGCTAGTTGTGAGGAAGGCGTTCAATTCCTACAAAGATTTGCGCATTATGGTAGCCTTTCGCAGGGTTGGAAGCCTCAGGTGATCCTTGTCAGCAGCGGCATCTACACGCGTAAGGTCAGTCTGGATCCGTCGATTTTCGGCCGTATTCGACCCATACTGTTGCCGATAAATAACCGCAAGATCCTGCCTTCTTCGAGATTTTCCACCTTAAAGAAAACCATACTTTCCAGCATGGAGATGGTAAGGAAAAGCAGAAGCAGGTCTAAAATGCTCTATTCGGCATACCATCTCAACCTCTTCTTCGAGTCGGCATTATGCCACGTTGCGAAATGCGTCACCCCACCTTTCGATTTCGTCCTCGCTACACGCCAGTGCAATCCAATAGAAGACCATCTCTGGCTCTACCTACGGAACTTTTTAGGGCTATGCGCTGCTAATCATGTAAGTAAGGAAGCTACTTTGGAGTATATGGCGTCTGCAATTATGTTGGATAGTTTTCCACCAGGCATGCATCGTAAGCGTTCTACACAAAAGCTTTCATGTTTCGATAGTAACCAGCAGGCTTTAAACCGTCGGCGGTCTTCGACTCACTATACCAATCTCACTGCTTTAAAGCCTTTTCTTCGCTGCCTTCTGAACAAGGGCTCTCTCCGGCAGCTTCATGTATGCAGTTGAAGGCTGTCTTTAGCCGGTTTTATTCCGATCTAGAGAGAGATACATTCACAGCAGTTCAACTACACGAGAAAAATCTTCAGGACATTGCTATTAAATGGAACACAATCTACAGCTCTCAGCTGTGTCTCTACTGTCTTTTCCGTAAGCCTGAACATAGCTTACGCTGTGGACACGCGCTTTGCGATTCCTGCACCCGCAAATTTGGATCAAAAAGGCAGCAGATGGAATACTCCTACTGCATCTCCCAGTGCATTTTGTGTCAATCCAAGAGCGAGCTTACCGTTCGTCTTAAGCCGCCAACAGCAGGAAGCCGGTTGCTTGTCCTCGATGGAGGCGGTATCCGGGGAATATTCACACTACAAATACTACACGCGCTTGATCAGTATCGTAAGCTCCCATATCCCATCTACGACGAGTTCGACTTAAGTTTAGGTACAAGCACAGGTATGGAACACACGCTTTTCGAAATCTGGGAATAACCAGACACTTACCGTTAGATGTAGGTGGCCTCATCGTACTTATGTTCCTTTTGCGCCGAGACATGGACGAGTGCATCACCATCTTCAAGCAGCTGGCAAATCGAGTCTTTCTTCCTCGCCAATCCTTGGGAAGTTGCGTGTTTGCAAAAATATACGGCTTCCTAGCTTCTCTGCTCACAGATAGCTTATACGGAGCTGCTGAAATGGAAGCATGCGTGAAAGAAGCATTCGGATCAGATACCGCTCTTTTTGGTTTCAAAGAATCTATCGCGGGTATGTCGGGACCGAAATTCGCAGTCACTACAATGACCGTGTCGAAGGCAAGGCTCTGCATCCTCTCCAATTATAATGGAGCTGGAAATAGGCAAGGTAAAAACTTGTATCCCATCTTCGGGTAGGAGACTAACTAACTGTAGGTTACAAACACTATCGAGCTTCTCACGTAAACAATGAGCCTCTCATCTGCGACGCGTAAGTTCTGTATCTTTTTTCTAGGTTTCGAACTCATATCCGCCAGTGCCAGGGCGACTTCTGCTGCTCCGTCGCACTTCCCAGCAAAGTTCATCCGGGGTTTAGGATTTCTGCAGGATGGTGGTGCGGGGAAGCACAACAATCCTATTGACCCCGCCGAGTGGGAATCAAAGGCTATCTGGGACACTACCCCTGACCTAGCCGTTTCAATAGGTACAGGATTCGCTCGAGATCCAGAATCACCACAGACCGTCTCCGGAAGACTGGGTCTTCGTGACCGCTTTTTTCCACGCTTGTTCCGACTTTTCAACGCCATGTTAAATGCTCAGGGCGGCTGGGACGATCACTTAAACCGAGTCCCTAAAGACGAACGGCACAAATACATCCGCATCAACATAGCGCTAAGCAGGGAGCCTGAGCTAGATGATGTCAGCAAAATGCCAGAACTAGAAGACTTGGCTGCAACTTTTCTTCGAGGTTACGACTTCGCCAGCATTACGCAGGCGCTTTTTGCTGCCTCGTTCTTCTTTGAACTTCACCGGAAGCCTGTAGCGAAGAAAACGCCGGTAGTATGCTCAGGTTCCATTCGCAGTCGCAGCCCAGACACACGCGCGCTGATTGAGAGAATCCTGCAAGAGTATCCAGCAGCCTCCTTCACTACAGAGGACGGTACTAGCCTAGGCTACGTCGACGGCCCCAGTCTTTGTGCTACATGTGGTCGTTACTGCAAGGTCGTTAAGTTCAGAGTCCACCATGTCGACCAGGACGTATCCATTTACCTACAGTTCGACCGATTGGGTCAGCACAGAATCAGCGGATTTCCGCAATCAATAACACAGTTAGCAAGGCTTCAGCTACTAGACTCTGGGTTTGGCAGAGCAGATCATCAGCTTGCGGACTATGAAGGTACGAGCGCATGTCAGTGCAAAGTCACTAGGAAAAGAAAAAGAGCTACCCCTTCACAAACTTTGCCCTCTAAAAGACGGTGCCCGGGGATAAATGCGAGAAATACTAAATGATATATGGTTATAGACTATATAGAGGTATAACGAAACTCAACTTTTAGATACAAGATTTATTCACGGGGACTTATAGTTGAACAGTAGATCTAAGTACTTCGAAGTTTATTCCATTTTCATATCATCTGTTGATCTCTTTCCATTTTAAACTAGCATCCCATTATGGTACTCCGCGTACTAGTACTGGCTCTGATTCGACGTCCGCGGACAATGTTATCAAAGTTACAGAGGCGAGCGGAGCGAAAAAAACATGATCAGTTTGACCAAGACATCATCCACGAAAAAAAGCGATACGACAAAGCACGTAGTAGACAAGCAACGAAAGAATCACGGGGTAAGTTGCTGCTAACGTTTATCACTTACACCGCGTTCGATTCCCTTTAACAGACATACAACAAGATGCTAATACGGTAGTAGAGATCTTGTATTTGCCCTTAGACAGATAGGTTACTATAGCTGCATGGTCTGTGCTTAGCTACACATAGCCTATCCTTCGTCGTATGGTTACAGAGTTCATCCTTAGCATTCGGACGGTTAGCAAGATATAGATCTCAAACTCCCTCACAATAACTCTGAAGTTCACGTAGCAACAGAGGACACATAGTAGGCAGTCGTAAGAACAATGCAAAAAAATTGTAATTTGTAGATATAGTTCTCCTGAGTATATCACGCGCTTCTGTCCGCGACTAGCCTTTCCTGCTTCTCTGCCATGTCTAGTAGTTTGGAATACTTCTCGTGAACTTCCATTGACCAAGGTACCAAATTATCGACATAGCGTCGGGCTACGGTGATAGTTGCCTCCATACTATCTAAACGTTTACGGTACATTTCGTGCAGTTCCGAGATATCGTGACGCAGCTGTTGGACCTCATTTTGCAATTTTATAAGCTCCTCGTGTGCTTGGGGCGGTGTGTTGTCGTTGTTAGCATGCTCGACGGCAGTAGTTGAGGTTTGTTCGAAGCCTTCGTACGGATCTGGTAGGTTGAACATGTGTTCGTCCCAACCGAAATCCCAGTTCTCTTCTGGAATTGGCGGCAAGCGAGAATCAAAAGTGTCAGATGATCCCGAGGTGATCATTGTGTCCAAAGAGGAAAAGAACGGTGGCTGTTCAGAAAACCATATGTGATCACTCGAAGCCATGTTGGGTGATAGTAGGATACATAGCGAAGGATGCAAGCACTTATAGTCAGCAGCACAGTGTAACAAAGAAGCCGCCAGCAACAAGTGTAGGCTGGGGTGTCTTGACTGTACGAGGTATAATGTCATTTCTACGAACGCGGTGCCTTCCGGCTGCGTTCCGGACCGGTGGAGCTGTAGTTCTCTGTTGATCTAAATGCATTAGCTAATCAGGATAGTCTCTCCTATACTAGATAATGTCAAGTACAGCGCCGGCAGCAAAAAGCCAATCGGACCATAGTGGAAGCGCATTGGATCTGGAACACTAGTTGGTGGCGTGGAGCAGTCCCTGACGCAGTGCCGCTTATTTTTTCTGCAGTCGTGTAGACTTTCGCATTCCCTCTGATCCTTCCGCGACTCCGCAGGTAGTGCGATAAAATGTCAAAACTTTCTACCAATACAGTATTTAGTCCAGTTCCCGCTCTGGTACTTCCCACATTGAAAGAAGCCTCTCGCTGAATCCCGCAACAATGAGTCATTCACAGGCGTATCAGGTATCAGCACAGCCATCAGAGGTAGTTTGACAATTTCGTTGATGTACTTATTATTAACAGACATCAGGGAAGCATAGAGCCTCGCCACCAAACATGCTGTGTCCAAGCTGCGCTATACATGAACAATTTATACCATCACAACCTAGCTCAGCTGCAAGACGTACATAGACAGCTTCAAGCGACTCAAAACGAGGTTGGAAAGGCACGACGCCAGATCGTCGCGACAGAGCAAGCACTACAACGGGAACGGGAGGAAAGCGAACTCCTCAACCAGCAATTCATCGAGCTTCAAGAATGTCACTGCAAGCTTTTAAAGGCACATGAGAACCCCGAGGGGCTCCATGTAGATCCAAGTCAATCCGCAAAAAACTCACAGATGTTCGCTGATGAGGTTGCCAAGCGAGCCGAAAGTCTGGTTAACAACCTTACAGCCAAGCTGGATGGAAGCGAAGCGGGCGAATTACAGAATGGCCAAAGCATTAGTGGAATGATCCTAGAGTCAGCCAAAAACGCACTGCTTGTACAGGCGATTTCAAGTCAGAATCCGGAAGAACATTTCACCAAGTTGAAATACGTTATGGATCAAAATGTGGATTTGCAGCAACGTAACATGGAGCTTTCTGATAAAATTAAGACACTATCTCAAAAGCTCGAAGATGGGAAGAATGAGATTGCAAGCCTGAACAAGGCTCTCGAACTTGCTGCCGAAGACGGACGGCGAAAGAAACCACGGAGAGGAAAGAGGTCAGCCGTGAAGAACTAGGGACGTCTCTGATAGTGATACATTCGAGCATCTATAGTTATAAATACTCTATAGTCAGTCTCTTGACATTCTCAACTCGCTAAGTCGAGTCTCTGCTACATGCTCGACTGGAAGTACTATGATTTGCGCATTTAACACAAAAGGAATCAGCGACAGTGCAGGTGACGAATCTTTAAGAAAACTGTCCTATAATATCTTAGTACTGCACTGTCACTTTAGAGAAGTATAGCTACCTTCTGCAATTCAGGATATGTCGTTTGACCGGCGCGTCGGATAAAAGCAAGGAGATCGTCGCTTCGCTGTAGGGTGGAAGGATTTGGAATACGGGACATCAGGTCATCTAGCATACTTCCAAAAGCAGTAGCCTTATCATCTGCCATAGTTTCTTGCAAAGATGCTCGGTCTAATGCTTACTGTCGTTCAGCGGTTGAGAACTCTCTAAGTAGCGTTCGATACGTACCAACTTTAACTTGACCATCGCTTGCAGAGATCGTGACATCTTCTACTTCAATCGCAGGCAAGTAAATGCCTGCAGCGCTAAGAGCGCAGATACCAGAAATTGCCTACTGTATTGTTACTATGAGCATGAGCGCACGTTCGATAGCCCTACTTCTGTACTTATTGTTCTCAACTCAGCCAATCCTAGCTGTGGAGAATGAGACACAGCAATCTCAGACAAGGAAAGGCCAGGTCTATCAAATGCGGTAAACAGGGAACCCTGAAACCGGAAGACAGACACGATATTGAGAAGATTCGGATTCGGATTGTCTAGGCCAACAACGGATTTTTCTGGGCTACGTCGGATCATTACGACCCGATAGGCATGCTTAGAGACATCTGAGGCGATTTCTTGGGCCAGACAATAGGGTCTTTCCCCTTCTGGATCTACACTGTGTATGCACCGGTAGTATTTTCCAGGATCTTCATCAAGTGGCGTGAAGATTCTGCGCTTCACTCGAAGGGTTGGCGTAAGCTTTGGGAGCGTAAGGTCTACCGATCCATTTTCACTTTGGAATTTTCGCTTTGGGGTACTGGGCGCAGCAGAATCACCCTTGCCATGGATGGAACTACTGTTGACGGAGCTGACTTTGACGGAGCTGGCGTTGACGGAGCTGGCGTTGACGGAGCTGGCGTTGACGGAGCTGGCGTTTTCTACGCCATTTCCCGCTCTCGGAAAGATAGTCAGTCGTCTAGAATCCATGTCTGCGGATGGTCGGTGAGCTAAGCGCATACTACAGGATTGATATGAAAAACCCGGCCGCACTTTTTTGCCCATGATTGTCTGGCAAACTTAAGACCCCCTCCCCAAACAGCTTCGCCTTGACCATGGATCCGGCTAAGAGACAACTACCTCGTGGAAGGCCACTTGAAGCAAATAACATCGACCACATCGTAAGATGCTATGGGGGTCGGACAATAGCGATAGACATGGAGCCTCACTACATGCAGAAGTCAAAGCAACCCGGGGACGTGGTTGACTACATCGATTTTCTCAATCGAAGGAATGGAGAACTTAGATTGGAGCTTACCTACTATCGAGAATCCTATCGGCATACAGAGAAGTTTAAGGAAAAGATTTCCGAAATTTCCCAAGACTTACTACACGCGTGTATCGTTGGCTTACTCGATGAAAAGGCTTTCGACGAAATCCGAGACCTTTCCAAAGCGATTGTGGATGCGATGGACCATCTGCATTACGATCAAGAGAAGGCATTTAATGACTTTATCGCGCCTTACAAAGCAATCAAGAGTCCAAGAAGCACGGCTATGTCTACGAATGGGTGGATTTAAAGTTTATTGCTGTCTAGCTAATCTGCTCCAATCCCGCGACACTTAATTGGCAAGGAGTTTCTTCTTCTAGTATACTTCCTGAGTTCAAATGGTTGGAAATCCAGCTCCAGATATCTCACTTGTTTATGGCTAGTATGAGCAATGACTTCTCGCGCCTGTTGCCTCATTTGCCGGTGTGCGCATACTGCCCGGGTCATTTAGTAAAGCGATAGTAACATGAAATCACAAAGCTTACCACATATCACGAGTCTTCCCACTCTTGTCTCAAGCACATCGCTAATGATTTGCTGTACGTCTGGCCTTCCTTTAACCTCAGCAATTCGACTGCCTGCCCGTTTGTATGGCACTGCGTGTCCCGCTTCATCTACTATTTCGTAGTCGCCATAGATATAAACATCTATAATCTGGAGAGCATTAGCTTTTGATGACGTTAGATTGCCGCGTTACAACACTTGCATTCTCTCCATGCGGTGCAGGTCGTATCCCTGGGCTTTCGTTGTTGCTACTACCGTGTAAGTATCGGTCCATCTTTCCGCTTCCGAATAGAGCGCGTGTATCCTGGCGCATCGCAGCGGCTGGAAGATCGTCTCTTCTCAATATGTTGTTCATGACTTCCCACACCAAGTCCAGCTGATACTTATTGTCCACCTGCCAAACCAGAAGAAGATCCCTAGTCTTAGTCTTTGACTGCCGGTAGTCGCGTACGAGCTTTTGAACATAGGCAAGATGGCCGACGATTCCAATCCCACTAGCGAATAGAACTACTGTACCAAAGTCTCGTAGGTCGAATCCGTGTCCGTAAGGCCCCTCTATGAAAGCGCTAAGCTCTGTCGTTCCACCAAGAGTCCGTGCCAGAAGTCGATTCGTGAAGCCTGCTCTAGGCTGTATACGTAACTGAAAGTCGTGATCCTCCGATTCCTTGTCTGTAACCATAAAAGGGTGGCGCTGTAGTATCGAGAAGAATCCAGGTCTCATCATGGTAAGGTATACATACTGACCAGGCTTAACTTTCCAAGGCCTAGGGAGTTTGACCTTTATTTGAAGGCTGTTGTGAACGTTCTCAACTAAGATGCTAGTGCTGGGCTTGCTTACTGAAAAATTACGATAGACGAGGAGGCCGTTTCTGTGAGTGTAGGTCGCTACCCACATACACGTCCCCACGATTACTTGGACTCGACCTATTTTGTTCGCTTTGGGAACATGAAGCCATAGTAATATACATATTGATGTAGAGCAACCAAAGTGAATAATCCGGAAGATCTCGTACACCCGACAACGGAAGGCGGGTAGAGAAGCAACACTCATTAGTCCGAGGCATCCGAATATCTAGGTGCGTAAGAATACAGCACTAACGTTAATTGATATACACGTACAGCTGTTCCGCTTATTGTGCTGATGTTGCTATTCCACCCGTGTACAGTGAGTTCTCGTCCGGCGTGAATAGAACCTTGGATCAGAGCGACCAAGCCAACTATGCTGTGAGTTCGCTGGTACGTTCTTAAGGAAACATGCAAGATATCAGCTGCTATGTTTGCACCGGGGAGTAGAAGGGTAAGATTCGTTGCGAGCATCGAAGCGGACCGGCTGCTTAGCTCTTCGGCGGCTTCCACGCCCCAACCCATGCAAACGCCGTTGGCGCTTACATAGAGCAGGGGAAATAGCACATTCTTTACTGAAATGCGCCATTTGGATACTAGGAAGACGCTCGTGGTGGAGTACACCAGATACTTGAGAAGAGCATCTGTTACCAGCGCAGCCAGCCACCGAAAGGCTAGGCGAGTGCTAAAACATAGAACAAGGAAGGCTACAAGCCCTGCGAATAGGATGGAGTACCAGATAGAGGGGCCGAATGAGCGATCCATATCCGGATATGCTAAACGCCGAGTCTAAGCTCACAGATATAACGTTGCAGTAGAGGTGGTCAGTGCGCACCTGTCACATATAAGTAAGTGGCTCCGTGTCCCGCAACTAGCGTTTTGATAAAATTGTTATGGCCTCAAAAAGATTGCAGCAGGAATCTTTCCGAAAGCGGAAGAATAATTTTATTCGTCGCGGTCATGAGATCAGTGACCGATACAAAGTACAGGTATGGATATGCATTCAGAAAGACAACGGCCAGCTGTATATGTACAATTCAAATCCAACACGATTGGATTGGCCGCCGTCTTCCGCACAACTTGTAGGTTGCTAGAGATCTTGTGGTATGTGGGTGACTGATAGTACAGAAATCAATGTATCCAGTGCCTATAATAAAGACTCGGGAGGATTTTCTCTCTGAGAAATCACTCCCAAAGAAATCGCCACCAGCTAAAAAAGATGCTTCCTTACCTGGCTATTTGTCTACACCGACTGTTCCCGAATATACTCAGGAGGAGGTCTTCTCGGGTCGGTTGCTAAATAGATGCAAAAATTGAGGGGTGTACACAATCTGGGAGTACATACGGGTATTCTCTAATATAGCACAATTTAGTCATTTCTAAGGCTAGAATCGTAAAATCTTTACATAAGACTTTCGGATGCCATACAGTACGTAGAAGAATACACTTAATTAGGTCTGTGAAAGTCGTGAGTCTACCTGAATAACCAGATACAGCTTCTTGCAAAACCGGCCTCACCCTTGTAGGCTCAAAAGAATTGAGTCAAGCCCCTGGCGTGTCAGGATAGTCCCTGTTGATATGTATCCAATCACCATTGCGCCGGGTTGTAGCAACTCGAAATAGCTAGCGTGCATCAGCCAAAGCCGTGGTTTAGCTAGCCTATCCTTCGACAATGCAGCGTTGCATGCAAGTACGTTGTACCTAATTTTGTAGAAGAAACACTTCGTCTCATGCTACGATATGACAGGATACGACATGTGATGATACTATACGATAGACCTGCTTTCAAACAACATCTTCCTCCCTCTCTGTCTACTCTGTTTCCCACGCAGTTAATATTGCTAAAGAAGACACTAAATTGGGGTGCCCAGGTTTGAGTTTTCGCTTGCTGAGCTGTACGCATTCCCTCATCAAATCAACAGCATTTCTGTCCTGGCCCTGGGCTTTACGTGTGAAGGCCAGATTGTTCATGCTGGCCAGTGTGGAGGGATGGTCGGCTCCTAGCTTCATCTTGCGAGTCTCCATTACTTGCACAAACAGCTTCTCGGCATCGTTCCACCGCCCTTGATGCAAGTATATCGAGGCTAGATTGGCCATGCTCGTCAGCGTGTCGGGATGGTCTGCTCCGAGCTTCGTCTTGCTCATCTCCATCACTTGCACAAACAACTTCTTAGCATCATCCCATCGGCCTTGGTCCCTGTATGTCGACGCTAAATTACCCATGCTCGTCATTGTATCGGGGTGATCGATTCCCAGCTTCATCTTACGTGCCTCCATCACTTCCACCTCTAGCTTCTCCGCGTCGTCCCATCGGCCTTGCTTCCAATATGTGGACGCAAGGTTGGCCATGCTCGTCAGCGTAGAGGGATGGCCAGCTCCCAGCTTCTTCCTGCTCGTCTCCATCACCTGCACCTCTAACCTCTCTGCGTCATTCCAGCGCTCTTGATGCTTGTATAAAACTGATAAATTACTTATGCTCGACAGTGTAGAGGGGTGGTTAACTCCGAGCTTCGTCTTGCTCATCTCTATCACTTGCACAAACAGCTTCTCAGCATCATCCCATAGGCCTTGGCTCAAGAGTGTCGACGCCAGGCTTGCCATGCTCGTCAGCGTAGAGGGATGGTCGGCCCCTAACTTCGTATTACGCGTCTCTATCACTTGCACGTCCAGCTTCTCCGCCTCGTCCCACCGCCCTTGCTTCCCGTATGTCGACGCTAGGTTGGCCATGCTGGTCAGCGTAGAGGGATGGTTGACTCCTAGCTTCCTCTTGCACACCTCCATCACTCTCACCTCTAGCTTCTCGGCATCGTCCCATCGGCCTTGATTCGAGTATGTCGACGCTAGGTTGGCCATGCTGGTCAGCGTGTCGGGATGGTCGGCTCCTAGCTTCATCTTGCGAGTCTCCATTACTTGCCTGAACAGCTTCTCGGCATCGTTCCAGCGGCCTTGGTTCCAGTATGTAGATGCTAGGTTTCCCATACTGGTTAGTGTAAAAGGATGGTCATCCCCAAGATTCGTCTTGCTTGTCTCCATCACCTGCACATCTAGCTTCTTGGCGTCGTCCCAACGGCCTCCAAGTCTGTATGCTGATCCCACCATTGACATAGCAGATAAAGTGTCCTCATGCTCTCGCCCTAGCACCTTCTTCCGCGCTCTCATTGCCTTCCTAGCGAGAATTTCAGCATCAGCAATGTTTCCTATCCTCTCAGCAAACCATGCTGCACGATAGAGCACTGTTGCCCACTCTGCTATCGACGACTCGTCTTTCGGTTGCTGCCCTAGGGCGGCCTTGGCATGCGCATAAAGTGCTTGGCATATTGCCCAGTTCTCGTACTTTCCCGTTGGAAACGCTGAACGCAGGTTACTAACAAACTGCTGCTTCCATTGCTCGAGCTTTCTGTTGTTCTCGAGCCACTTCCTCGTCGCTAGCTGCACCAGCGCATGCATCTCGAAGCTCGTGCCAGCAGTATCGACAGAGATGAAGCAGAAGTTTCGCAGCACTGCTACGGCGTTTTCGAATTCGTCGTCACCCGCGCTAGACTGTGACATATCGTCCTCTGACTCGTCGTCGCTGTTGTCGTTCGCCTTTGCCTGGTTCGTCTGGGCTTCTCCTCGATCAGCGTGAGGCTGAAGCAGGGCCACGGGAATACCCTGTCGGTCAAAGAAGCTCATTAGCGAGAGAAGGTCGGCTGCGGATGGCCGTATCTGCTGTATATACTCGAACGAGATCTGCCACGTAACCATGATCGAGTTCTTGGCCTCCCAGTCTCGCCGGAGCTGGCTGTCATCATGGGCAAGTAGGCTTGACCGCTTGCGCTCGCTCTTCCTAAACTCTTCTAAGTACTTAGCCACTGGGTATTGGGGTACTCTTTGCGAGATGTATGCTGCGGCTTGCACAATAACGAGAGGCATGTACTCCAGCACAGCTGCCAGCTCAGCGACATCGCTGGTATCTTCCTGCGCTTCCAGCTTCTTCTTAAACAGCGCCAGCGCCTGCGCCTCGTCCATCGGCTCCACAGGAACAACGTCGCGCCGCTCGACCAACTTCAGTGCCGCCATCTTGTTCCGTGTTGTGACGAGGATGGAGCCGCGCTCGCAGTGAGGGAGGTACTCGCGCAGCGGCTGAGATACCGTCTTGGACTGGGTAGCCGGGTTATCCAGAAGAAAGCGAGCATCGTCGAGATTGTCAAGCACAAGAAGCCACCGCTGCTTGCAGTCACACAGCCAGCCATGTACTAGCTTGTAGATGTTCGCCTGCGGGTCTCGCCGCCCAGCGATCTTCACTCGGTCGGCAATATCGCGGAAGCTCTGCTCGAACCGGGCCGCGTTGCTGGCGTGCACCCAGAACACCCACGTCTCGGGCGACCGCTCGCGGGTGCGGTAGGCATGCTCGACGGCGAGCTGCGACTTGCTTCTCGGCTGTTAGCATGCAACGTTGTCTGAATAGCCTCCTGCTTACCCCACGCCGCCGAGGCCGACGAGCGCAGCCCGCGCGTCCGGCGCTGCGCATCTTTGCTGGAGCTGGTCGAGTGTCGTGCCTCGCTCGACGAAGTCGGCATCGCGGGCAAAGGGTATCACGATCGATGGGGGTGGTGGAGTTTCGCGTCGCTCTTGAGGTGGGGGTCTGTTAGCGCTGGCTCAGGCCTTCCTAGAGCTAAAGGCAGTCCCGCAACTCACCGGGTGGCAGGTAGAACGCAGCGCTCACCGGGCCGTTGACGATACCCGCCTGGAAGCCGGCGTTAGCGTCACCAAACGAGATGGTGGACGCCATGAGAATGTGATAGTAGTGTGTTGTGTTAGTTGGCTGTGGTGTTTGCGGCGAAGCCTCTGCTGTGCTTCACCCTGGCTGCTTGCGCCGCTGACCTGCAGGCCACTCAGCCCCTACTTGGCGACTCTGTGATGGTAAAACCCCAGGTTCTAGGCTTCAGCTGAGAACCCGTCTTTCTCTCTTCTCCCATTCGTAGCATGTACTCTATAGTTGCCTCTCCGCTCGCCTGTTCTTGATTGCTGCCAAACACAAGATGACGGATCCTCTCAGCATCTGTGCCAGCGTCGTGAGCATTACTGTGCCAGCCTTGCACGGCGTACGCCTGCTCATAGAAGACCTGCAGCAGCTCAAGGAGGCCCCCAAAACTATCAAGCGTCTATTAGAAGACGTGCAGTCTGTCGAAACGTCGCTCAAACTGCTTCAAGGTGTCGAAAAGAGAGAATGGGATCTCCTTGGCGCAAGCGTACTGGACGAGTCGAAGACCACCATTAGCAGCTGCACGCAAGCATGCAATTTCTTCAGAACTAACCTTCAGCGCTGGACTCGACACTCAGGGGGCGGAAAACTGGCATGGCGGGATCGAACAAGCGTTGGGTTCTTCAAGCAAGGACAGATCAAGGCTATGTCAGAGCAGCTCCAGAACTGCAAGCTTTCGATCAATTCAGTCGTAAGCATAGCGACGTTGTGAGTGGCTATATTTCTATCGCTTCAGTGCGGTTTTCAGACTGATCTTTCCTTGCAGGTACAGCTCTGTCCGCCATACCCATATAACGGAAGAGGTTAGGAAAACGATGTCTCTAGTACAGGCGGAAGTGAACGGCGCTGTTACCACAACGGACAAGCAGCTGGCGGTGTTAGAGAGCAAGGTGGAAGAGCTGGATATCAGCAGCGATGACGACGAAGAGGTCGGCACTAAAGAAGGCAAAGCTGAGGCATTGCAACAATTGGAAGAAGAGCGCAAAGCGCTAGAAGCATCGCGCACGCTCTTAGATGAGCTGTTATCAAAAGCACAAGAAGACGCTGTCGCCAAAGCTGCTGCAAAGAGCCAGGATAGTTCGACCACTGTGACCACAGTGACGTTTGGCCCTCAAAACTCGGGCCAACAAGCAGGAGTTATCAATGGTGGAGTTCATGGGGCTGTGTTTGGGAGGAGATGAGTATGTATAGAGCTGTGGTTAAGGAGGGCTTTATTAAGAATGAGACCAATACCACAAGCTCCAGAGAGGAGGCTATTGTAATTTCATACGAATGCATGAGGCATCTATACTTCATCGATAGTCCATCCAGAGTGCCTGAAATGACCTCGCGCGCTCTGCTCCTTGCTCCCTACCTGGTCCACACACCACTCTAGGAACACGTTAAACCCTTGGGCTGGGTCGTCCTCGTACGTGCTCTAGCTGCGCTTGATGAACGCCTTGAGTTCAGCGAAGAACTCCTCGATCGGGTTGAGGTCGGGTGAGTACGGCGGCAGGTACATAAGCTTCACGCCTGCGTTAGCACACATCTGCGCGATGCGTTCAGTATGGTGGAAAGATGCATTGTCCATCACAAGCACCGACTTTGGCTCTGGCCATCTGCCGCAATGTTGGAGCAGCTGCTTGATGTAGTCTTCGAAGACAGCACTGTCAGTTGTACCTTTAAACACACGCGACAGTAAGATCCCATCTTGCGTGTATGCTGGCAGTATCTGCCACCGCTGCTCGCGCTGATACCGAGCAATCTGCACAGGCGTCGTGCCGAGCGGAGACTACCCTGTCCGCCTGAACCCGATGCGTTTGTCACACCCAGACTCATCCACATACACGAGGTGGTAAGAGCGAAAAGAGGACAAGTTGTGCAGATAGTAGTCGCGTAGATCTGCGTTGCGTCCGCTAGCCACCCGACGGCAGGCTTTCTTCGACCAGCCAGCCGACTTCAACGTCCGGCTTATAGTGGAAGTTGGCACGAGTGTCCCAAACTCGTCCAACGGGAAGACAGCCATCTCGTCGAGGTATCGATCGGGCTTTTCGACAAGGTGCTCGCGGAGAGCTTCGAGCATCGTCGGAGTTACGGATCGAGGGCGTCCACCGCCGTTCCATGGCGCTTCGACGGATCCAAAGGCGCGCAGGTTGGAGCGGATATACTTGACGGCGCGAACACTGCAGCCAGCTGCTTCAGCCATCTGAGCAGCAGTAAGATCATTGCTTAATATCATATCGTGAACCATCCTGCGCTGTGAAGCCGCCAGGTTTGGCGCCATCCTTCGCAGACAGTGGTTCTGGAGCAATAGGTGGCGGTGATGTTGGAGTAGCGAGGAAAGCTTGGTGGCCAAGTGGTCTGCAAGCCAAGGTCGCAAACCACCAGGCTGAAGCACAGCTGAGGTCCAGCTGGCACTTGGTCGCAGACACCACCGCTTTGATGCTACTACTGCAGTATCATGGGCTCCGCAATCTCTTTTGGTGACGCGAATGCCGGCTTCCAAGCGGGCATCGTCAACGGCCCAGTGAACACGACATTCCACCTTCCACCTGGTGAGCTGCAGACCGCCCGGGCTCCGCAGGGTCCGAGCAAGCGCTAACAGACCCCGCCTCCAGAGCGACGCGAGACTCCACCACCCCCATCGATCCTTGTACCCTTTGCCCAGGATAAAGACTTCGTCGAGCGAGGCACGACACTCGACCAGGTTCGCAAAAGATGTGCAGCGCCAGATTCGCGGGCTGCGCTCGTCGGCCTAGGCGGCGTAGGGTAAGCAGACGACTGCTTGACAGTACTTTATACTAACCGTACAAAAAGCAAGTCGCAGCTTGCCATCGAGCATGCCTACCGCACGCACAAGCAGTCGCCCGAGACGTGGGTGTTCTGGGTGCACGCCAGCAACGCCGCCCGGTTCGAGCAGAGCTTCTGCGACATCGCCGACCGGGTGAAGATCGCTGGGCGGCGAGACCCGCAGGCGAACATCTTCCAGCTGGTGCACGACTGGCTGTGCGACTGCAAGCAGCGGTGGCTTCTCGTGCTTGACAATGTCGATGATGCTCGCTTTCTTGTCGATATCCAGTTTAGTAGCGACAGCCAGGGCCAAATCACCAACGCACAGGTCATTCGAAAACCGCTGCGCGAGTACTTCCCTCATTGTGAGCGCGGCTCTATCCTCGTCACGACGCGGAACAAGGAAGCGGCACTAAAGCTGGTTAACCAGCGTGATGTTGTTAGTGTAGACCCAATGGACGAGGCGCAGGCGCTGGCCCTGTTCGAGAAGAAGCTAGGAGCGCAGGGAGATAGCGGCCACGTTGCCGAACTCGCAGCGGCGCTTGAGTACATGCCGCTCGCTATTGTGCAGGCTGCTGCGTACATCTCGCAAAGAGCGCCCCGATATCCAGTGGCGAAGTACCTGGATGAGTTTAGGAAGAGCGAGCGCAAGCGATCAAGCCTACTCAGCTACGACGACGGGCAACTCCATCGAGACTGGGAGGCCAGGAACTCGATTGTTGTCACCTGGCAGATCCCGTTTGAGTATATACAGCAGACGCGGTCATCAGCAGCGGACTTGCTCTCGCTTATGAGCTTCTTTGATCGGCAAGGCATTCCAGAGGCCCTGCTTCAGAGACGAGACTCGCAGAGAGAGGCCCAAAGAAGTAAGAAGGAGCCTGAACACGATGTATGGGAGAGCGACGAAGAAGACACCGCATCGCAGTCTAGCGTGGGCGAAGACCAGTTCGAAGGCGACATAATAGCACTGCGTAACTTCTGCTTCGTGTCTGTCGACACTAGCGGGACGAGCTTCGAAATGCATAGTCTCGTGCAGCTAGCGACACGGAGATGGCTTACTGCAAATGGCAAGCTCGAGCGGTGGAAGCAGCAGTTTGTTAGCAATCTTTGTTTAGCGTTTCCAACCGGAGAGTACAAGAACTGGGCAGCATGCCAGGCACTCTATGCGCATACTAAGGCGGCCGTAGGGCAGGAACTAAAAGATGAGTCGTCGATAGTAGAGTGGGCAACAGTGCTCTACCGTGCGGCGTGGTTTGCAGAGACGATAGGAAACATTGCTGATGCTGAGATGCTCGCTAGGAAGGCAATGAAAGCGCGGAAGAAAGTGCTAGGGCAAGAGCACGAGGACACGCTGCGGAGTGTGGCTATGGTAGGTTTAGCATACAAGCTTGAAGGCCGATGGGATGACGCTGAGAAGCTGGAGGTGGAAGTGATGGAGACCAGCAAGACGAAGCTGGGAGCAGACCATCCCTCCACGCTGACCAGCATGGCCAACCTAGCGTCCACATACTGGAACCAAGGCCGATGGGACGAGGCCGAGAAGCTATACGTGCAAGTGATGGAGACTTGCAAGACGAAGCTGGGAGCCGATCATCCCCACACGCTGACCAGCATGGCCAACCTAGCGTCGACGTACAGCAACCAAGGCCGCTGGGACGAGGCGGAGAAGCTAGAGGTGCAAGTGATGGAGACGCGCAAGACAAAGCTAGGAGCCGACCATCCCGACACGCTGACCAGCATGGCCAACCTAGCGTCAACATACAGGAACCAAGGCCAATGGGACGACGCCGAGAAGCTGTTTGTGCAAGTGATAGAGACGCGCAAGACGAAGCTAGGAGCCGACCATCCCTCCACGCTGACCAGCATAGCCAACCTAGCGTCGACGTACAGCAACCAAGGCCGCTGGGACGAGGCGGAGAAGCTAGAGGTGCAAGTGATGGAGACGAGCAAGACGAAGCTAGGA
>Ga0265797_10003432_pt1 | contig 25287 bp, 16 predicted proteins | sample P2T30metagenome_FD_192433 | JGI IMG/M metagenome (GOLD analysis project Ga0265797, IMG submission 192433) | Plant litter microbial communities from East Loma Ridge, Irvine, California - P2 T30 | ecosystem: Environmental > Terrestrial > Plant litter > Unclassified | place: USA: California... | reverse complement strand
CCAGGCACTCTCCGCAGTAGGCCAATGCAAACTGATGAGCATGTGGGACAACCTTTTCTCGCAAATGCGCCAGCCCGTTGCTCAAATCCTGCTCACGCGCAACGACATCGCCGATCGCACGCAGTACCTCAACGCAGAGCACACTTTCATTGAGCTGCTCAACATGGGCGTCATCCCCATTGTCAACGAGAACGACACCCTCAGCGTGCAGGAAATCAAGTTTGGCGACAACGATACTCTCAGCGCAATCACGGCAGCTATGGTCCAGGCCGACTACCTCTTCCTGATGACTGACGTCGACTGCCTCTACGACAAGAACCCGCGCACGCACCCGGATGCCAAAGCTATCGAAGTCGTCGACGACATCTCCGAGCTCGCTGCCGACGTCTCCAGTGCTGGGTCATCTCTCGGCACCGGCGGTATGGGCACCAAAATCGTCGCCGCCCGCCTCGCCACCGCCGCAGGCGTCACGACGGTAGTAACCCGCAGCAGCAAACCAGGCAACATCGCCAGCATCGTCAACCACGTCGAAGGCCTTAAACGCAGCGCCGAAGAACAACAACAAGAAAACACCGCCTCATCAACATCAACCTCCGACCCTCCCGCCATCCACACAGTCCCCATAATCGCCACAACCAACGGCGCCGCCCTCTCAGAACCCAACCTCCCGCCCCTTCACACCCGCTTCCTCCCCGCCCCCAACCCCATCCGCGACCGCTACTTCTGGCTCCTCCACGGCCTCACACCCCACGGAACAATCTACATCGACGCCGGCGCCCACGCCGCCCTCTCCAACAAAGCAAACCTCCTCCCCATCGGCATCGTCAACGTCGAAGGCTCCTTCGGCCAACAAGAATGCGTCCGTCTCTGCGTCCTCAACCCCCGCGATGCCCCGCTCAGCGAGGCCGAAGAGGTGGGCCGGGCGTTGACGAATTATTCTACGAGCGAGGTTAGGAGGATTAAGGGGAGGAGGAGTAGTATGATTAGTGAGGTTTTGGGTTATGCGGATAGTGAGTATGTGGCTGTGAGGGAGAATGTTGCTTTGCATGCGGAGATGAGTAGGCCGGTTACGCCGACGCCGAGTGCGGTGGGGGAGAAGAGGGCTAGTATGGGGAGGTTGAGTAATTATGTTGTTGGGTGAGGGGTGTGGTGAGAGATTGGAAGGTGTTTCATTTGGGATTTGGGTTAAGTTGAACTCTGAAGAGAAAAGCGAAAATATGCATTAAAGGCAAACTCAACTGTGCCTGTTTGATGTTGGGATTGCGAAGGATTGCCATGTGGCATTCAACATAGTAGTGCCTTGCTACCGTGGTTTTAAACTATTGATCTGAAGTGTCATCGTGCGAGTATCGTCCATATTTGGGGTTTCTATCATCTTCAGGTTTTTGCTGACTTACGAGAACTGGAGCGCAAAGATACTGGCGAGAGCTTCGCAAGAACACCAAAACCAACAATAAGATCTGTCAAGTTGGCCTTTGTCGGTTCATGAAAAGAAGCGGAAGCACATTGTGAATGATTCAATAAATCGTTGAGGCGAAATCTACAAAGGAGGACACTGCATTGGGGGCAATTCGACTGTGGCTCCATCGTTGCTGGGATTGAAAGTGTTTGAGATGCCTGCCATACTCAACACAGCGGAGCTGTGTCATTTTGCTTTCCTTGCGCTCGACGGTCCAAGGAATGCCCGTACTGACAGGTGCCACTGTACCAGTGAGACCATCCATCGCCAACGTACAATTACCAGATGCGCGCACCTCTTGACCTCAACAGCTCTATGATACTTGGGCTCTTAACGCGACATTCGTCAAATACCTCGCCCACGATATTAACACCGGCGTCCAGCAGAGCTGTCACGGTGCGGAGACATGCTTCTTCCGAGCCATCTGTAGGACATATCCACTTGGCACTTTCAGACAGCACATCGCGTATCAGACCAACATCAACTTTCACTCCCCAGCGTAGCAGGAACTGTATCGTGCTCTCTTGTAGGTTCCAGGCTGCGCCGTATATCATCATCCCACCGAGCTTGTGAGCCAAGGTGTCGTTTCCCAAGCACTCTAGAAGCAGACACAGAACGTCTGTCAGACCCAATTCAGATGCAGTCATCAGAGCCTCCGTTAGCACTAACTTAGAGCAAATAAATCTTTGTAACCCGATTGGCGACATAGCTGCAAAACGTCCACAAACCCAACATCGACGGCTGCTTGGAGCAATAGTAATTGCTTGCGCTCCTCGACGCTCCAGTGTTTGAAAATTCGTACAGGTCCGAGTCCGCCTTCAGAGGCGGCAGGCCATGCGGGTTTGAGGGGCCATCCGGAGCCGACGTCTTTCAGTTGAAGCGCGTCGAGTATGCACTTTCGATCGCCGGTGCTGGTCTGCCGACAAATCTTCGCCAGTGATAGACACAACAACGTCACACAGTGTTCGCGCCCAGGAGGGGGAAATGGCTCGATGATCAATCGACTTGTCAGCCAAAGGCGGGCAAACTGTCCAAGCACTTTACTTGGGAGAGCGTTATGCGCGAAAGCGACGTACATGTGATGTACAATAGCAAGGCTTGCATAGTTCAAGAAAGGATACATCTCAAGATGACTGTCGACCGATTCAAATCTTTGGGTTGCATCCGAGACGTACGTTTGGCACGCTTCTGCCAGTCTCACATGGACGATCGCGTCGGTATCACCCAGCAAAGTGGAGTCAAACTCGGCCAACCCGCCATGAAGCAGGCACTCCCTCAGCGATTCGTGGACCAGCTGTGCCGTGATATTATTGTGATAGAAAAAGGTGTCCCACCGCTGTCGAGAAGTTGAACAGCCTTCGCTGAAGTCTACAAGTCCCTTTGAGCTAGCGAGGATGAACCTTCGCATACCCGCGATGTCGATCTCATTCTTGTCCCAGACACCAGTTGACTGTACTCCAGCACTTGCGAGGATCGCAAAATACAGCTCCGGGACGGTGAGCGGACGCTCTGCAAACAGTACCCATTGCAGCGTTGGCAAGAGATATACGTCGCCTTCTCGCAGGATCTCGCTGAACAGACTTCGGACCCCCAAGGGCACTTCGATCAGTCGCGCCCTGAGGTTTGCACGTGTGCCGCCGCTATCATTGAGCTTGTTCAATATGCGCACTGTCAGTACGGCCCAGAGGAAGACACCAGCAGACCTATCCAGGATTGACCGCTGCAACTCAGTGCCCAGCGAGCCGGAGATTCGGAGCGCACTGATCACGTAATCTGAGATGTCTTGCTGGTGTCCAGTCTCTTTATCGAAATCGATTGCTCGATGGTGCCGTATAGTGATCGTTGGGTAATGCCGGCTGGCGAAACAGATGAGGAATCTTGTATCGTGCTCCAGGGCCAGACTCGCGAGCTCCTCGAAGTGATGGATTGCTTCTCGGATGTCGTCCTCGGCACACTCGTCCAACGCATCAATGTAGCAGACGAGACTCTCGGTCTGGTTGAGATGGAGGATCGCTGTCCGCAGCATGTTCTGGAGAACCGGTATAGGCCAGCCGTGTTTCTCCAAAGAGGCTGCAACGGACGAGGGGATCTCTGACGGCAGTTGCGGGAATTTTGAGAAGATCTGATGTAATAAAGAGCGGTACATGCCTTGAGTGCTCTTGGCCATGCTGTGCCCTCGCGCATTGAAGAAGTGTGCGGCAATGATACTTTTGCGAAAATCTCTTGGGGCTTGGTGGAAAGCCAGGTGCATCATTGTAGACTTGCCGGCGCCAGGCTTGCCTTTGATCCATAAAAATCGTCGGCGCGAGCGTCTGAAACCTCGCCGCCAACCCCTATATTCTTCCGTGCGAAACAGCCATCGGCATGTGTCGCCTTGTGCGGCGCTTATATTGGCTAACCGAGTGCTCATATGTTCGAAGGCGAGGGCCTCGAGCAGACCAACCTGCTTGTTGTCTTCCTCGGTGCCAGTCGGGTGCGTCAACTGGTTGAATGATATCCTTTCCGCCGTGTAAGTATCTCCAATATTCATGCGAGCATTCTCTCGAGCTTGGATGTGGGAGAAGTCATGGCCACGTTGAGGTACTCGCAAAGTGTAATCTTCCTTTATTCCGTCTGGAGTCGATACGTTGCTTGAGCCTTGTCGTGGTGTCGTCGTACTTGACGGATACTTTGAGCGGCCTGTGAACTGCCGATGATGTGGTAAGCCACAGTGTTTGCTCCTGAGAGGCAAGCGCTGTTGATAGTACTCCCGATCCATAACTAACAGGCGCACGTCGGATGAGTATTGTGAGCGCAGAGTAGTCAGTAGGGTGGCCAGCGCGACTTGACTATGCGAGGCTGAGAGCTTCGAAGCTCAGCCTTGCAAGTGGGAGTTATGCACTCCTCATGTGACTGGCTCGAGGCGATTGGCCAGTAGCACCCCGCCTCTGCCCAACGAGTGCATGAGCATGCTCAAAATACGATGGTCATCGACCGGAGGCTGAGTTGGAGTAGATGAAGGTGTGCCACCAAGTTTTGCGCCACACACATCAACAAAGATTGTGCTCTGTCGCCAGTCAGATCGAGACTTCGTGCTTGTGTTCATCGTAACGTTTCTTCCACTGTGCAAAAAAGCACTGAGATCGACGACATGGAGGCTTCTTCGATAGTAGCGGAAGAGCTCGTGGTATGCCGGCCTCCCCACGCTCAAGCTGTGAGCTTGATAGATGGTGACGGGCTCAAGACAACGTATTGCTTGTCCTTGAAGAGACGGCAGCAGGTCCGAGTAGGAGTCGAATAACTTCGCGTAGGTTCTTGTTGATGGTCGGTGGTTTTAAGAATTACAGGTTCTTCGGTCTGAGGTGGCGGAGACTCGGGCAGTTGCGCTTGCGGACTTGGTCAAATTCGCACCTTCCAGGTTATGAGCTTCCTTTCTACACTCTCATCAATGCGTTCACCAATTTATCATTGGCAAACCTCGGTTTCGAAAATCTGTCACAGGTAGGTGTCCAGATGATGCTAAGCAGGACGGCAGGCGATATATGTACACGTTGCAAAAAGCACACATTGACACAGCACCTCCAAGATCAATACAAGCTAGATGAATCCTCTTTGACGCGCACAAACAGGTGACCCTACATCGACTCAAACCAGAAAGAACAGCATGTTTGTGCTCATAAACCTCTGAAAGCCTAGAGGAGGCTGGTATTGTCACACGACATAGCGGCTGAGCTCGCCAGCTGCAGCTGCAACATCCCTGCGCCTTCTCTCCATCCGGACGCTTCAGGCTCGATCATTCGTTCCAGAAGACGTGAGGCTGCATTTCTGTAACAACAGCCACGGCCCGATGATGTCAGCTGCAATGTGACGATGCAACTTCATGTTTACCTGCCACTCTGACGAAGGTGAGCAATGTCTCATGATGCCCATTTTGTTCTCTTCGTCTCAGTGGCATCCACGGCACGCTCAACATAACCACTTTGACCGCAGGCCAACACGTTTCACCTCCATTCACTACAACAACGATCCGCTCCCAAGAGATCCTGCACGCTTGCTACCCGGCAACGCATTTGACCGGGAAATTTTCTGCGCGACTGCCTGATCTCGATCACAAAATTTGACAAATAACCCGGCGGAACAGACAAGGACACAATGCACCTCACCATATTCATCTCCAGCCTGTTCTTGATCTCGGTTCTCGCCAAACCTATCATCAACCGCGCTGGAGCCGGCGGTCCAATAGCCAAACCGATACCATCAACCTGCGACATCACTAACCCTCTACCACACTCGAACTGCAGCACCACCACGAGGATGAGCGGCCACAAGCCGGCCTCCACCTTCGCTTCCAACCACACTTTGTACGAATCATACTTCGACCTCCCAAAACCTGCCGAAGAGCTCTGGGAGCAGTGCAGTCAGCAATGCTACGGCTACGGTGATGTCGGCGAATGCAAGAGCGCGATCTTGGCGTATGATGTTCCGACGCCGAAAGGCTACTACGACGGATCCGGTGGAGAGCTGAAGATTGCTTGCTTGCTATTTGATCGGTTCCTCGCCGAAGATGTGTTGGAGGCGGCGCCGGAAGGGCAGTGGCTCGATGCGATGGCGGGTAATCTGCACTGCGAGCAATGAGCTCGCATCGGTTTGAGCGGGTAGACGTCTACAGAAGGTGGTCGGATATATTAAGAAGCTCACGGGTTCTTTGCCGGTGAGCCGACTAAGTCAAAGGATGGGTTGTAATCTGCTAAATAGGGCACTGTCAGAAAGGCATATAACCTGAGTCGATCGTTCAATGCCATAAGAGAACTGCTAAGTCCCAGTGATGAAAAAGATAGTTCCAAGGACAATCCTCCGACGCCAACAACAGACATTTCTGTCTTGCTTCAGGCAATAAGTGCGTGAACATATAGTGCTAGCGGGCATCCCAAGCGATCGTTGCTTGTTAGGGACGTTGCAAACCGTCCGAACGATCTTGCACGTGGTATAACTTCAATCGAACGACTCTTATACTTCAAGAAGGTGCAGGTGGAGCTTACACCGCGCACTGCACCCGGGCGGTGAAACACCGCCTGTCCGCAGACAGCTTTACTTCATCTCGCGCCTGTGTCCAATTCGAGTCCAGAAACTACCTAACACCGCGATATTCACCATCAAAAGAGAACATACATCGTTCAAGCACAAATATGCACATCCCTACCATAATTGTATCGATCTCCTTCGCACTTTTCGCGTCCGCAGCCCCCAACTCCCGCCGAGCCGAAACACTCTGCGACGACCCTATGTACAGCGAACCCCAGTGTTGCGTGTCGGGACCCTCAGAGTTCGTGCTAGGAAAGGGCACACTCACTTGCTCGCCGCGTGCGTACAAACAGCCTATCATTCGCCTAAGCAAATCTGTGGCTAACGGCGTCTCCCAGCGGCGGATGTGTCCTCATTGGAGGCTTTTAAGTCGAGCTGCACTGGTGATAGTGTAGCATCATGCTGTGTGGTGCCCAGTGTCAGTCCCGCCTTCCTTCGCTATTTGTGTTTGTTAGTAAGGTCTATTGCTGATGAGAGATTTTGTAGGACGAGGAGTTTGGCTGTGCAGATGTGTTGTAGGCTGCGTTGCCGAATGCTATTGGAGGTACATACGTATCTGTCCCTTTGGCGATAATACCATTACTACAGCCCTAATATCGAATTGTTCTCATGTGAAGACTTCTATGTGGTCTCTAGAGCGTGGAACCAAGATCAACAATGTGGACTATAGTACCACAGTGAGATACCTGTGGAGCTTTGATTTGGTTCCTCTCGACGACCCACATATACATCAAAGAACTATCTGGCCGGCCTTCCCCGACTTGAAGGGATTCCATTCCTTCTACTGACTATACCGCAGCCCGGTTGTCATCGCTTTCCAAAGCTAAGCCTACTTGCCCCTGCTATAAGTGATATGTGCGTGCGCATATATGCCGACCATCGCGAACACCGAACGATCATTGCCCATTGAAGGAAACGCATGAAGTTCGAAGCGGTAACAGCACGTGGCATTCGTCGAGTATCATGCCATAACAGAGCTCAAGCTCTGATGTCCTTAACATACCAGACCTCTAGCGGTGAACCACCGCCCTTTCATAGGCCGACGTATTTTTACTTCTCACCTGTTCCATCAGCCTTGAGCTCCAAATCCACGAGTTCAACATCGCAACCTCAATCATTCGATTATTCCCCTCTACAGATAGCTACTCAGACAAAATGCAGCTCTCCACCATCACCGCTTCGCTCCTCCTCGCAGCAATCGCATCAGCAACGCAAGCGGTCCGCAGACAAGACGGATCCCTCTGCACGCCCGAATACCCCGTCCTCTCATGCTGCACGACCGAGGCGACGGAACTCGCCTACGCGGATTGTCAGGTCGGTGAGTAGTAACGTGCACTGCCATACCCTTCGCACCTTCGCGGACGAGAGAATAAGACAGAGGGTTGGAAAAGAGGAGTAGGGAGGGAAGGGAAGGGAAACAATGACGAGAACAAGCAAATGGAAATTCTTGCTGATCGTTGCTTCCTTGTCACCTTAGATACCGGTGTCGACTGGGCTTCCGAGACTGATTTCCCGCCGGACTGCCAGCTCGCCGGCGGGTTTCCAAAGTGCTGTACCGAGCCGGATGTAGGTTTGCCGCAGGGATTTCTGTCTCTGTCTTTCTTCACTCTTTTCCGCTCTCAGCCACTGCTGTCTTCTATTGTACATTATTGGCGAGGGCTGTCGGCTGACTGAGACTCGCTGTATAGGCTGATCAGAATGTGTCGTGTATTGGAAATGGGCTCTAGTATCGGTGTTTGCCAGACTTACAAATCGGAGCAAGCGAGTCAAAAAATAGACAGTAAAACTGAAGCAAGAGGGCAAGAGAGCGAACATTTTGCCAAAAGTTTCTATCTCGCAGACCTAGGTGTGGATGGATTTCTTCCCCGTTAGCAATTTCCTGATGTACTGTGATCTCGCTGGAGGGTTCGCGAAGTCCTGTTCGCCGGCGAATGTAAGTTTGCGTTTCTTCCTCGCTCGCCTAGTTGGATGCTTGTATCGTTTGTGGTAATGAAATATTTGTTGCCAAATCGTTCGTTTGCCCCGATCAGAATGTTCAATATGTGGGAGCCTGAGTTCCTGTCGCCAGCCAGAGTTAGATACTCATCACGCAATGAATCAAAGTGAACGACAAAAATGAAATCGTGACACGACAAACCAGAACTGCAGTTCGAGCGCATGAGTCTGGGTAACTTAGAGCTTGATCAGCCGTATCTCAATGTTACGACGCAGGCATTTTGGAGCTTTGGATAGATTGTAGTAGCAAAAGAGTTACTTGGGCATGATGGAAAGTGACATGGTATCTCAGTGGTACTACGCAGCCATGTTTACACCCCCGGCAGATTGTAGTAGCAGACGAGTTCCTTCGGTACGATGGAGAGTCAAGGGGTATCTCAACGGCAATCCCACCCAACTCCAAAATCTAAACTCATCTCCAATACCATAAGAATTCTTCGCCACCCCAGAGATCGCTGTACGTAAACTCACGCGCAGGAACTTTACCTCCCATCAACAATCCCATCCAAGAACCCCCCAACCTCCCACCCCCAATTCCTCTCCTCCAACAACCACATAACAGCTTTTTCCACATCCCCCACAAAAGCCTCCGTCTCCTCCCTCGAGTAATTCGCCACATCCCACCTCAAACTAATCATATACGTCGTAGCCCTCTCCCCACCCAACCCCGCAACAAAAACCAACCCCAGCGCCGCCCGAATCGCAATCTGCGCGACGCGGATCCTCTCGTAATCGCCCAAGAATCCCGGCACCCAGGTCAAGAATTGTGTTTGGTGGGTTTCAGGGAGTATATCGCCGGCGTTTTCGCCGGGATGGAGGGCGTCGAGGGCAGACATGATGCGGCGCCAGGGGGCGTGGGCGTGTTTTGTCAGCTGGAGTTGCTCAGTTTGGAGGCGAGTGAGGAGGGCTAGGGCGGATTCGGAGCGGTGGATTGGGATGAGGTTTGTTACGGCGTTCATGGTTGGGCCGGCGACGTCTGAGGCGTCGACGTCGGAGAGGGAGGTGGTGTTGGTTGTTGAGAGCGGGCTCAGAGTGTCGGGCCAGAAGGGCAGGGTTGAGCGGGCGGCTTCGAAGTTGCTGAACAGGGCGTGGGTGTGCTGTGTTCGGGTGATATTTACGAGAGCCATTGCTGCTTTGAGAACGACGGAAGCTGTGGTTTGAGGGTGGTGTTTCTTGAGATTTAGGAGCTGAGGGGCGTCGAAGCCGTAGTCCAGGCCGTCAGGATCTGCAGTCGTGGCTTGTCGTGGGACCTTAGCAGGAGGGTATAGTGCTTTCCGGTGCAGATGGAGGTTTGACAGGCGCTTGACATGCCAGTCCACCTCTATGGTAGCGCGAGGCGAGTTACGAAGGGAGTGGTAGATGTCAGCCCATGTTTTAAATGGCACATGTGGCTGAAGCGGACGCTCTGGCGCAGAGAGGGCTTTGTTCAGATCTTCAAGGACCAGGCGCATCGAGGAGGCATCGTGCACCGAGTGATGGAGATACATCACAAACGCAGCGGAGTTGAGCTCCTCAACATGGTAGAGCAACGCATGGAAGAGAAGTCCCGGATGAGTTGCATGCTCGGGATGAGGGTATCGAATGGCCTTGTGCTGAAGTTCTGCAAAGGTTTCCACGGAGCCAGCAAACGACGTACAATGATCCCACAGCTTCTGCTGGGGCTTCATCGTAACGTAAAATGGAGCACCGTCTTCTCCAAGCACATAAAACGATGTCCAGAGCGGGCTTTGGCTCAATGCGGCGACCAAAGCTTGTCGTAGGAAAGGCACAGTCGATCCATTGGCTACAATCGCTATGCCGAAGTTCCAGGTGTCCATGATCTTGTGGCGGATCAGTACATTAGTAAAGTCGCTCGCTTGAATGACTGTGTCGACATCTTGGTCAAAGTCGAAACCAGATTTGCTGACAGCTGCGCTTGCTTTCTCCTGGAAAGATTTTGCATCTTCGGGGTGTACGGCAAGCTGGATTGCCTCCAGGCTCAATGGCTCTCGCACTGTCGCGGCCTGAGCGTCGGTGGTCTGCGCATGCCCAGACTTGCTTTCCAATATACGGGCTTGAGAGCGCAGACTTGGATAATCGACCATTTCACGAGCAGAGAGAGTGAAGCCAAACTCTTTGCGGAGCATATCTCTGACCCTCATGATCGTGATTGAGTCTGCAAAGTTGGAAGTTGGAGCATCTTTGTCGATAATTGTGGGCGATATTCCTGTAGCTCGCCACCAGACATGTGACACCGTCTCCTCGATCGATCGATGTTGTTTGGCACCGTTCGTCAGCCTCGTCCCCGCAGAAGACTGTGGTGCCGCGGAGACACTGCTTTGCTTTCGAAAAGCCGCTACAAGCTTTCGAAGTGCCGACTTCTGCACTTTTCCAGACATGGTCCGAGGGTAGTCATCGAGACCGAGAGTTTGAAGAGTTACAATCTCGTCCGGCACGTGTAACATACCCATAGACTTCCGGACAGCATTAGACAGCAACCCACGAGGATCGGCTCCATTGGGTAGCTGCCGCACGATGGCAACAGGGACCTCACCAGCGATTGGGTCTTGTGCAGCAACCACCTGCGCTTCAACTCCCGAAAATTGGTTCAAGACTGCTTCGATAGCAGCAGGAGCGATGTTCTCGCCTCCACGGATGATCATGTCTTTGTATCTTCCGACAATCGAGACGTGTCCATCAGAATGCATGACAGCTCGATCGCCCGTCTTGAACCAACTGCGATCTCCGTCAGTATAGAAGTTCTCCGTGCCAACATTGTCACCCAAGTAGCCAGCAATGACGCCTGGACCACTCTCATGTATCTCGCCGGCTTGGCCACGCGGAAGCGGTAAGGTCGAATCCGATGCACAGATCTTGATAAAAGCACCCGGTGAGGCGCTTCCAGAGATCGTATCATTCCCAGCAATTAGTGTCTCAGGATCAGCAGTGGCAGCAATCCAGACTGGGCTGCCTTCAGTCATTCCGAAACCAGTCGAGACGCCTTTCGATCCAAGTTTCGTAGCAACTTGGCGCAGGTGCTGCGGTGTGATAGAGGCGCCGGCAAGACATACGTCTTTCAATGCGGGGAACGAAAGTTCGTCTCTCTCTGCGTGATCGATAAGGCTGTGGAGCGCGGTAGGTACTAGACAGGCGTGCGTACAGGCGTGGAGTGCGAGCGCCTTAGCCAGCTGTGCGGGGTTGAAGGTGGCGGATGGATACACTACTGCACCTCCTTGGCAGAAGAAGTGGAGGACGTAGAAGTAGCCCATAGCGTGGTTGTTGGGAAGAACGCCGCAGAAAATATCTTTAGGCGAGCTGCCTCCCAGAGCGAGATTCTTCATGAATGCGTTGAGGGTCTGGTCGGTGTGAGGGCAGCCTTTTGGTAAAGAGGTAGTGCCGCTTGTGAATAGTATCGTGATAGGGTCGTTGGCGTCTTGAGGTTGAGAAGCTTGAGTCGAATTGCTCGTCGATGCATGGTGGGCGTCATCAACGGTCAATTTCGTCGCGTCTCCAGCGTCCGGCGCGAGCATATCGGAGAATGCCACCCATCCTGTCGGCGCAGTCTCTCCAGCAACAATCTTGAGCAAGCCACGCCCACTATGGTAAGCAAGCTCATCGAAGGCGTTTGCTAACTCATGGCTTCCCACGGCAACTGCAGCGGCGTCTGCGATTGCAAGCATATGGTTCACCTCGGACTTGTTAGCCACATTGCGGGGATTCAATGGTACAAAAGGACATTGGAGTTTGTGAGCCGCCCAGAACGAGAGCGCGAATTCGGCACCGTTGTCCAGAATTGTTACCAAAGACGTGCCGCGGGAGAGGCCTTTTGTACGGAGACCTTCGCTGAGACGGTCGGTCGCTGAGCTGAGCGTGGAGTACGTCCATTGGAGATGATCGCCTGCGAGGCTCGGCAGTCCATATAAGTCGGCGGGTTGATGTAAACACGCAAGGGCGAGCTTGTCAGCATACAGTTGTGCTGAGTGTTCTAAACGTTGCCACACCGGCAGTGGGGAGTCGTTCCAGTCACCACCATATGCTTCGCTTACGGCAGGTATGCTGTCGTCGATAGCCATCATGGGATGATGTGTGCTTTAGCTGATGCTGGGACGGAGTCCGCACGCGGCAGGGCCTCCATTTTGTGCACAGCTCTCCCAGATCCTTAACATAGAAGCAACGAGCACGAAGCTGCTGTAGCATGACGCTATTGGGATCCGTTCGGCCAGTCCGAAGAGAGTCAGTCTGGGAGCAGTTATCGCAGCAACGCAGCCTAGTCCGGGAGTAGTCATTGCAGCCTCCAGATTTACTAGTAAGTTCCGAAAATTTCAGGGTCTAGCGGACATACCTGTTTCCTTACGCCGGATCTCAGAAAACGACTATGCCAGATTGTGCTTTAGAAAGAGATATAGTGCGTGGGCTAGAACTGCGTCGTTTCCTAGCGGCGAGCGATGTGGTGTCATTGTGTAAATCCTTTTGGTCGTAAAGAATTACCACTTCAAAGAGTCAATTTTGAAACCTTGGAAGGTTTCATACTTTGGGAGTGCGTCTGCAGGCTGCGATAGCTACTCCCAGTCCAAAAGCCAGCTCATATGAACGGTGCATACCTGTTCTGCAGGTTGGCGAATTCCGCGTTTTTGAATGAGAGTGGTAGTATCAGGCCTGACTCGTATCGAAGTGGATTTTAACAACAATTAGGGCAGAATTAGAGCTCATCAAGTGGCTCCCGGTTGATTCAGCAGTTTTCAGGGACAAACTAATGTCGTTATGCTACCTGGATTTGACGGCGATAGGCAGGTCCCTTGGGCATGAATGCAGAATGGCATGATGTCTCGTGGCCGAAGATCATGCAGCCGTAAGGCGCTGTGTGCTGTCGCACCTCATGGCTGTCGATCATATGGCCATATCGCATGCAGTCGTAGCGTATAGCAAACTCCGGATATAGGTGGCATGTCTTCTCCGGGGACGACGCGAATATTTCAGCATTGGGCAGTTGGGCATGAGCTCAGCTGGCTGAGCAGTGGGAGGAGAGCAGAAAGCTTTCCCTGTACTGACGAGTTTTTCATAATCAGCCGTATTCGCAGTGGCAGCCGGATTTGGCATTTGTTGCGAGGGTGAGATGTTTACAGCGAGGTCCAAAATCCGGCTTTTTAAATGCAGTTGTGGTTGAGCGTCAGGTCACATGTCTCTGTTCGATCATATGTAGACTATTGCCCTTCACGGCTTTGGGGATGGCAGCTTCCAAGCCAAAGCATGTGACAGCAGCTCAACATAGTGCTGAACAACAACTCTCTGCTCCTTGGATACGATTGCAACTCCTACCCCAGCGCATACCATCCCTTTGCGCTGCCCACAATGACGACTCCCATCTCGCCCTCCTCATCGCCGCGACTGCCCTCTCCGCCGCCAATTGCCGAAGACCAGAGCGGGCCCACGTCGCCCGGCCTGTCGCTATACTCGAACAAGTTCCCAGGCGGCGCAGCAGAAGCGTCTCGTCGCATTCGCCCTGGCACAAAAGCAGAAGACATGGCTGAAGGCCCGCCTGTCACCGAGCTCATGGACATCGACTCAGCCTTTCAACTTACCGAGCACCTCAAAGCACTCCACCACTCCTTCACCCACCCCTACGACTCCCAGAACACTACGCCTATAACCGCCGATCTCGCCAGACAACTTGCGCATCCGCCACAGCACACTGCCAAAGAGATCTGGCTCTACGAGCTTGGCCGCTTCCTGATCCAGAAGACGAACGCCATAATAGTCGCCCTGTTCTCGGATACCCCTGCATGCTCAGCGACAACATGTCACGAAATGCGCGCCTCCGAATGGCAATACCTCTGCGCTGTCCACGATCCGCCCAAGTCCTGCTCAGCCATCGACTACTGCTGCCACACCCTGGACTGGGCAGCCTCGACCCTCTGCAACAGCAAGCTCTTCCCCTCAAGACTCGGCCTTGGCTCTGGCGGCGCAGGCATGAGCAACACCGGAGGCAGCGATAAAGTGCTCCTCCAGCAGATGAAAGAAATCACCAACATCTTCCGCCGCGTGTACCGCATCTACGCGCACGCGTGGTTCCAGCATCGCGAGGTCTTTTGGCGTGTGGAGGGTAAGACGGGGCTATACGTGTTCTTCAAGACTGTGTGCGACGAGTATGGGCTGATTCAGGCGGAAAACTACACTATTCCTCCTGAAGCGGAGGGTCTGGAGCCGAAGGATGTGAACAGAGACACACCGGTGGCACCCCAGCCTCCTGCTGGCATGAGCTTGCTCAAGAGGCCCGAAGAGGGTAAATCAGAGCAACAGCTTCCTGAGCCAGCTGGCAACGAGATCGTGTCCACAGGAGACACGACTAAGCGACACAGAAACCCCGCACACAACCGATCAAGTTCGATCGCGACCACGATCACGGAAGAAGTGGAAGAAGACGATGAATCCCCTTCCAAGCCATCACTTGATCGTGCGCCTACCGTGAAGAAAGAAGGCGGTCTTACACGCAGCGACACCGTCAAACCACAACCCGCAGCTGAGACAGAAGCAGAAGCAGAAGCGGCCCAAGATTCTGTGGTCGTCGAGCAGCCCTCAGCTGAAGATAGCAAGCCAACAGAGGCAGCAGCAGCAGACCTTCAGCCTGAGAGTAAGGATGCCGAAGAAGAAGAGGCAGAAATTACAGTGATCGAAGCAGAAGTCCCTGCAGATGCTGAGGGACCGGGCGAAAGCGAAGCCGTGATCCCTGAAGAGACGACGACAGCAGAGACCGTGATTGAGAAATGATTCTCGTGAAATCGCGGGATTATGCGAACGTGTATTATGATACCCATTGAGTGTGTAGAGAGAGAGGTTATCTTTAGTCTGTTGTGTATAAATCAAAGATTATTTCTCATCAATGCTTTTCGAGATTAATATAGAGGTCGACCAAACATCTCTTCTGATCTGTTCTCCACGGTGTCCCATGTTCACATTGTAGAAAAATATCTGAGTATATTGTATGTAATAATAAGTATGTACTCGTCCAGATCAGCAGGGGACAGCTTTCTCTCCACCACCCCACGTCATCCTTCGACTTTAACGATCCAGCTCCAAACCCATACCATCCCACAGACAATGCCAACGTAATCAACCTTGCCTGAACCAAAGTGCATGACCTCACAATAACTCGGCTCAAAAACACAAATCAATCAAACCAAGCTATCGTCCGCAATGGCCGACATAACCTCCGCCTTCAACGCCCACCTCAAAGCCCACAACTCCGTCCCCGTCACCCACCACGCCTACAACCTCAACCGCATAGACTCCTTCCTGCAAGAAGCCTACAGCATCAACGCCCGCATAGCAGACCTCACACGCACCCTCCGCTCCACTCGTCCCGCGTACCTCTCCACCGCGCCTCCAGCCCGGCACCGCAGACACAACAATGCGAATGCACACGGCACAACCCACGATGCTGCGCGACCGCTCTCTCATGAGGAAAGGGAAGCTTTCGATGCGCAATCGAAGAAACTGCTCAAACAGCTCAACGCCGCCATAAAATCCCTCTCGCAAGCAGAGGAAGTACGGAACCAGACTCTCGACTCTGTCGCGCTGTCGAAGCGGGCCAAAGGCGGTATGGGCGCTCTGGGGCGCTGGGCCGCGGGCGGAGCGGTCACGGCTAAGAGTCCGCAGGAGGAAGCCGAGGAAGCGAAGAACAACACTCTCGCGGCGTTCAGAGCCGCGGTGATAATGTTTTTGGAGCAGAGGCTGGGCGAGGCGGGGAAGGTGCAGGCTGAGATGATGGAGGTGCGGATTGGGAGGGAGGTGGAGAAGAGTAAGAGCGCGTTGTATAAGAGTCGGGGCGGGAAGAACATACCTTACGCTCACGACGAAAGCGGTCCAGCTGGCGCTGTCGACAGCTCTAAATTCGCAAAGAATGCCTTTCAGCAAGACTCTGATGCTCCAGAGTCAAACCCAGACACAGCAGCCCTAACCCGCGACCAACTGCAGATGTTCGAATCCGAAAACGCCGACCTGCTGCAATACTACGAAGGGCAAATGGAGCAGATCTCACAAGCCGAGCGCAGCATTCTCGAGATCTCCGAATTGCACAGCACGCTGCACGCGAACCTCGCGCAGCAGAGCGAGCACATCGAGCAGCTGGTGCAGGAGTCGTACGATACTACGGCGAATCTGGGCAAGGGCAATCAGGAGCTGAAGAGGGCGAGTGAGAGAAGGAGTACGGCGCAGGCGGTGTTTTGGGGGACGGTGGGGTTTTGTGGGTTTTTGGTTGTGTGGGATTTGGTGTTTTAGATGGGGTGGCATTGAGGGCGAGAAGTCTGTCGGGTTCATGTTGCGGAAATGGCCACGTTGGGTGGTGGGAGGAGCGAACGAACAAGTCTCAAGGACTTTCGGCTGCTGGCTTCAGCAGAATCGCATGGTCGAAGTGATACTATCTGTACAAGAATCTGACGAAAGCGAGGTGTGCACTCATACAGCAAAAGCTTTACAGCCAATTGAGCAAGCCATTGGTTCACACGGGCATTTGTCAGAGTATGTAGCGGAGAGAATTCTTTTAGGACACCCAGAGCTGCTTTCACGTCATTGCAATCGATCTTTACGTTCCATCCCTTTCATCATTATGAAAGCTCAATTAGTGATATCGCAAGGAGGATTCTGTGCTTCGAGACAGCAAAGATCTGGTGAATCGGTATCTACGTGGGATAATCTATCGATTCAAATCCATTGCCATTGGACGATATCACGTCACAACCAATATTAACATCGCGAAGATCCTGAAATTCCAAGAAACCTGTCTACAATACTCTTCCCATTCAGCGAGCGAGACGAACAGACTGATAGGTTTTATAGTTCACCAGTGCCGCTGCACTAAAGTGGAACCTCACCTCTAACGTTCGGCTCCTCTTTGACCGAAAACGCCATACATAAAGAGTGAGAGGTGCAAGACCGCAACAACTACCAAACGCAGTTATTTAGATACTACTTGTTTCTTTCAATACAACCATTCCCCGATAACTCCATCCCTGAAAAAGCACAATATTAGCAAGAACCTCACTCAACGACCCTATCGACGTCCCACAACAACTCTTTAAGTCAATCAACCACTCCAATAATGGCCACCAATCCAATCGACTACATCGCCATCAAAAATGTCCTCGCCCTCTACTGCTTCGCCCTCGACACCAAAGACCTCTCTCTCCTCTCCCAAGTCCTAACACCCGACATCGATGCCCAATATCCGTTTCCAGGCGGCGACATGCAAGGTCTCGACGCCGTAGTTGAAGTGATTTCGAAACGGTAAGTAGAAACACAACATTCTTAAAAAGCCACAAACCTACATACTTTCCTCGAACGCGGTGAAAACTTACAGCGATCATTAACACTCGAACAATTCTAATGTATGATCGAATCGCAGCCTCCACGCCATAACATCCCAACACGCCCTAACAACCCAATCCATCACCATCTCCCCCTCCTCCTCCTCACCCTCCAACACCACCGCGCACGCCACAACCTACTTCTCCGGCGTGCATTTCGGCAAAGACGAATGGGCGGGCCAGACTTGCACCGCTTATGGCAAATACATCGACGAGTTAGTATTATTGCCGGAGAGTAGTACTGATAAAGGGAGGGTATTGGCAGGGGCGAGTGGGGAGTGGAGAGTGAGGAAGAGGGTTGTGGAGTTTATGGCGAGGGTTGGGGAGGAGGGGATTTTTAGGAGGGATTAGTTGATTGGTTTTGGGGGTTGTGGCTGTGGTTGTGCTTGAGGGCGAAGTGGGCGGGGGCACGATGTTGGAGAACGGCAGAGTTATAGAGTGCGTTTGATCTCACACCTCCACCAACGTGAACCTGGAAGCATTGCAAGACCACGAGGAGAGGCCTTTTCCTCGACAGCTGCATCAGGCTGCCGGGGCGAAAGGTAGCGACTTGTTCACAGCAAACGTACGGTTGAAGTTCATAAAAGTGGTTTAATAAATCTTATTGATTACCCATTTTCCCAACGTTGGTATTCCCATGTTGCGTTGCTTGACTACAAAAATACCGCAAAGTCGAAGCTTTTCCTCTTCTCCCTAAACGCCTTAAAATCGTGCGCCATTTGTTTTACTCCCGCTTGCTTGCTCCCATGAATTAGATCGAAAGAAAGATTTGTGAAAGAAAAAAACATTCTTGTCAAAAACTCGTTTCGTGGGTCGTTTTGTCATTAGGTGCTTCAAGTCGTTCTACTAGATGGCTGAAATCGCTTGGCGAATATGTAGTGGCGTTACTGCCTTGGCTCGCTGTGACAGTCAGGCCGATTTGACTCGCGTCGGTGAGTATAGCCGTGTGTCGGTGACGGATCCTTCCAGAGTATATTGCTCAGTGCGCCTGCTCGTCGCCATACCATTGTGCGATTCGTATATCGAGCATTAGTCGACTCACGGCTTTCCCGTTTCATGCTGTTGAAAACATCACCGCATGAAGGACGAGCCGTTGCCGCTTCCATTGTTGCCATTTCGACCCAGTCCAGGATCGCCGAACCTTTGCGACGCCGCCCGTCGTTCATCGCCAGGCGAAGGCCCATTGTCGTGTCGGATCTCAGTACTGCCATTGTGTTGCGAAGCATCGTTCGCCCAAACGGAAAATCCGTCGGACGGTACCGAGTAAGGCGCTGGCTTGCCTTTTGCGTGATCGGCAAGCGAGCCGTTGATGCCAGTAAGCGCCCATGCGAACACTGCCTGTTCGCGGATGACAGACATGAAGTCCTGGCTGTCGGGGCCGTGGGCGCGTGGTGGCGATGCAGAGTCGTGTCTTGCTGCCATAGGGCCCAGTGAAGGTGCGAAGCCGGAAGCGAAGCCAGCGCGCGGTCGGGATTCCAGTGGTGGCAGTATCGGTTGCGTGGCCCATGGTGCGGCAAATACACCGTTGGGGTGAGTTGGTTGGGATGGGCGGTGAGTGGGGTGTGGGATCATTGGGCGGGCCTTTCGGAGGCAGACGACAAGACCGTCAGATGCGCAAGAGATAACAGCTTCAAGCTCAATGGGATCGTTTGTAGCCCTCGCTGGCACGGAGCGTGGGGTGCCAGGGGATGATGGTAGTGATGAAGCCGAGGATCGCGAGTCTCGTGACTCGCCAAAGATGGCTTCATGTGACTCGTTCTCGTTGCCGCTGTCTCTCGAAGATGTCCGCGAATTAGGGTCCTCCGCACCACCGTCCACCTGGTCGACATCCATGCCGTCAGAAGAGTCCACGGCCGACTCCATGCCGGCAGATGCATAACTTCGTGAGGATGACGATGCGCCATGGCTGCTGTGAAGTTGGACTCCACCTTCGCTTGTGTCTTCACTCATTTCGGTGGTCATCTCGTCGTCACTATCATTGTCGGGCGCAGGCGTAGGGTCATCCGCTCTAGGATCCCGGAACCAGAAGCGAAGGTATGCTATCGAGTCGTTGCCTTTGGCATTCTCCAGACAGTTGATCGAGTCTTGCAAGCAGTTTTCGGCAATGCAGTAGTAGAAACTTCGACCACGCATTACACTTGCAGGAATTCCGATGACTTCCTCCAATGCGCTTGTGGCGTACATGATTGTTAGTGTGCGTGTGAAGCGGTTCAAGAAGAGTGCTGCTCGAGGTTCGTGCTCCACGGGTTTGACTGGCTGAGAAAATTTGGACGAGATGTGCGAAAGCATGTGATATCTTGGGTCCTTTGGCGAAGAAGAAAAGATGCGCCTCACAATGGGTGCGGCAAGCGCGCGGCCTGGTCGGTGGCGTTAGCGTAATGTCAGTCGTGCCTGCCTGTTTCAGCCACTTACTCTCAGATTTTCCACCCCTCTGATAGATACTGGTACAGACAATCATGACGTCGTAAACAATGGTAAAACAGCACTCGCATGTAATCCATTGACCATCTTTGGCCAATACATTGCAGTATGCCAGCACAGCGGCTGTGTCCATGACCACCCGCTTACGATGGAACTCTTGCGCATAGGGTAGTTCATCTTTGGAAAAGAAGTTCCATGCTGAGCGATTGACAATCTCGTCTGGAGTGTATCCAAGAATGTCGATCACAGAGTCCGATGAGTATAAAATATGAGCCTCAGGCGTGAGGTCTGACCAAGCCGTCAGTATTGGGTCCTCCTGCTGGCAATCTCAACACCTCTTACCGTGAATAGAAATGAACGTAGTCTCCATGATGGGTATTGTGTGTCGTGAATCGAATATCAAAAGTTGTTGTACTCAACCCGTGAGCATTGGGCCAAAGATGCCAGCAACGGAGTACAAGCGTGGACAAGGCTCCCACTTGTGGCGGTCGTCCCTTCCTCCCCTCAAATAAATGCGATTGTGTGTCAAGACAGGCTGTGGTCTGACAGTACCAGCAGGACGGGTCGTCGGTAGTGGTACCCCAAGCGCAGGCGCTGTTCAATGTTCCGTCTCTTGTGTCGGTACGACTGACCGCACTGGCTGTCGCTTCTTCAGTTCAGGCTTGAGGAGTCGGTTCTAAATGCGTGCTCTGTCTCAGACGAGTTCGAGCGGCTGGTGAGGTTCGTCGAGCGGGCCGTGTCGCGGGTGGCAAAGAGGAAAAGCGGCGCGAGGGAGGAGATGTATTCGGCTGCGGTTGTCAGGGTTTGTCGGTGAGATGTGTCGGGTGGGGGAGGGGTTCGTCTGAGCAGGGGCGCGCGCGTGGGTGGAATGAAGAGTAGAGGGATAAGAGGCGTGGTATCCTGGTGCCCTCTGCGCAGTGGAGAGTGCCGTGCCACAGCCAATAGGGTTGAACAGCAGTTGGCGTCGCGGTATCGGGTCGATGTCCGTTCAAGTACAACCAGGGTTTCGTCCTACGTCATGACGCTGCAGACGCTGCAGAAATTTGAACTCTCACGCCAGGCGAGTAAGGCAGGGCCTTGTGCTACAGAAATGGCTGTATAGGTACTCGTCTGCAAATCTGTATGTTGATATTTTTGGACTTGGGAGATGTCGAGGCAGCCACGTCTGGCGAGCAAATTTCTTGATCAACTGCCGTTTAACAATCTACCCTTCCCTCCTTGATGTATCACTCCACGCATATCATTGTCCCACCCAGCATGGATGTTCTTCAACGTCTGATCAGTCAGCCCTTGTCCAATCCTCCAGTCCCCGCAAACGGTCTGATGTACGCCCAAGCCATCGACGCCATCGACATGAGCGCTGTCGACCTGCTCTGACACTTCGATCCTCAACTGCTTGCACACGCCATCCCGTGGGACTCTCTGCGAGGACATATCGTCGATGCCCGGTCGCCCATGTACTCTCGTGGGATGCTCGCCCCACGCTAGGCAGGTTTCAATAATCCTGTCTGGCTGCATGTTCGCGTGGTACTACTTTTAGTTAGCACTGATTTGTACGTACTTAAGGTATGGATCCGCTCAAGCGGCACGTCACGCCGCACCAAGCTTTCCTCAGCCTGGTCGGCGAGGTCGGGTGGTTGTGATAGCTGCACCCAGCAGGGACTGAGAGACATGAGGAAAGCAGTGTTGCCTTTCTCACCGGCATAGGGCTGTCATGCCATGGTCTTGTCCAGTTAGGGCAGCATCGCAAGGATACCTGCACATCGACTGTATAACAAGAAACCGTCCTGTGAAGACACGTACTGTATACAATGTAGTGGCAGGTGCCGGCGTCTGAATGCGTGTGCCATATTACGCCGTGTCTCCCTGCAGCTGCGTCCTGGCAATCAGGGACCCGACATGGAGGCATGCAATGATGACACAGTATCACTTTGTGACCTGCCACGCGGATGACAAGCGTTTGAGCGCATTCGCCCATTCAAGGATGATCTGCTCGCCTGGCACAAGTTGCACAACACCTCAGCACGCAACGCTCCTGTCGGGACCCGGAAGTGCTCGCCGCATGCACGCCGGCCGTTTTCCACGCGCAGTGCAGCCGCTGGTCTCTCGCTTCGTATCCTCGTTTGTTGATCGTCTGCGACTACGGACGACGGAGGTAGGTCCTAGACTACCTTAGTATCCTATTACCGTACCGCTCTGGAGTCGCAGTCGTAAATTGTATTGCATAATTGCATACGCTCTGCCACACTACTCATGCATGCTTAGTCCTTCGCGCAGCATTACTCGAGCTATCACAAACCTGAAGCGTCCAAGGTCCTGCCGCCGTGACACCAGTTCGCGGAAACTCTACGTCAGCTGCTCGCCCAGCCTCCACGCCCACGCTCGAGCAGCAGCACATCGTCGATGTTTTGCATGCCGAGAGCAGCCACGAGCCTGATTTGTTCTTAATAACAACGAGACTACCAGCCACTAGGAACGCTTCCGACGCTCAATCCCTAACTAGCCGAGAAGCCTTCGCTGCCGCGACCGACTCCTCTGCAGGGCAACCGAGCCCTGTCGGCGTGTTTGCGGGATTTGGCCTGCCGAGCTCGCCAGCCTACATACGGTACATCGGCACTGCCTGCCTGCCTCGTATCACCAGCCAGTATCACCAACGACCCTAGCCACGGGACGTCTGCCCCGAGCAAGTCCCTGTCTGCAGCGCTGAGCAAACGGCTTACACAACAAACGCGTGAGCCAGACCCTCGGTGTGGCCTGGACCCTCTGCTGCTGCTCGCTTAATGCAGTAACATATCATCAGACTAAGTAACAGACTTCATATCATCACGTGCCCGCTGTGGGTACCTCACTCACAGACATCGTCGCAAGCATGCCGGGACCTTCCGACGTGTTTCCGACCCTGGAATGGTGCGCGCGACTCAGTGTAAGTGATGGTTGGTATGCTCACTAAGTGTTCAAGTCTTACGTGTTTTCCAGTTTCCGTCAGACATTGCTAGTGAGATTCGCCCTCTGAATAGCGAGCTGGAGAATGTACATTGACTGAGGCCTAGAATCAACACTGTTCGACGTCAAGTTCTGGCCGTGGCCGGAAGAGCACGCTGAAGAACTGGTCTTCGCTTTCACTGGAGGCAAAACTGTATGTTTGACATTGTACCCTGTCACCTCGTCCCATCCATGCTGACTCATCCATCATAGCTAGCTGTGTGCTCCACCAAGAAAGACTCCATACAGCCTTTTGAATACCTGCGAGGATGGCAGCTGGACGATGCCACCAGCTTGAACAGCATATGTTGGACCAAAGACGCAAAAGGCCGACCTCTGTTGTGTGCCGCAGGCAGCAGCCCAAGAGCAATTCTCATCTTCGACCTCGAGCATGACGAACCAATCCGAGTGCTCCCTGGGCACGGCAGAGCTATCAACGACCTTCAGATTTCACCTCTATCGACTGACATTCTGGTTTCTGCTTCGGAAGACTACTCAATACGTATCTGGAACTTGAACTCCAAACATGAAAAGCAACCATGCAGAGCCATCTTCGCCGGACAAGGGCACCAACAACCACTGCTAACAATAGACTTCCATCCGAATGGTAGATGGTTGCTGTCAGGTGCTATGGACACCGCGATCGCTCTCTGGGCAGTGCCGCCACTGTCTGAGCTCGACGAGAAAACCGACGATAATCTCGAGCCGCGAGTGATTGCATACCCATGCTTCATCTCACAAGAAATCCACTCCAACTATGTTGACTGCGTCAAATGGTACGGTGACAGCATCCTCTCACGCGCAGCACGAGCTCCATCAGACGGCATCGACAAGAAGATGGAAAAAAACGAAATCCTACTGTGGAAAATTGACCGCTTCGACTGCGGTATGCCTCATCCTGATCCTCCCATGCCATATCCAGGAATCTCCACTCGATCTGCTTTCCCGCATTCAGAACACTCGCGTGGCTTCGAGCGACTGCTCACTTTCGACGCCAAGTCCACGGCGAGGTTCTATCTGCGTTTCGGTCTTCTGTATCAGCCAAACATGCGACCCATCCTCGTCATGGGCAACGAAACGTCAAAGTTCTACTTCTGGGATTTGCAGAAATGCGAAGAAGGCGAAGACATCGTCAAGAAAGGCAAAGGCGGGAGGAAGAAAGCCGTCAAAGGCGGCTTGAACGTCGAGAGTCTCAACCGCCTCGGAGGGCTCAGGCGGGATGGCAGTGTAGCCAGTGACGGCGCGAGTGGTAAGCCATCCCCGAATCCTTTCCCATCGACACATCCAACAATACCAGAATCCCAGTCCCCATGTACTAACAAATATTCCCCCACAGCGTTCAACACCAACAACTCCAGCACCTCCGCCTCCGCCGTCCAAGACGCTTCCGCCTCAGTCTCGGCCAGTGCTCCTAACATGCGCTCTGCGACCGACGACCCGATGAGAGCGCTGCTGCCGCAGTACACGGCGAGTCCGGCTACGACGCTGCCGAACAAGGATACGCATTTTGCGACGTCGCAGATGAGTTGGAGTCCGGATGGGAAGTGGCTTGTTGGGGTGGGGGATCAGGGGATGGTTGTTGTGTTTCGGAGGGAGGGTGGAAGATGAGGGCGTGTGCTGGTGTGAGCATCTCTTTGAAGCATGCCTCTTTGAAGCTTGCCAAAGGGTGACAGTGTGGCTCCAAAAGAGGCCTCATAGGTATGAGTAGTGCAGATATGCTTCATCAGGAGTCCCATGATGTGGAAATAGACTCAGTATCGGACAACCATAGACTCATAATGCATACCATCTATTCCTCCCTCAACGCCCCATCCAAACTTCTCTGAAAAGCACCCCCCGTCTCCCCACCCAAATTCCTCCCAATAAACACAATCCTGCTCCCTTTCTCCTCCCCACCCTCTTCCCCATCCCCAGCAGCAGCATCCACCCCATCAATCAACTCAAAAATCTCCCTAACCCCCTGCAACATCTTCACCTCCCCACCCGCCAACCTAACCCTCCCCTTCGACCGATGAATCTCCCACCCACCAA
>Ga0265797_10003431_pt1 | contig 25290 bp, 19 predicted proteins | sample P2T30metagenome_FD_192433 | JGI IMG/M metagenome (GOLD analysis project Ga0265797, IMG submission 192433) | Plant litter microbial communities from East Loma Ridge, Irvine, California - P2 T30 | ecosystem: Environmental > Terrestrial > Plant litter > Unclassified | place: USA: California... | reverse complement strand
TCTTCCCACACCCTCCCCACAACCATCCCCCCACCCCCAAATCTGCAACGGCTTCAACCTCTACTTCGAGCGCTCACCGTCCATCCACCTCGGCCCGAACTGCAGAGACGCAGCCAGTCGGACGATAATAAAATGTGCGCTTTGGGGCGAAGGGGTCGAGGAGGAAGGAGCAACCAATACGGGGTATACGGAGTGGGACTTTAACGTTGTTATTGCGGGGTCGAATGGGTATAGACTGGGTGGGGAGGAGAAGACGTCGGAGGGTGTGAAGAGTGTGGGCAGGAATGTGGGTTGGAGTGGAGGGTTGATGGCGATTTCGGTGGCTGTTGTGCTGGGATGGTTGGTCGTTGGGTTTTGATGACGAAGACGGCGGTGTGTCAATAGGTGGCCAGGACTTGTAATGCAACACCACGGACCAGACTTAGATTCATCTCCGAACACAGCTGAAGAGGACTCTCGGGTATCATTTGGGTCTATTGTGACCTACGTTCCTATGTACAAATACAATTACTGCTCCCCATTCATCAAAAAGACGCTAGAAGCGCGGGTTATAAGTACCAACCGCTTTTCATGGCCCGTATTTCCAAACGCCGTAATGTGCACAAACTTGCTTCTACTAGAAGGCATAGAGACCCCGCATGTTCCAGATCGCTTCATCAATCATGCTGGGGGTCCATTCCGCACCCGTCATCTGCCCAGCGATGCTCTCCCGCTTGTCGCGTGACAGTACTAAGAAGCGCTCGATCAGATCGCCATCAATGACGCTCTTGACCGGCGCGAAGTAGCTGCGGAAGGCGAGATGATCCCGGCCAGACAAAGGCTTATCGTCCGACCGAAGTTGGAGCTCCAGTTGCTGGAACATCTTGTGTTGTCGGCGGGAGTTGAAGGGGATGAGTGCACCAAGAGTGCCTTGGAGACCGGCCCAGAAGATGATGCGCTCACCACCAGACAGGAGAACCGTCTTTTGTATCGAGACAGGAATGTCGTTTGTGAAGTAGTGTGCGATGAGGTCAAGACGGTTCGGTGTACCGCCCAGGTAGCCCTTGTCTACTAGTAGGTCGGAGCCGTCGGGCGATTCGTCTGAAGACTCGGAAACCTTCTGGGGGCAGCGCACGAGCCAGATATTACCGAACTTGTCACCACCGACTGTGGTATCGTAGTCCAGCATTTCTGATGCGGAGGTATGACGGGCGATGGTGTCATCCACAAAAGGAATGAGACGGTTGGGGTGGACTTGGTCCTTGTGTACAACGTAGGTGACGGATTGCGCCTGGTCGGAAACAACAAGTCGACTGCCTTGGGTCTTGAGATCGGTAATACGTGTGGCTACGCAGTTCGGGGCCTGAGCTTTACGGAGGACCGACTTCATGCCACAGTCGTAAAGACACAGGTGACGACCAACACCAGCGATAAGCTTTCCTTTGAAAGCCAGTAGCGCTAGAGGTGGATCGCTGACCTCGGTCTCGTGGAAGAACTCCAACTCGCGGCCAGTGGGGTTAATCTTGTACACCTGTATAGAAGCAGATGTGTATTTGAAGGGGTTGAAGCTCAAGTCTTTAGCAGTACCGACAGCTAGGAATGCTTCGTCACCGCGGCTCTCAAAGAAGACCAAAGCAGCACTGACAAGTGACTGGTTGCCGTTGAGCTCCACTGTGTGGGTGACGGTCTTCTCGCTCACAGGGTCGACAACTTGGATGCAAGAGGCCCAGCTGCCTTGCGCCCTTGGATATCCAAAGTCGATCGCTGGGAGTTCGTCGCCATCGGTTGTGCCGTTTGCCGTATCACCATCGACATCCTCAGTCTTCATGGAGCCGTTGGTGCCGTCGGTCTCTTCCTTCTTTACACCAGCATGTGCTATCAGCTGTTGGCGTCTATCGGCGCTGATAGTGTTGTTATCGCTCTCGATCACGTAGAAGACACCCTGGTCGTGCCATCCGACCATCTTCCTGGGGGTGTACTTGAGTGGTATGTTCTCGTAGGTCGTGTTGTCCGTCAAGTCGTTGAAGGTGAAGATTCTGTTTCGTTAGCAACTGTTCATTTTTTTTGTAGTTTTGACAAAAATGAGTTGGTAACTGCTTTCAGTAGGAACAATTGGAAATTTTGTTTCAGCCTCATCTTGATTCGACGGTAGGAAACATATTTTCATCATTGCAGTTGGAGCGAAAGAAATAGGGGGTGCTTACCGTAACTCATTAGCGCTGACACAGATGATTCCCTTGAATTGAGAACCATCAAAGTTCCAAGCGGACTTGAAAGGGATGTAGTTCAAGGGTGTCAGCTGCAATACGCCGGTCCGGGGATGGGTGTAGCCTAGCCATGGCCTTGAGGTCATTGCGAGGATAGCAGGTTCGCCGGCAACAGTCACCTTCGCAAACTTGATAGGCTCGGGGCCAAGGAAGCGCCTCCGGGTGTCACCGATGTCTCCAGTCATCTCATCCAGTACTGATCGAATGTATACACCGCTTCGCAGACCAATGTGCAAGAACTGGCTGTATCCACGGGGCGACTTGTCTGTCATGAGGTTGATGGTCAGGTCGCTCGGCGGTGATGTAAGAGCTTGGACAGAGATGCTTCGTAGGATATTGCCCTCCATGTCAGGACTCAGATTGAATATCCGGACGGTCTGGTCGCTACAGCCAACAGCCAAGAAGAAAGCTCGCACGCTACCCTCTGGGACATCGGGCATCGCCAGGCAGTTGATGGTGCTGTCCAGGGCAATCTCCTCCTCGGCCATGGCAAGTGAACCATCGGAGTCGCACTCAAAGTACAAGATCTGGCCTGAACTCAGCGCAATGGCAACCTGTCGGTTGTTTGTAGCGCAGGCTACAATGGTACGATGGGCTGGAGGTTGCCAATCGGTCAAACTAGCATGTGTCGCGCTCGCATCTTCGTTGGGAAACTGGATGCCCTGAATGTGGCGGATACCCTTGGGATGAATCTGGATGATACAGTCCTCACCAAATTGTTGCACACCGAGCGTGTTTGTATCTGGGAGGAAGCCAGTGTTAGATGCTTCCTCGACATCATCGCCGATTTTCAGAACTAATGTTCTGCTGTGAAGGCACATGACGATGAGGGTGTCAGTCTCGTCTTCGCTGGTGAGCTTTGTAGTCCAAACATCTGACGCGTTTTGCGGCAAAGGCGACTCGATGAGGTCCAAAACCTCCAGCGCATTCCTGGTGGTGCGGAACGAACTTCGGCCTCCTGTACCATTGATCGTGTAAACCTGTGGCGCGTCTTCGAGAGCAGGGTTAGCAACCTCCATACCCATGATCGGGTTCAAACTGGCCATCGACTCTACCGCGGTGAGGTTGACTAGGGCTCGAGGCTTGAAGAAAGGAGGCGCGAAAGCAGTCTCCGGATCGACAGGGAACTGGTCACTCTCGAACACGGGGTCCTCTGTCTCGTCTCCCAACGACTCGAGCTCGTACAGGATGCGGTCTCCAGATTCGCAGGCAGCATACACGAAACCTGCCCTGAGAATGCAGATGCTAGTGACGACAGGAATAGTATCAAAGTACTTGATCTTGATCTTGTCGACTGTGCCATTGGTTGCTTCCACTGTAAGCTTGAAGACGTCGCCATCTTCTGTTTGTAGGAGGTAGAAGAAATCGCCGCCCTTCAGAGAGTACAGGGTACCAGCAACGATCATGCGCTTACGGTTGGGGTCTTCGGTAGCTCCCTCCCGACGCGGAATGGCCAATCGGTGGACGCTTGATTTGTTGTTGAAGATACGGCGGTATGTGATGCTGTCCTCTCCACAGCACAGGACACCGCTTGGAGCGTTTGGACCTCCCGGTACGCGGAAGAGGGTATTGGCAGTCCGATCAACTGGCTCTGACCACTTCCGAACGATGTGGTTCAGACCAAGATCCAGCTCGTAGTATACCAGCTCCTTCTTGATCTCGTCGTACGCTTCGCCGGTAGGATCGGTCTCGGAGTTGGAGTAGTCCACCTCGAGAGTAGCGAACATGGGGTTGTCGTATCCGACATCAAGCCCGATGAGGCAGTACACTAGCGTCTGTGGCTTGTGTGCCTCTAGCGGTGAGGAGATGGCGATGTCCGTCTGGCCACTTCGGGTGAGAATGTAGACAAGCTTGTTCTTCTCCGTCGAGGCGATCATGATAGCGCGCCCTTTCGGGTCGGCTGCCAGATACTCGCCCGGCACTACGCGTCGTATTCCAGACTTGCCGAACGTCTCGAAGTGGACCGTCTTGAAGGTGTGCTCGTCTGGCATGTACTCATACGTGACTAACCGTCCTGAATCGGTGGTTATGACGATATGGTCTGACGGAGTCAGCAGAGGTTCTTGTTAATTGCAATCCAGTCCACCGCGGGCTCAGTGAGCTGGGAGCTCGGAGGTGTCGTGTGCTTTGAAAATCACTATACTGCTTGTAGCGGGGAAGTAGGACTGACATACCTTTGGTTCCGCCCGCGATCCTGAACTTGGCGATGCGGCGAATGATGCCAAAGACATCCTGCGAGTAGAGCTCTTGAAAGCCCTTCTGCCGCCGCGAGACCTCCAGGATAGCTAGCCGTGAGCCGCTCGCTGTGAGAATTTGCTGCTTTCCGTTTCCGAGAAAGTCGCCGGAGATGGCGTCCTGTGTGGCTGTGGGCTGCTTCACCGTCAAGGCGTACAGGGACATGGAGGAGAAGCTCGTCATGATGGGCGGCGGTGGGCGCTGGCCCAGTTACTCTCGTCGCGTCGGGTCTTGAGCGCGTGCAGGAAAAGTTCAAAATTGAGTCGCGACAATCGAAAGTAACGCTCGAGCTTGCAGAGTGTAGTGCGCGCCGGTGTCAGGCAGCGCGGCTGAAGAGTTGCGGGCGCAAGTTGTCGAGGCTCGTGAGAAAGATTTACGCGCAAAGAGGCCAGAGCTTCTCGGCCTAGTGTCGGTCCGCCCTGGCCAATTGGTGGGATGGGCCCCACTAAAATTTCATGTCGCAAAGTCCTCGAAGGCGCATACAGACGACGCTCTCGATAACTGATACAGTCACGACACCCGTATATTCACCATGAAGCGCAAAGTTGGCGCCCTAGAGAAGCTCGAGTCGGACCATGCGGCACTCCGATTCAAGCTGAAGCGAGACCCCCAATCGTACAGAGACGACTTCGAGCAGCAGTACCAGCAGTACCGAACCCTCCTCGACCTGTTCCTTGCCGACCCGAGCACCTCAGACAGTGGTCTGGTTGCGCTGAAGGATCTTATTGAGTTCGTCTCGCATACCTCGGACCTCTATCCCGATGTCGCATCCGAATTCCCTAGGGATCTCGAGCTTCTGCTCACCCACCATGAGGTGCTTGAGTACGACTTGAGGGACAAGATCGTCGGCGCATACTGCTTGCTCAAGCGCAAAGAAGTCATAGACTCGGTCAAACTCCTCAACACACTGTTCCCGCTCCTTGTGGCGACGAACAGCAAGAGTCTGCGACAACTGCTCTACACCAAGATTATCTCAGATCTACGTTCCTCCAACGCGAAGACCGTGAACCACAAGCTCAACAAGTCTATGCAAACGGCACTTTACAAGTACGCAGTATCCTCCCAATGCTTGGCCTTCCCAATTAACCGTCCCAAGTCTCTTAGAATCCGACACCTCCTCGCCGAAGGGTCTCTGGGCCGTGAAGATCACCAGAGAGCTGTGGAAACGACAGATATGGACAGATGCGCGCGCCGTCGAGGTCATGCGACTTGCAGCACTGAGCGACAACGAAAAGACCACCTCGGGCGGCCTCAGGTTCTTCCTCGGTGGTGACCAGGAGCGAGAAGCCGCCGCAGAGGAGAGCAGCGATGACGACAACGATGTAGACATTGGAAAGCTGAAGCACGCGGCCGGAATCAACAAGAAGAGCAAGAAGAAGGCGCGCGACATCAAATCCGCAGCTGCCAGTCTCAAGAAGAAGGCAAAGAAGAAGAACGCACCCCACCCCCTCAACTTCAGTGCGCTACACCTTCTCCACGATCCTCAAGGCTTCGCCGAAACCGTCTTCTCGAAGCACATCCAGAACACCAAGAACAAGCTTGCTCTCGAGACAAAGCTACTGGCACTGCAGCTTGTCACTCGCCTCGTTGGATTACATCAGCTCACAGTCCTTCCGCTATACTCATACTTCTTGAAGCACCTCACTCCTCGGCAAGCCTCAGTCACCACTTACTTGGCGTGCTTAGCGCAAGCGACACATTCATATGTACCGCCAGACGTACTTGAGCCACTTGTGCAGAAGATCGCGAACGAGTTCGTGTCAGAAGCCTCAGCCTCTGAGGTCGCGGCAGCAGGTCTGAATTCCATTCGTGAGATCTGCGCACGTCAGCCATTGGCCATGACAGATACTCTGCTTCAAGACTTGGTCATGGTAAGTTACTCCTTGAGGTCCGATGCCATACTCTATACTAACAGTTATTAGTACCGTAAATCGAAAGACAAGGGTACCATGATGGCCGCCAAAGGTCTCCTCTCCCTCTACCGCGAAGTCGGCGCCGACCTCCTCAAGAAACGCGATCGTGGCAAGGACGCGACAATGGGTATCCGTGCTGGTACTATCAAAGAACGCCGCTATGGTGAAGAAGCTATCGGAGAGGTTGAGGGCATCGAGTTGCTCGAGAAATGGAAGGAAGAGGAGCGTAGAAAGAAGCTCATAGAGGCTGGTCTAGATCCCGACGCAGACAACGGCGACATCGACCTCGACGACGAAGACGACTGGAAGAAGTGGGACGTGGAAAGCGAGGGCGACAGCGACGACTCAGGCGGCTGGATCAACGTCGAAAGCGACGGCGAAGACATCCAAATCAGCGACTCAGAAGACGAAAAGGACAAGAAGGAACGCCCCGCAAAGAAAGCCAAGCTCGACAGCGCCACCCCCGGTCCATCTGACAACAAGGAAAACTCCAAGAGCGTGGAACCAGAAACCAAGTCCCTCTCCAAACTCCTCACAACCACCATCCTCACCCCCGCCGACCTCAAACAACTCCAAGCCCTCCGCGCCTCCAGCACAATAACCTCCACCCTCGCCGGCTCCTCCAAGCGTGCCCAGCTCCTCGCCGCCCGCCACGCCGACGAAGCCATCACCGCCGAGACCATCGAGCTCGCCGCCAAAATCGGCAAGAAGAACACCAAGGAAGAGAAAATCGCTCTTGCCAGGGCCGACCGCGAAACGAACCACACTTCCAAAGCGGCGAAGCACCAGGCCAAGAAGGTGGAAGAGGGCAAGAGTACGACGAACAAGGAGAAGGCGAGGAAGAAGAATTTCCTCATGACGCTGGGTAAGGCGAGGTTTAAGAATAAGCGCAGTTTGGGGGACGTTAAGAGGACGATGCAGGGGCATGTTGAGAGGAAGAAGAGGGGTGGTAAGAGGGGGAATAAGGGAAATTAAGTGGGGTTATGCATACGTTGATGGCATTTATCTTGAGTATTGTTACTTGTATGGGATGGACCGAAAATGGCATGGTCTTTTCATGGGAGACGAACGGAAAAAGGGAAAAGTAACTTGATACCCAGATAGAATATGGATCATGAAACATGAGTTATCCCGTTCCTAAGTAGTCCTAGGACTCGACGTGAAGTACGAAATCATCTCCTTCGACGCCAGTTACACACACTACCCGCTTCTGGTCCGTCTACCATGGCCTTTTCTCCCCACACTACATGGGGAATACACGTACATTCTGTTCAGATGCCTCTCAGCTCCCCAGCAAACACCACCTATCCTTCGTGTACCCTGTCTCTGCGCAGCTCTCACACGCATGCTGTCCAGTCCACTCACTCATCCACAGTCGGTGTCGCATCATCATTCGCTTCAGCTTCCCCGCCTTCACCCGCAACGCGTCGTTCAAAGCGAAATACCGGCCTTCGGGTACCAAAGTCGCTCGAGCTCTCACTGTGGAAGCTGCTTGAAGCATCGCCTTTACCGGAGACTTGGAGTTTGCCGACCTCAGAGCTGAGGGCAGGTCGTATAGGGGCGCTGCGCTTGCTGCGGGAAGAAGAATGCTCGCCGTTGCCATGTTGAGACGAAGCGTCATCCTTGGTAGTTGGTGTGATTGGAGAGCTGGCGGAGCGGGGAGATAGTTTTGTGGGAGTTCTCACGTCTTTGGAAGGAGTAGATGAGCGAGTCGTGTAGTTCATAGTCTTGGGGTTATCCTTGGCCGCCTTTGCCATCTGGTCGAGTGTTTGTGGTGTTCTACGTTGAATAGGTGTGATGAGAATACCCTTGTGTCTTGTTGACGTCGCCCCAGGATCTGAAAGCGACTGTGGTGGGGTTTTGACGATGGTGTCTTCGGTGCCAACCAGTTCCTGGACATGTTGGCGTTGCATTGTAGTACTCGAAAGCACACTATCAGGAGCGACTATCTTTCCATCAGAGCTGCTCGCTATCGGTGATGATGCAGGTACGGCCGCGAACGCGTCCGCAACACTATGCCCTGTACCATCTTGCCACATGTCGGCATCAGCAGAAAGAGCCTGACGCACTGTATGGTCCTTTTCGTTCTGAACCTTCATCGCGGGACTGATGAGAGGCTGTTGGTGGCTCGCCAGACTGACAGCACCATCACCGTTGTTCTTTGTTCTCTTGCGCGAGCTCTGTGATTCAGCCTCCATCCAAGCGCTCATATATTGATTCTGGATCTGGACCATCATCGATATATCATTCTGCAAACCCTTCTTGTCTGCAGATTGATGATAGACTTGTAGCAAGGATGCGATAAGTGAGGTATGCTCAATGAGATGACTAACGAGGAGGTTGGGATCTGGGCCTCGATGTACCGTTGGCGTGTGATTCCTATGTTGGTCAACGTTGCGTACCCTGGACACAGGCGTGGCATTCAATTGAGTAGTCGGACGGCTCGATTGCGGTCGAGCATTCCGCTGGTGTTCTCCGGCTTCATCATCGCCGGTTTCAGCAAGGTCAGCATCGGCGAGCTTCCTCTTCTGTGGTGAAGTTCGTGAGTACTCTTGAATGTGATGCACAGCTCGCCTACGGAGCGAGTTTTCGTTCTGAGAGGGGACCATTGGCAAGACGTATGTATTGGAGGGTCCTTGAACATGATAATGCTGCGCATATGCTGGTTGGTGTTGTGGCGCGTGTTGCGCAAGAACTGGCGCTGAGAGTGGATACTGTACTTCAAAAGGTACATTGAGCGTGTGTCGACCCCATGCTGCGTTCGGGCTGACTTCAGGCGCGGCAGTGATCTTCGCGCTCATCATTCGATAGATATCGTGACTCTGGTGCCCGGTGAATGTGCTGCCGTTCGCAGGCATGGCTGCCAATGCCGGTCTGGAGACACCGTAGCTGTACAGTTCTCTATATCCGTTGCCGATGAACTGATGCGGCTCTGACAGCTTTTTGTGTTTCTGTCTGCGCTTCGGGGCTCGCGTTGCTCGCCTTGGAGGTGATGGATCCTCGTTGACGATGATGGGGTTGTGGCTGCTGCCGCTCATGTTCGCGAAAGGCTTAGGTGCGAGTCTCCGCAGGGCGGAGGAGACAGTTCGATCGGTGGGATCAATTGAGCCTTGTCGTTTCTTCGGCGTGATGATAGTGAGTACCTCTGGAGACTCGCCGGTGCTTGGGGATGTGAGACTGAGATCATGCTCACTAATGTTGCCGGAGAGCGCCATTCTAGGAGGAGTCTCTGGCACTCTGCGATTCTTCTGAGTTTTCTCGACCTTCTTGGCGCTGGGAACGATGATATGTATGGTGTCGCTCGCCTGTCGGAGCGGTCTGGGCCGTCCAGTGCCAATCATGTCCGGCTCTGCGTTTGCAGTGCCTCGCCGAGTGGACACCATGTTCAATGTTTGTCCTGGTTCGTCAGACCTTCACCGCTCAGTTGATTTCAAATTCGCCTTACCAGTTCCCAACTCACGTCGCTGGAATGGTACAGCGCTGTGCCGGATTAGGGTGGTGAAGATGAGAGTGTGATTATTGGCGACCCTCTCCTTTCGGCTTCGAGGCGGAGCGGAGCAGACGACGATAGCCGTGAAGGCGAGAATAGAGAGCGAGGTGATGAGTCGCAAACAAACTTATGATGTTGCCTACATGTATGTAGAAGGTGCACTATGTGTGGGAAGGGACATCCGCTGTTTGAAAGGAAGGTGCGACGCACCGCGACCAACAGCAAGAAGGGAATCTCAGCATGACACATCGCAAACGAAAACAAATGGAATGAACGACGAGACGGAAAGGAAAGACACTGATACCTCATGCGCTCGCCGTTGGTGCTACGCGGGGCAGCTCTCATCCTGCGGTCAGAAACGCGCGAAGTTTAACCAGCTCTTCCACATCATCCAAATCATTGACTACGCGATCGATAGCACCATTATCCCAAGCAATACCATGCCAAAGCAGCACACCCACGTCTCTCATCACTCTCACGTCGCCCATTCGAGCTTCCAATTCAGGTATGGCGTCGATCAAGCGCGACCAAAACAGCTCACGAAGTTGCGTCGCACCTTTGAGGTAGGTCCATTTGGGCACTGATTTGGCGGGATCTAGTGAGATGGTTCCAAGGAGATGCTCGAGACCGTACAGGCAGGTCCCGAAAGGTAAGTACTCAGCCTCCGCCCAGTCTACCAGGCCTGTAATCTGCCAAGTGTTCTGGTCAACCAGGATGTTGGATGGAATTAGGTCTCCATGATTGAGTACTACTGAATAGTCCCCCATTCGCTGTATCGCGCGCATGGTCTCTCGCGCTCTTTTGCGTAGATATGCATCCGGTAGTTCACTAGCCAGCCGCTCAAGTCTAGACATGATCGTTGAGCCGACCTTGCCGCGGCACTGCGCGAGCATCGATGGATGCTCATCCATGGGCGAATCTGCTCTTACCGTTCGGGCGATATAATGTGCTTTCTGTGGTGAGTGCCAGCTTTGTGCGATAAGATCCGCGAAACTTGTGATGAGGCGCTCTAGTTGCTTTCCTGCACTATCATCGAGTGAGTGTCCATGCTGCTGTAATCGACTCAGCGGCGTGCCGTCAACCTTTTTCATCTCGTATGCGCATATGTCTCTGGGTAGTGTTAAACCGAGATCCTCACTGGTGGGGGCTAGTGCTGGATGCGCTGTGCTAGCAGCGCGTACAATGTTGAGGTCGAGGGCGTGCTGCGGCAACCGAAGCTGGACAATGAGAGCAGGTCCATCCTCACATTCCACCTCGGCGATAGCCTGGTTCTGAGTGTCTTTCGTCGGAAGAGCTACTTTTAATGGCGTGACCAGAAGGGTGTAGCTACAATAACCCTGTTCCCCAAACTCTTCCACTTCACAGTCTTCATAGCGATCTCGCACAGCTTTCACGCAGATCTCTCTATCCCCCAAATGCAGTCCGAAGCGATTCCAGAAGTTTGGGGACGTCATCGATGGTGCAACCTGAGCGTGTCTGGGATTGAGGCCCAAGGACTCGAGCCCGGTCGCGAGCTTAAGGCGACGCGAATCATCCCGTCTCGCATCATCTGTGACATTCTGCCGTGAGCCCTGTCGCGACACATAAGAGAGCTAGAAGTCAAATGGTGTGTCGCACGCAGTCGTGGTTCGCTGGGAGTTTGCACGTGGGAGTTGGCGTGGGAGGAAGCAGCGAGGGAAGCGGGGATGTGGGGTGAACGGGCACTCCCTCGTACAGTGATCGGGCACTAGGTGAGCTAGTTCAGCCGATGAGCTACTTTCCTCACCAAAATAGCAAAACTTTAAAGTAGTATAACTTAGTAAATAAAAGAGATTTAAAATAACTTTTTATATATAAAATATAGAGAATAAAAAGCTTTTTAAGATAAACAAAGAATATTATATTTATATAGGCTTAGTAGCTTAAAATCTAAAGCTAAACTTAGCTAGTTTTAGCTTAAATTTATTATTAAATATTACTACTACTATAGTAGTACTATAAAAATTATTTCTTTTAATAAGTAAACTCTATAGTTTTAGCTTTAATATAAACTAAAAAGTAGCTTATTTACTTTATTAAGTATTAAATTATAGTAACGTAGGTGCATACTTTACAGATTAGCAGGCTTCGCGAAATACTTATACTAAGACTCTACTAAAACCTCTTCTATTATAGTCTATAATAATCTACTTTAGTATAATATAGTATAAAAGACACTAAAATAAAATTAAGAGACTACTTCTACTTTATAATTATATATTCGCGCGTTATATCTTATATTATTATAGTATCTATAGCGTCTTTAGAATAGTTTACTCTCTTTAGCGCGTATCTACTTCTTTACTTTCTTTTTATTACTATACGCTCTAAACTTCTATAAAGCTATTCTACACTAGCTATCCTCTACTATTATAGACTCTTCTACTCTAATCTACTTTTTTTTATATAATTTACGCTGCGTAGTAGCCTTATTAGCTACTTAAAGCTTAGTAATCTCTTTTTAGACTAATACTAGCTTATATATAATTATTACTACGCCTTTTAAAACTTTCTTAAAGGCCTCTACTATAAAAGTTAGCAAGCTATCTATATACTTCTAAATCTTCTACTTTACTAGCGTTAATTATAACTCTATTTTAAGAGTATTACTAGAGGTTTATAATAGCTAGAGTAAGTTACTAATAGGTAGTAGTAAAAGAGTATATAACTATACGTTAAGATCTATTATAACTATCTCTAAGTTAAATAAAACTAATCTAGCGCCTTAAAACTCTTCTTAGATATTACTAGAAGTAATTATAGCGTTAAAAGCGCGCTTAAAGTATAGTAAAAACTTAAGTTTTATAATATAGCTAATCTAGTTATATATTAGCTTCTTAGCTTAGTAGCTATACGCTTTCTTTAATAGCTTAAAATAACCTATATTAAGTAGCTATAGTAGGTAAGATAAGTGTAGAAGTATATAGAGAGTAATAATCTTCTTCTCTTTATAGTATTACTTAAACTAAAGAGTATTATAGCTCTTATATCTATTAATAATAAGTAGCTAGTACTATTCTATAGTACGCTTCTCTATATAGGTATTAAAGTACTCTAACTACTAGAAACTAATCTTATTTATAGTCTAACTATTCTTAGAGACTAAGATTAACTAATTCTAAGATATAGCGTCTTCTTTATACTAGGTAGAGAGGTAATATTACTCTTTAAAGATAATATAGAGTAGAATAGTCTATTCTATTATATTAATACTCTAAATAACTATAGTCTACTCGCAATTATCTAGCTAGATAGACTTTAGTTATTTTTACTTCTCTAAAGCTATAACTATAGCTTTAGTTAATATTATATCTATTATAAAGCTAGTCTTATTAAAGTTATAGGTATCTTTATTCTAGATACTATACTTAGCTTTTATATTAGCTACTAGCTAGAACTAGACTTAGATAGCTATAGAGTCTTCGCAGAGAGCTCTCTTATAGTTATACTTATAATTAAACTTTATTTAGAGCTCTAGTTAGCGCTTAATAAACGTACTAGGCTATCTTAGACTAATCTAGGCTAAATTACGCTTAGCGTGTAAGAAATTAGCTATATTAGCTATATCTATAAGGCGAGAGAGGAATTCTTACTTAACTAGGTTAAGTATATACTAAATAATTACTCTCTTCTTAGTTTTATATAAACTTATTATTATTAGCCTATAATCTATCTATAAAAGTTATCTAGTATATTAATAGCGTAGAGTTATATAAGAGACGTTATAAGTAGCTATAGCGTGTTGTAATAAGAGAGTCGCGTTTTATTTAATAGCCTAAAGCGTAGTCTATATTCTAGCTTTCTTTAGTAGTTCTATCTAGTATAGTTAATTAGGTATTATAGAGTAGAGGTAGTTTTAGTAGAGTCTTAGTATAGATAAACTGTAAAGTATACTAGACTATAAAGTATATATCTACGTTAAGCTATATACTAATTACTAATATAGTTATACTAAGTTTAAGTCTCTTAGCTTAAAATTTTAATTAAGCTTTATTATACTATATATATTATAGCTAAACTTTATAAAACTACTTTTTAATAATATATAGCTACTATATACTTTAATAAAGTAGTAATACTAAGCTATAATACTTATATATATAGTATAAATATAAATATAAGTATACTTAAAAATACTACTATTATAGCTTAAACCTCTAATACTATCTTATATATATAGCTTTAAGTACTATATATAAGCTTTATAAAGTCTTTAATATATTATAGTTATATCTTTATTATAGTAATTAAGTGTTATAGTAGTTAAATTAGTAAAATAAATATTTTTAATATAAATAAGTTTAAATTATATAATTAGCTTATATAAAGCTAAATTACTATAATTAAGCTTACTAATATATAATATAGATCTAGATAAAGTATAAGTATAAGCTTTATACTTTATTATAGCTTATAGTATTAGTAATACTTAATAAAAAATTAAAAATAAAACTATACTTTAAGCTTATATATCTCTACTAATACTAGACCTAATTAAGTAATTTTTAATTTTATTTAAAGCTATACTATCTAGCTTTTTTATACTAAGATATAATACTTATTTAAAAACTATAGCTAAAGTTATTAAAAAAAGTAGTATAAAGCTTTAATTTTTTAAGTATCTTTTACTTTAAGCTAGTATAAGTAGCTTAAATAATACTTTTTTCTAAAATTTATTCTTTCTATATTATAGAGCTAGCTTTTCTCTTTATTTAAGAATTTTAAAGTATATATTTATTTTATATAGCTACTTATTTATTAAGCTTTAAAAAAGGCTATATATTGCTAATTTTGGTGGGGAAAGGTGGCTCACCTAGTGACCTGGCTCACCGAGTGCCCGATCACTGTAAGCGGACCAGGCGCCGTCGCAATCTTTCTCCACTCTCCACCCATCGCACCAGCCTGGTCGGGAGGGTCAAACGCTACTACATCATGGCGGATGGGCCGACAGTGTCTCTACAGTCCGATGGGCTCCAGCCTGGCCATGACATCTTTTGCACACCCAATAACGACGCATTCCATGCGAGTAGCCTGTACTCAGAGCTCGATGTCGCTCAGCAAGAAGTTCGCCTCGTCAAACTCTGGCCAGGCACCGGAGACGATGTCATCGAATGTACATTACTCCCAGGTGCGCCTTTGCTCGATCTGAAAGGACGATACACGGCACCATCTTACTGCGCCGGTTCTGCGAAGAATACTGAACCCATTGTCCTCAACGGTACAGCCTTCAACGTGTTCGCAAATCTGGCACATGCTCTGAGGGAAGTCCGTCAATTTTGGAGCACTACATACGGTGACAGGGAGTGTCTACTGTGGGTTGACCAGATCTCCATAAACCAGTACGATATCGACGAGAGATCATCACAGGTGCGGTTCATGCGCGAGATCTATCAGTATGCAGAGCAAGTCCTTGTTTGTCTGTCGACTGGAAAAGCCGATCCACAAGGAATGAATTGGTCTATAAAGATTGCGAGAGACGTCCGCCCCCGTGGGTTCGATGAGATTCCCATCGATGATATTACCAGGGCAAAACGCGGTACTGGGATCAGTGCCTCCAATGATGATATGGATGACAAGCAACGCGCCGAGATGATTGACAACAATCACCAATCTTTGATCGCAGATTACGTTTGCGAAAATTTGGGGAACTTAGAATTCATGAAGGGGTGGTCTGCTTCCTTTGAGATCTTTGAAGCTCCTTGGTTAACAAGAGCTTGGGTTCTCCAGGAATTCATTGTCGCAGCAGACGTGTACTTCATGTATAGTGGAGTCTTTGCATCCTGGCAAGCCATCCTTCCAGTGTGGAGAGCAATCTATTCCACGTTCAGACTCAGAATTCTCCAGACCGCCGGTGGCTTCCGACGCCAGCTTCCTAGAATTTCAGAACAACGCGATAGGCATCGACTTGGGAACACTCAGCAAGGCGGTTTAATGGTAAGCATGGAGGAAGCGATATTCACGATAGATAGCAAGGCCCACTCGCTTCAGAACCAGGACTTTAAGGAACTCCTGTCGCATTCCCGCAATCGCGACACTTCAGATCCCAGAGACAAAATATTTGCCTACATCGGTCTAATCAATCCAGCCTATGGCATTGTACCGAACTATTCTCATCCTATCGATCAAGTTCTAATCAATACGACTATCAAGATCATAGAGACAGAGAATAGCTTGGATATTTTGTGGCACGCTGCAGCTTCCGAAATACAACATACCACCAATCTGCCATCTTGGGTGGCAGATTGGAGGTGCAAGCAAGACCCTTTGGCCTCAGAGAAGCTATACGACAATGCGCTGAAGCAAACTGAAGCAAATGCCTCGTTTCATACTGTCGAAACGGCTCGCGGAACTTTGCAGGCCTTAGAAGTTGATGGTGTTTTAATCGACAGATTAGACAAAGGTTCGGAAAGACTAAGATCGGACGAGCGCTTGTATATATCTTGCAAAAGCTTTGTGCTTAGTTGCTCCCATAGCTCTCATAAAGACGACGAGATATGGGTTCTGAGGGGCTGCAGATCGCCGCTAATATTACGTCCCCAAGACAAGTATGGCTACATACTAGTATCAGTTGCGAGTTACTGGCAATCCTGCAGCACGGATCCCTGTGGTGAGATCTGGATTATGGAGCGGGCACAGGACAAGAGGGAGAAACAAGGAGGCTGGCGAAGCATATCTATAATCTAGTCAAAATCTTGACTGCGGACCAAATCCCCTATCTCGGCCTTCCGTCAAGCTTTGCGGCCAAGTTAGAGCATCTATCAACTCAGGGCACTGTACTTCTGGCGTGATTAAACATCGTCGTCACCGCGTGTCCTCACTAAAAAGCGTTTCTTGCACTGTGAAACTCTCTTGATTCACACTACCTTCACTATGCAGACCTTACACCACTTACACCAGAATCTGCCTGTGTTGGGTTGTAATGAACAACAGAGAAAACCCGTACAACACAGCCAAACAAGATCTCAAGACGCACACCTGTACAAGATGTCCGTTCCCAATATTCATGCAACAGACCAGACCCACCAAGACTCTCACGGAAGAAACAAGACGGAGGAAGATAAGGTCATACACCCAGCGCCTGCGATGATGCACGGATCCATCGATGCTATGCCACTCGAAACCTCTGCCTCCATGCAACCCGCCTCTACACCTACCGGTCTTTCTTCAGAATACGAGCTGTCTATCCCCTCCTTGGAGGAGCGACAAGCCGGTGAGGATGTCATAATGGCAGACATGCTGACAGCTATGCAGCTAGAGCGTATGGAGGTAAGCACTCCTTCCCCTTCGAACAAGTGGACAAACATGGACGTAGACGCTGATTCGGAAGCCAGTCCGATCTCAGCTGAGCTGGACGAACAGCAACCCGAAAGCCTTCATGCTTCAGACAGGTCAGTTCACAGCGACTCCTTGACAGCTACAGGTTTCGCGGATGACGAGCAGACCGCACAGCCCGAGGAGTACGCAGACGATGCCGACTCTCTCTCGGATTTTGATATTGACTTCAGCGCGCTTCTCCCATCGGACTTCCCTGATTTCCCCTTCGATGATTTGAACAACCCCTCCGACGAAAAATGGGCAGAGATGCTGAAAGAAGTCGACGCATGGAACAAAGCACACAACGGCGCAGCCGAAGAAGACACCCAAACCAACACCGCCCCCAACGAATCCTTCACATACTCCGTCGACCCCTTCACCCCCGAAATCTGCAAAGCCGACCTAATTCGCTGCCCCATTCCCATCCCCACACCAGAAACCGACATCCTCGTCCACTTCTCCACAGAATACGCGCGCTCAATCCGGCTCCTCAAAGTAAAATACCGCTGGTACCACTCCAGCCCCTCAGACTGGCAAAAAGAAGTCAGCACCCTCATCTCCGGCATCTCCAACGCATCCAACGACCTAGAACCCTGGCTACCGTTGCACGGATGGCTCGTACTATACCGTCGCCTCATGCAAGGCGCGACGGCCCGTGAGCGCTACAAGACCAAGAATTTCTTGCTGAAGAAGCTGGAGGCGATGGCTAAGATGCGGATGGAGGAGAGTAAGGCGGCGGTTGTGGAGTTATTGCAGGCGAAGGGTATGAAGCTGGCGCATGGGGCTCTTTGTGGGATGAAGCGTGCGGTTGATGAGGATTGTGAGAGAAGGGGGAGTTTGCTGCTTGGGACGATTCCGGAGTTTACGAATGAGCTTGTTGGGGGGTTTTCGGGGAGGTGGTCGTGGGTGGACTGATGGGGATGTGTGGATGTAGAGGTAGAGAACGTGCGTGTGCGAAATGAGAGTGAGACAGTTGACGCTTTTGCTGATGTAACAAATGCGACATGGGCATCGTCCCATCCTTTCTCACCACTTCCGCATCCCCATCTCCATCCTCGCAGAACCTCACCTCACCCCCGGGAAATCTACAAAGGCTCGCGGTTATTAGACTACACCTCGTAATCGTGGTTGACGATCAAAAGCAACAAAGATAGCGCCGGTACAAGCTTCACCACGACGTATGACGTCACTCCCCCCAAACATCCACAGAAAGATCGCCCGTAACGAACACATAGATCTTGGATCCATCGCGCACAGCTCCCACCGTTCTAATAAACTTTCTGGCGCACTCTACCGGCAATCGCGCGATCATGATGAACTATTGTATGTATACAACGGTGTACTCTTGGCCTACGCAGTTCACTGCTGATCCCTTTCGTCTTATCTGCATCATTCCGTCGCGCATGTCCCAACTTCAACCAAGCTCTCGCTTGAGTGATTTGCGCAATGCACGCCTTGCCAAGCTACAGCAGCGCAAACTTCCTCCGTCGAAGGAAGGTAACTCAAAGAAAGGTGCCAGGATGCTGATTGGCTGTGAAGACAACAATTCCATTCGTGCAGGATGCGGGTAAATCATCCTGCAAATTGAGAAACTCAGAATCCATGTCCTTAGCCAACAAGGACGATGTTGCAAGTAAATGAACAAAATAAAGACGACGAATACATGCGGATCTAGGATCAACGTGGGTGTTGGGCGAGATACCAATGCGATGCGCAAAGTTGCGCAGTTTGCTGATCACTGATCGCCCAAAACCTTGCGAGGATCTTCCACTGTCAAGGCGCCTGATAGCAAACTTCGTATCCAGCATCATGCTTACTGTCCGCAGACTTTCTCGCTTCCTGGTTCCCCATGTCTACCATAGCGTATCTCCGCACGAGTTTCAACCGGTCAGACCCTTCTTTTCCAGACATGCACAATCACTCTCGCATACACGCCATAACCCTCGCATCGAAACTAGCCGAGCCCAGTCCATGAAAACGTGGCACAACACCACCATCTCCACTCCAACACCCTCGTGGAATATCAGACTACCGCTCTTAGCCCTTAGAAAGCAAAAACCTTCTACCGACATCGTAGGGCTGGACCAGCGCCACAATTTTCCCACAAGCTGAAGAAACAATCGTGACATGGCCATAACCATTCTATCCGCCCGAAGCTACACGTTAGCCTTCCCGCACCGCGCTAGTCGCCACGCTACATCTCTCCGACACCAGCGATTGCTGTGGCGCATCTAGATCCACTTGCTAGTAAATCGTGGAGAGCTGAAAAAAGTAAAATGCAGAATGCAGAATGGGCGGCAGGCGGCTAACGTGGATGTCCTGCGCATGTCCAGTGTTTTCGGGTCAGTCATGCTTAGTCGGTGACAGCGATGGGCGCTGGTGGTGTTCGCTTATCTGGCTGGAGGATGCATACATGTCTCGATGATAGGCTGGCGGCATTGATGGGCTTCTACGTGGGCTTTGTTTGCTGACGCTGGGCTGAGACATGGGTGCGTTGAAGTGCGGAAACGGACATCGGGGTACGCCGTAAGACTGAGGTTTGAACCAAGTGCGTGAAGTTGTCGCCGGCTTGAATTTCGTTCGACAAGCACGGGCGGTCTGGTAGTCTCTGGTCTAGCCACGCGGCAGGTGAACGTCCGGCCCTTCTCTCTGTTAGTGACCGCCCGGCAAGTTTGTCGATCTGAGATGGGGCTTGCGTACCCGAGACAACTCTGAAATGGCAAAGATCTGTGAGGATCTGGATTGAATGAAGATCCCAATGGCGTAGTCGAGCGTGCATCCAGGCTCGTGGGTCTGCGATTGCGCTCACGGCACGGGAGACGGCACCATTGCGGTGAGTGAAGCGCAGGTGCTTCCTTGGCGAAGTGCAGATCAGCAGCATGTGTGAGAAACTGAGAAGAATTTCGATGTGCTGAGGCAGTGATGTGTCATTAATGATTCTATGTAGCCCAAATGCTCACTGGAGCTTTGCGACAAAGGAAATGCAAAAGGGTATATTCGTATGAACAGCATGTGATGTGTTGCACCCCAAACGCCTGGTAATGCAATTTTGTCGCACTCTGCGACTCGACCATGCCCATGTGTAGCGCCGTATGCAGAATCTGACAGATGCCGTGATGGTGGAGTACAGCAGGTGAGTCTGTGTTGCCGACTCGGTCTAGAGAGTGGTTTCATGTGCCTTGTGGAACGCCGTTGAAAATCGATGTGGTGAATGCTAGGTCTTCGTTTGCTGATTAGAGAATGACTGCTAGACAATGCTGTCAATGTAGCGGATGCTCGTAGATGATCATTTGCGGAAGACGCTCATGAAGCTCTTGCGTTTGGTCATTCCTGAAGTCATAGGCCTGTCGGCAGGGATAGGAGGCGGCGCTGGGTGCGCGGCAGACGCGGACCTCTTGCCGAACTTGGAGAGTATGGGTTCAGACTTCTTGTTGACGATTCTGCTGTCGTCAATCTTCTCGTTGACAGCTACTCCGGAATCGCGGGATGCGTCGTGAGAAACCTCAGTGGTGACGACTGGTCTTGCGCCATGGTCAGCCTTGGATAGACCACGAGACAGCTGCATGGTACTCTTTGCTTTGAAGACACCAGATCTGCGCGAGCTCTTGGTCATGGCACGCTTGATGTTGCTACCAGTCTCCTCGGCTTGCTGTCGCTCCAAGCGCTCAATTTCGCCGAGGATAGTCATGCCGTTCATGGCAAGGCTCTCTTCGGGGATGGGTACGAATTTGACTACGCCACGCTCCGGCGCAACGCCGATTGACTCAGCCATGAACGTCTGAATCAGGGCGGCATTACGTTTGTTGGTCGTGGGTTGCAGTTGTACAGGCAGAGCGTTAATGGTGAGCATGTATGTGGGCTCAAACGAACCACCGAGGAGCAGGCATGCTGAGTGGTTGACCGTTATCATGATGGAGGCTTCTGGCCTCTGATAGCGCGTCGAGAGGTGGTGCGAGAGGTCGGTGACCAGGGTGTATTCGTCTTTGATCTACGCCGGGTTAGTGATTTGCCAAAAGAGTGGAGCTCGGCAGAATAACAACTTACGATAACGTTTGTCCGCAGCTCGGCTACAATGGGGGCATCCTTGGTCACACGGTCGCGAGCCGACGACGCCATGCCGTCCTTGTAGGAGAATTGATCCTCGTAGAACTGTGCACGCGAGCGCGAAGTCATGGGCCGCAGGGGACCTACTTCATCCGCGGCGGCACTCGGAGCGCGGTTCCGGGAGTCGTGCTCGATGTCCTGGACCGACTGGGGCGACGATGCAAAAGAGAACTGAGAGTGCGCGGGTGAGAGCTGTCCATTGGCTTTCTCCGGCGAGAGGAGGGTGGTGCCTGCCTGTTGGGGAAATGCATTGTTGCCGGAGTAGGTCGAGGTGGACGATGGGCGTGACATCTTGGCTTGGGTCGAGGTAGAGTTGTTGACCGAATGGGGCATCATAGAGGAGAGAAAACGATGGGGAATTGAGGATATAAGAGTAACGACCAGGGTTATCTGTCTGGTATGGGATTTGCCTAGATATGGATAAAGGCGTTGGTGCACATGCAAGAGCGCAGATCCCGGCGCGCTTCTCTATCTTGCAATGTGAGACGAGGTCCGGAATGAGACGCGGTGGCGTTTGGTTATCAGCGGCCTGGAGGAAACGGAAACTGGGAGAGAGTCCGTGGGGAGTCCGTGTATCGATTGACGGTGTGGTGGAAGATGGTGCGGCAGGATGCAAGTGATGGGCGGTAGCAGTCCAGGGTTGAGGAATGGATGACGACTGAGCAAACACCCCGCAGTTGCAAAAGGAAGGCGCTGGTCGGAGAGATGCAGGAGATGGGCCCTGGGCAGAGCACGGCGAACCACTGTATGATATATTCCCATAGTCGCCGCATGCCAGTGCACTTGAGCACCAAGCAGCACCAAGCCTCAAGCATCTCGGGTAGAGCGACAGGGGTGCGGCCTCAAGTTGCAGCATCACCTGCACACGGGCCAGCCGCCCGCCATGCAGTTTTGGGCGCCTGCACACGATCGGACTGGGTATCTGACATGAGGCCTGGCTGAAGACGGCTGTGCGCTGCATCCTTATCTGGCGATGCGTCAAGTGTCGGCGACGCCAGCGAGCCCTCAGCTCTCAGGAAAGCCATGTTTGCTGCTCCAGGCGCGCCACCACCCGCACCTGCCAGCTGTGCCGACCGCGCTTTCCTCACCCCTCGCTGCGACTGCCAGTTGAAAATAGCATCGCCCACAAGGGAAAGGGCAACCCCGTCCCCCCTGGTCCAGGACGTTGGCCACAATCTCAGCGACAACGCAACACCACTCTGGTCCACTCAATCGAGGTTTGACGCTGGCTCCTAGCCCGCGCACTAACCCCGTCGCCGGCCACTCCTCCTACCCCGCCAAACTCAGCCTAGCCTGGAGCCGCTCTTCTAGGACGCTCGCTCCGGAGTCTCGACCTCTGTTCGACGGCCGCGCCTCTCGTGCCATGTCTCTGGTCTGCCTGCACTCTTTCGTCAGGAGGTACGCGGGCGGGAAGAAGCAGCATCCGCTACTCTACCTGGAGCCGCCTTGCTCGCACAGCATCGGCGGTCACTGGCACATGTCGTGGCCACATTCCATCTCCGCAGTTCGGCGCGCTGCCGAGCGAAGCCATACCAGACACCAACACCGACATGGTCACTGATGTGCATATGCCTTCCAGATGCAGAAAGGCACGACACTGCACGCGTCACAACCCAATCACTGAGACAGCCACCGGCATTCATCCTTCAATCACTTCCACGCATCATGGGTACCCAAATAATTTGTGTGCAAAGGAGCGGGAGATAAACAGCTGATGCAGGTACTAGTTCTTGTTTGTCCCAGTCTCGACCCCAAAGCGACGGGACCTAGCAATCTCCACTTATATTCAATGGACCGTACCTCGATAACGACTCAAGCTATTGCTCCTTCTCTGCCACGTCTGCGTAAGGAGTTGGGAGATAGCCAACCGCCCAACTTTGCTCCTACCATGTTCGCTGCGCCTCGACTTCTCCCGAAATGACTGTCCCAATCCACGGTGAACCACCACCAATCGGAACGCAGTGCGCAGAAACCCCCCTGGCTTTACAAAATCCTCTTTGTTCGTGGCACAGCTCCATATATGTACTATGTGTCAGGCGCTCTGCACGTCAAGACCCTTTCGAAATGTCTGCTGCCAACGCCGTGTAACGACGTACCCTACCGGTCGCATAGTACCACCTCGATCTCATTTCCCCACAATTGGCTCTCAGCCTCTCGAATAGATACCTAGTCCAACGGCTGGCCTCTCTCTTTGTCTCGCTGAAACCGCCTCCTCACACCATTACCAAGTCACGATTACACCGACTTCATTAGTCTACATACCCCATAGTGAGAGTTCGATCCAATGCGGACACTACGCAAGGTACCGTAATTATCAATACGAAATGAACGGCGCCACCGTGCGGCCCGTCTTCTGGACTTGCGACGAAATGTCAAGCTTTTGGGGTGGGCTTGTGGCGCGTAAACGAAGGAAGGATGGTCTGTGTTCTCCGTGATCGTATAACGTTGTTTCTTACACCTGCTCAACGGTCGGTTGAAGTAGTTTGGCTTGGCAACCAGAGACAGTTTCCAGAGAGATTTCGGCTGTGACGGTGTACATTCCCGTGGCGGTGTAGCATAGCGGAAAATTGGAAGATGTGATGAACCAACATAAGGCGCCCATTCCAAAGGCTGTGCAGCACCGAGGACGGTGCGCAATACCGAACGAATGGCCACATATGAGATGGGGCGCCTTGATTTGTGGCCTGAGGATGAACTTCGAAGCCTTTTGGGGTCATGGAAGCGAACAAATGCTACAGACGTCGGTATCAGACCTCGGGAGTGTTGTTGTTGTATTTTATGACGTACACGTGAGAGCGCGCAGCGTGTTGTCCACGGGTGGATCGCGCGGGCACCATTACCAACACCAAGCGCTGCCTCACTCCACATTTTGTGACTTCCATTGACCGTCCGCAACACAAATCAGGCTCCACTCTACCTCGCAATGCCACCTAAAAATGCGACAGCGAATGCCGCGCGCCGGAAAGGCCCGTCTTTCAACCCACCAAGACCCGTGGGTGCGCCTTCTCAAGCATCCACCGCGACGAAACGCGCCCCAGCGGCGGCATCCCGCGCGACAGGTGCCGCAAAGAAGAGCAACGTGGGGCCCTCGAAGACTGCCTTCACACCAGCCGCTGAAGTAATCGATCTATCCGACGATGATCAGGACGACGAGCTAGCGGAGGATCTGAATATCTCCGACTTTGACGACATCATGGACGATGCACCCACTGCTAATCCACCGCCAGCAGCCGCCGCCCTCGACGAACCCGCTATTTCCCGAGCGCTCCTCGCACGCCTACTTCTAGAGAACTTCGAAGACCCGAACATACAAATACAAACAGGTGCGATGAAGCTGGTGGGCAAGTACATTGACATCTTTGTCACGGAAGCTTTCCTCAGAAGCCAGGACGAGATGAAGGCAGCGGCAAAGGATGGCGGTAGCATCGATGGTTTCCTCCAGGTGGAAGATCTGGAGAAGCTGGCACCTCAACTTGTGCTCGACTTCTGAGAGTGCTGTACACGCGAAGACACGAAAATCCAGCGCAGACCAGCGACGAGATGAGAAGGACGACTAGCTACTATCTGGATATATGCAGGCTTATTTGGATATGGGGTTAGCATGTAGCTCCAGGCGACAACCAACGGGAAGCTTCACACCGACCATAGCGCTGATCTCGAGGACTGCGCCGCACCATACATGCGCTCCTCGCAGCCTATCCTTGGATGACAGAACTGTGAGGGTATTTTTGGAACACCACAAGTCATTACGAGCGAAGACGGGTGTTCGGCCCACGGCCAAGGCTCGTGGCAGTAAGACGTGGAGATGCCAAAAGGCCGAAACATGGACATGTACTCATCTGTCGTTTTCAGAACGAACTACTCTTCAGAAGTCAGGCCGAAAACACCTATGAACAAATGAAGGACACGTCGGCCTGGCATGTTTGAAACATGACCACATGACGCCTGGCTTCCAAGATCTTGTCGGTGA
>Ga0265797_10003430_pt1 | contig 25291 bp, 23 predicted proteins | sample P2T30metagenome_FD_192433 | JGI IMG/M metagenome (GOLD analysis project Ga0265797, IMG submission 192433) | Plant litter microbial communities from East Loma Ridge, Irvine, California - P2 T30 | ecosystem: Environmental > Terrestrial > Plant litter > Unclassified | place: USA: California... | reverse complement strand
ATCGGGGGCAAGTCGAACCGTCGCACCGCCCCTCCCACATTGGAACGCTGGGCGTCAGTTAGAGAGGCTTCGGCTGCTGAGCCGTCACAGGCTTAGGGCCGCGCGAAGTTGTGTAGATACCTATGCCTCGATGGCGGTGGGTCAGCAGGTAAAAATACTGACTGGACTATTGCTATCGGGGGCAAGCCCCCTCCCACAGTGTCTGTCTTGAAATAGAGATTTGATTCTCATATTGGAGACTGATCAATCCCCAACGCCACCATCTTCTTGTACAACGTCGACCGCCCGAGCCCCAGCCGCTGCGCCGCTTCCACCACATTGCCCCCGCACGCCTGCAGCGCCGCACCAATCACCTGTCGATCAAAGCGCTCCCTGGCAGCGCTGAACGTTTCTGCCTCTACCAACATCACCGTGTTGCGCTCAACCGGTGTAAAGGTGCCAATCGCCGCCCGAATCTCGCCGGCGTTCAACACCAGGTCATCACTCAACAACGCCGCCCGCTCCAGCACGTTGCGCAGCTCACGAATATTCCCCGGCCACGCATGCTGCGCCAACAGCGCCAGCGCTTCGCGGTCCAGTTCATGCTGGCTGCGCAGTTCTTCAAGGATGGCTTCGCTCAGCGCCGGAATATCCTCCAGCCGCTCACGCAGCGGTGGCACCTGGATCGGTAATACATTCAGGCGGTAGTACAAGTCCGCACGGAACTCGCCACGCTTGATCGCCGCTTCCAGGTCCATGGAGGTCGCCGCGATGACCCGCACGTCGCTGTGCAGCATTTCGTTGGAGCCCACCGGCTCGAATTCCTTCTCCTGCAACACCCGCAGCAGCTTGCTCTGCAGTGGTAGCGGCATATCGCCGATTTCATCGAGGAACAGCGTGCCGCCCTGGGCAATCTGAAACTTGCCCGGACGACCCTTGCGATCCGCGCCGGTAAAGGCGCCTGGCGCGGTGCCGAAGAATTCGGCTTCGAGCAGGTCGTGGGGAATCGCTGCGCTGTTGATGCTGACAAAGGCTTTGTGCGCACGCGGCGACGCGCCGTGAATGGCCTGGGCGAGCAGTTCCTTGCCAGTGCCGGTTTCGCCGAGCAGCAACACCGGCGATTCGGCGCTCGCACTGCGCCGCGCGCGGCGCTTGACTTCAAGGCTGGCGGCGCTGGTGCCGATAAAGTGCGCGAAGTTGTATTTGCTCTGCCGCGAGCGCAACAGCGAGCGGGTGGACGCCAGTTCCTGCTGCAGGCTCAGGTAGCGCTCGATCAGCGGCGACAGGTTGCGCAGCTCATCGAACAACGCGAAGCCGATCGCACCAATCACCGTGCCCGCATCGTCGTGGATCGGTAGGCGCATCACCACCAACGGGCCCTTGGGCGTGTCCTGGATGTCCAGCAGAATCGGTCGGTCGTTGCGCACCACCTGGCGCAACAGGCTGTTGGAAATCACCTGCTCGCAGGGTTGGCCGATGGCCTGCTCGGCGCTCTTGAGGCCGAAACGCTTGGCGTAGCGCTCGTTCATCCAGACGATATTCGCATCACGGTCAACGATCACCGTGCCTTCGCTGGACTGCTCGATAATCTCGAACAGCGACTGAATGGCCAGGCCGCGAACGTGTGGGTAGTCCTTGAGGCTGGTACTCATGCGTGCAGAATCCTGTAGGCGCGAGCGTGCTCGCGAAGGTCGTCAACGATAATGCGGTGCATCTGGAGGCACGCGCCTACAAGGGGATATGCGCCGCTGCCAGAAGCTCCTTGGTGTAGGGATGCTGCGGCGCTTCGAACACAGCATGGCTGGGGCCGCGCTCCACCACCTTGCCGTCCTTGACCACGATCATATCGTGGGCCATCGCCCGCACCACCGCCAGGTCGTGGCTGATGAACAGGTAGGTCAGGCCGTATTTCTCCTGCAGTTCGCGCAACAAGGCCACCACTTGTTTTTGCACCGTACGGTCCAGCGCGGAGGTCGGTTCATCCAGCAGCATCAACGCCGGCTTGAGCACCAGCGCCCGCGCAATCGCAATGCGCTGGCGCTGGCCGCCGGAAAATTCGTGGGGGTAACGGTGCCGGCTGGCGGGGTCAAGGCCGACGTCCTTGAGCACCTGGATGACCTGTGCTTCGCGTTCGTCGAGGCTGCACGGCGCGTGAACCTCCAGGCCCTCGCTGATGATCTGCTGCACCGACATGCGCGGGCTGAGGCTGCCATACGGGTCCTGGAACACCACCTGCATCTGCTTGCGCCACGGACGCATTTGCCGGTGGTTGAGCGGGTCGAGGGCTTCACCCTGAAAGCGAATACTGCCGGTGGAGTCGAGCAAGCGCAGGATCGCCTGGCCCAGGGTCGACTTGCCCGAGCCGGACTCGCCGACAATCCCCAGGGTCTTGCCGCGTTGCACGCTGAGGCTGATACCGTCCACCGCCTGCAGGTAGCGCTTGCGCCGCAACAGCCCACCGCCAAGGGCAAACTGCACGCTCAGGTCGTCCACCTGCAACACCGTCTCGCGCTCCTCGCCGCACAACACTTCCGCCGAGGGCTCGGCGTCCAGCAGCAGGCGGCTGTAGGGATGCTGCGGCGCGGTGAACAAGGTCTGGCAGTCGGCCTGTTCGACAATCTCGCCGGCGCGCATCACGCACACACGCTGGGCAATGCTGCGCACCAGATTGAGGTCATGGCTGATCAGCAGCAGTGACATGCCCAGGCGTTGCTGCAAAGACTTGAGCAGCAGCAGGATCTTGCGCTGCACGGTCACGTCCAGCGCGGTGGTGGGTTCGTCGGCGATCAGCAGCTCCGGCTCGCAGGCCAGGGCCATGGCGATCATCACCCGTTGGCGCTGGCCACCGGAGAGTTGGTGCGGATAGGCCTTGAGCCGCTCCTGGGGTTTCTGAATACCCACCAGGTCGAGCAGTTCGAGGATCCGCGCCTGCGCCGCCTTGCCGCCCAGGCCCTTGTGCAGCAGCAAGGTTTCGCCGATCTGCTTTTCGATGGTGTGCAGCGGGTTCAGCGAGGTCATCGGCTCCTGGAAGATCATCGCGATGCGGTTGCCGCGCAGCTTTTGCAGGGCCGCAGGCGAGGCGCCCATCAGCTCCTGGCCCCGATATTTCACCGAGCCTGTGCTGTGCGTGCCGGCTTCGGGCAGCAGTTGCAGGATCGAATGGGCGGTCACCGACTTGCCCGAGCCCGACTCGCCTACCAGCGCCAGGCATTCGCCGGGGCGCACGTCCAGGCTCACATTGCGCACCACGGTGTGGCCGCTGAAGGCCACGCTGAGGTCACGGATTTCGATCAGGTTCATACGCAGTCACTCATGAGCGAGGGTCGAAGGCATCGCGCAACGCCTCGCCGATAAACACCAGCAGCGACAGAATCAGCGCCAGGGTAAAAAACGCCGTCAGGCCCAGCCAGGGCGCTTGCAGGTTCTGTTTGCCCTGGGCGATCAACTCGCCCAGCGAAGCACTGCCGGCCGGCATGCCGAAGCCGAGGAAATCCAGGGCGCTCAAGGTCGAAATCGCCCCGGTCAGGATGAACGGCAAATAGCTCAGGGTGGCAGTCATCGCATTGGGCAGGATATGCCGGCCAATGATCTTGCCGTCCCCCAGGCCCAGGGCGCGCGCGGCCTTGACGTACTCCAGGTTGCGCCCGCGCAGGAACTCGGCGCGCACCACGTCCACCAGCGCCAGCCAGGAAAACAGCGCCATGATGCCCAGCAACCACCAGAAATTGGGCTCGACGAAGCCCGACAGGATAATCAGCAGGTACAGCATCGGCAGCCCGGACCACACCTCCAGGATGCGTTGCCCCAGCAAGTCCACCCAGCCACCGTAGTAACCCTGCAACGCCCCGGCGGCGATGCCGATGGCGGCGCTGATCGCGGTCAGCGCCAGGGCAAACAGGATCGACACCCGTGCGCCGAAGATCACCCGCGCCAACACATCCCGCGACTGGTCATCGGTGCCCAGCCAGTTCACCGTCGACGGCGGGCTGGGGGCAGGGCGGGTCAGCTCGTAATTGGGCGTGTCGTCGCTGAACGGGACCGGTGGAAACAGCATCCAGCCGCCGTCCTGCTCGATCAGCCGTTGCACGTAGTCGCTGCGGTAGTCGGCCTGGAACGGCAATTGCCCGCCGAACTGCTGTTCGGTGTAGCGCTTGAACACCGGGAAATACAGCTCGTTCTTGAAGCTGAGCACCAGGGGCTTGTCGTTGGCGATCAATTCGCCACCCAGGGTCAGGACAAACAAGCCGATGAACAGCCAGAGAGACCACCAGCCCCGGCGGTTCTTCTTGAAACGCTCGAAACGCCGACGCGCCACCGGAGACAGGTTGAGCATCAGGCGTTCCTCGCGGCGAAGTCGATACGCGGGTCCACCAGGGTGTAACACAGGTCACCGGTGAGTTTTATCAAGAGCCCGAACAGGGTGAAGATGAACAGCGAACCAAACACCACCGGGTAGTCCCGCGACACCGCCGCCTCATAGCTCATGCGGCCCAGGCCATCGAGGGAAAAGATCACTTCGATCAGCAGGGAACCGGCGAAGAACACGCTGATGAACGCCTGGGGAATCCCGGAAATCACCAGCAGCATCGCGTTGCGAAACACATGGCCGTAGAGCACGCGGCGTTCGCTCAAGCCCTTGGCGCGCGCGGTGACCACGTACTGCCGGGTGATTTCGTTGAGGAACGAGTTTTTGGTGAGGATGGTCAGCGTGGCGAAACCACCGATCACCAGCGACGTGACCGGCAATACCAGATGCCAGAAGTAATCGGCGATCTTGCCCACGGTGCTCAGCTCTTCGAAATTCTCCGACACCAATCCGCGCACCGGGAACCAGTTCAGGGATGTGCCGCCGGCAAACACCACGATGAGGAACATCGCAAACAGGAACGCCGGCATGGCATAGCCGATCACGATGGCGGTGCTGCTCCACACATCAAAGCTGCTGCCATGGCGCACGGCCTTGCGGATGCCCAAAGGGATCGACACCAGGTAAGTGATGAGGGTGGCCCACAGGCCAAGGGAAATGGTGACCGGCATCTTTTCCAGGATCAGGTCGATCACCGTCGAACCGCGAAAGAAGCTGTTGCCGAAGTCCAGTTGGGCGTAGCTCTTGAGCATCAACCACAAACGCTCCGGCGCAGGCTTGTCGAAGCCGTATTGCTTTTCGATGTCCTTGATCAGTTTCGGGTCCAGGCCGCGGCTGGCCCGCGAGCCGCTGATGGCTTCGCCTGAGCCACCGCCGACACCGCCGCCGCCGATGCCTTGCAGGTGCGCAATGGCTTGTTCGACCGGCCCGCCCGGCGCGGCCTGCACGATCACGAAATTCACCAGCAGGATGATGACCAGGGTCGGGATGATCAGCAGCAGGCGCCGCACGATATAGGCAAACATCAGTGCGCACCCCCGCGTTTTTCCAGCTCGGCTTGCATCTGCGCGTTGGTCAGTGGCGTCGGGCTGACTTCCCACCAGGTTTCCAGGGCTTCATCGTTTTTCGCCTCGATGGCCGGGCGGCCGAAGCGGTTCCACCACGCGGCGGACGTGCCGGGCGGGTAGTAGTTGGGAATCCACAAGTAGTTCCATTGCAGCACACGGTCCAGCGCGTGGGCATAGGTGAGCATCTGCGCCTGGGTATCGGCCTTGACCAGGCCCTTGATCAGGCGGTCGACGGCTGGGTCCTGGAGTGCCATGTAGTTGTTGGCACCCGGATCGAACGCGGCGGCGGAGCCGAAGAAATTGTACAGCTCCATGCCCGGCGAGGTGGTCACCGGAAACCCGGTGACGATCATGTCGTAGTCCCGTGCCATCAGGCGGTTGACGTACTGGGAGGAATCGATGCGGCGGATATTCAAGGTGATGCCGATTTGCGCCAGGTTGCGTTTGTACGGCAGCAGTAGACGTTCCACGCCCGCCTGGGCATTGAGAAATGTAAACGTCAGCGGCTCGCCCTCGGCGTTGACCAGTTGGTCGCCTTCGGGCTTCCAGCCTGCTTGCTCCAGCAGGGCCAGGGCCTGCAGCTGCTTGTCGCGGATCATGCCGCTGCCATCGGTGACGGGCGCCTTGAACACCTGGGTGAATACTTCATCGGGAATCTGCCCGCGCAGGGGCTCCAGGATCGCCAGTTCTTCCTGGGTCGGTAGCTGGGTGGCGGCGAGCGGGCTGTTGGAGAAAAAGCTCTGCTGGCGAATGTAGAGGTTGCGCATCATCTGCCGGTTGGCCCATTCGAAATCCCACAGCATGGCCAGGGCCTGGCGCACCCTGCGGTCCTTGAACATCGGCTTTTGCACATTGAACACATAGCCCTGGGCCGGTTGCGGCATTTCCTTGGCCAGATGCGCGCGTTGCAGGCGCCCATCGTCAAGGGCCGGGCCGTTATAGCCGATGGAATAGCCCGTGGCGGAAAATTCCCGGTTGAAATCGTAGGCGCCGCCACGCAGCACTTGGCGCGCCACTTCGGTGTCGCCGAAATACTCCAGGCTCAGGTGATCGAAATTGTACAGGCCCCGGCTGACCGGCAAGTCCTTACCCCACCAATCGGGGTCGCGGGTAAAGGTGATGGTATTGCCCGAGTCGATCTTGCTGACCTTGTACGGGCCGCTGCCGAGTGGGGCTTCATAGCCGCCGCCGTTGGCGAAGTCGCGGGTCTTCCACCAGTGCTCGGGAAACACCGGCAGCGTGGCGATATCCAGGGGCAGGGTCCGGTTTTCATTGCTGGAGAAGTCGAAACGCACCTGGCGCTCGCTTTCCACTTCGACGTGCTTGACGTCGGCGAACAGCGTGCGAAAGCGCAGGCTGCCTTGGGTCATCAACAGATCGAAGCTGTAACGCACGTCTTCGGCGGTGATGGGTTTGCCATCGGCAAACCGCGCCTTGGGATTGAGGTAGAAACGCAGCGACAGACCGTCGTCGGCGCGCTCCATCTTCTGTGCGACCAGGCCGTAGACCGTGTAGGGCTCGTCCAGGGAGCGCTGGGCCAGTGGCGCATAGAGCCAGCCATCGACCTGGGAGACACCGATGCCTTTATCGATATACGGCAATACATGGTCAAAGCGCCCGATTTCCAGGGCGGAGCGGCGCAGGCTGCCACCTTTGGGGGCATTGGGGTTGGCATAGTCGAAATGGCTGAAGCCATCGGCGTACTTGGCCGGCTCGCCGTACACCGTGAGGGATGCTTGTGGCGCCGCGATCACGGCGCTGCTGGTCAGGAACAAGACCAGGGTGATACGGAGCAGTTTTGGAAAAGCCAATCGCATTATCAGCCTTGAGCGCGGATGAACAAAGAATAGAGAACGGTACGTTAACGGCTTAAGTGTCGTCAGTCATCACATGCACAACGGCCCGCCAGATGGCGGGCCGTTGTTTACAGCGTCAGCGCAGACAGGATCAGTCCTGGCGGCTGGTGACTTCCAGCAGGTGATAACCGAACTGGGTTTTCACCGGGCCTTGTACGGTATTGACCGGGGCGCTGAACACGACGGTGTCGAATTCCTTGACCATCTGGCCTGGGCCGAACGAACCCAGGTCGCCGCCTTGACGGCTGGACGGGCAGCTGGAGTTGGCTTTGGCGATTTCTGCGAAATCAGCGCCGCCTTCGATCTGAGCCTTGAGTTCGTTGCACTTGTCTTCAGTGGAAACGAGGATGTGGCGGGCGGTGGCTTTGGCCATGGGGAATAACTCCTTGAGTGAAAAAACGGTGAGCCTACCGGATTCAGGCGGTTATTTCCCGGCAAAGTTCCCGCTGGTTGCCTGAGCGGGTCGGGAACCGCCTGGCACACGGGGTTCAGGCCAGAACGATGTAGTCGTTTTGCTGGACAATCGCGGCGTGCGGGCCTTGCACGAGATGGATATAGCGACCGTCCACCAGGTCGATGGGCAGGCAATCGTCAATATCCATTACCGCGTCGGTATGCCCCTGGGACCAGTGGCGCAACAGCTGCTGCTTGCCCTTGCTCATCGCTTCGCGTTTGTCGCGCGCGACCAGTAACAGGTAGTGATGGGCCTCGCCGAAGCGGTTGGCCTCGTAGCCGCCGAGGTTGATGAAATACAAGTGAGGTGCATCGCCGTGTGGGGCCAGTGGGCTGAGTTCGACCTTCCAGCCGTCGACGCCATCGACCGCCATCCACGAATCGATGTGCAGGCCCTTGGGGCTGCCGAACCAGGCTTCGCGCAATTGCGGGTAGGTGGCTTGCAGCGTGTCCGCCACAGCAAACGCCACATCATGTACTTCGATCCGGGCCCTGGGGTGCTTGCCCCCGAGCATCACGACAAACAGCATTGCGGGTGATTCCTGGCGATTGATCAAAGGCCAACCATACTGCGATTGAACCCTTTTGTCCGGTCAATGCCACACTGTTAATCCGCGAACTGATCAGGAGGTTGTCATGCGTACTATCGATCTGGCCGGCGTTCCCGTGCCTGTCATCGGCCAGGGAACCTGGCGCATGGGCGAAGACCCGAACCAGCGCCGCGCCGAAGTGGGCGCATTGCAACTGGGTATCGACGAGGGCCTGACCCTGATCGACACTGCCGAAATGTATGGCGAGGGCGGTGCGGAGGAGGTGGTCGGTGAGGCCATCAAAGGCAGGCGCGACCGGGTGTTCCTGGTGAGCAAGGTCTACCCGCACAATGCCAGCAGCCAGGGCGTGCCCCGCGCCTGCGAAGCGAGCCTTCAGCGCCTGGGCACCGACTATATTGATCTGTATCTGCTGCACTGGCGCGGTCAGTACCCGCTTGCCGAAACCGTCGAAGCGTTTGAGCGGCTGCGCGAAGCGGGCAAGATCGGCCGTTGGGGCGTCTCCAACTTTGATGTGGCAGACCTGCAGGAGCTGGCGTCCCCTGCCTGTGCGACTAACCAGGTGCTCTACAACATTGAAGAGCGGGGTATCGAATTCGACCTGCTGCCATGGTGGCAACAGCACCATTTGCCATTGATGGCGTACTGTCCCATTGCCCAGGGCGGCGAGCTGCTCGCGAGCCCGACCCTCAAGCAGATTGCCCATCGCCATGAGGCCACCCCCGCGCAGGTCGCACTCGCCTGGGTCCTGCGACAACAAGGCGTGATCGCCATACCCAAGGCAGTATCGCCTGAGCACATTCGACAAAATGCCGCTGCTGCGAAGCTGGTACTGGACGAGCATGACCTGGACGCGATCGACCGCGTATTTGGCGCGCCCAAACGCAAACACCCGCTGGCGATGGTGTAGCGCCAACAGGAACGGTGCCGTCCCTGGACCGTTCCCGCCAGCGCCGCGGTTAACCGGCTACCGGGCTGCGCCAGTCGTCCGAGCCGGAAGTGCCGGCCACTTCATGCGTCCAGACGATCTTGCGATAGGTGAAATGCACGTCCTCCAGATGGGTGAAATGGGCATTGTCCGGGTCCTGGCAGTTGGGCATGCGCGACTGAATGTCCACAATCGTCGCGCCTTCCAGTTCAATGGTGAAGTAGTGCTCCTGGGTGCCTGCCGAAGAAGTACGGAACCATTCCAGCCGGCATGACACCTCTTCCCCCGAAGTCAGCGCGCTGAAAAGCAGCGGCGAGGACTTGTCGAAGACCTTGCTGATCATCAGCGGTTTATGCACGCGCTGGCCGGTAGGCTGACCCGATTGCGGATCGCGGGGAATGATCACCTGATGCGCAAACGCCTGCACCAGGATCTGGTCCTCATGGCCTTCCTGATAAATGTTTCCTACCGAGTCCTGAGTAAATGTACCTGCGGTGATCAAGCCCTGTTTGACACCGGTGACGGAGAGGTACGCGGGTGTTGGCATGACGGGTTTCCTTGTCTGATTGAGTAGGTGCTGCCGAACGGCGAGGTTGCCGGTCGGGCAAATGCCTATAACAAAAAGCGTGCCTGAAAGTGCGTGGGCCAATGAAATAAGGGCAGGGGATACTAACAGCTTGAAAGTGCTTGGAAGTTGCGGGTGTTTTTGCAGGATTTTAGTATCTTAAGTTGCGCGCAAGTGCGCATTTAATTGCTCACAATTAACAATGAGTGGTTAAGCGCAGGTGGCGGTGATTGAGGGTGATTTGATTTTTTTGAGTGCGCAACTAACTGCGCAGGCCTTGATTTTAGGGGCTTGTAGGAAATTCCTTAATTGCGCGGCTATCGCTTGCTGATTGTTTTTCTGATGGCTAAGGTTCGGTCACTTCGTTGCGTATTGAACGAGCGTTAATCGGCAACCTGCTCCGTACTTTACGGCGCTTAGTTTGCCTGCCCAGCCTTCATAGTTATGTGCGGCCCATAAATGGTTCATTCAGAAAAGCTCAGCAGTTATTATCGCGAACTTGCGCGAACACCTTGTTCGCCAGGCAGTTTCGCCGGCAATGACGTGCGCTTTTCGAGCGAGTTTGAAAGCGTGGAAGCCGAGATTGCCAAGACACACTCACTGCATGGCGCGAGCTCCCCGGATTGGCAGCAGGTCTGCGACATCAGCGAGCGTCTGTTGCGTGAGCAATCCAAGGATCTACGCGTGGCTGTGTGGCTCACCTGGGCGCTGCACCAGCGTGATTCATTTGCCGGCTTGCTGGCCGGGCTCGTGCTGCTGGTTTATCTCTGCGAGCATCACTGGGCGGTGGTCTATCCCGCCAAGCTGCGCACACGAGCTGCCGCATTGGGTTGGCTGACGACTCGCCTCGACCCGCTCTTCTCGCAAAACCTCTCGGTGGTCGACCAACTGCCTGTGTTCCAGGCACTGCAGGCAAACCTGGTGCGCCTTGATGAGCTCTTGAACGAGCATCTTGGCAGTGACGCTCCATTGTTATTGCCGATCCGGCGGCAACTGGCGGAGCGTCTGGCGCGTGCTGCGCAAGGCGGCAAGGAGCCAGGAGGCGTTGCGGGTGTGATTGCCCAGGTCAAGCAGGCAACCACGCAGTTGCTCAAGCCCGAAGCGCCGATCAGCAACGAAAAAGATGCGCAAAAAGTTCTGCGCGCCGTGCAGGAACAGGCCCGTACGTTGTGTGCCTGGTGGTTGCGCCAGAATGCCACCGACCTGCGGGCCCTGCGTTTGGGACGCACCCTGGCCTGGCTGAGCCTGGTCAATTATCCGGATGCCAACAGTGAGGGCGTAACGGCATTGCCACCGCTGGCTCCCGACAAGCTCAAACGTTACCAGGAGCGTCTCGACCACGGCCATCATGCCGAGCTGTTGCTGGAACTCGAGGTCAGCCTGGGAGGCGCATTGTTCTGGTTCGATGGGCTGCGCATGGTCTGGGAATGCCTTGAAGCCTTGCACGCAAACCTGGCCATGACCGAACTGGAAACCGCCTTCGCCCTGTTATTGCAACGTTTGCCGAATTTGCCTGAATTGCGCTTCGCCGACGGTACACCGTTTGCGGGCCCGCAGACCCGTGAGTGGATAACGCACCACGTGGCTCGCCACCTGCACAAAGCCGAACCTTTCAGTACTGCCGCCGATGTCAGCGGCGAGCCCTGGGAAACCGCGTTGCAGGCGGTCATGCCCAGCTTGCGCAAGGAGGGGCTCAAGGCGGCGGTCGGCGTACTCAAGCAGGGTTTGCACAGCGCGTGCAGTGAACGCGCGCGCTTCCATTGGCGGCTGGCACTGGCCAGGTTGTGCATACGGGCGGGCAAGCCTGACTTGGCCAGGATCCAGCTGGAGCAGCTGGACCTCGAATTACAGCGCGAGGGCCTGGACCGCTGGGAACCGGAGCTGGCCCTGCACGTCGGTCGGCTCCTGTATCGCTGCTATGACCTGTTGCCACAAAGCCACGCCGTGCGCGAAAGCAAGGACGCCACGCACCGCCGGTTGTGCCATTTCGATCTGCAAGCAGTGCTCGAATAACCATCATCAAAAAGGAGAAACACCGTGGCCAAAGACGGTTCGGTGGCACCCAAGGAACGTATCAATATCACTTTCAAACCCGCGATCGGCGGTGCACAGGAGGAAGTCGAACTGCCGTTGAAGCTGCTGGTATTGGGGGATTTTTCACAGCGTGAGGACCCGCGCAAGCTTGAGGATCGCAAGCCTATCGGGATCGACAGGAACAGCCTCGATGAGGTGTTGGCCAAACAGGCCCTGAACCTGACCTTGAACGTGCCCAATCGCCTTCAGGAGGACGCTGACGTTGAAGAGCTGGCGGTCCAGGTCCGCATCAACGCGATGAAAGACTTCAATCCCGCGAACCTCGTTGAGCAAATACCACAGCTGCAAAAGCTGATGGTGCTGCGCGAGGCATTGGTGGCGCTCAAGGGGCCGCTGGGCAACACCCCGAGCTTTCGTAAAGCCATTGAGCAGGCACTGGCCGATGACGACTCCCGTGCGCGGGTACTGGCCGAGTTGGGGTTGAGCGGCGCCGATGCCGAACCTATTCAGTAAAAGGACACTGACACCATGACAGCTACCCAGTACAGCCCGCAGTCCCAGTCAAAAGCCACCGACGAGGGCAGCATTCTCGACAACATCATTGCCCAGACGTTACTGAGTGCCGATGACGAGGCGTACAGCATCGCCAAGCGCGGGGTGTCGGCGTTTATCCAAGAACTTGTCAAGCCTCACAACCGTGAAGAGCCAGTCAAGAAGCGTCTGGTCGACCGGATGATCGCCGAAATCGATGCCAAGCTCAGCCAACAGATGGACGAGATCCTGCACCACCCCGACTTCCAGGCACTGGAGTCGGCGTGGCGAGGGCTGCAACTGCTGATCGAGCGCACCGATTTTCGCGAGAACATCAAGATAGAGCTGCTCAATGTTTCACGGCAAGACCTGCTGGACGATTTCGAGGATTCCCCGGAAGTCACCCAGTCGGGGCTCTACAAGCATATCTACAGTGCCGAATACGGCCAGTTTGGCGGTCAGCCGGTCGGGGCGATCATCGCCAACTACTTCCTGTCACCCAGCGCGCCAGATGTGAAACTCATGCAATACGTGTCCAGCGTTGCCAGTATGGCTCACGCACCGTTCATCGCTGCCGCCGGGCCAGGTTTCTTTGGCCTGGAAAGCTTCACGGGTCTACCTGACCTCAAGGACCTCAGGGATCATTTCGAAGGTCCGCAGTTTGCCAAATGGCAGAGCTTTCGCCAGAGCGAAGACGCCCGCTACATCGGCCTCACCGTGCCGCGTTTTCTGCTGCGCACGCCTTACGATCCCCTTGAGAGCCCGGTAAAAACCTTTGCCTACCAGGAAAATGTGGTCAACAGCCACGAGCACTACCTGTGGGGCAATACGGCCTACGCCTTCGCCACTCGCCTGACCGACAGTTTCGCGCGCTTTCGCTGGTGCCCGAACATCATCGGCCCCCAGAGCGGCGGGGCGGTCGAGGACCTGCCGTTGCATCACTTCCAGAGCATGGGCGAGATAGAAACCAAGATTCCGACCGAGGTACTGGTGTCAGACCGGCGCGAATACGAGTTGGCGCAGGAAGGGTTCATTGCGCTGACCATGCGCAAGGGCAGTGACAACGCGGCCTTCTTTTCCGCCAGCTCCGTGCAGAAGCCCAAGACGTTCGGCATCAGCGAATAGGGCAGGGTCGCCGAGCTGAACTACCGGCTCGGCACCCAGTTGCCGTACATGATGGTGGTCAACCGGCTGGCTCACTACCTCAAGGTTCTACAGCGTGAACAACTGGGCTCGTGGAAGGAGCGGACTGACCTGGAGTTGGAACTCAACAAGTGGATTCGCCAATACGTGGCGGATCAGGAAAACCCCAGCGCCGAAGTTCGCGGTCGCCGCCCACTGCGCGCAGCGCGAATTGTCGTCAGCGATGTCGAGGGTGAGCCAGGCTGGTACCGCGTCAGTTTGAGCGTACGGCCGCATTTCAAGTACATGGGGGCGGACTTCACCTTGTCCCTCGTTGGCAAGCTCGACAAAGAATGAGCCGAGGCCAGGGGATGCGCCACCCCAGCAGCCTTTTCGAGCGCCTTGAGTCCGATACGTCCCCCAGCGTGTGCCGCGTGACGTCCGTTGCCGCGCATTTGACGAAAATGCTCAGCACCCGTGCAGGCAGCGTGCAGACGCTGCCGGATTACGGCTTGCCCGATCTCAATGATATGCGGCTCAGCCTGCATGAATGCCTGACCCAGTCGCGCCTGCTGATCGAGCGCTTCATCCAGGCTTATGAGCCACGGCTGGTGAATGTGCGCGTCAGGGTGCTACCCCGTGTCCATGAGACCTTGGCGTTGGCGTTCGCCATTGAGGCTGGGCTGCTCATCGACGGTGGCATACAACCGGTCGTGTTCCATGCGCGCCTGGCGCAAGCAGGTCAGGTTGAGGTTCGCGCAGATGGCCTTTAATCGCTATTTTCAACGCGAACTCAGTGACCTGCGGCAACTCGGGCGGCGCTTTTCCGAGCGAAACCCGGCCCTGGCACCGTTTCTTGCCGAGACCGGTCAGGACCCGGATGTGGAACGTTTGCTGGAGGGCTTTGCGTTTCTGACCGCGCGCCTGCGCCAGAAGCTCGATGACGAGCTGCCAGAGTTGACGCATTCTTTGATGCACCTGCTATGGCCCAATTACATGCGGCCAATGCCGGCTTTCAGCATCCTGCAGTTCGACCCGTTGAAATACGCCGGCCCCAGCGTTCGCGTGGCACGCGATACCGCCGTGGAAAGCGTGCTCATTCAAGGCGATCGTTGCCGGTTCAGAACGTGCTATGCCACTGATGTCATGCCCTTGCAACTTCGCAGCCTGGATTACACCTGCCAGGGCGATGTGGACTGGTTGGACCTGCGCCTGACCCTGAGCGCGGAGGGAAACTTCAGTGCGCTGGCATTCGGCTCGTTGCGACTGCACCTGGCCGGGGATCACTACGTAAGCCAAGGTCTGTACCTCAACTTGCTGCGACATCTGGACGGCATCCATGTGCAGCTACTGGACCAGAGCGGTTCGCCGGTCAACGGGGTCGATGGTCGACCAGCGACAATATGCCTCGGCGCCAGTCAGGTTCAGCCGGTGGGGTTTGCACAGGAACACGCTCTGATTCCGTACCCGCAAAATACCTTCGATGGATATCGCCACCTGCAGGAATATTTCACGTTTCCCGAGAAGTACCTGTTTGTCGATGTACAAGGGTTGGAAGCCCTGCATCGGTTGCCGCAGGAGGTCCTCGATCAGGCACATGGCATGGTGTTGCGCTTCGAGCTGCGCGCCCAGGGCCGTGCACCTCAGCGGCCCACCCTGGACAACGTCAAGCTGTACTGCACGCCTATCGTCAACCTGTTCAGTCACGATGCAATACCCATTCGGCTGGATGGAAAGCAGGACGAATACCTGCTGTTGCCGGGGGAATATGCTGCGGCCAATGCCGATGTGTTTTCGGTTGAGCGCGTTACGGGATGGCGCCCCGGTGGCTTGGGGTATCAAACGTACGTGCCCTTTGAGTCGTTCAAGCATGACAGCGGCCTGGCGACGTCGGGGGCACACCCCAGCTTCAGCATCCGCCAGCGCCCTTCGGCACAGCACGACGGGCTGGATACCTGGATAGGATTTAGCGATCGGCGCGAACCGGGCCCGGAAACCCTGTCGATCGAGCTGACCTGTACCAATGCCGGCTTGCCGCAACAGTTGCGGGCAGGTGAGATCAACCAGCCCAGCGAGCACACGCCTGAGTCATTGACGTTTCGCAACATCACCGCGCCAACTGCCAGTTTTGCGCCGCCACTGGAGCAGGATTTTCTCTGGAAACTCATCAGCAACATGTCGCTCAACTATCTGTCGTTGACCGATATCAACGCACTGAAAGTCATTCTCGAGACCTACGACCTGCCGCGCTATCACGATCGGCAGGCGCTGAAAATCAGCCAGAAAAAGCTGGGCGCGTTGCGCGCCATTCAGCACGAAGCGGTTGACCGGCTGCACCGCGGCCTGCCGATTCGCGGACTGCGGGTGGACCTTACGGTGGATCCTCTGGGCTTTGCAGGCCAAGGCGATCTGTTCGTGTTCGCCTCGGTGCTCAATCAGTTTTTTGCACTCTATGCCAGCCTCAATTCGTACCTCGAGTTGCGAGTTATCAGCACACAAGGAGACGTGTATCTATGGCCGTTCCGGATGGGGCAGCAACCCCTGCTTTGACTCAGCTTTGCCGTGCCATCCGCGAATACACGCTGTTCCAGGCGGTGGTGCAGGTGATTGCACGCTTACGTGAAGCGCATCCACAGCTGGACGAGGATGCGTTGTATGACCGGCTCGAATTTCAGGCCAACCCCGGCCTGGGGTTTGCCGGACACGATATCGACCGTGTGGAGTTTTTCATGGACCAGGGAAGTTTGCGGGCACGTTTGCGCATCAATGTGCTGGGCTTGTTCGGCGCGGGGTCACCATTGCCCGCGTTCTATGCCGAGCAGGCGGTTGCAGAGCGCGCAGGTGGCAACCCTTCGCGGGACTTCCTCGATATGTTCCATCACCGACTGCACCGTCTGCTGCTGCCGATCTGGCGCAAATACCGTTACCGGGCGTGCTTTCAACCGGGCGCCAGTGATGGGTTTTCGCAGCATATGTTTGCCCTGGTCGGCCTCGGCAGCCATGCCATACGGGCCGCCTCGGGTCTCGATTGCAAGCGCTTGCTGCCTTACCTCGGGTTGTTGAGCCTGCGAGCACACTCGGCCGCGTTGATAGAGACCGTCCTGAGGTATTACTTCAAGCATGCCCCGGTGTTCATCGAGCAGTGGGTCGAGCGCACGGTGGACGTAGAGCATTCGCAGCGCAATGACCTGGGTCACGCCAACTGCGCGCTTGGCCAGGACCTGGTGTTGGGGCATCGGGTCGCTGACCGCAGCGGCAAGTTCAGGGTGCATATCACAGGTTTGGCGTGGCACCACTTTCACGCCTTTCTGCCCATGGGAACGGCTTATGTCCCTGCCTGTTCGCTGGTGCGCTTGGCCGCGCCGGACGCATTGCAATTTGACCTGCGTCTGGTGCTGACCCCCGGCGAAATCCGGCCGTTGCACATCGGCGAAAACAATGCGTGCCGCCTGGGTTGGACCAGTTGGCTGGAGCATGAGCGAGCGGATGGTGCAATCACGCTTGCCAGCCATTTTCATTAAGGATTGATGAGCATGATTAATGTGGACCTGCAAAAACTGATCCGTACATTGACGCCCCAGACCCGCGAGGACCTGACGCGTTCGGCCGAGCGATGCATGGCACGTGGCGGCCATGAGGTATTGGTGGAGGATCTGCTCCTGGCCTTGCTCGAGCATCCCACTGGGCTGATGACCAAGGCGTTGGAAAACGCCAACGTTTCCACAGGCGAACTGCAAGCCGCCTTGCAGCCCAGGATTGAGCAGAGCGCTACCCGCAACCCGGTGTTCGCCCAGACTCTGGTGCTGTGGTTACAACACGCCGTGATGGTTGCGCACGTAGAGTTGGGCCAGCGTTCTGTCGATCACGGTGCTCTGTTGCTAGCACTTTTACAGCATCCGCTGGAGCACGCGGGCAGTCGCTATCATGCTGTGCTCAGCCGCCTGGATGCCGGCAGGGTGCGTGATCTCCTGACGAGTCGGCCTTCTGAGCATCAGCCGATTGCTACAGAGTCGCTGTTGCAGCGCTTTACCCAGGACCTCACCCAGCAGGCTCGTGAGGGCCGGATAGACCCGGTGCTGTGCCGTGAGCGTGAAGTGCGCCAGCTGATCGATATTCTGGTGCGGCGGCGCAAGAACAATCCGATTCTGGTGGGGGAGGCTGGGGTAGGGAAGACCGCGATCGTGGAAGGGCTGGCGTTGCAGATCGTGGCGTTGCAGGTGCCCGAGGTCCTTAAGGCTGTTCGCGTGCTGACCCTCGATATGGGCTTGCTGCAAGCAGGCGCCGGCCTCAAGGGTGAATTCGAGCGGCGCCTAAAAGGTGTGATCGATGAAGTGAGCGCCTCACCCGAGCCGGTAATCCTGTTTATCGACGAAGCCCATACCTTGGTTGGCGCCGGTGGCCAGCCGGGAGGGCTGGACGCGGCCAACCTGCTCAAGCCGGCGTTGGCGCGCGGCGCGCTGCGTACGATCGCCGCGACTACCTGGTCGGAATACAAGCAGTACATCGAAAAGGACCCGGCATTGGCGCGGCGATTCCAGCCGGTAAAGGTCGGCGAGCCCAGTGTCGAGCAGGCCGTGTCGATTCTGCGGGGGCTGGTGCCTGTCTACGAAGCGAGTCATGGCGTGTATGTCCGCGATGATGCGGTGGTGGCGGCGGCCCGCATGAGCGCGCGCTATCTGGTGGGTCGGCAATTGCCGGACAAGGCGGTGGACGTGCTGGACACTGCGTGTGCCAGTGCTCGCACGCGTCAGGCAATGCCGCCCGAGGCATTGCAGGCGCTACGCGTCGAACTGATCGAGGGGCAACGGCAGGCGCGGGCGCTGAGTCGAGACGCCGAGAGCGGGTTGCCGGTGGATGCGCAAGCCTTGCAGGCGTTGAAACTGCGCCTGGAAACCCTCGAGCCCGAGCGCCAGTTACTCGAGCAGCAGTGGCTAGAGCACTGCGGGCAAACGTCGCTCGAACCTGAGGTTTGCCCGCGTGGCGTAGCCCATGTCATCAGCGCCTGGACCGGGATTCCTGCCGAGCAGTTGGCCTTTGAACCGAATGAAAAAGTGCTGGGTTTTGCCGAGGCTTTGCGCGCCCGCGTGCTTGGGCAGGAACACGCGGTACAGGCTCTGGACCGGGCCTTGCGCGCTGTCGCCGCCGGGCTGAACAAGGTCGACGCACCGGTCGGGGTGTTTCTGCTGGTGGGGCCAAGCGGTGTCGGCAAGACAGAAACGGCATTGGCCCTGGCGGATCTCTTGTACGGCGGGGAAAGGTTTGTCACCACGATCAACATGTCGGAATACCAGGAGAAGCACGCGCTCTCCCGATTGATCGGCGCGCCACCGGGCTATGTCGGTTATGGCGAGGGCGGGGTACTGACCGAGGCCGTGCGCCAGCGTCCTTATTCAGTTGTGCTGCTCGACGAGGTGGAGAAAGCCGACCCTGAGGTGTTGAACCTGTTTTACCAGGTCTTTGACAAAGGGCGCGCCAATGATGGCGAAGGGCGCGAAATCGACTTTCGCAACACCGTGCTGCTGCTGACTTCCAACCTCGCAAGCGACTGTATCAACGCGCTTTGCGCAGACGGTCAACGACCGCAACCCCAGGTACTGCAAGACGCCATTTATCCGGTGCTGCGTGCGCACTTCAAGCCCGCATTGCTCGCCCGTATGCGCGTCGTACCGTATTACCCGATCGTAGAGAACGTGCTGCGCGACGTGGCCGAACTCAAGCTTGCGAACCTTGGGCAACGGCTGCAATCACGCAAACTGGCGTTCACCTATACGCCTGAACTGGTTACTTACATAACCGAGCGTTGCGCTGACGCTGACAGCGGTGCGCGGTATATCGACCAGTGGCTCGAGCGGCATTTATTGCCGCAGATGGTGGACGGTCTGCTGGGCGCCATGGCCGTGGATGCGCCAGTTTGCCTGGTGCATGCCCGAGTGGATGGCAACGGCCTGCCTGTCTGTGAGTTCAGCCAATGAGCGACAACAATCTGGACCAACTGCCCGACCCGCTTGCCCATGCCAGCGCCTTGATCGGCTGTTTCACGCGTATAGGCCTGGACAACGACGACGCTTCACTGCCGGGTGCATGCGTCGCGGCAGCGGCACAACTGAGCCACTGTGAACTCTGCCAGTTGTACCGGCTTGATGAGGTGACTGGGCGGCTTGTTCTGATCGCCCAGCACCTGAGCGCGACGCTCTCGCTGGAGGATACCCCTTCAAGGCTCGATCTGCGACACGTGCCTTTGCTGCGTGACACCGTGGGCCAAGGCGTTGCCGTCAGTGTGGATGATGTGCAGAACAGCGCGTGCAACACGGCTTTTCTGCCGGCGCTCGCGTCACCCTGGCGCGCCCTATTGAGCGTGCCGCTGTTCAGTCGCCTCAATACGGTCACGGGCGTGTTGCTCTGCGCTGCTCAACGCCCGGTAGCGTTGCGAGGCTACGCAACGTCGCTGGGCCAGTTCGGCAGCTTCGCCTTGCACCAATTGGCGCTGTTGCGCAGCCTGCGGTGTGTGCCGGCTGTTGCACCGCAAGGGCGCGCATTGTCGGCGGGCACGTATGGCCTGATAGGCAGCAGCACAGCGATGGCGCAAACCTGCCAATTGATCAGCAAGGTGTTGCATACCCCTTATACCGTCCTGCTGCGCGGCGAAACCGGTACCGGCAAGGAAGTGGTGGCTCGGGCCATCCACCTGGCAGGGCAGCGTGCGGACAAGGCTTTTGTGGTGCAGAACTGTGCTGCGTTCCCGGAAGGCTTGTTGGAGAGCGAGCTGTTTGGCTACCGAAAAGGCGCCTTTACCGGTGCGGAGCGCAACTACGCAGGGCTGTTTGACGCCGCGCACGGGGGCACGCTGCTGCTTGATGAAATCGGCGATATGCCGCTGTCCCTGCAAGCCAAGTTGCTGCGGGTCCTGCAGGAAGGGGAAGTTCGCCCATTGGGCGCCAGTGCTGCGCACAAGGTTGACGTACGCATCATCGCGGCGACGCACCGTGACCTGGCCGCCATGGTCGCCGAAGGCAGCTTTCGCGAAGACCTTTATTACCGGCTTGCCCAATTTCCCATCCAGCTACCGGCCTTGCGTGAGCGAGATGGGGATGTGCTGCAACTGGCACGGCATTTCGCCGACAAGGCGTGCGCAAGCCTTGGGAGGACACCCGTGCAATGGTCGAATATCGCCCTCGATCAACTGTCGAGTCATCCCTTTCCCGGCAACGTGCGTGAACTCAAGTGCCTGGTGGAGCGCGCCGTGCTGCTGTGCGACGACAACGTGATTCTGCCCACGCACCTGTCGCTGCCCCAGGCGCCGGTCGCAACCGCTGTGGATGACGTAACGCTACGCCAGCGCATGGAGCGGGTAGAGCGCGTGTTCCTGCTCGACTGCCTGCACAAGAATCGCGGCAACCGAACCCGCACGGCGCGCGAGCTGGGCGTCGCACGGCGCACGCTGTTGTATCGGCTTGCCCGCTTGAACATTCCCTGCGGTGATGCCAGTGGGGAGCGTTGAGCCGTGTGCCGTAGGTTTGTCGAAATCATCGCCGCCGCCACCGATAGCGGACGGCGGGCTTTTTCACCGAGGAGAGACCTGATGCCTGATCGTCCATGGCGCGTCGCCGTGCTTGTGCTGCTTTTGCTCGGCGGTTGTCATGCCAACTATGTATTCGATGATGCCCAGTACCGTCCATTGGGTGAGCCGCAGGCGGTGACCCGTGGTCGATGAAAAGAGGGAGCCTGACCATGCAGCTTGTGTTTGAGGTATGTGAGGTCGCAGGCGGCAACCCTGCGTCCATGGTGCGCAAGATCTTCGACGGGGTGGGCGGTGTGATTGGCCGTGGCTCCGGCTGTGAGTGGGTCATCCACGATCCGAGCCGCTTGCTCTCCGGTCACCATGGTTTGGTGGGTTACCGGGAAGGTCGTTACTTCCTCACGGATATCAGCAGCAACGGTATCCGTATGGCCGGCAGTCGCGAACGCCTGCCCAAAGGGCAGGCGCAATTGATCGAGGAGGGTGACGTGTTCGAACTCGGAGCGCTGTCGATACGCGCGCGGTTGATGGAGCCGATTCAACCTTCCTGTGAGCAGCCGATCATCACGGGCGTACCGATTCCCGATGATGCGTTCCTGGCGCTGGACCCGTTGCAGGCACTGGACCTCGAACAGCAGCGGCTTAGCGCCTCGGATGAGCTGGAGGCGTTGAGTGCTGGCACTGGCGTGGGCGAGTTCGGAACGTGGGCCGACCGGCATGCCGCCGACCGCGAACATGTGGCGATCCCGCGTCGGGTTGGATCGCTCAAGGCGCTTCCCGAGGTTGATCCTGCCGTCATGGCGCCGGGGTCCGACGACATCTTCTGGACGGAGTTTGCCGCGGCGTTGGGGCTTGACCTGCGCCGGCTTGACGATGTGGCTCGAAAGGCGCTGGCGATCGAGGTGGCGCGCCTTTTTCGGCTGGAGGCTGAGCGGTTGCAGCACGGCCGCGCCTACGAAGAACAGGTGCGTTTGATCTCGACCTTGCACAGCGATTATTCAGGATGATGTTCATGTATCGAGTCACCCTTATGCCTCTGTTGCTCCTGCTTGGCCTGTTGGCGGGTTGCAGCGCCGTGTCACCTTTGTCGACATTGACCAAACTGGACCTGGTACTGACCGCCAGTGATCAGGTCAACCCAGACGTTCATGGCCGACCCTCTCCGGTCGTGTTGCAACTGATTGAGCTGCGTCATGGCGTGGCCTTTGAGAATGCCGACTTTTTCAGCCTGTACGACCACGCCGAGCAGGTGTTGCCAAAAGACTGGGTGAGCAGTGAGGAAATCGAAATGCGCCCGGGCGATCGACGGGCGCTCAAGTTGAGCGTCGGGCCGAAAAGTCATTTTGTGGGTGTGTTGGCGGCGTATCGAGACTTGCCGCACGCTCAATGGCGTCAGCTCGTTCCGCTCGCCGCTCAACAAGTGAACCGTGTCGAGCTGGTGCTGGATCAACACGGCATCCGGCTTGCCGACCCGCGTTCCGACAAAGAGGTGCAGTGATATGCACGCCCATAAAGTCATTTGGCAGGAAGGCATGCTATTGCGGCCACAGCACCTGCAGCACAACGACCGTCATTACCAGCAGCAGCTTAACCAGACGCGTTTGCTGAGCCCTGACGCCTGGGGGTTCCTCACGCTGGAACTCGATGTGCAGTACCTCAATCTCGGCAAATTGGTGGTTACTCAAGCCAGCGGTGTGTTGCCGGACGGTAGCCTGTTCGAACATGGCGCCGCCATGGAACCGCTGGTATTGCAGGTGCCAGCCAATGCGGGGGAACAGGCTGTTTACCTGGGTTTGCTGCTGGCAACAGGCAATCAGATTGAAACCCGCCAACCGGAGCAGGACGATGTGCTGGCACGCTACCTCACCTGTGAGGTGGAGGTCGGGGACTCTAACGCCGGGACCGACTCTCGTTGCCTCATTCACTGCGCGCGGCCTGACATGCGCCTGTTGTTGGGTGAGCAGCACAGAGAGCAGGGCTTTGTCAGACTCAAGGTTGCCCAGGTCCTGGAATCGACCGACGCGGGGGGCGTGCGCCTGGATGCGGGGTTCGTCCCGACATTCATTTTCATGCAGGACCGTGGGTATGTAGCGTCTTGCCTCAAGGAGGTGATCGGCTTGCTTGCGTCGCGAGGCGATGCCATTGCGGCGCGCATCCGCGGCGAAAGCACCGCCGCCGGCACGCAGGTTGGCGATTTTCTGATGCTGCAAGTGATCAATCGCAGCGAGCTGGAGTTGCGTCACTGCTTGAGCCAGGTTCAGGTTCGTCCTGAAGCCGTATTTCGTGTTCTGTTGGCGCTGCTCGGTGAGTTATCAACCTTCGCCAGCGACAGCAAGCGCGCGGCGCTGGATGTGCATTACCGGCACGTCGACCAGGGGGCTAGTTTTCGGGGGCTGATGGAAGCCGTCCGCGCCGTGCTGTCGGTCGTACTCGAACAACACTCTATCGAGTTGACGTTGCAACAACGTCAGTACGGCGTATTGGTTTGCCCGGTAAGCGATCTGAAATTGCTGGGTACCGCGACGTTTATCCTGGCGGCCACGTCGCAGTCTGATTCGGAGGAATTACGCCAACGCCTGCCAGCGCATCTGAAAGTCGGCCCCGTTGAGCGCATACGGGAGCTGGTCAATCTGCACTTGGCGGGTATCAAGGTCAAACCACTGCCCGTGGCACCGCGCCAGATCCCGTTCCATGCCGCAAAGACCTACTTCATTCTCGATATGAGTGCCCGCGATATCGCGCAACTGGAGCAATCGGGTGGGTTCGCCTTCCATGTGGGGGGCGAATTTTCCGGGCTTGAGCTTACCTTCTGGGCCATCAGGAATTGACCGCTATGGACAGTGAATACCCGCAGGATGAAAAAACCGTCCTGCTCGACCGCGACGGTCATGGGCCCGCACAAGGGCCACTCACGCAGTTCCCATCGCCGCCGCGCTATGAACAGTTGCAGGACCGGATGATCTACGCGAGCCATGTACTGGGCGCACACAGCTTCACGACGTCGCTCAACCCGCTCGTGGTCGCGGCTTGGGAAATATTGTCGCAAGTGGTCCAGCTCAAGGGCTGCACCGGTCGAGAAAACCTCACTGCGATCAGCGACCGATTGTCATCGGCGGTGACGCAATTCGAAACCCGCGCCTTGCAGGGCGGCATCGAAAGCACCCAGGTCATGTCTGCGCGCTACGTGCTGTGCAGCGTGATCGACGAAGCCGTCGTGACCACGGCGTGGGGGGCTCGAAGCGACTGGCCGAAGATGAGCTTGCTGAGCCGCTTTCACCACGAGACGTTCGGCGGCGAGAAGGTCTTCCAGTTGCTGGAGCGCCTGGCGCGCGACCCGGTAAAACACTTGGCGATGCTGGAACTGATGTACCTGTGCCTGGCCCTGGGGTTCGAAGGTAAATATCGGGTAATGGAGCGGGGCGGGTTACAGCTCGAGGCCGTTCGTGATGGCCTGTATCGGCAGATCCGGCATGTACGTGGCAACCCGTCGGCGGCGCCTGTTCTTCCGGCAGGGAAGGCGCACGCACGCCGTAGGCGCATACGCGTTATTCCTGCCCGCTGGTTTGTCGCCTTCACGCTGTGCTGTTTGCTCGCCATGTACGCGGGGTTCGCCTGGGTGTTGGAACGAGAAAGGGCGAGTGCACTGCAAAACCTTCCATTTTCGGCGTCGGATCCTACTCAGACGCCCATGTAAACGCAGGGAGCAATGAATGAACGCATTCTTCAAGGGCGTGGGCGCCGTGCTGGGCAAAGTTTGGGTGTGGAGCCTGATGCTGGTGCTTTCCTGCGCTGCACTGGTGTGGTGGGTCGGACCGCTGTTGGCGGTGGCCGACCACCGATTCTGGCAGGGCGCGAGTGCCCGCCTGTTCAGCATCAGCGTCTTGTTTCTGCTGTGGGGGCTGGCAATGGTCTTGGCAGGCGGACGCCGCGCTGCTGGACGCGAAAGGTCAGGACCGAGAACGGAGCATCCGCCTGTGAAGGCGTTGGAGGACGAGCGCAAGCACGTGCTTGGCCGTTTCAAGGAGGCCCGGCAGTGGTTGAACACATCGCCCCGCTACGGGGAGCGTAATGCGCGTTGGCGCCAGGACCTGCCCTGGTACCTGTTGATCGGTGAACCGCGCAGTGGCAAGACCCAGTTGTTGGCGGCAGCCGGCTTGCAGTCACCGCTCGATCAGGTGGACACGCGGCCGACCGGCAGCGCGCAGTGTGACTGGTACTTTGCCGACGAAGGCGTGCTCATCGAAACCCCAGGGCGCTATCTGACTCAGCCAGACCGGTCGGTGGATGCCGCTGGCTGGACCATACTGTTGACCAGCCTGAGGCGGC
>Ga0265797_10003429_pt1 | contig 25297 bp, 31 predicted proteins | sample P2T30metagenome_FD_192433 | JGI IMG/M metagenome (GOLD analysis project Ga0265797, IMG submission 192433) | Plant litter microbial communities from East Loma Ridge, Irvine, California - P2 T30 | ecosystem: Environmental > Terrestrial > Plant litter > Unclassified | place: USA: California... | reverse complement strand
GTCAACTGTGTGCATGATCGACCTCAAGGGCAGGACTTGAGGGCGGACTTGATGACGAGGACGAGGAGCTTTGATATGCGTACTGGTGAGGTGACTGAGTTGCGGTGGTGAGGATTCGCAGATGTCTGCTGCGAGCTTATGCGTTTTTGTCTTGGTGGTGGGTATCGAATATTTTCTCTGGTTTGGCGCTTCAGCTGGCTGTCTTACGGGATCCGGGGATCTTTTGGGAGTCGGGTCGCTCTATTCTCTGCGTTTGGTCGCAACGGTATTTAGCAAAGTATTGCAACCCAACCGATGGAACTCGCTCGATTTCCACCGAAAGAAGTTTGACCTCGTGGTGGCTCCTTCCAATCTGTTCGTTGGTCCATCGGATATGCGCAATCTGAACATCGTCAGCTGTGCATGAAATTCCAGTCGTGAGAGAACTCTAGATTACGATCGTGGTATCATTGGCGTTGGCAGATGAGTGTCCTCGCCAGTGGTCATGGTGTAATCGTAAGCGTGTAGCGAATAGCGAATAGCATGTGGCCATTCAGATTCATGGTAGCTCCGCGTAGTGCCCCAAGCCTCGAGGTAAGGTAGGTAAGCAGATACACCAATGCCACTCATCACTTTGGCTCCGCGTAGCTGGCTTGATGACCACACTCGTTCCCCAGTGATAGGTCAGTATATGATAAGAGGTGGCCGCTCGTCGCAATCTGGAACACTCAAATACTACCTTCTGCGCGCCTCCTCAGTCGACGAGACATACTGAAAGCCGCAAAGATCAGCCATCATGATCAACCCACCGCCCAAGTACACCCGTACAGCCCCAGAAGGCTCGTTCTACCAGCACCACAACAACAACATCGCCGCCGTCAACAACGACCTTGACAACATTATTCCACCACCAGCCTACTCCAGGGAAGCACACCAAATTCCCACCCCTCGAGACGCACAAGTCGATATCGCCGAAGATGGCAGCAGCAGCGATCGACCCCTCGGGCCACCCCCCATCATGCCGCAGCAAGCGCACACAGTCGGATCATCAGCCCAGACAAGGCCCAGCAGGCCATAACAAGCGCATTTGTCCAGCTCGAGCCGCCGCAATGGCGGCGTTGCGGTAGACATCCGCACCTGGGCAGCCGGCACCAGAAGCGTTCACGTGAACGTCAACGATATGCGAACGGTACCGCATTACGGACATGGAATTCATGGCCATGCCGAGGACATCGATGTTTTCCATGACCGGCCCCGGCGGCGGCCTTTGAGGAATCCGAAGGCTAGATGTGAGTTGGACCTGCCCTGTCTGTCTGCCGCTTCGAGAGGAAAGGCATAATTCTTGTGCGAACGTGAGTGCTGACTCTTTTGCCGCGCGTTTCAATGTAGTTTGCCTCAAGAAAAAATTCATGTTTACGGTCATGACGTTGATCGTGTTGGTCGTGATGGCTTATGCGATTGCGAAGGGTGTCAAGCTCTTCAAGGGTGACAAGGAGAATGAAGACGGCGAGGATGGCGGGCCTTCCAAGTCACCGTTGCTTGCGTCGCAGACATGAGAGGGAATTGTCTTCGAACGGCATCGTACGTCGATCTACACACGCCTCTCCGGAGTGCTGTGAGGGAGATTTGTCCCTTGGCTTCTGTTGGGTTATTGTCATGGGACAACTTCGAGTTGACTAGTTGAGTCTGGTGATTCTGGCAGATTCTTTCCGCGCCGTATAGCTATCAATGTCCTCTGTTCGTCTAAGAGAACAACAAGTCGGTGGGATGTGACTTAGGAGCGTGGAGGAACAAGGGAAGGTGGAAGTGAAACGGCGTGGGTAGCGGCGGCTGATTGCGCGTTTCCCGTATGTTCAAGGGTTCTGAAACGGTCGAGATCACGTGTTGGTTGGCCTGCATCAAAGGCTTGGTACGAGTTGTGAGATGTAAGTGAATTGGTAGGAAGGCCTGATATTCAAGTCAAAAATACATCGGCCTTCGTATTTGACCGACTTTGCCACTTCGTGTTGCTCAGTAAGGGAAATGTATGCCACGGAAACGAAGCATAGAACACGACGACGACCCGCTAAAAAGTACCAAAGGGGTAATACAAGTAAGCACACGGGCCGTTTAGCAGGGCAGGGCAGAGCAGACGAATGGTTGGATACGCAATCCCTCTTTCGTGTCGTGTCTCCTTGTGTTGTTAGTTATTTCTCTATACCACCACCACCACCACCAACACCCATCATCAATACCACTCTCACTATACACTAAACTACTCTCACGCAGTACGCGCAATTGCGCAACGACATCGAAAATTACTTCCTTCATCGGTGTCAGCTCGTCGCTCGGACGTCACGGTCGAAGCCAGTGGGCCGGCGCAAGATCCCCCCTTACATCCGCGACTCCCTCTCCCGCCGAGAAGAAACAAGACCCTTTTGCCAACATGGCCCAAGACGACGATAAGAAGCGCGACTACACCGTCGAGCTGGGCGACAGGCAACCCAACAACACCTTCGACGCCGCCCCCAAACCACAGCAAATGGCTTCTTCACCACCCACGGCGTTGTCTAACAACCCACCCATGTCCATCCTGGCATACTGTGGCAGCAGCATTCTCATGACCGTCACCAACAAATACGTCCTGAACAGCAGCTTCAACCTCAACTTTTTCCTTTTGGCCGTCCAGGTGCGTACAAACCAATGGAGGAGCTCTTCGTGGGAAGATGCTAGCTGGGAAAGAAAGAAATGAAACAAAAACACCCCGCTGACAACACGTCGCACAGAGTGTCGTCTGCATCATAGCCATCCAAACGCTCAAGGCCATGGGTATCGCAAAGTTCCGCGACTTCAACACCGACGAGGCGCGAAAATGGTTCCCCATCTCCCTGCTGCTGATCGGCATGATCTACACCGGCAGCAAGGCCCTGCAGTTCCTCAGCATCCCCGTCTACACCATCTTCAAGAACTTGACCATCATTCTGATCGCATACGGCGAGGTTCTGTGGTTCGGTGGATCCGTCACAAGCATGACCTTGTTGAGCTTCGGCTTGATGGTCTTCAGCTCCATCATCGCGGCCTGGGCGGATATCTCCCATGCGCTCTCTGCCCACTCTGGCGACGCTCTCACTGGTGAGGCAGCCGACAAGGTCGCGACCCTCAATTCTGGATACGTCTGGATGTTGATCAACTGCTTCTGCTCTGCCGCGTACGTGCTGGGCATGCGCAAGCGCATCAAGCTCACCAACTTCAAGGACTTTGACAGTGAGTTCCGCAAGACACTCCCACCCTCATATACACCCCACTAACGAAATCTCCCTAACAGCTATGTACTACAACAACCTCCTCTCCATCCCCGTCCTTCTCGTCTGCTCGCTCTTCATGGAAAACTGGTCCTCCGCCAACATCGCCGTCAACTTCCCCCCGGGAACCGAGCGCAAAGTCTTCGCCGTCATGGTCCTCTCGGGTCTCTCCTCCGTCTTCATCTCCTACAGCTCCGCCTGGTGCGTGCGCGTGACCTCTTCCACCACCTACTCGATGGTAGGCGCCCTCAACAAGCTGCCGATCGCCCTTTCTGGTCTGATCTTCTTCGATGCCCCCGCAACCCTCGCCAGCTGCAGTGCGATTTTCATCGGTTTCGTTTCCGGGCTGGTTTATGCGTTGGCGAAGATGTGGCAGAGCAAGAGTAAGGATTCGGGCAAGGGCGTTTTGCCTACGAGCGCTAGCGTGCAGAGCATGCGGGACTCGTTGAAGAACTGAGCGTGCTGCTGCTCATCGGTGTACTCTGATGAGATGACCATGTTTTGTCGTCGGCGCATGATGGGGATCACGGCGTTTTGTCTAGCATATATGTGGGAGCCGATCCGAGCCATGGAAGACTCGGAAGATGCAATCCGAAAGCTACTGGCCGCATACTCCTCTACAAGAACGGCACACCACCTGCATTTGGTTGCGCGCACAAATAAGAGTCGTTTGCCTGCGAGCCGGTTTGAAAGCTTGCAACGCCTCTTGCCCCTGCTTTTTCGCCCAAGTGTCTTAAAAAAAGAAACCTGGTCCTTTTGTTATAAGTAGAAATATCTTTGTATAATCATGCATACACACAAGGTCCGCTATTTGTCACTTGCCCAGTACTCTTTTCCCTATCCGCGCACCGTAGCGTATCACCTCGACATAGAAAACGGGCTTCTCTCCTTTCCTTTTTGTACAAAGTAAAAAACCAGACATCCAAATCCGCCTTTTGTCCCTCATTCACCACCTTTACCCTTCCCGAATCCACCAGCCTTCGCAGCCTTCGCAGCCCTCGCCTTTCTCCAAAGCCTCAACGCCACCAACCGCGAGCCCCTCCGTAAACGTCAAAAGCTTGCGAACCCGCTCAGCGCAAACATGACGCCGAAACTGACCTTCATCGCCGCATTGTCCTGCACGGCCCCGCGCAAATCAATCCCCTTGACGTACTTTTGGATCCCGTCGTAGGGGATGATGCGCATGTTGAGTTGCTTTTCCGCGGTGTGCAGGCCGAGGAATGCGAGGCCGAGGAGCAGGGCGAGGGGTTTGCTGAAGAGGGAGATGGTGAGGCCGGTTGCTAGGCCTGTTTGGCGAGAGAGAAGAGGAGGTGTTAGTCGGCTTTCATTTTTTGGTTTTTAGAAATAGATCGGATGTCGAGCATTTCGATTCGGATCGTGCTCTGCTTGCTGCTGCTGCTGCTCTGGGTAGGCTGGTATAACTACTCACCGAGTATACTCCCCAGCGTCATCTGCCGCACGGCCTTTGCGTTCAGTCCTCCGCGGTTGTTCACAACGGGCGCCTGCGCATCGCGTTGGTATTGGTTGAAAGACCAGTCTTTGGGGCTCGGCGACGAGGAACCAGAAGAAGATGACGATGCCAGTGGGTTGGGCGAGCTGTCCATTCGCAGAGGCCTGCCGCGGGTTTGGTGGTGCGAGAGGAAGCCGTAGGCTGCGGCGCCGCCGGAGAGGCCTAGGGCGCAGCCTAGGAGGGGACGCTGGAAGAGGGTGGCCATGTTTTATTGTTGTTTGAGAGGTTGTAGTGTAGTGGAGTTGTGGTGGTGTGTATGACGAGGTCGAGGTCGTAGAGACAAGAGACATGGACTACTGGACATGAGCCATTGGACCGTTCACTTCGTATTTGGTGACGTCAGGGTCTTATCGATTAAGGTTCAAGAAACGCTCGCGTCAAGTCCACGTGGTGTTGACTTGGAGATGCTACTTGATGAGAACGTATAGATATGCATGTATTATCGGTATCCGCGACAGTGAAGGGGGAGGACATGTTCAGCTCAGATTCGCAAGGCAGTTCAAGTCCATGAGGAAGAATACGCCTAAACTCAAAAGCAAGAACTTGAACAGTATTGTATTGTTTGTTTCGAGGAAGATACAACGATCTCAAGAAAGCTACATGTATGGCACGATGGCTGATGACCAGCAAAACAACCGCCGACTAACCGCTGAACAGAAAAGAGAACAATCCTCTATCACAAGTAGTCATCAACCATTTGCCCAATCCACTCGCTGACCCTCTCAGTCCAAGGCAGCCTCTGAGGCTTCCCAGGATAGTCTACATTGTTCCAGAAAAATGGATGCACAGGATGCAGCCGAATGGTCCCGTCCGGGAGCTGTTGCCACTTGTTGTTCTTGAACGGGATCTCGTCATAGCGCGTCCTGCCAAGCTTGATGTTCATGCCTCCGACATGGGCGACGAGGCGGTGCAATATCGCGCGGGCGGACATGGGGGTGATGTGAGAGAGTCTACCTGGCCACACTTTGCGGGTTGGGAGACCGTCGGCGTTGAGGTAGGGACTTCGGGGATTGAGGAGATCGGGGAGGAGGCGGGGGGTTTTGGGCGCACCGGTCCAGCCGGCTGCGTTGTCGAGGAGGTCGTTGACTTGCTTGTGCACGGCGACGAGGGCTTTCAGGATGGTCTCGTGTTGGGCGGCGGAGTTGTCCAGGGCTTCCATGGCGGTTTGGACTTGCGCGATGTCGGCGGCGATCTTTGTGACGAAGTATTCGGGGTTGTGTTCGCACTGTACGTAGTTGCGGGACACGCTGATCATGTCATACTCCTTTTTGGGATCAGTGAATTTAAGTTGAGTGAATTTAAGTTGATATGCGTCCCTAATTTCTTCCCAGTCAGCATCTCCCCATCCTGCGTTCCATTGTTGACAGTTTTCGTCGTATTCGTATTGGAAGTCATCCAGGTGGTCGCGAGTGGGGACCATCAAGTCTGAAATCCGTTGAAGCCTCCATGCGATATCCGAGGGTTTCTCGAGGATAGACAGGGTGGAATTATGTTCCAGAATGTGCCGTGCCAACTTGGCGTAGTCAGAGGCCTGGCGGTGGGTGTAGGTGAATGAGAAGGCATGGAAAGTGATGAAGGAGAAGGCCTCGGAGAGGAAACGCTCGACAGCAGAGTGAGGCTTGACTTTTTTTGCGTATTCCTGGAGGCTGTTGAGTCTGATATTGAGCTCATCGTAACGGATTAACATTTCGTGCTTGACAACATCGGCATTCATCGCGATTGCGACAGCGTGGTGATGCATATTGGCGAAAAGCGTCAGGGGTGCCCGGGAATGGATCGTGGCAAGCGCGACTGTGTCCTCGGAGCTGATCATGGGGTCAGAAAGCTTGTGATCTCTTAAGAACCGGTTTAGGCGAGACAAAGTGCCGCGAAGTTGCTCGGCCGGACGATGCACGTTAATGGAGTTAGGGTGTCGGATTCCGAGGTCGTCAGTTGTTTGAAAGACGGTGTTGCTGGCATCCAGCAGTGCGGCAAGCTCCGAGTTCACAATCTGGATGGTATTGCTGACACTGTCGAGTTCGCAATTGGGCTGCCAATACGACTGTCCAATCTGGGATCCGGTGTTGTTGTGGACAGTGGTGTCGCAGCGATAAACGGACATGCCCAGCCAGCCCTGCAGAATGCTGAAGGAGACAATGGTTGACATCGCGACGAAGGTGACTAGCCGCAACCCACCGCCATGAGTGAGCCAGTGAAGGAACGTGTCCGAGAGATTGCTGATCACGCCGACGCAGATTCTTGGGGCTCTTCCCAAGGATACGGCTAGGTCTTGCGCTGAGTCCACTCCGACTCGCCACAGCCAACCTGTCAATTGGAGAGTGACCCGGCCGCACCGCCTCAGCAGGTCAACGATGCGATCCACAAGGAATGCGAGTATGATAACTAGGCATTCCGCCAAGTCCGCCACGATCGCCCACAGCCAACGTGGAAAGCGAGAAGTTCCTCGGAACCACCACCTCAGCATGTCGACGATGTGACCCGCGAGGAACGAGAGTATAACAACTACGCATTCCGCCAAGTCCACTACGATCGCCCACAGCCAACGTGAAACCCCCAAGCACCATCTCAGCAGGTCAAGGATGCATGCCCCGAGGTATGCGAGTGTAAAGACAAACATCCTGGCTGCGACTTCAAGTTGTAGCTTCGCCTCTTGGTAGAAAGGCCACGCTAGATCGTCGTAAAGATAGTCTGCTCCAGCGGTGACACCTCTGTGAACACTCTGGAATCCATTGATAGCGCCGTCATTGACGTGTTGCAGTTTGTCGTCCAGGAGATCAATCGTGTTGTTAAAACGGTACTGTGCCCGGTATCGCGCGAGAACGCGCGCTCGATAGCTCGGAGTATGCTCCTCGCCATTGTCGGTGACTGTCTCTTCAGTAGAGTCTGTGGCGACACTGGAGGTGTCTGATTCATCCGAAGGCAATCGAGGTGAAAACGGCGTGAGTGGTGGCTGATGCTGGTCGGATTCGTCGGATTCGCTGTCGTCAATGATGATGGTGGGCCCGTATCGAACGCTCCTGTTAGTGAGGCGTTGGAATGGGCGTGGGTGCTCCATGATGGCGATTAGTAGTATATTACAGGTACAAGAGCTCAAGCAGTAAATTAATGTGTTCAGAAGAAGACGAAGATGATGTACAAAGGAGTTGGGTTGTTACTAAGATCCTTCACGGTGGCATAGCAAGCCCGGATCCGTCGAGGACAAAGAACAATAGAAACGGCCATTGACCATGCTTATTGTTGTTTGCGCGAGCCCATTGAGCGCGCTATCAAGATGCGGCCGATCCCGCATGACTCGAACTGTCGCAAAGAGCAAATGGCAAATGATGTTGAGCAGGTACTACTGCAGATACACATGGTGAAGTTTTTTCTCGGCCGGCAATGAAGTGAAGTGAGGTAGCGCAGGCTCGGTATCAGCCATTGTGATGATGCTTCCAGCGTGCGAGACTCGTCCACAACTGGCCACGCTCATCAGGCATGAGATGGAGATGGAAGAATGCGAGATGGCCATAATGGTCTGAGCATGTCGTGGATGAACAAGCGTGGGTGGCGGGTCCAAAAGTGTCAACCAAGCAACACGCCCAGCCCGCCAAGACAAGCGTTTCATGCTTGTGCTTGTAGCGGCTGTATAAAGAAAGAAGTGGATCACGGCAGCACTTCATCCCATCCATACAACCTCACTTACATTCCAGTATGTGACATGATCATCTTGGACTTGCCAAATCATCATCATCTACAGTACAGCCCGCCATTCAATCTTGTTTGCGCTTTCTTCCGCTGTCCGCCACCTCACTGCCGCCGGCAAATAACCTTTGCCCTCATGCCATGGCGTCCAATCAGCTGGGGCGTGAGGCTTCCTGCGCGTGCCGGCCAGGGCAGGGCAGTCATCAATGAGCATGACGGGACTCTGCCACTTTAGGCCAGAGCGTGTGTGTGCGCCAGGCGTGTCGTCGTCGTCGTCGTCAGCCTTCTTCGTGTGTTTGTTCTTGTTTTCGTCCTCCTCGCACTCTACAATACAATTACGATTGTTGTCGACCATCGCCATCACGAGACTTGCGCTTCGCTTACGACTAATTTACCAACAGACGACCCCGCTCTCTCGTACTCCAAACAGGCGCGCAACCCGCCCTCGGTCGCAAACTCCCACTGAGCCCTCGACACCAGCACTGGCCTTGTGCCGTCTTCGCGAGGACTCTGGCCTTCTTGTGCTTCTTGGTATAGCGCCGTAGCGTCGGCGTGGCCATCGAATATTGTCTGCCGTCTTGGTCTTGTCGTATTGCCCGCACATACAGTCCCGCGACCATGAAGCTCGAAGCATGGATGGCACCACTCGTGAGTGTGCTGTTGTTACGCGCTGACACTGTTGCTGCCATTCAGCTGGATCTCGGAAGTGATGACTCTATCAAATCGGCTGCCAGTTCCATCGCGCGGCAGATGATGACTGCCTATGTAGGCAATCTCACTGGTCAAGTTCCCGGTTTGTTGCCTCCACCTTACTACTGGTGGGAAGCCGGCGCGATGTTTGGCTCTCTTCTGGACTACTGGTATTACACTGGCGACACGACATACAACGACGAAACCGAGCAGGCTTTGCTGTTCCAAGTTGGCCCTGACAACAATTACGAGCCTACCAACCGTACCAGTGATCTCGGAAACGACGACCAAGCTTTCTGGGCAATGGCTGCAATGAGCGCCGCCGAGCTCAAGTTTCAAAATCCAAGCCCCGACAAGCCGCAATGGCTGGCGCTCGCGCAGGCAGTGTTCAACCGCCAAGCTCCTCGCTGGGACGATAAGAACTGCGGTGGCGGGCTGCGCTGGCAGATTTTCTCGTTCAACAACGGGTACAACTACAAGAACAGCATCTCCAACGGCTGCTTCATCAACCTCGGAGCACGACTGGGAGCTTACACCGGGAACCAAACCTACTTTGATTGGGTTGAGAAGACATGGGACTGGATGACTGCCGTAAATCTGATCAGTCCCAGCTATCAGGTATTTGATGGGACAGATGTGCTGCTCAACTGCTCTCAGCTGGACCATGTCCAGTGGAGTTATAACAGCGGTGTCTTGCTTCTTGCGGCTGCGACCATGTGGAATCAGGTACGTGTCCATGAGTATAACGATCGCGTGCTTCATGCTAACCTCACGACAGACGACTGGTGATACACAGAGCAAATGGGGTGCCCGTGTGACTGGTCTTCTCAACGAGAACAAGGTCTTCTTCTCAAACGGAACGATCATGTACGAAGTCGCATGCGAGCCCAACAACAACTGCAACGTCGACCAGCTCTCTTTCAAAGCCTACCTCTCCCGCTGGATGGCCGCTACGACAAAGGTAGCACCATGGACAGCAGACCAAATTCTTCCACTCCTCGCCTCTTCCGCGCAAGCGGCTGCGCTGTCTTGTACCGGCGGCGACGGAACCATCGTATGTGGCACAAAATGGACAACAGGAACTTACGACGGCGTCACTGGCGTGGGCCAACAAATGAGCGCTCTCGAAGTCATTCAGAGCAATTTGATCAAGAAAGTCAGCGGGCCTGTCAGCAATTCGACGGGCGGTACGAGTCAAGGCAACCCTTCGGCGGGCACGGGCTCGAGCTCGCAACCTGTGAACGCTCCTGGAGCTATTCGAACGAAAGACAAGGCTGGAGCTGGGATCTTGACTGCTATTGTCATCATGACGCTGCTTGGTGGTGGTTATGTGAGTGCCTTGTTGTGGATCCAAACTTTGGAGCGCGTACTGACTAAATTCGCAGTGGATGTCTATTTGATATTTGCGTTTGTTCAATACTGTCACGACTGGCGTTTTTGAAAAAGGTGAGAACCTAGGGCCCACACGGGGGAATGACAGAACAGATGACTTTGAATGATTTACTACGATTACACTTGATAGCACGTGTGCAAATGATATCTACTCTTTTCAGTATAATGCCTGTTGTTTCATTTCGTCTTGTGCTAGATGCCGTGCCCACCCGGCATACCGGAGCTACGACTATACCTGTACTACATTAATATGACTGACTTAAAACCCAGATCCAAACTTCGTCGGTCCCTTACGTTTCCCACCTCGTCCACCACCCCTCCCACCCCTCCCACCCCTCTTACTGCCCTCAATCCCCTTGATATCATTCTTACTCAACCTCAACGTCGCCCCCCGATAAGTACCCACATCGGGTCCTCCAACCCCAATCTCCTTCTTTCTCTCCCTCGCGCCACCCCTAGTGGCCGCCCCAGAACCACCCGCAGATTTCGCGCCAAACCTCTCCAAGATAATTCCATTCTCCTTCGCTTCCGTCCGTCGCTTATCCTCCCTCTGCCCAGCCTTCGCCACCATCCCCTTCCTAAAAGCAATCGGCATGCGCTCCTGGTCCAGATGCGATTTCTTGCCTCCCAAGTCTCGGATCCGCATGTCCAAGGCCCGTAAGCGGGCTGCTCCTTCCGGGGCGGAGGACCCGCTGCCGCCTGCGGCAAAGGTGTTGGCGTCTAGCAGGTGGGATTCTTTCAGGAGACGTTGCAGGGCGAGGTCGTTTTGGAGGTTGTCGGTGCCGTCTGCGGCTGCGGCGTCCGGGTCTGTGGATGCTTTTGCCGCTGCTGCTGCTGAGGCGGCTGAGGGTTTGTGAGGAATGGGGTACTGAGGCGTTGAAGGGATTTTGGCTGTCATGAATTGTTTTTTGAGCCGTTTTTCTTCGGCTGTGGGGGGTTTGCGGAAGGTGCGGTCTTCGATTACTTCGATTTGGGGTTTTGAGGTGGTCGGTTCTTCGTCTGAGATGCCGCTCCAGTCGTCGTCGTCTTCGTCTCGTGAGTTTTCAGAGCCAGATTCTTTGGAGTCGTCGTCACTGTCATCGGAGCCGGAGTCGTCGTCGTCATCTTCTCTCTCTGACTCGTCTTGAACTGCAGGTTTCTCGGTTTTTTCTAACGGTTTGAATTTCTTTTCAAAGGCCCGCTGGAAGAGAGCGCGGGCTGTCGCGTCGTCGTCTGAGCCATCGTCTGTGCTTCCTTTTTGATTTTTTCTTGAGACATCCTGTCTTCTCTTTCTTTTCCCGAGTGCTAGAGCCATGATTCTGTGTCTACAGTGATTTGCAGTATTTTCGCAGCTTGTGGCGCAAAAGAATGTTCGAAGTCGCAGCTTCCTCTCAAAAGTCTGGATGTTGGCCCGTGCGCGGCTGTCAGAAGTCGCTTGGCAACTTCGTTTGACGATCTTCCATTACTCTTACTCTTCTACTCTCAACAACAGGCGTAAGACACATCACAATGCCAGCAACCAAGACTCTGTTTCGCCCCTGTATTGACCTCCACAGTGGAAAGGTGAAGCAAATCGTCGGCGGCACGCTCACGACCACCTCCTCGGACCTGCAAACCAACTTCACATCCGAGCACGGCGCGGCCTACTATGCGGATTTGTACAGGAAGCACAACCTCCGCGGTGGACATGTGATCATGCTAGGACCGGGGAATGATCAGGCCTCGAGGGAAGCACTCGCTGCCTGGCCTAGGGGTTTGCAAGTGGGCGGTGGGATCAAAGACAGCAATGCGAAGGAGTGGATTGAGGCTGGAGCTGACAAGGTAGGCCTTCTCGTTTTATCTCGTTTACTTAACAATTTCATCACCAGAGTATCGGGGAGAGCTACATGTAGTTGCCTCCATGCACGCGCGAATTCCCTTCATTTGTTTTTCTCTCCATCCTTTGTTTTCTCTTTCTCTTCATCATCTGAGTTCAGGCAGCTGAACATTCTTCTTTTCTCCTGGTAGGTCATCATCACGTCTTTCCTCTTCCCCTCGGGCACTTTTGCTCTCGACCGCCTGCAAGCCGTTCTCGCCTCGCTGGGAGGCGACACTAGTAAACTGGTCATTGACCTCAGCTGTCGCCGTGTTGAGGGTGGATGGCGTGTCGCGATGGATAGGTGGCAAACCATTACGGACTTTGCCATTACCAAAGGTGAGTTGCTGGAATGTAATATCGTGCGAAAGACACTGCGACTAATGTCACTATCCAAAGAAAATATTGCCCTCCTCGAACCGTACTGCGCAGAGTTCCTCATCCACGCTGCCGATGTCGAAGGCAAGCAGGCTGGTATTGACACGGAGCTTGTCGAACTTCTGTCTTCCATCTGCACTATTCCTGTCACTTACGCGGGCGGTGGAAGGCATTTGCAGGATTTGGAATTGGTGCAGAAGCTGAGTGGTGGTCGTGTGGACTTGACCATTGGTAGCGCTCTGGACATTTTTGGAGGCAGTACGATCAAGTTTGAGGAGGCTGTTGCGTGGAATGAAAGGTAGTAAATGAGCGTGTTGGGTGTGTTACAAAAGTATGATAGACAAATCTTGAAGAGAATATGTCTGAGCGTCTCATCAGTCCGAGCGTGAAAAATGTATGCCTAACACCAGCCTATAGTTTGCTTGTCGTATCGGTCCAGCCATGACTGACATTTTGCGGCAGCCTTGAGTTTGAGTTTGAAGTCCCACTTTTCGGGCTCCTTGGAATTCATGTCATTAGTGGATGGGTTGACATTGAAAAGCGATAACTGCCTTCAGCCTCGCTTCCATGATTGAGAAGAATGCCAGTAGAGTACACGTAGAGACCCGGCTGTGATCTGCAGTAGCTCTTTCGGTATGGTATACAAGCGAAATGTGGAAAAAGTTAGCGAAAAATTCAGTTCCAGTTGTGTGTTAAGGTTGTGAAGCATCCAGATGTCTTTGTAGGTAATCATCCACCGCCAATTTGCTGAAGACCATTCTCGATGGCCTCACTGGCTCATGGCGCAGGATCAGATGAGAGGCGCCTTTTCCTTTATATACCTAGAAATCATCGCCGGTAAAAATTGTACTGTAGTCTCGCAACATACACTAACATCACCAAAATTGACATGTCATCCTGAACATGCTGCCCAAGATGAACCAGTACCAGGATCTCGAAAGCGGCATCGCCAGCACCTCGTCCGATCATCCAGTATTCAACCTCATCGTCAGTCCACCTGAGCGCGGATCTACTCCTCCTGCGCCGCTACCATACACCTTCGACCAAACGTCGCGACGCAACGACAGGCTCGCCCCAGGACCGCCTCCTCCGCGGCCGCGCAGAACCAGAGTAGCCTTCAACTTGGAGGATCGTAGCTGCAGTCGTGGACTTGTGTATCTTCAGGCTGGCTTCGTGGTGGTTTGCATAGCCGCGACTGCTTTTGCTTTGGGTGTGGTGCTGTATTGCAATCTGAAAGATCTGATGAACGGGCAAGAGGTTCACATGCAACATTGAAGGCGCACTCTTGTAGGGCAAACATTTGGGACAAAGTGCCGGTAACGTAAGCGGATGCTGTCCCTATTCACATGTCCTCCGAGAGGCGCATGTGCTAAAGATAGCGCCGGCTGCCTGGATGCACGCGCCTTCCACGATGAGCGCATCGCAACATCTGACTTCCACCTTGGACATGACATAGACTGTTACAACAACAAACAGTACAACAAATCTTCACGACACGAACGGCAGATTGCAGAGGAGTGACCAAAGTTAACCTCGATCCGATACCGCGCCGAGGCCTTTCGCCCCTGCATTCCTTCACTGCCTTATCCGCATCCGGCGCTCAATCTCGACCCGATCTTTCACCTTAACCTACCTTGACTTTCACAAGCGACATCACCGACGCCGTGACCTGACTCTTGCCACGTCTTTTTCCTCACGGCCGATCACCTCTCTCGCTCCATACTACAACTACAACACAACACACCTTCTCTCAGGTAGAAAATTGGCCACTCCTTGCACAGCAGACCACCACCACCCACCACTGCAATACATACCCCACCCTCGAGACCGCCGTCACCACCCCACCAAGGTGCACAACTGCAATACCACACAACCACCTCACACATACCAACATTATGGCGGAGAAAATCCTCATGAACGAGTTTAAGCAACTCGCCAAAGAAACCTGGACCAACATCTCGCTCATTAACGAAAACATCTTCAACTGGAGCGTCGCCCTCATCGTCCTTAACCCCGACTCGGCATACTACGGCGGCTACTTCAAGTGCCGCATGTCCTTCCCACACAACTACCCTTTCTCGCCGCCCGACTTCCGCTTCGAGCGCCCTCTCTGGCACCCGAACGTCTACCCTGATGGCCGCCTGTGCATCTCCATCCTGCACCAACCTGGCGAGGATGCGATGAGCGGCGAGAGTGCTGGCGAGCGCTGGAGTCCTGTGCAGCGTGTCGAGAGTGTCCTCATCAGCGTGTTGTCTCTTCTTGACGATGCCGAGGTCAGCTCGCCGGCCAATGTGGACGCTGGCGTCCAGCTGCGCGGGGATCCAGCCGGATACAAGGAGCGCGTCATCCAAGACCGCGAGAAGAGCAAGATGGACATCCCCGCTGGCTTCGTGATGCCAACGCACGAGAGCGCTTTTAAGAAGGAGGAGCCTGTGGTGGACGAGTTCAGCTGGTCGGACAGCGACGCCGAGAGCTTCGGCGGTAGTGACTCCGATGAGGAGATGTTCGACGACGATGACGAAGAAGGCGAGGCTGCTAGTGGCGCTGAGAGCGAAGGCGAGGAGGACAGGCCTAAGGAGACCCGGTGAACTTGACATGACCGAGGAAGTACAATGGCCTACGTGAGCTTGGCTGTTGCTACACTGCTGGGTCACTGGACTGCGAGAGGAACCTCAACACACGACTGAAACGATCATGCTCGCTTTTATTATTATTGTTTTCAGCGCGGCGTCTGGCGAGATCGCCTGTGGATTTTACTTTCCTTTTACTTGCTGCATTTCTAAGCGTCCAACGAGGGTCATCTCGGTGCTTGTTTTGCTTAACGTACACATATTGCTAAGTGCTACTTTGAGTCTACCATACATTTTTCCAAGCCTTTTTCTACATCGTTCGAAAGCCATGACTTCCTTCACTGTTCGTTGAAGGTCTCACGTAAAATAGAACGATACACTGAATCTGAGAAAACTCTCGATCAATGAGCTCCTGTGATTCAGTTGAAGAATCAAGAACCTCGATAAAAATCACTCCAGCGAATTGGATCCACAAGTCGACGTGGTGCTGGTGTGAAAAGTGCTCTTTCGAGCCCAGCTCAAATGGATTCGATAGTGTTGGAGGCGAGTGTTTGAGGTTCTTGGGTGTGAGTGCTCGTGTGGCGTCGTATGAGAATAGCAGGCGTGTCATACAATAGGTACCCGAACAACGCTGTCGTACTGTGTAGAACGCGCAGGTCCATTCACTCTCGTCACGTGCCCATGTGCCGATGGTCACACAAAGATAACGGTTAGCGCCGGCCGATAACTGCTCCACCAAGAGCCCCGTGCCATCTTTATAACCTCCGCCCTCTTCCCCTAAGTGCAAGCCGTACCACGTCGACTTACTCTAAGTGCAGTATTAGCCGTCGAAGCGATTTTGCTCTCGTAAAGGCCGCCAGGATAGCGCTGATGAGAGAACTTACGACTGAAAGGTGAAAACGTGGCCATAAAAGCCCTCATCCACGCGCCGACTCTCTTTCTTCTCTCTTTGTTCTTCCTACCGGCTTTGCTCAACTTATCAGACCATTAAATTCATACGTGCCTCTATACCCAGATTTCTGCCTGCAACACTCTCGTATTGGGGGCTACTTTAACGACAGCAGCCGGTTTCTCTTCCTCACTCAAAATGGACGCGCCAACTATTCAGCCCAAATTCCTCAAAAATGGCAGTGACTTGGGCATTGTCGCAGTCGGCTTCTCCGGCGGCCAGGTAAACATATTCTGACCCCCATGAAATTGTCTGCAGAGTCTCACATGCTCTTAGTGCAAATCTGGCGTTGACGCTGCACCCATGGCTCTAATCGAGTCCGGTCTTGCGGACCAATTGAAAGACGACCTCGAATATAACATCCACTTCGATAACAAAGTTCACTCATACGACGAGCTCATGCCGGCTTCCGACCCACCTCACCGGGGCATGCTGAAGCCCCGAGCAGTCAGCGCCGTCACAGAAGCTCTCAGCAAGCAAGTCTACGACCACGCCAAAGAAGGCCGCTTCGTCCTCACTCTCGGCGGCGACCACAGCATCGCGATCGGCACCATCAGCGGCACGGCCAAAGCGATCAAAGAGCGCCTAGGCCGCGACATGGCCGTCATCTGGGTCGACGCGCACGCTGATATCAACACCCCCGAGACTTCTGACAGCGGCAACATCCACGGCATGCCCGTGGCCTTCCTCACAGGGCTCGCGTCTGACAAGCCCGACGCTCCTTTCGGCTGGCTGAAAGACGAGCACCGCGTCAGCGTCAAGAAGCTCGTGTACATCGGCCTCCGCGATGTTGACCGTGGCGAGAAGAAGATCCTACGCGAGAATGGCGTTAAGGCTTTCAGCATGCACGATATTGACCGCCACGGTATTGGCAAGGTCATGGATATGGCTCTTGGCTGGATTGGCTCTGACACTCCCATTCATCTTTCTTTCGACATCGACGCTCTGGACCCGCGCTTTGCGCCTAGTACTGGAACTGCCGTGCGAGGCGGTTTGACGCTGCGCGAGGGCGATTTTATTGCAGAGTGTGTTCACGAGACTGGCAGTTTGGTCGCGCTGGATCTGGTCGAGGTGAATCCCAGCCTGGAGGAGGCTGGTGCTGCGGAGACTGTGCGGTCGGGCGTGAGCATTGTCAGGTGTGCTCTTGGAGACACCCTGTTGTAAGTGCTGGACGAAGTCGCAAGCAATGGACGAGACCGATACGAGAAACACACGGATGCAATTACGAACACAGTAGAGAACAAGAGAAAAGGAAATACCATCAACGATCAAGACTTGCAAAACCACTAGATTAGACCACACCAGGACACCCTAGCATATAAATGTCCAATCAAAACGCTCGCAAGAGCAGCATCAAAAGCAAGCCACCCTCCATTCTCCGTTTCCGATTTGCTCGACAATGTTCAGAAACGGAAAGGACCAAAGCAAACTCCAATATCTGGCCAATGTCCACATCTGATCATTCGAACCAGACACCCCTCTCGCCACCACTCCAGCAGACAGGGCAGTGACGCCACCTGCAGCCCTGCGGATTCTGCAGAATGTGGCTCTCTTGATACTGCGGCAGTACCGGATTGTACGCAGGGTTTTGATGAATGCCATAAGACGCCGGCAGTGTTTGTGAGTCATTTGGGCCAGCGACCGGAGTCGTAGTATCACGGGTAGGAGCATAGCGTTGGCCTCGAATTGGGGCGTTTGTCATGGCTGGGATTTGGTTGGTGTCGAGGTCTGTCATCTGCGATCGATTCGAGTTGCGCATATCCGGCCAAGAGTATGGATGCGGGTGGCCGCTGAAGGCATGCTCGCCGGAAGCAGTTGGTGGCGATCGCATCAGGCTCTGAGGCGGTGGGAATGGAAGAACAGTCTCGTGCGAACCGCCTCCTCCGTCCCTAACCCGATCGCCATCTCTTCCCACGAATTTCTGCCCAAACCCCTCCCGCGCCATTCTCACTCCCAACTCCAGCAACTCGCGCCTCATACCCTCCCAAGCTCTCACCAGCTGATCAGAATTCTCGCGCTGCCTCTCGCTATCATCCTTCAGACTCTGGATATCCCGAGCTGTAGTCCTCCGCAGCCGCTTCAGAGTTTCGGCAAGAGCTCTGGTCTCGGTGTGCAAGTCCCTGATCAGATCACTATGAATTAGACTTTGCAATCGCAGCAGTCTGAGAGTCTTCTGGTCGCTATCGGCGTATCGCGGCTGCATTTGCTGGTCTTGAGCTTCGCACGTGTCGGCCGAGGCGAGCCTTTGGTTCAGATTTGCGAGTTTGCTGTGGAAGGAATTCGAGCGCGGCTTAGTCATCTTAATTCCATTGTCGGGCTGGTTTAGGTGACGGCTGTCTTCTTTGAGGAGTGGGAGGTACTTGTCCACGGGCTCGTTGATGACTCGGGTGGATTCTCTTGCGATACCTTTTTCCTTGTTGGGTTTGGCTCGCTGGGTATCACTGCGCAGCTCTTCGGCCGTGATTCTGGATTCGACGATGGCATTCTTGCTGGACGTGGGTTTACTGAGCTTTATGCTGATGGCATGCGACGATGCTTTCCTGTCGGTGACTGGCGACAAAGGACCAGGAAAGACGAAGCGATCGTGGTCATTCTCGCAACCAGCATTTTCGATGGTCAAGGAACGGCGAATACTAGATCCCTGCGATCTTCCAGAACTCGGCGGTGTTGGCGATTCCGCTAGAGACACCTCCGAGCTGCTATACACGGAGGGGCTGTTTGCTCGGAACCTCTGCATTTGCGCTGAAAGGTTGGGCTTCGTTTCTTGATTGGGTGGTCTCAGACTCGAAGGGTTGGCTAAGACGATGGTATGAAGCGCAGAATCGAGAGACAGAGGAGAGCCTCGAATTTTATAGAATAAAAGTCCGTAAATACAGAAGATATTGACCACGGGCAAGCTTCTCGATGTGCTATTGACAGTAGTCAAGATCTTGCTTCTTGAACACGCAATGCTGTTCCCTGTGTGCGTGGAAATATCGTCAGTCTTTGGGGGACTGACTGGCAAACAGGCAGTCCCACGACGTGTCTCTCGAGGGACGATTATACTTGGTTGCTGTTCACGACGTGCTGTTGACAGCCTGTCTCTATCAGCAGGTCCCCTGATAGCGTGTCTCGCGATCATGAAAGACTTCGCTGTAATGATCATGGTTGTTTCCGGGTCACTGCCGACGTCACGATTGACATCTCAAATGCTTTCACTACAGGTCGAGGTCTTTTGAATTTCCAAGTCTAATAAGTGGTATTCGCCACGCTTCTCTTGTTATTCTCTGCCTCCTGAAAACGCTCACAGCTGCGGCTCACAGAGCAACAGTGCAGCCAACAGATATTCGGACAGGCCATGCCATTACCATCCCTCGCCTCGCCGCAATTGCCAAGATAACTATGTTTGCTACTGAGGCTACCGGTTGTGTTTTCCAGTCCGTACGGGCTCCTAGAGCGGCGGCAGCGAATGGCACGCCTGTTTACCTCCATCGAAAGATGTGAAGGAGGAGGATGAGGAGGAATATGGGCATCGATTCGGGTTGTGTGAGCTTTGCGATGCCAGGGTTCCGGATTAAGTGGCCGTTGCACGATTGTCGTAGTTTTGTGCTTGCTGATGCGATTGCGCCACACGTTGTTCCTTCTGCAAAAAGCGAAGACTGACATCCAGGGCAGGCAAGCTGAGTCGAGAGTCTGACAATGTGCAGACTTTGTCGCCATGTTGTGTACGGCGTGACATGGCGGCTTTCTGGTCCACAAACAGTGATGCAAGTGGTAGGCGATACCAAAGCGATACCATGAGGCTCTTTAACGATGCTAGCACATGGGCCTCAAGACTTTGCCCCTTGCAGCTTGCGCTTGATAAGTTCTTGCAGCATCTCGAGCTCGTGTCTGTGCTCAGGCGATAGCGACTCGCTGTGTTGAGAGTTCGGAGGACTAGGCTCGACTCCCTTGAGTCTGTTCTTAGGGATGGACCTGATTCCCTCAGCGGCAGTTATGGTATCAACGACTTGCGCGGGAGCTTCGGCCTGTGAGAGCAAGGGGTGTCAGTCGAACTGTTTGGCTCGGAAGATGCGCGACTTGACGTCATGGATCGACAGGAGGGAGGTGATGAAACTTACGATGAGAGCGCCAACGAGATTCTCGACCCGGTCGCTGCTCAAATTGAGGTCTGAATTCGCGTGGGAAAACTGGGCGAGCGATAGAGCGGTTTGTTGCTCGCGGATGGAACGGCGGGTGAAGTTCGCTTGACCGAGCGCGCTAGGGGCGTGTGTGGCGTTGTCGAGTTTGATGCGTTTGTGGAGGCGTCGGACTTGGTAATCCTGGACCCGGGCTCTGTGTACTTGGTCAGCTCTGCGAATATTCGAGGGAGCGCTTTCAATCGCATACTGCTTCACTTTGTCGATGAAGTCGAGCTTGACGCCCTGAACTGGCATCTTGTATACCATGGCAGGGTCGCGATCATCATCATAGAACTCCGAATCAGATTCGTCGCTGTCGTCATCAGCAATCTCGATGATGCCGTTGTTCTGAAGACCACGCTGAAGAGCAGTCTCGACAGTCTGCGCTTGTCTGGGCTTTCTGATGTGGATTCTGCGTGTGAGGAATGCTGGCTTGAGTAGCCTTGTGTCTACCCGACGGAGCTCGTGATCGACGTGGAGTGGGCACATCCAGTCACTCGTTTTGATGCCAAGGGCATCGCGACACGGTGGATTCGCAAGTGGCGGGTCGAGGCAGTCGATATGCCAGTGCTGGCTGCAGTAGTCGCATGTAATGATCGCGCGTTTGCCAAGTGATGATTTGTGGCATGCATAGCAGATGACACTGTTGCCCTTGTTGTCCTTGAGCTTGTAGTCATCAGGCTTCTCCTCATTGCGGCTGGAATATTGGTGTTAGTAATAGGCACCGAAATTCTGCAGGCAAAATCACAACTCACCGAGTCCTCGGCTTGACGGCCTCGGTAAACTCGCCATTCTTGGCCGTGGAAACACCCTCGAAGTAGTTCCTGATCTCCTCGGGCAGTTCAAATGTCTCGGGATTCTTCTTGTTGAGCGAGTTGAGAAGTGGCGCAAAAAGGCCTCGCGCCGGCTTCTCAGGCTGTTCGACCGTGATCGGGCGCTTCGCAACGCAAATGAAGCAGAACCACGGCTCATTCAACTCACTCGCCTCCTGCTCGATGGGTGGGTCGAGACATGCGAAGTGGAATGCTCTGTCGCACCCGTCGCAACACAGCAAGAAGCCGCTGCCTCTGCAAGAAGAGCAGAAATCGTTGTTTTCCGAGAGCTGAGATGCGTCAGCAAGATTGCACATTTCATCAAAAAAGTGCGTGGGGCATCGCACAGGAGATGGATAGTGTTGTCGAGGGAAATGCATTTGCATGGTGTTGAGTTGGTGGTGGATGGGGAAGGTTATGTTGCGTGGAGAAGCGGAAGGACAAGGGCTTAGCGCAAGTTGTCTTACCTCTTCATTGTCATCGTCCCCGATTGGGCTGTCCCTTCCTGCGCCACTCGCGCCAGGCATGGCACCGTAGGCGTGCTGGTTCTTCTTTTCTGGTCTTTTGGGAGGCATGGTTGTCAGTTGTATGTTTCGTGTTTTTGTGTGATTCTGTGTGGAATGTGAAGAAAGTGTCAAGTGCAGAGAAGGTGCAGGAGGCATCTACAGTCGTGCTGCCGGCTCATAGCGCCTAGCAATCGCGACAATAGGCCTACAATTTGCACAATATCAATGTTTCAAGTTGGTGGACCGTGCAACCGTCGCGGTGATATGAGGTTAGAAAGTAGGATCTGGGAGGAATAACTCACGATGTTTTTGTCTTGGCGCGCTTTCCAGTTTGCTTTGGAGGGCCTTTCCAAACGTGTGGCGTGCTGCGCCTCGAGGATCCTGCCGGAGAAGATAAAGGCGAGTCTACGTCGACGGAGATTGGTCTGCTGCCTCGAGCGCTCGTGTTGCCGGCGCCGTTGGGGTGAAGGGTGATCTTTGCGGGTGCAAACACACCGTTCTTCGCGCTCGGCCGGGAGTTCCGAGGCAAACCGCTCAGTGAACTGCGTATATGGCTGTCTTGATAGTCATAGTCTCGTGTCACCTTGCCGCTGAGCTTGAGCTTCTTTGCGCTGAGTATGCGGTCGTCTTCAGTCTCGTAAATCTCTGCGTCTGCGGAAGACCGCTTCTGAGCAGTGCCTTGCACACCTAATGATCCGCGCTCCGCAGCTTGGTCCTTGATCTTGATGCCATTTGCGTTCGAGGGTGGACCGGCGGACATCTCATCGCGTTCCTCAGGCGTGTCGATGGCCATATCCTCGCCTTCGGAGAGCTCAGTAAGCTCAGAGAGGTCGGAAAGATCCTCGTCTCTTTGTTCAGGCTCGAGCTTGACGGGCGAAGAAGATGTTGTCTTGACTTTTGGTGTCTTGCGAGCAGCGGCTGGTTTCGGTGGTGAACGAACTTTGATGGAAAACTTGGGTTTCGGTATTTCGGACTTTTCAGTAGAAGGTATTGCTGGTGATTCGTCCTTCAGCACGACTGGCTGCGCGTCTTTGATCGGTGAGCGCAAGGTCAAAGGAGGACGTTTGTCGCCGTTTGCTGCTGTTTCCTGCGTTTTCCGTTGACGCTCAGTCTCGAGTTTGGCCGCCCGAAGCTTCTTTTTCGCAGCTTTCACGTAACCCTGGAATTCGGCATATTGCTCCTTGGACGCGTTTTGCTCCAAGATTGATTCGAGGAGCTCCGTAAGGCGTGCGTTGGTGAGACTCTGCTGATAAACCTCCTCGACTGCATCCGCCAGATCCGGCTTGCCAGCGTCGTACGCGCGGTTTTTCGCTTCCTCGACGACGCTCTTCATCTTCTTCGCGTTGTAAATCTTGTTCCGATTGACCACAACTGGCGTATGTTCCACCGCTGGCGGCTCGACCGCTTTCACATCAGCCTTCTCTACACTCTTCTTGCCTCTTCCTTTGCCCTTGCCCGCAGGAGCCTCAGCAGGGGGTCCCGCAGACTCGCTCTGGCGCTTCGAGCCACGGGGTTTGGCGGCGCGTTCCTTCTTCTTGCTCTTCTTGCCCGGCGCATAGTCATCGTCATCTTCATCGTCCATGGGTATAGGTGGCAGAGGGGGCATGGCATCGGCCATGGCTTGCGACGAGGCTACCGGCCCCGGCGTGCCCTCCGGCGTATCTTGAGCATCCAGAGCAGTACCAGCAGCACTCCGCCCAGCCAGAGACTTGCGCGCACCCTCGCCCTTCACTCGTGCTCGAACTCGCGTGCTTGGTGGTTCGCCCAGAGGTTGCATGTGCTCGAGCACGCCGTAGGGAGCGCCGCCATGATCCTCGAAACTCGGCTTCCCGGCGAGCGAAGGCTCAATCCAACCGTCCAGAGTGCCATTCATAGTCCTAGCTTTGGGAGTCTTGTCTTTGTCGTGGCCCCGAGGGGTGTTGTTGCCGGTTGGCTCGGAATCTCGTAAACTGCGAGCTTCACGGCGGGCGTCGGAAGGCATGCTGGAGAGAGATGTACTCGAGGCGTAGAAAGCAAACGCCACTGCACAGGCGCGTTAGCGACGTGTTGCGTTTGCCGATCCCATGTATTCACGAACCCAGGGCGATGCTACGCTTTTCGGAGACCTTTTTACGTGAGCGGAAATCACGTACTTTGCGCGTGCGCGTGTGGTGGAACTTGGGATGGCGGAAGAGATGCGGCACGAAGTTCTGAGCCCTGCCCTGCCAACGACCATGCTTTCAAGACCTCTACCTATGATGCTCAATGTACGAATACAGGCTCTATTTGTAATATACAGATCACACACGACTCTATTTGATGCCTTCGTCAGCAGTAGTACTACTACACTCGTAACGCTGAGCCAGCTTTTCTTCACCTTTTTCCACTTCACATTATGCTGGTTTCCCACATTCTCTCGCCGGGTCAGGGGCTCGTCCCGTCCGAATCACACGAGACATATCTCACACAGGGAATGCTGTTTTGAGCGAAATGCATGAGCTTCATTCAAAGGTATCTATTCAGCTGTTTCGTTGTCGTGCAGTGACATTATGCACCGTGAATGCTTTTTTTTTCTCGTAATTTTGGGCGGCGCTGCCATTTTACTCGACAGACTCGTTACGTCTTACGCTGACACACGATCACTGCTGCTTCCTGTGTTGCGTTCTGTCACTCTCCATCACAAGAGAGATCGAAACCCTCGACGTGAGCTCGCTCATCGCCACTATCTGCCCTATTGTTGCCTAAACTGTTTAAGCGGCAGCCTTCTTGGCCTTCTTGTTGAGCGGCTGTGCAAGGATGTCGAGAAGCTCCTGGTCCTCGATCTTCTTGTCGGACTTGACCTTCGCGAGGTCAAGTGCGGGCGGGCCACCGAGCACGCTGAGGCCGTTCTTGGTGATGGCAATGGTGGTGAACAGTCTGCTGACGGGCTCAGCATCGGCGGAGCCGATGACCTCGTACTGGCGGACAACGCCACCACGGACGCACTCGACGACACCGACCTTGCCGGCGCGCTCGTCGTCAAGCTGGCGCAAGCTGAAGGGGAAAGTGCCGAACTTCTTCTTGATCTCACCAAGAGTGGCGCGAGAGCTGGGGCGCTTCAGGCCGTAGGTGGTCTCGGTCCTCCTGTGAAGGGTGGCGCGGTTGGGGAAAGTCTTGACCTTGCCGTTACCGGTGGTGATGCCCATCTCGACACCCCAGACCTCACCGACCTCGGGCATACCGTCGCCTCTGACGCCATCGCCGGGGGCGAGAATGATCTTCTTGTCGCTCTCGATGTTGTTGCGGTCGAATTTCCAGATGGTGGTGTTCTCGACAAGGTTGCAGTCGTAGCTCTTGGCGAGCTTCTGGAGGAGGTCGGTGATCCTGGCCTGAGTGTAGGGCTTGGTCGATGCAGCGGCCTTCTTCTTCTCCTCTTCGGTGCCGGTGGCCAGAAGACCAGCGGGCATCATCGTGCGGAGCATGAGCTCCTGGGCGTAGTAGGTAGCGAGCTGCAGGTCGGCAGTGCGGCCAGTGACCTCGCCGCCAACGACGACGGTGTCGCAGACAATTGTACCAAAGCCATCGACCTGAGCGCCG
>Ga0265797_10003428_pt1 | contig 25300 bp, 28 predicted proteins | sample P2T30metagenome_FD_192433 | JGI IMG/M metagenome (GOLD analysis project Ga0265797, IMG submission 192433) | Plant litter microbial communities from East Loma Ridge, Irvine, California - P2 T30 | ecosystem: Environmental > Terrestrial > Plant litter > Unclassified | place: USA: California... | reverse complement strand
AGTGAGTAGCTCTAGGGTTGCGACTGACAGGCATACATCTACTGATGCTGATGTCAACAGTGCTCTGGTGGCGACAACCCCTGCCAGAAGAAGCTCAGCTGGAAGTTCGCAACGCTTGTGAGTGGATCGACTCCCATTTTGCACTACTCATCCCCCAGTTCCAGTGGAAGTACTGCGAAAAGACATGGACATCAGAGGGCAGTTTCGGTCCGCAAACCCCACTGCTGTAAGGCACAGCCGCGCACAGATTCTGTCTTGATCTAAGGCATCTGTTCCCGGAACCGGGTGAGTCAATTCTGTTACTCCTCATCACTCTCCCTGTTTGTGTGGCGTAGTGGCAGAGTATCGGAAACTAGACTGACACAGCCCCCAGAAAACCACTTAAGCTCTCACCAAGACGTCTCATCCGGGAAGTCGTGCAATTACACATCACGGCTGATCGGAAGACTCCTTACATCTTTCCCGAGTCTACCAAGTCGAACGTTACGAAGTCCCAGTATGAGGACCAAGAGATCAGGTGATCGAAGCACGATCGGGCGCCTCGTATTATTACTACGCGCTGCCATTTATGGTGCAGAGAAGGAAGAGCTGTTATCGCAACCAGCTCTTCAAGGGATGATCTTCTGGTAGAGAGTCGCTAAACCGTGGTGATTGCGGCACATGATACAGAGTAGCCCCAGTAACCACAATCCCAATCCTCTACAGTTGTTGTTGTTGTGAAAGACGAACAACTCGATGTGGTCGGACATGTTCTCTGCCATCCAAATTTTCTCGATCCTTAGAACCTTGCAGTATGTAGGAGCAACTCAAAACAGTGCCCTTCGTCTACATCGCCCTCCTGCCCGTCTACATTGCTTTATTCTTGATACATTCGGGTATCCTTACCTGACTGCCTGTCACTGTCTAACTTAGTCGGGTGACGAATGACACGAGTGATTGACGTCACGCATCATGCGGAAATACTCGAGGAGTCCCGCGTAACGCGCCGCAAAGTCGGATGGGTGGCAGTTGTTACTGTAGGCATAAACAAAGACTCGCAAAAGCGTGGAACTCTACAGTAACACACGCCAGCCATCATCTCTAGTATAGAGTAATTTTTGATGCCATCTTCTATCACACACGAAACATTCGCATTCGCCGAGAGACTCAAGCTACGCCATACCAGGATGTGGAAGCATGTTACACGAGCTTCCCGTCGCGTGGTAGGCAAGCATGGCTGTTTGCTGTGCTGCGGTAGCACGCATCGTATGATCAGAGCCAAGTGAGTCAACTCCTGGTCAGGTATTTTTCCACGCATGCGAACTGGCCCTATGCAAGTTGGCTCCCCTGTTCGCTCCCCCACTGTAACACACAGCCCGCGTACTGCCGCCCCATCCTCCTCGATCATCATGCCCTACTGTTCCGTTTGTGCCTGTAATTGCGGATTGGTGCTGCGTTCTGGGCCACACGAAGGTATTCGATCCGTGTGCTTAGCCATCTCTTCTTTCCAAATCTTTCAAAATCTTTAGGAGCATAGCGGTCAGTCTTTGCCCGCTGCTGGGTGCGCCCTGTCCCTGTTCTTGTTCAGTCGTCCCAATGGCGTTTTGCGGGCTACGTAAAGCGACTGATATAGTCCCTTCCTTGCTCTGCGGCTTATAGACTGCTCGATCCCTCTCCGCTCTTTTTCTCTGGGTCATATACGGACCTCGCTTTCCTCTTTCGGAGACCCGCCCTTTGAGGATCTTCGGTTCTGCGATGCAATTGGACCTGTCAGAGATCTTGCTAAATCCCGTGAGAAAAAAGGGTTGTCTCTTGTGGCAGTCGGACAGTTACCACCTTGTACTCGTGAGACCACGTGTGAGAGTTTCAAGGAGAAGCCACTAACCTTGCCGGGCTCTCTCTCCCTCTAGCATAAGTATGTGAAAGACACAAGTTGTCATGTCCATACCGTCCGAGTTTTGAATGGGAGGAAGGAACGCTCCATAGTTTTTGACGAACACCATAGCATTTTCGAATAGACGTGGTGTTTTCATGATAAGCGCTGCGGTGTTCTTGCGACCGCGAAAGGTTTCTTGCGAACTGGTGATGAGATCTTGTAGGACAGGCCAAGCTGGATTCGGATCACAAGATTCATTCGCACGAAGACATAACTGTCGGTCGTTGTCGGTGTGTCGACGAAGCCCGAGCTTTCCATAGCAATTTTCCAGTTGCTGATCAATGGTATCGCCCGTGGTGCCAGCCATTGCGTGATCTGTGGTCGATCATGAACGATTGTAAAGCATGAAGAAGGACAGAGGAGCATACAGTTAGGACAGGCCGAGACTGTATTCGCTGCGACATGGCCCCAAGCATGTCTGCCTAGTTGTCTCCTTAATCTACTTGGCGAATAGGGCCGGAGATCCGCATGCGGCCAGCTCACTTTCGCGTGTATGCAGCGATTGCGGAAACGGGAAGCCAGCGGCCCGCAAAGTGAATATGCCGCTTATCAGCTAGCCTCATCAGCCGTCTGCTGTTCATGTCGTCGGCCACTTCTTAGCTTCTGATGACATTATCGCCGTGAGCCTGCCCTGCAGCACCAACTCCGTCCATTTTACATCCCTGAAACCTTATCTCGAGTGCAGTACAGTAACGCGCATCGATGTGAAATATAAGTCGTTGTGCAGGCTCGACGCTAAAGAACACCATAGAACGTTTCTCAGATCAGTCACACCTACTTCTGCTAAGAAGTGCAGAGAATCCATCATCGTACTACGACCTTTCGGCCTGCCCAAACCGTCATTCGCTGCAAGTGACAAGGCTGGAAAAATATTGAAGAGAGGTTGTAATACTAAAACAGGTGCTGGAAGAGTTGTGTAAGGTGCGGAGCGAGGCATGAGAAGTTATGATTGACCTCATGTGGTCACAGTAGCTTTCGGGACGCAGATTCTTTTGCAACGTCCGGGTACAAGTCACTTTCCAGTCGATCAGCTTTGTGTAGAACGAGCATGACGAGCCGTTCGACGACGGTGACAAATACATCCATTAACCTGCTAAGTTACAAGACAATAATCATCGACGAGAAGGTTGTCTAACGTTATAATCGATTCCATAGGCTTATTAGAGAGAGAGAGAGAGAGAGAGGGTTGTATGTGCTGAGTACCGATAGATGACAAGTCGGCGGACAGTTCGTCAGCCCTACAACGGACTTTCCGTTTCTCTATCACTTACCTTCTAGTACAAACGTGCTTTTTCCCTTTAGTGAAACGTAGTTTTCCATACTGTAACAAATTCAAAATGGCACATATACCGATAGAACTATGAGCAGCTTGACTAAAGCGCGCGACGACTCGCGGCTTGACCAACGACCTGATGGAGCTATATTTTCTCTCCGCAAGATATGCTCAAACTACTTCCGCTTTGAAGATCGCAATCGCAGGTGCGGGAATGCTCCTCGAGAGATATCTCTTGGTCATTCTCGAGCTGTACTACGTAGTTTCCGCCTGTTTCATCCAGATCCCCGTAATCATAATACCTATCAAAGCCTTGGTTACCGTACTCGGGGTCCCAATCGCTCGCGGTATCAGATCCATGAGAGCCTTCTGAGTCAGAGTCCTCGTCGAGAAAGTCCTGCTCATCTTCGTCAACGACTTTCCCATCCTCCGACACAGCGCTGCTCAAAACGTCCCATGCCGCATTCACCTAGATATAGCATATAGTCAGCACGATACTAGCCGTACAAAAGGTGAGGTCGAGGTACTCACCGCCAGCATATCGGCATGGGTTCCCCCGTGATCCGGATGAGCCTTCAGTGAGGCACGGTGGTACGCGCGATGTATTTCGCCCCAACCTGCCCCTGGCTCAACTTTCAGAACTCCATAGTAACGCGATAACTCTGCTGGCCTAGACATCCTGATATCTTGAACTTCGTGCGGTTCTTACTAAACCCGCCGAGGGCTCGGGCGGATTATATGTGTCTTCCGAGCAGTTACGCGAGAATTCTGCAATTTTCTACTCTGCAAAGTGTGAATCGTACGCGAGGCCACCATTACAGAACATGCTCGTCATCTTGATGAGGAGTCCTTCTTTCTCAGCTGCCGTCACTTCGGGGGATCTCTGTTTGGGAATTGTTCTGTGGACTTAGGCCATGCACAGTAAGTGGTTGCCCTACACACGAATCATGCCTTCTTTTTTGGCGATCACCGAGACCGAGACATATGCAGGATGGCGTTCTGTGTGATCCTCCCTCCACAACACTGTGCCCCAGCCAGCTTTCACATCTCTTCCCCGCCTATGGCAGGATGGCACCAGGCGGCTTGCCATAGAACGCAGTGGTCAAAGCCTTTCTCTCTGCTCCCCGAATGTAGTCTCTTAGCTTTCTTAGCTCTCCGATCGAAGCATCAACCCCCTCGAGCAGAGACACAGAACATTGTCTCGGTTCACTCTCCAGTCTCAAAGCGAGCCGCCTCAGCTTGCGGATAAGGCTCGCGTGGAAGGACCGCTTTTTTCTGTAGTGCGTGCCCGAGGAGCGGTTCACTCGTTCTCCCACCCGCGTTCTCTTGAAGTGTCCTTGTCGGCGGTCTATCACCATCGCGTGTCCATCTTGATCGATGGTCACGCTAACGTTGGCTGGCGGTACCGAAGATCCCTTTCTCCTGTTGTGAGTGGGCCGCTTCTGTGCGAGTGGGTTCCCTGGTTCTTTGGCCGATGTCGGCAGCTGGTCGAGAATGACCGGACTGGCTGCGCCGAAGAACTGTTGTTGCTCAACGGCAGTAGTGTCTGGCACCATCATTGAGCTTTTGGCGAACTTTGACGTTAGAGCGGGATGGGTTTGAGCGGTTGAGGCTGTCGAGTTGCGGGAACACGAGTTGTTGAGCTCCTCTTGTGTTGTGCACACCGTGACTTCCGCACCCGCATCCATAGTACTGTACGGCTCGATCCGCTATGGCTTCGTGATCCAGGTTATCCGCTGCAAGGCTACACTCCTTTAATGTAAGCATCGAGATCTGTATCTTTACTTGTCAGGGCTCAACGTGATGCTCTTGTTTGCTGGCTGAATGACACATAGTCCCAGGATTTTCGGAACCCACATACCTCTCCAAGCGCTGCACTTCTCCTGGCAACACTAGTACACGGTCTTGTAGAATTACAAGAAGCCTGAAGCTCCCTCGAATTTAGTTGCTTTTATCGTTTGTGCTGTCGTCTATCTCTGCATGTCACGTTGCGAGACTCTTTTGAGTACAGAGGTCGCCGTTTTCTGCCCGGCTGACTGTCGAATAGATTGCGAGTCGTACCGTAGGTGCCAGTGTGGCGTCTTCAGAAAGACAATGCTTTCGAGCCCGATGTTTCGAAGTCATCCAGGGTGCAGAGCGTCTGCTGGAACGTGGAGGCTCACTCACCTTAGCTTGGCAACGTCTCCGTAGGAGATGACAGACTTTAGGGTAAGGGTTGGGGTTGTTCTGATGAGTGTCACCTTGCGCAAGACACCTCATCTCGCTTAAGCCTAAGATGTACCGCGAGAGACGAGCAAGCAATTCGTATGGGAACAAGTGAACCGACAGAGACGCCCATTGTATTGCTTTGTCTCGCTGAAGGATAGATTGAGTCTTGGAGCATTCAGATTGTCGTTCGTCCATTTTGGACGCACATTCGGTCGTTACTGACATCATGCCGCCTATCCGCCTACCCGCCTCCACGTTCTGAGGTGCGCTAGGCGCGAACATACAACACAACTCTTGGATGAAAGCAAACACGAGCGATGAGCTATTCTCCATGGTATCTACGAGAGACTGTTTTGAGCTACCACGAAAGTGACGACCTTACTATCTATGGGGAACAGATGCTACCGTGCAACTCCAGAAACCTCGAAGTGCAAAATGTCTTTATAACACGTACATCCTACTCGCCTCTTACTACCTTCTCGACGCAGATGAACCTAACGCCCGGAACACTCAGTCCCAGATCAAATTTGTCCCAAACTATGACTTACCAGGTGACATCCGTATCTTCCGGCACTTCGTAGTCAAACAGATCGGCGTTGGAACTTGTACGGGGTTAGCAGTCTTCCTCGGATGTATGCATAGCGCTTACTGTGGCATGGTGAACCCCGACCTCTCGCCTTCTTTCATTCCCCCTTCGCACTCGCAAAGTAGAGTTTCAAGCTCTATAGCACCAAAAGTAAGTCAAAAGATGAGAACACTCGGTCCTGCCTAGAGATCCTACCCTTGCATGGACTTTCCTCCGAGTCGCCAACGAAAAATGAGATATCGTATTCCCCAATAGTAGGGAAGAACCTTCGTTCCGTCAGCAGAGGGAAAGGTCTAAGACGTCTTTCCTGCGTAACTTACTGTATGCCAAGGGCATCACCCTCGACGGTGAGCCATATCCCACTGTATCTTACCACTACATGGTCCCCATGTTTGATCGACATTCCAACGCCTTCGCGAAAGACCTCTTTGGCCACGAGGTCCAGGGTAGTATTCATATTGATTCTGATTAATTCATAAGGCTTTCGAGTGTTTAGAGCGAGACGTTACCAGCTGGTGGAATGAAAACAAGTTCTCCAACCTTCGCGGACCGCGGCATCACATGCTACTATAAGTTCTAGTAGTTCAGGGTAGACATAAGATCCAAGGCCCTTTGTTCACGAAAAGAAGATAGCGTACAAGCATAAAACTTCGATACCGTGAACTCTACAAGGTTGTTGAGGCACTCGATGATCTGCGATACCCCGATCCAGAGGTTGTTGACCTCTAAGCGAAATTGGCAAGAGGACTCTTTTTGTAGTCAATGAGTAGCTGAACCGGCACGATAGGATTCACATCCACCACGCTTCCAGACTTGCAGGCCTTCGACACTCGCTAAGCAATCCTTGTCCCCGGAAGCGAGCTTCTGATGAAGCGACTTGGCGGTTACCTCGTCGTTGCCCGAGAAGGAACCACGATCGAGTCTCTTAACGCAGAACGGCAGCAGGGGTTGATTGTGTTGCAGCGGCAAGTTGGCGAGGCTCCACACCTTTCACGTGCCGTGGGTAGTGTTTGTGTCTACCTGGAAAATGATGCGTCAGCTGACCTCGGAACTGACTTACATGAACGTTGGAGTATAAGACTAAGGCTCTTGAGAGCATTCTTGAGGCCATCGGGGCAGCTACGATAAATGCACTGTGTGGAAAGGAATCCGAGACGGCATGCGGATGTGTAATAATGATAGAAAAGCGTTAAGTACGAATCTCTTAGCGATACAGTAATTGGTGTGTTCAATGGTTTCAAAGCTTTGCATCACTCGAAGTGTCTCACACCGCTGAACAAAGGTTCTCTGTTGAGCATTGAGTTCTTGTCTTTGGTGACTTATACTTGGCAGTTGGAGCCAACTTCTCGCGACAATTTTGTCTTTGCAACCATGGACGCAGGCACCACTGGCACTGGGGCCTGCGGGTAGCGAGGAACGAGCTCCCGGGTCGAATCGCTACAACTGGTCTGGCTTTTCCGTTGTTTGTCGCTCTGATCTTTGGCATCGACCCTTCTTCGTCTCCAGCGGCCGTAAAGTACGATCGGTGAGTATGACCAAGGGTAGACCAAGATAAGCATCTGGAGACACTGGCATGCGAAAAGCCCGACGTTCCTATCTTCGATGGTCAAAAAAGACCATATCCATAGAAGAACGATGTGCCTGTGTGGGTGTCAGCACAGAACAGACGATCCGTATCGGTAAGCGGAAGCATACAAATGTCGAAGCATTGCTGATGTCGAAACGTGATTTCTAGTATCCGAAGGGAATGCTCCTGTATATCTCAGGGCCACTGCCGCGGTTGTTGCTATGCTACCGTCGATGAGTGTCGTCAAGATTGGTGGTAAGATCTGGGATACCAGTGTCTCTCCCTGTGGGTGTTGTCAACGCAAATCCTGTTTTGACCAATCTCATTCCATTCAATCACCTCATTTGCTGCCACCACTGCAATCGAAGTGCCATCCAGAGTCAAAATGATAATGGTCGCAAAGCACCAATACTTCGGACGTCGTAGGTCAAAGAAAAGTAACATTATGTCGCAGAGCATGGTCATGTGGCCGAATAGGGTTGCCACGAATAGAACGGTTTGCGGAACGAAGCCCTGTTCTGCACTTAGTCGATTTTCTCGGGCAAATGCTGTGTAATTCAGTCTTACCTCGCTACCAATGAGCTCCAGATGGGAACACAGAGACAAGACGCCGAAGGCCAAGGCTGAAACCTGTAGACGGTCAGCGGTTTTTATGTTGTCAATCGCGCATAACCCACGCACCCAGGCAAGCAAAGATGCCGTCTCTTGGGCATGGAACCGCCAAGCCGGCGTTCTGCCATCATTCTTTTGATGCTTCTTCGCAACAAATAGAAGTAGAGTCATGATGCCGACAAGGCAAGTCACGTAAAGTGTAAAGAGCAGGGCGTGCCGATCCATGGTCGATACGACGGGAAGAAATGAGCTGTCCGGTGAAGGCAACCAAGCAGGCGCCAGCATGATGGGTGTGAGCTCTGTATATACATGGGTGTTTTGTCTGGTCGTGCTCGATCATCGTCCACCACCAGCATCGCCTCAACAGAGCTACTTTTCGTGGGACATGTCGGGGGCCGTGTCGATCCCTACTATAAAATGAATATAGAAGTGGTATGATCCCTCTGATACTTGACCTTGACCTCGAACCGAGATTGCAATGTACTTTCGGCTTGATCCACACGGCAGCGGTCCCACGAAATACAAGCGTCGCAATCATGCAGCGCACCAGGCGGGCTACGGGACATGACGCGCGCTGACATATATGGCTGTCATGTGTATCAGTGAGTTGACCATTCTCAAGATCATAGGCCTCGTTCATACTGAGGGCTCATTTGACGCCACAGCACAGCAAGTATCTTGTTTGCAACTTTTTGTCGAGATCCTGACGATGGCTGAATGGCAGTCCGACAGTCGACCTGTGTCGATTAGATTTCTATCGAACAGTTAACTCTCCACAGCCATCCTGCCAGGAACGGCGTCAAAGCTGGTGCAGGCATTGGAAAAACCTATTGCGTCTCGATTCTCGCGATGCAGGTAGCCCTCCTTGAACCGAAACTGCAAGTTGTGCTATATTGCTATCACTGTCAGAGCCTGTTGCAGGATTATTGTGTTTCGCGTGAACGCCGAAAATGGTTGGGGAGGTGGAACTGGTAGGGGAAGCCTGCTGTGCTGTCGGCGCTATCCTGTTCAAGTCGGAAGAATTTCTGGCTGTTTCGGGCTTAGCGTGTCTTCTCTTGGAGGGTAGCCACATTCCAGATTTGTAAGTTAAATATTAGTTCTGGTGGCAACTCTGTCTCTCTAGCCATAACCTAGAAAGGTCGAAATGGCAGACACAGCTCGACAAGAACGCGAAAACTACGTCTCACACCTGGAAAGAACCCTGGCTGATTGGAAAAAGCATCATTCACTCCACCACAGCGGCTGTGAATTCCCCCCGGCCGTGCACTCGCAAACATCGCAAACATCGCAATCATCGCAATCATCCACCGTTGAGGATGGCACAAGTTCTATGCTGGTTCCTGACGGATTCGTGGACACGTCAGTGACCGAAGAGGATAGAAACGGTCGATCACGCGAAACTGATCAGCTACGATTCATTCAGGAAAGTGGCTGCCCTTCGACAGAGCCTCCACCCAAGCGACGAAAGGGCAGAGAAGCTGCCGTCAAGGTTGATGACATAAGTTGGAGAAAATTAGCTACAAAGCTTTTTGGATTGATTCCTCATCACGCGAAATGGAGGAACATCTTGAAACAATACGGCGTCTACGGAGACCTACAGGAGGGCAAGCTTGTAGCGCACCTGCTTGATGGTACAGCATTGGCACACAAGCGATCAGACAGCCTACATGAGAAACCTTGGCTGGTTTTGAGTACTGATACACCTATAGATAGAGTCATGTCTTACGCAAAGGCAGCTGCCAAAACTGAACAGTCCGCCCAAGCAGCAATCAGCTTCGCATACTTCCAGCAATTTTTAGTTCTCTCGGCGTGTGCAGTCCTGCTGCACTGCGGGAAAGCATCGAAGGAGGAAGTCTACAAAATTTCCAAAGTGTGCATCAAAAAGGAAGTTTCAGACGATTATTGTCGCAAAATACTGGACACGGCTCGCTTCTTGAACGAGTTGCTCGATTGTCTTAGTTCGCACTGCTTTGGACATCATGCCAGTGAACTACTTCTGATTTGTGAGCACACTGGCCTCAGTAAGGCACACACACTGACTGACAGGCAGGGAAACGACCTGTGGGAGCATTCGTCGACTTGAGCCATTCGGAACACTGACGAAAAGCCAGTTTGAGGTACTTCCGCACTGCCTTCACAGAACCTGGATTTTCCTTCCAAGTCGACGACAATGAGCAACAGTGGACACCGATTTTTGTTCCTGTCGTCATACACCACATATTAGACAAAACTATAAGGTAAATATGTCCCCGGCTTGTTTCATGGCTCTCTGCTAAGTCTCGCAGCATTCCACGAATTAGCCACATCCTTGGTTATAGGAATTCCGATGTATTGGGAGAACGTATCAATCCATGGCAGTTTTTCAATACCGGCGCGCAGTCGCGAAATTGTCTCTCGCCGGAACCTCCTCGCGGCGTTCCGCTCTCACAGCCGGCGTCAAACGAAGCTTGCGAGCAATCTTCGAGTTTAAATTATCCACAACGGTCTTGCAGCCAGTCACTTGACGAAGCCGGAATTCTGGACCTAGCATTGGTGGCGCGTCCGTATAGGGTCTACGCTGATCACCCACAAGTTCCCTTCGCTTTCGAGATGATGGAATCAGAAGACTGGTGTGAGAAAGTCAAGGTCTTTGCGCAATCGTGGCTGAAGGTTAGTCTAGAATATCTTGAATTTTGAACATTGCTGACTTTCGGGGACCCAATTTTAGCATGATGCACACATCCATCAGATTGAGAAGGCAGTGGGCAGAAAATGCAATGCTTTGTCTGACAGAAACAACTTGCTTCGGGCGTGGTGCTTGTTCAAACTCAAACAGGTGGAAAGCGCAGGATGGAAACAAGTATCTGGAGGCCTGGCCGCCTATGATGAACCGCAAGCGATTGTTCTCATAGCTTTGGAGGATTTGGGCCCAGAGAATGGGTTTTTCATGAAGTTGCGAAAGGGAGAATGGGTGTGCAAAGACGGCGAACATGCGGTATCGCTTCCTCCAACCGGAGGTGGAAAGGTTATTTTCTTAGCGCTGCATATGTGATGTTACCGACAAGATGCAATGCCTGCGGACAAAGCTCGTGACCAAGTTCGGGATCGGCCGGCTTCGGGATCAGCCGGGCTGGGCCAAAGGGATGAAATTCTTGTCAACATTTGAGACTCAGTTTAAATCAGTGGTAAGATTGCGGTCACATCCACAAGCACAATTTTCCTCATTACATCTACTCTGGCCTCATTTCCGCAACATGCCTCCGCCTGATTTGCTCAGGGTTGACCGTATTTCGAACTATGCCGAGCGGTACAACCTGCTCAAGTCGTTCGAGGAGCAGGCGCACACAGTTGACTCCGCGGCACTTCAACTTGTGGCAGAGATTTTCTGGAAGCACTCGCAGCACATGAAATTCGGCATTACTCTCTTGCATCGACACGTGAAAATGGACGCCAATCACGTCATTGTACAGAGTATGCCCACGCCTAGTCAAATCCTGTGCACCCCGAAAGCTTTTGGAGAAGTGGCGTTATACCCCTCTTCGTTTTGTTTGAGCGACGATGGGTTCTTTCCTGTGGAATTTGCACTTGCCGAGACGGTAACGCCGAATCAAGAATTTCTCTCGGAACTCGCAGAATCCCTCCGGCTCGGAAACCTGGTCAATACTCTTGGATTCGCTGCTCTGGCGCCGGGATCCAAGTGTTGGATCGAACACGAACTCCACAACGAAGCCGGGACTTTGGCTATCCCGGGCGAATGTGACGATCTGGTTGGTGCGGTAGCCACAGAATGGCAATGTGTGCGTAACGGAGCGTTAGTCGAGGCTGTGGCTCGGAAGAAGTGCGTCGAACCGGACTCAGGGGGCCATGCTAGAAATCCGCCAACGTGAGCAAGTTAATGCGGCAGGTTATGAGGAGTACCAAGGGGATCAGAGGCTCACTTTAGGACTGATTGTTGTCGCTCAACGGCAATGTTGTCCGGCACCATTATTGAGCCTTTCGCGGGTCGCAATGTTCGAGCTAGATGGGCTTTGGTGTCTGAGATTGTCGGATCGCGGGAACACGAGTTGTTGAGCTTCCCTTTTTGTTGTGCACAACGTGACTTCCGCACCCGTACCCAGAGCACTATGCGGCACTACGCTTGGCTCACTCATCATGCGGCTCGATACACTACGGCTTTTTGATTCAGGTTATCCGCTGTAAGGCTACACTCCTTTAATGTAAGCATCGAGATCTGTATCTTTACTTGTCAGGGCTCAACGTGATGCTCTTGTTTGCTGGCTGAACGACACATGGTCCCAGGATTTTCGGAACCCACATACAGTACCTCTCACACTAACACGCGGTCTTCTAGAATTACAAGAAGCCTGAAGCTCCTTCAAACTTGGTCGCTCCTATCGTTTGTGTTGCAGTCCAGGCTCCGCAACAGTCAAGCTTCATCAAGCCGATTCGGCTTGACGAGAACCAACTTTTTGTCGATCGTTGCTGGATGGAGCTAGTGTAATTGGAAACGCGAGAAGTCGCGTGCATCTACACGTCCATAGCGATAGCGACGATAGTGATGTTAAGAATTCAAAACATCTAGAATACTCTGTAGACTGCAAAGTTACGTGTAAGCTGTGTTTTCTGTCAATATATCAATTTTGATCTACATCAATCATTTCCGGCTTGATGAAGCTTGACTGTTGCAGAGCCTGTTGCAGTCTATCTCTGCATGTCATGCTGCGAAACTCTTCTATGTACAGAGGTCGCCTGTTTTCCGCCCGACTGGTTGTTGAATAGATAACGAGTCGTACCGTAGGTGCCAGTGTGGCGTCTTCAGAATGACAATGTTTCCGAGCCCGATGTTTCGAAGTCATCCAGGGTGCAGAGCGTCTGCTGGAACGTGGGGGCTCGTTCATCTTAGCTTGGCAACGTGTCATCAAGAGATGACGAAGTTCTAGGGTTGGGGTTGGGGTTGTTCTGATGAGTGTCAACTCGCGCAAAGACACCTCATCTCAATCAAGCCTAAGATATCTCACGCGAGACGAGCATTCAATTAGTATGAAGACAAACGAGCTTCACTCAATTCCCACCTGAGGGTGCTCCCTATCCAGGTTGCGCGCTAAGAGGTACTTCGTCTCCCGCCGTGCACAACTCTACAGCCACGCATTCTCTTTACTTACGACCCATCACACCATCTTGTCCAACCATTAATGCATATTTATAGCGTGATAACGGCATAGGTTGAGCCTGGATTGGCTGCACCATGAGCTTTAGAGTGGACGGTTACGTTTCAACCGCACGACCGACTGTCTGTTGCATCTTGCTTTGCGCCCACTTGTCGAGCCGTGAGCTCTCCAAACAGGACTCATGCGCTCCGCAACATCGAGAAGAGTACCCAGATGTGATTAGGATGGTAGTAGTATATAGTAGTAAGCACTTTGGAGGGGTTCGTAAAATGTTGGTCGGTACTCCGTAGCGCTCAGAATTGAAATTCAGCTCGCCAGCCGCCAGCCAAATGGGTTGTCTCGGTCGCGCGGCCCTCAGATCGCCCGCTTCGAGGTACCAGCAGGAATGATTACAGCCCCTGCAAAGCGCTCGCGCCATGACTTGTTCAAGACCCTGCTGGCTGCACGTCCGCCGTTGAGACGTGGAGAATGTAGCGATGTCTATTTCAACGACGAGCGAAACGCTCGTAGCATGTAAGATCGCTTCTCCGTTGTGCCATGCTCAGCGGCAGATCAGACTCGCTCGCTCTGAGAAGCAGTAGCACGACTTACACGCGCATCAAATGGGGCGTCATTATACTCTAGGGGAGCGCAATGTCTTGGAGAAGCTGTTACAATTCACCATAAATAAAGAAAATGCGCTGTCGTGAAGCGGTGCGTGTGCAAAGTGGAAGTACCTGTTAGCGTGAAGTCTAAGTAGGGAGCCCTGTTAAGTAGGGACTGAGTGTAATGGGCACATCCATTGCATCGCTTTGTCCCGCTGAAGAATATATTGAGTTTCGAGACATTCGGATTATTGTTGTTGTCTATCTTTGACATATAGTCGGCCGTTACTGACCGGCGACATTGACTCCGTTCCGCTAACCCGCATCTGCGTTCTGAAGCGCGCTAGAGACGGACATAGAATACGACTGCAGTTGTTCTGGTCTTCTTCAATAGTTGTGATTGTTCCCAAGCGGTGTGGCGACAGCTTGGTAGTTTTGTAAAGTGTGTCAGCTCAGGCTTGCTTGGAGCCAGATCGATAGCTCTGACGTTAAATCTAGATCTAAGCCAATATCGCATCTTGGCACCCCACCCAAAGTCGGTGAGCTTCCAGACATCGTCGTCGCGCTGCTGCAGAGCGCCCGCAAAGAGTAGCGAACTATCGCTGATCATGATAACAACAACACCTGCTATCTGACGACCCCGACCATTGCGACACAGTTCACTGCGCATATCCCGTCTCGAGTGTTCTCGCCCCACGCTTTGCGCACCACATCCAGCAAGCCCGTCACAGGACGCAGGACGCCTTGCCCTCCACAAATCCCCTTTTCTAAAACAGCAAGTCGCGGCTCGAAGCTTGATGAACCACAAAATGACACCGGCGCAGCCGGTACACTGGGGCAACATCAAGATTGAGACCGCTGAGGATGCGACGGCTCAAGCGGAGAAGGGCGAGAGGAAGGAGACAAAAGATGTTCCGTTCGACAGCATCGTTATTGCCAACGATCTAGGAGCTGTCAAGGCAGAGGTGGAAGAAGTACGTCAAGTGCATTCTTCCCTATACGAGGAGCTGACGTGCCGTGTAGAAAATGCGAGCCCAGACTGCAGCTCGCGGTATGGCAGATATGATCATAATGTGGGGTGAATTGGCCATATCAAATAACTGGTCTGGCTGGGTTCCGGGCAGAGAATTACCACGTGCGACGCTGGGGTTCGTGGTGTTGAGCGATGTGGGTGACTTACCGTGGGGGGGCGACATGGGACAAAGAGGTGGAATCTATACGTGGGATCATAAAATGGAGTGGGTGTTGAAGGCAGACTATCTGCTTTTGACATTTAGTTATGCATGTCGGAAGGAAAGAGATTGAGCCAATACCGCGGATCGAGTCCCGGCACCTGGGCATCGTAAGAAGTCCCGTCCCAACCAAGACCTTGAGTCATTGGAACTGGAGTTTGAACGTGGAGCCCAGGTCGGTTCGTTGATCCAGGTTGGCAAGAGGCTTCGCCGGCTCCATCAGGAATTTGTATCCAGCCGTTCGTGCTCGAGCCGAACATAGCTGTCTGATAAACCGCATCTTGGTGCCTCCTAATCTCTACGTTCGGCTGCAATTGATGCTCTAAGTATTGCATTTCCTCGGCTCGGTAGCAGCCCAACACCTCTTGGTTTCGTCCTGATAATGGCGGTAGTGATGCTATCCCTACTTCAGGTCGCTGCATGGCTGCATGGAGAAAGGGGGGAGCTTGCAGAGTGTAACGATCAGTGGTATCTGGAGTCGCCGTTCCAGCCTGGTTGCTCAACGGTGTTGTCGTTGTAACGAGGCTGCTTGTATAGCGCTGTGCTGTCACCGGTGTGTTCAGATTAGTTCTGTGCTGCCGTGCGAGCTCTGCATCTGGCTGCATGCAGTTTGTGGCAAGTGGTGTTCGTGTTGTAGAAGTTTCGTGCGGCAACGATTGGGGCGACTGGTTCTGTTGATGCTCTGGCTGTGAGTCGCAAGCATTTGCTGGGGCTGATGTGCCTCCGTTTGCACGGGTACACTTGTTGGAAACTTCTACGGGAGGAGTTGTGATGTTAGTCACTTGGATTTCTCCACCCCAAGCCTCACCAGAAGGAGCTGAAGAAGACGCCTGGTAGCCATTGATTGCATCATTCGGGGCTGCATCGGGTGATGCAGATCGGGCTAGATCTTGCTCGGTACTAGGCGAAATGTCACGTGATGTGCGTTGCTCCTGGACATTGTCCTTTTGAAGTATTCTCGAAAGACGTCCAGTCCCTGTCAGGAGCACGCCCACGTCGAGCTCGCAGAGGTTTCCTACTTCGATGAAGTACTCTCGCACTCTAGAGTCGAATGCCTGGGATCTCTTCAGTACACCTTCATCATGGGTCACGCAAAACCTGCGGAAGTCGCTGATAAGCGTGCCAGGCGTGTTGTCCTGGAAGCTGTTGTGTGGTTAGTGGATATGCAGTCGACTGTTGTAATCTCCGTCACTTACACGCTGTTCAATGCTGCGTCCAGCACGAGCAAGGCTCCAGACCCGAAGATTTCCATGAGTCTGAGCCACGCTTGGGCGTTCGTCAGACGCTGAGTAGAGTCCTTCATGCTACGGCCTGTGCTGTCTGAGAATCTCTTTTCTGCTATGACTTGGCCTTCACAGCAAGATTGTATTCGCTCGTACTCGTGGTGAAGAAGAAGTGTCGTGAAGCGTGTCACAATCTCACCGCGAAACTTTGAAATCTCCGCCCTCTCATGCATAGAAATGAGGAGTCCCAGAGCAGAGGATCCATTCCGCGACGCAGAGAAGGTTTCTTGTGAAGATATCAAAGGTACTCCGGAAGTCCATTGAGCCTGTCCTTCTACTAAAGGTTGTGTGCCACCAGTACGGAGGCCTCGAATGACTTGCAATGCTCGTGATCGAGGGTACGGTGTGCATTCCTTCCCTTTCTTCCGGGACCGTATGGACTTCTGCTCATTCAAAAACAGCAATGCTTTGTTCTCATACTCGTCCAAGACTGGCGCTTTACGCTTGCGTTTGGCGCGTCCGGCGTCTTCGGCTGGTTCGGATAATGGGGCCGATTGAGCAGGCTGGAGTGACTGTACTGACTCGGCTGACTCGGCCGCTCCATTCGGTTCAACTTGTTGACTTGGTCGTACCGCCTGGGCCGGGCAGATGATGGACACCTGTTCGGGGGCAATTCGGCTGAGGTAGTGTTTGAGGCTTTCCTTCAAGTCCTAATTCATGGTCAGTATGCAACCGGGTACTGGTGTGACTGTATCTTCTGACCGGAAAGGTATCTGGCGATGCTTGCCGTAGGAAAGTGGCAATTAAAGGTATGCTGTAGTTTTGGCGGACATGATTCTCTGCCATCGTCCAAGATGAGAAGGTTAGGATACGGAAAACGAATGTTGCGATGCCGCGGCTGCCACAAAACATCTCAGGCCCGCCGAATGCAACGCCAAGGAGACCATGTCATGACAGTGTCTCCTTGGCTTCACATCTGTGCATGTGACCAGAGCCATACCCTGGCAGCCACATGCTACCAGCCGCAGTCCTTAAGACTGCGCTGATGCGCTGCTTCGGTGTCTGCAATGCTATAGCATGGAACCTATAGGTGATCCCACTGCGGCGGTTTCCTGCAGCATCGCTCGCGATTGCGTCGGAGCACAATTCGTATGGGAAACTGGCGCCGTTCTTGCATATATCACATCTGCCAGATTCAGTGTTCAGACCGAGACACGAAGCTTTATAACACCGCCCCGGATCCTGACAATAGGCTCATCGTACAGAACTTGTCTTGCACTTCTCCATCGCCTGCATCATTCCAGGGCAGAATTCTACCTCTATGTCGAGCTCGAAGCCCCAAGCACTGTTGCAAGTCTTGGTCCCTCTGACAATCGTCCTCACGATACTGCTTGTACTCATCCATGCTTTCATACGGGTACGGGCGAAAGGCTGGAGGAACTTGTCGTGGAGCGACAAATTGGTTCGTGAGTCGACCTGCCCATGCATGCCGTAGACATCGATATTTGACACTAACGTGAGGCATAGCGCTTGCAATAGTCGGTCATCCGGCCACAACAATCGCGTCCACATCAGCTGACTGTCTGACAGGTAGCCGCCACTCCGTTCTGGATTTTGTTGTGCATTGGTGTGTACGATGATCTAGACGCAACGATGGGCGATGCAGATGAGCGGAAGACGAGGCTGGTCGTGCAGGTGGGATTGTATTCTCACGTCTTCTCAAAATAAGTGAGAGCTAACAAGCGAGCAGACATTATTTTGGAGCCAGGTCCCGCGGCTCGTGAGTATAGGCGTGACCAAATGCTCGTTTGCACTTTTTGCATACGACCTCAAAGGTGTGTGCAATAAGAGCTGGAAGATGGCGAGCTTCTTCAGCCTGGGGGTGATGGGGCTGTGGACGCTGGGAGCACCGATGATCGCGACAGTCGGGTGCACACCGAGCGTCACGGGAGCCTGGTCGCCATGCCCCACAACGGTAAGCAAGGACGTAGGCCAGGGGAAGCCATCACACTAACAGCTACGCAGGCGATCAGATGGGTGGCGATCACCACGGGCGAAGTGCTGTCGGACGTGGGGTTGGTGGTCTTGTGCGTCAGCATACCCTGGACGAACGGCGTGTTGACATGTAGACAAAAGCTAGCAGCGTCGGCGACCCTTTCGTTCAGGCTGGTGTGAGTTGTCCGTGTGAACGCAAACTTTGCTGGAGCTGACTTAGGATAGACTACCGATTTGCACAATCTGCCGTTGTCTCGCGTTCGAGTCGTTCCTGAAGCACGGAAGGAGCAATGCTGATCTGGCATCGACGATAGCTTTCGACTGCTGCCTGACCATGCTCGCCATCTTTACCTTGGTCTTGCCAGCGATCACTAAGATACTCGCTTCGATATTGCCGGCAACCAAGAAGATGCTGGGGAGAGTCAAGTCTGCGAGCCAAGCGGATCAGAATCAGGAGGATGGTGGGCCCTACACGCAAAGAACCGACCCTTACGGTGGATGGGAAACCCGTAATGCTAGCGCATCGACAACGAAGGCCTCGTTATACGAAGTGGAGACGTTCGGTTCGGAGGTAGGTATACTTGGAGCGGGATGCGAGGTCTGAACGAAGGTCGCACGCCTTGTACGTATCTGCATAGAGAAGCACGAAAAAGCCAAGTCTCTACCGATTAGCGTGCCTCGACTTCTGCTCGAACTCTCCGTCAATCGGGAGCGTAAGCGGTGCAGCGGACGATCCTACGTTCTTAGACCCCTTGTTGCAACCAGCTTTTGTCGTGCTTGTCATCGTGCTGGCTACTACCGTGCTTGCTACTGCCGTGGCTGTCTCTGACGTTGTGCATCGAAGTCCACACGTATACGAAGCAGTGGTTCGTGAAGCACACCCCAAGACAGTCAGATATCCGGGACCAGGCAGGCGATGGTGTCGATCGGGCAGCTCGATGTGCTATTCTGGTGGAAGCGTATTGGCTGGGCTCGGTGGTGCATTGCTCGATCCAGGAACGGTCTGAGTGGTCGGCCATTGCCAAGCGTTTCAGATGAAAGTTACCGCGATCCGGACATCTTGCCCGGCCAACAAGGCGACGGGATATCCTTTGAAGTGAGGTTGGTGCGTCCTTGACGCACAGCGCGGCTACCTTGAAGTTTCGAAGCCGCGCGGGGCGGGACGACGCCGTCCGACGATCCTTCTGGTCAGATTGTGCAGAGCCAAACCGCACGTCCTGCAGCGTCGAAAGAGCACGTCAATTTTTCAGGGTCGACTCATCCACTCGAACAGTATCAGGCCAGATGTTGTCTCAAATACATCAACATGATGCCCGACGAGTATCTACGTCGTCTCTGCGTGGTGCCGCGTGCACACGTAGCTGGCGGGGACTTTTGGATGTACCGGCGCTCCTGGGGACATATAAGCGTCACGAAAAACTTACAGCTCGCAGTTATGGGAGCTATTATTGCTCTAGTACCGACGAACAACTCGTGGAGATTTTTGAATGTCACAGAATGTCACAGAACAGTCTCTAAGCGAAGCGACTTCTGTACATGATGGCACCTATCACCCAACACTCAGCACTTGGCGCCCGGCGCTCCAGGAATGGAACCTGCATGCAGAATAGGACGGGATCTGTGACTAGACAGATCCTCAAAGTAGGTGTTGAACCCCCAGGCGATCGTGTGGACCGCATGACCGTAGGGTATAGCAGAGTATGTTCAGACGTCAGGGCGGGGGGAAGGATTCCCCGTATGATATAGGAAGAATGATGTGACCGGCCACTTCCTCTTCTAAAGATGCACAGGCCCTTCTCTATCTCCGAGGAATCTAAACACTCCTTTCGGTTTGGTGACTTTTAGGAAAGCTCGTTCATGGGCGGATTTGTACTCGGGTTCTGGAGCCTTCTTCACACAGCTGACGATCGGCGTCTCAGAGCTTCAGGTACTGCCTCACGAAGTTGAAGGACAGACGATGGAAGGCGAGAGGACTACTTTCGCGATGTCACAGTAAGCTCGACACTCGTGGTCTCACTCCACTCTCGATCCTCAGCTGATCTCTTCGGAGAAGACGGCTTCCTCCACTACAGCTGCCACACCAAATGATCCGGCCGCCAACCACCAAGCTTCGACAGACGTGACGGTCACACGGAAAACTGTAGTCATTCAGTCTTCACTTCTGAGTCTCTCTGACGACGATCTTAAGTTCATCCTTGTCGAGAACATGAGTAGGAAAGGTTAGGGTGCGTGGTGACGTGCGCCGAACACGAACTAGGGAAGCCTAAGCGACGCGGCAGGGAGTGTGTTTGGCGAGTAGCGATAGCATCACCATCCTGCCCATGCAATGTCGTTTCCTGCGAAGTTCAAACACTGATCTGCCATCCCTTTCTCGTTTTCGCTTCGGGTCCTTCGTGAGCGAATAGGTAGTCTGCTGTGGTGGCGAGGGTGGTGGTTGGCTTGGTACTGCTGGCAGGAAGAGCCGACGCCGCCATCATTTTTTGACAGCGTCACGAGGCCAGAACACGGCCACTGTGTCATGCTGATGCAGGCGGCGAAGTCCTGCGGACAGAAAGTATATACGCGAGTGGTCCTTTCATGCCGTATCTGCTCATGAGCCACGCTCGTTTCACAATGCATGTGACTCTAAGGGGCCACGCTACCACGTACAGCCACTCTCGAGGATACCAGTCGTTTATAAAGGGACTGAAAGGGCGTTGCTCTTTGCACCGAATTAGTTGTTGAAAGAGACCATTAATCCCACCATGACATTCAAGAGACGGCACCCTCCCTCTGCAGCGCCTGTGGGCGAAATGCGACCATTCACCCAATCCACACAACTATTGAACGAATCGCTCATGATCCACCATTACGTACCTGGAACCTCGGACCGTGGATACAAGAAGGACAATTACCGGCTCAATGATCACGAGGGAGATGACCAAGGCCAGCACCAAGACCTACAGCATGAACATCAATTCCAGGACCGGCAACCATATCATCATCATCATCATCATTACCAGCAGCACCAGCGTCGGCACCAGCACCAGCACCAGCAGCATGGACATCAACACCAGGACCCGCGACTATATCATCATCATCATCAGCAGCAGCAGAAGCAAGTCCAACAGCCCCTGAGCGACGAATATGGCTCACAATTTCAACCCTCAGCTGATGCTCCAGAAATCCAAAGCTCAGCCTCTGCAAATTTGCCACTGGCCATTCCTCAGGCCCTCCATGTTCAATTAGAACCATGGGAACAGGGGTATAGTCCACGGTCTATCAGCCAAGACCAAGATGACAAGGAGACGTCAATTTCCCAGCAGCGCGAACCCGACGACCACCGAAGCGCATTATCTTCTTCTATCTCACCGGCGCCACATCTCTCTCGACGTAGAGACCACGATGAAGACAAATCCCAAAGCCTTGGAGACTCGCTTTCGCCGCGACGTGAAAACCGTACATTCAGTGGTCAACATGAGCAGAAGTCTGTCAAACGTGGACCTCGCCCCCCGAACCCCTACAGAAACACCGCCAAAAAACTTCGGACCCTTAACGGGGTTAGTCAGAATCCCGACAAGCTGCGCGTAGCAACCGCATGTGTCAGATGCCGGGATCGGAAACGAAAATGTAGCGGAGGGAACCCTTGCTCCTTCTGTCACAGAGACGAAGCTACTTGTAAATACCTTAAATTTCCATCGGTGATCACCGAGAAGAACGCCAAGGGGGTTGACTTGAGGCTTGAGCAGATTAAGGACATGCTTCAAGAACTGCTAGATCGAGGTAGCGATGAAGTACAGTTCAAGAAAACACCGGAAACAACTTGCGACTCTGCGAGCCTGGCTACATCCACGGGACTTTTGGGGCCCCGCGAAACATCATACCCACCATCCCAAGACAAGCACTGCATGGGACCTCACCGTCTCGTCGGTTCGTGGCCAGCCATAGCAAAACTACTGGAAGAATCCTGCGTCAAAATCGATTATCGCAACTACGTCATGCATGCTGAGGAACGTTCTCCCTTGTGTTTGTATCCCGAGGACGAGGAAGTGGACAGTGAGGTCGACGCTCAGACTGGCGGATCTGGAGGCTACGGTGTGCGACTGCAACGCCACGGAGCTGATTGGGGAAGTTCCACCGACAAAGCACGGTCTGATGCTGCTACGGTGGAAGCGCTTTACCAGAGTTACATGAAGCACATTCATGAAATGCACCCGTTCCTAGACGTAGGCCGAGTACAGAATCTACTGGAAGACTTTGTCGCCTGGCAAAAAGTGCCGTCCCAACCATCCGTCACGGCTGACCACTGCGGCCGAACCTATGGCCGCCCATCCAAGCAACGGTACCACGACAACCGCTCAAACATCCCACACTTGCAACGACCCAGACAGATACGTTCGCTCGACTGTGCAGTCATCTATCTGATTCTCGCGCTTGGGGAGATCTGCATGCACAGCGATCCGCTGCCCACTGATTCGCCATCGATTGGACGATCGGAAACGCCATTCAGCTCGCTAGGTCGCACGTGTGGAGCAGAGTCATCGTTGCCGAGCTGGGACAACGCCAACACTATATCTCAAGTTAACAGTCAGGCACTGTCTCCCGATCCAGGATCGCACGGTGACGGAGTTGTGGCCGCTCGTAAAGTCCCCGGTTTGGACTTCTACGTGAAGGCGGTCGAGAACTTTGGGGTTTACAGTGATGGCAATGATCTAATCCACGCCCAGCTCTTCCTCCTTGCTGGTCTGTACAAGGGGCAGCTTGCTCGGGTAAAGGAGAGTATGAGCTGGTATACAATGGCTGGACGGATTCTCCAAGAGCTACTCCTTAGTCATGGGTTGAAAGATAAGAATCACTGGGAATGGACCGGAGAGACACTGGAAGTGAGGAGCCAGAGAACTTCTACGGATGAGCGTCAGAACTTGATCGTTCTTGCGTCCTACTCATGCATGCAGCTGGAAGGCGGCATACTGGCAGAGCTCGACCTGCCTTCCAGCGGCATCGTCAGCCTGGAAACCATGTTGCCCATGCCGCGGACGTTTCCTGGCGTGAGCAGTAGCCAAGACGACCCTGCACAGTCCGCAAACATCTTCCTTCATTTTACATCGCAAGTGTACCTGCGAATGCGACTCAACCAGATCCATAAGCAGTTATACGGGCCAGACTGCGAGGGACTTTCATTGAACGCGACTCGGTCTATACTGCAAGGTCACGAAGCTGACATCGGAACATGGCAAAAAACACTTCCCGCTAGCATGTACTGGAATCTGGGAGATCCACCACCCACCAACATTCTGCAGGCACGGTTACGTGCCAAGTACTGGGGTGCGCGCTATCTGATCAACAGGCCTTTCCTCGACTTCGTACTGCATATCAAGCCGCATCCCAGGCTTACTGTCGACAAAGTGGCGTCAGACTCCCACCGAAAGCCTCGCCGCGAGGTGGAGTTTCACCTGTTCCGTGCAATCTCAGAAATGAGTGAGCAAGAGGTTGAAATCGGCTATCAGACTTGCATCGAGGCCGCCGAGAAGAGCACAATTGCATTTGACAACATCCTCGGACGGCTGATCGTGACTAACATCCACGGCACCGCACACGCGTGAGTATCACATAGACATTCAAGTATGACATGACCAGTACTAACCCCATGACAGGCAATTCGGTAACGTGCTCGTTCTTTGCGGTGTGTATTGGCACCCAGATCTGCGCCGACTCGTCAATGAGACCAACCTCCGACATCTGCTGTCCCGTACCATATCTTTCCTCGAAAAACTTGCGCCAATCTCTCCCACTTGTGGGGCTGATTGTGTAATCTTGAAGAAAGTCCGAAGGCTGATCTTCGATGTCCCATTTTGAAGGGTAACTCAAGGGAGGTGGGGGTCTATCATGTGGATGAGACGGGCCACGTAATAGATTCATGGCACAAAGGCGCGGTGTGCAACCTTGCGTACAGAGTTGGATGCATTTTTCATTGGAAGTGATAATCATCTCAGATCGTCCGGGGAAGCGCAATGTACGAGCTTTACTATACAACCCGTTGCAACGACAGGGTTCTCGTTCAAGCATGACCTCGCAGGGGTTGGCGAACGTGGATGCCCGTAGTTACCAGTCGGAGTGTCCTCAAGACTTCGCAGCCCAGTATGCGGGTTTGCCTTCCCAGACGAGCCGCGCTCAGTGGCTTGCCAGAAACCATGAGGAAACATCACCTCCGAGCACTGTCTTGCAAGCTATCGTCGATCACAGCGCTCTAAAACAAGTTACAACCTCTGTGAAGAAGAAGCAGGCTGGACTTAAGTTACCACAAGAACTTCATAGAAGAAAATTCTCAAAATTCTGCTGTACACATCGACAGTCGACTTAGTACGGTAATGTGAGATATTATACAGCGTACTGTTACAGGGGTCAATCCGAGCTTATAAGTAAAGTGATACTTCATTTATTCTTTGATCGCAGGACGTTACACTACATACTGACATTACATACTGATACGCCCAAGATTACTAACGCTTGCAGGGACCGACGCTCGGCTCCGTCGTGGAGTCGTGGTCGTTCGTGCCACTACCGCAAATTAACTCGTACTTACGCGTCCTGTTTGCGTACATCGCTCCCCAATGCTTCTCGATGACTGTGGAGCCATCATCTTCCGTAACGTCAGGCTTCCAATTCCTTGGGCACTGGGTCAGCATGTGAGTCTCGATCGAGTGGCAGGGCACTGTAGTTTCTTACTCGTCAAAAGCCTCGAAGGCAAATATGTTCATTCCGTCCACAACAGACCCACAGATGGTGCGACGATAGTACGATGCTGCCACTGAGGTACTCGCTTTCGATTCTCTGTTATCAGATCCTCCGTCACTCGGCCACCCGGTCTCTCCAGTCCAGATCTCGATCTCGCCGGGCACTCTCTGCTTTCCTCCGCGCTCGATGTGAGACTTGACCCTTTGCATCTGGTTGCGAAAGGTCTCGTCCGGGTTGGACGAAG
>Ga0265797_10003427_pt1 | contig 25319 bp, 25 predicted proteins | sample P2T30metagenome_FD_192433 | JGI IMG/M metagenome (GOLD analysis project Ga0265797, IMG submission 192433) | Plant litter microbial communities from East Loma Ridge, Irvine, California - P2 T30 | ecosystem: Environmental > Terrestrial > Plant litter > Unclassified | place: USA: California... | reverse complement strand
CGAGTAGTAAGAGAAGTTTGGCATATCCGGCATGTAGCTGTCAGTTCTTATTTCTAAGACACCCATTCACATTATCAAGCATTGCGCCAGGGCCACTGGAGTTGAGAGGTCGAATGGTATTGATTTATCCCGGAGCGAATCCCAAGCGGTATTTCCGTGATGTTCATGTCGAATTCGCATCCACCCCCTCCAGACGCAGCGCATTCTCAGCACCGCGCCTCCCTCGTTCCCCCATGCTCATTTAGTCCGTGTCATTGCCCATAACTTTCGCAAAAACTCCGTGATCGAATGAAAGGCCGCCTCTCGTTCCCCCTTATCGGCGCGCGCTTATCGCAGACGCCTGGCCTCACGCTCGGACTCGAGCAGGCAGAGAATGTCGTTCTCGCGGACTGTATGTGAGTCAGAATTTCGTCTATGCTGCCGTGGGTGTTTTCCAGCGCATACCTGGGCCCTTGACGTTGCGGATGATGGATCGGGTCTGGTCGTCCATGAACTCGACGCGGCACTGAGTAACACCACCACGGGAGCCTGCAAGTTCTGTCAGCCCGCCGCTCTTGCCGAACATTCATTTCTCGTCTGTATATGCCGCTCCTTCACTGCCTTCTCGCGCGTGGAGTGTGCGTACCGGTTCGGCCAAGGACACGAGTGACCTTGACGAGCTTGACGGGAGCCTTAGCGGTATCCATGATTTGCGATTGTGTGGTTGACGGTAATCGGTCGTTTCGTGGGGAGTTGTGCGGCGGCTGGTCGATGAGGCGTTGCGGATTTTCGATGGCCGAAATTCAGCATCCAGGTGGGCTGTCGAGGCACGGACCACCGCCTTCCGCTAAGCGAATGCGCCAAGACCTAACTTTAGGGAATCCGAGTTGAAGCAAGCTGTGCACCTCACCACACGAACTTCTCGTTCTTTGGATACCATCAAGAGAATGTACTGTCTAATGAAGCTGTGTGCAGAAATGACGCTGAGCTCATTGCCCATCATCTGGCCCAGATGGTCGGTCAACACGCAGACATGCCTTGCACCGGGCCCCCTCAAACAGACGTGGCGGAGCATCAAGACGCTCGTGGCCAGTAAGACCCATTCACTGCAAAGAGATGGTAACTTGGGACGAGTCTGGTGGTTGAGGTTGGCCCATGTTGTTCGTACGACACACGAGCCACGGCTTACTTTAGACTGCTTGAGACACAACGACACGACAGTGACTACATTGAACCCAATGAACGCAGACATCGGCATAAAGCAGAGGGCGTCATAAGTTCTTATGGTCTCGAGAACATTCACACGTCTTACTCGTTACCGTTGCTCGGACGAGTCACTTAGTCGCATGAGGTGAGCAGACAGCCACGACAACAAGTACGCGGCACGCATTGCAGTTGACGTATAAAAATGGGCAGCCATTGAATGCATCATTACGTCACATTTTGCAGGCACTCGGAAATTTTTGGACACTTTTCATAATTCTTCCTATGTGCAACCCACATGAAGCGTCGAAGATTAGTTTTGGGTACAGTGGACAAAGGAAACCAAAGCAGAACTCTAACACTTTACAGCATCCCGTGAGAACACTCGCAGCCCATGAGAGACAGCAGGCTCGAAACAGGACCGCAGTCCCACGACAGAACAATGGTACCACAACAGGACCCATCATCCACGGCAGGACTGAGATTCCGTAAAGAGCCCAAGATCCCAATTTTTTTCTTCTTTTTTTCTGCTTTAATAAAAATAGTAACAAAAGTAATACACTCGCGGGTGGGGAATAGAACAGGGTTGATATCATGCGCTGATCGCTTCAATGGGATCCATCACTGTCTATCCGAGCGTGTGAGTGTATACCGGCCTCTCAGACCGCTAGTCTAGCACGATTGGCGGTGGACGAGACGTGCGTCGTCGAGTGCATCTACGTCATGTATTAGCCATCACGACCCTCAGCAGTCGTTCGGAGTACTTACATAGACATCGATCATCGAGACGCTCACGGGACTCGAGACGGCTGCTTAGAACATCGCAACTACTACCATGGCGGCCAGGCTGGCAACCAGGCCTACAGTGGTGAGCTGGTTTCCTGCGGAAGTCCAAAGCACAGGGACAACAGCTGCAGTCGGCGCAGATGTGGACTGCGGGGCAGCGAGCGACGCATTCTGAGACGGGTAAGAGCCGTACGGCGGGATCGCGTAAGGCGGGACGCTGGGAGCCGCGGTGGCGATGGGCGCTGAGATGATGGCGGATGTCTCGACTGCGGCACGAGAGGAGACGGGAGCTACAGAGTAGATGGGAGTCATCTGAGACAAGGGAACCTCAGAGGAGATGGGAGCCACGTATGGCGCGTAGGAGTCGGCGGCCAGAGAGGCTACAGGTGAGGCGACGACAGCAGGACTGAACATGACAGGACCAGGGGCCATGACAGGATCAGGACCAACGATAGGACCAGGGCCAACGGCAGCAGATGGAGCGGCGTCAGGCGAAGAGGCGACGACAGGAGCCAACGCAGGATACACAGGGGCCTTGTAGTCAACAGTTTGGGGGCAGTTTCCCTTGTGGCCCAGAGTAACGAAGATATCTGAACCAGCAGGGCAGTCCAAGCTCGGCTCGTTAGCGAAAGGTCCAGGCTTGAAGTATCCAAGGTCATTATTGCATCTGCCCATGTGGCACTCGACACGAAGGCACTCATGTCCCCTCTCGTTGACAACGCGGACGAGGACACCGCCCGCGAGAAAAGGGCAGTAGCTGGGATTTTCCGGGCCGACGTTGGGGTTGCAGTCGATCCAACTCACGTCGAACCAGTCCTTGCGCGCCCAGTTGTCGATGTTGTACTCAAGCTGCAGGATACCGGCGGGCGTAACCTGGTAGTGAGGCAGATCACGAATCTTCATGGACACGCCGGCGCCGAGCCCACCTGCCATGTTGTAGATGACTGAGCCGCCATTGCCGGGGACCATGGTGCTGTGCTGGTCGGCATGAGGGCTGATGATGTGAGGTTAGTTATCGTGTCAAGGGAGCAATGAAACGGCGGCGTTCAAGACGAGCAGTTTGATGACTTACAGTGAGTTGCCGGGACCGACCTGCCAGAACCAGGCGTTGTGGCCCAGCCTATTTTCGAACTTGATGGTCCTTCCAGCCGTTGCTGGTCCCGCGAGGAGGGCAACGGCGAAGACGGTGATGGCTTGGGAAAGCATGGTTGATTAGGATGGTGGGGGAAAGCTGTGATGGTGACAAGTTGACTGTGAAGATGGATAGAGTGTCAGAGACCCCAGGAGTAGAGTAGCTGGTATAAGCAAATGCTCATAGAATCTGCAATACCTGGTTTTGGGCGGTTGGTTTGGTCGTGTGATGAGCTGGAGTGATGTCGATGCGCGTGTGTTGAGGACATATCAGAAGAGAGGCACGCGGCGGTCTATACGCAGCGATTTATACAGTCACCTCTCAACATACCCGATCTTGTCCTCGCCGTATCATTTTCGAAAGACTCGTCATCACCGCAAGAAGGTCCCACTTGATAGTGTAGTTAGACCCGAAGTAAACCCACAAGTATTCTGGGTAAGCACTAGGTGTATGGGTGGTATTCGGCCTGCATGATCTAGTCTCTCGCTCTCCGGTCTATGCTGCTATTTCAGTGTCCTGAGTTGAGAGGCTCATTGGACATAAAGAGAGACAGGGGTGAAGTAAGGCGTCTCAGCGGCCATTGAGATATCACGTTGCGGTAGAGGCTAGACACTTGAGGGCTCAACAGTCTTCGACACAAGATTTTACGAATCTTTTTTCTTAAGTCGATTGAGCTCACTGATGAAACTGTGCCGCTCACTCCAGCCTTATATGATAGCGTCCGGACGCAGTATTTATTGTCCTCAAATAGTGAAGAAAACTTCAGTCCCAAGACCCATACATTCCCATGGTAAGTTCGAAGATGAAGCAGAACCCTATTCTCCGCTCTGCATGAAGTCGGTGCTGGCCACGAATCCACCTTCATGGGCGTTGAACTGCGCCCTGCATGCGTGAGAACACACTATCTGCCAGATGACGAAAAGAGCAAGTTGAATGAGCATGCTCATTGGTTGTACAAGCTTTCCGCACGCGGTCTTGACGCCCAGTGACCAGCACATTATGTTGCGTCAATCTAGTACGCGTGGCGGACGTCCAAGACATTCTCGGATGTAAGGTACATTCCACGATTTGGAATCGGGCCCAAACGAAAGGACTTGACGCTGTCGATGGCCCTCAACAAGTTTTTCTCACGAGAAAGTTGTTCAGTGCGCATTGTGAGCGGATTACCAGAACTGATGACCAGGCTACGAAGCTTTCTTCTGCAATCTGTGATTTGACTAGAACTTCGATCTCGAAATGTTTCGCCAGACTCTAATGACACTGCTGCGTAAAACGATCAACAGGGTGATCGGCCGTGAGTCTTCTTGCCGAAAAAGGCTCGTTTGAATGCTCCACTCTGCATATGGTCGTCGAAGCTAGACCGCCCAAGAAAGTCGAAAGATCCCATTTACCGGTCTGGTCCACCTTCACGCATGGCGACGTAAACCCGCAGCTACGTCTCCGGACATTCAACAGTAGAAGTCATCAGTCCGCTTTGAACCACCGAGTCCAGGGTAAAGACAAACCCGAGTATTTCGACCCCGGCAGCTTCGATCAAAAGAAGTGAAAAGAGCGCGTTGTTCTGTCTAATATCCTCCTCTTCCTGCACAAAAGACAAATACATTCACTTCTCGTCTTTCATCGACCATCTTAGCGTACACCTATGCATCGCTCAGCCCCAACCCAGCATCGGAAACTAAACGGTCGTACCGTCCAAACCACCCCACACCCTGCATTAGCCCCTTCACCCTACCAAACCCCAGAAAGCAGGGTCCTCCAGAAAACTCGACCCAACCACACACCAACTTGCACTACGACACAGTGATGACTCTTTGGTCTTTTTTGTAGCACCAGAATCCCACCAAATAATAGTATCTCTCAGGACAGTATAAAGGGCAATCATCCTCAATTTCCTTCCCACTCATAGATCAGAAGTATCCTTCTCTCGCACCACCAGGGCACGCTGGGTCGCTCGCGCGAACGGGTAGATCCGCCAACGGCCCGCGTGTACACCGCGTAATCCCTCTCGCAGAAACAGGATGGCGTGGGTCTGGTGCGAGTGTTTGGATGAGGTGGAGGTTGAGTGAAAGTTGGTACTGGTACCGAGCGTTTTTAGCGCGAGCAGGAAAAGGAGGAACACGCAACACCGACACCGAGACTACCCGATTTGGAATGTTCATGGGAAAGTGGGAAAGTGGGAAATACAGGATGAGTAAGTAAGTCAGTGTTTGGAAGTGCTGCGGGTGGGAGTTGTAGATCTTGATCTACATTTACATGTGATGCTGAGGTTTTTCTGCTTGTTGCGAAGCAGGTGTTGTATGGCAGCGAGATGATCATCACGATGCATAGAAAGACATGAGTCCCAGAAACGCCGTGATTAATTCGGACCGATTGGTGCCTATCTAGAAAGGGGTATATGAATGGCAAACCGTGTAACCAAACGCCATTTAGCCCTGTAATGCCCAGTTTTGAGGCTGCACTGTGAACTCCTTCCCATGCTCGCTATAAACAAAAGAAGATCAATAAGCAAACGGTTGTTTTTGGGGTGAAGCAGGATTTCGAAAATGGGAATCCGAACTCCTGTATGCTCACCAAATCACGCGAGAAACACACTCATTCTCCCGCGATTTCTATGCTGCAGGCAGCCTGGAGCGGTCACCACCTTTGCGGATCCACTCCTCTTGGATGATCTTGCCCTGCTGCGCGTGCATGAGCTTGTATGCGGTGCGGATCGTACCGTCGCTAACCTCGACCGCGACACCGATTTCCTTCGGGCTCTTGGGGATGCCCATGAGGTGTGAGACCAAGTAGAGACAAGCACCGGCGATACTGAGTGGCGAACGTCCAGCCGCAACACCGTGCTCGGTGACCTGGTGGGCACAGGCCTCTGCGATGAGCTGGAGCTGTACGTCCAGGCCCAGCTTTTCGCAGGCGCGAGGCATGAGGCTTGCGGCGTTTGTAGTCTGTCCAGTGGCGAAGCCGGAGGTGTCGAGAACGGGCTTACCGCCTGTGGGTAGCTTGTTGTTCTTCTGCAGGAAAGCCTCCAGCGTCTTGAATGTACGGCCGACCTCCTTCTTGGACACATTCGTCATCTTGAAGATCTCACGGAAACTGCGCTGCTGCCCATGTTGGCGGCAGGCAATGAAGATGCAGCCCGCAATGATGGCGTCCTGAGACTTGCCCTTGAAGAGTTTCGCATCGTCGGTGACTCGGAAGAGCAGTTTCGCAGTCTCGGCTGTGGGCTTGCTGATGCTCTGAGAGTCGCACAGGGTGGCAATTTGACTGTAGGCGGCCTGCAGCGACTTGTTCGCCTTGTCGTGGTTGGACTTGTTGTGTGCGCGCGAGAGCTCTCGTACACGCTGGCCGCCATCGCCGAAGCCGATCTCAGTCTGGAGCTGCGAGCCGTGGAGGAGCGGGTTTGCAGCATCACCGATACGCGAGGGGTCGTCGTTGCCCTGGTCGTCGTTGGAGAAGGTGCGCCACTCGGAGCGGGTGTCTATGCCGCGCTCGCCCAACACGCGACCGCAGGACCCGCACACGGTGTCGCCCGAGCTGAACTCCTCGACAAGATTCGGCGGGTTCTCTTGGCAGTCGGGGCACATGAGCGTGACGTTGAGGTCTTCGCTCCAAGCCTTCTCCTCGCGCGTCAAAGCCGGCGCTTCGTAGACCTCGCCCGGAGACAGCATGCGCCCATCGGGAGCGTAGTTAGCCATGTTGCGTGATACGTCGAGGGTGCGGTTGTCAGGCGGGTGCTGCGGGCAGGTCTGACGGGAATAGTGCGTGGGAAGAGGCGGTGGAGATGTTGGAAGTCTCCGCGAGAGAGTGAGAGACCAAGGTGAAGTGAGTTCCCAAGGCGCAGCCTGCCTGTTACATAAGCAGCGCTAAGGTGACTGTCGGCCTCAGGGCTCGAAAACATCACCGAAGCTGCCGTACAGCATTGACACCTCCCACTCCGTCACTCCGAACACAATGCAATCTATCAGGCCCTTGGTGCGTCGTGTAGACCGCGTCGCTAGAGCTTCCAGCTGACTTTTAAAAGCGTCAGGCGCTGGCTCGCGCCGCCCGCCAACAATTCGCGCCCGCAGCCCGCCGCACCTTCATCACGCCCACGGCCGTTCGCTCAGGTGATTCATCCCAATCGCGCGACCCGCGACTCTGCTGACCCAATTGACCCCTCCAGCCGATCTGGTGCAGGACCTGTACCTCCGCGAGCTCAAGAACTACAAGGTCCCGCAGGTCAAGGACTCGGACGCCCAGGGCTCCGTCCAGACCTTCAAGCTGCCACCAACCCCAAAGTCCCCCGAGGAGGCCGACATCGCCAGCGAGCTCAAGGCGTACGAGACACAGGCTGTTGAGGTCGAGGGTGCTGCAGAGGACGGCGCTGCGCCGGTCGAGGAGGACTGGTTTGAGGAGGAGGAGGAGGATACCAAGGCTGCGGCTCACTAGAGACTGATGGGCTGGGGCGTCTGTATCAAAATACCAGCGATTGTGTCAATATGAACCCGCAATAGAAAGCTATGGCTGGACTGCACATATGGGTCAAATCACGTGACTGGCTCAGACTTCCAAGGTTGACATTGAACCCTCATTTGGAAAGTTTCCAACTGCAGCAGTTGCTCTCTTCCGTCGACATGGACACTCTAGACTGTCATACTAGTATTGACTTTCTCGCAGAGCAATCATGATTGTGACCTTGGGTACGTACTTGAGGGACGACAGTAGTACAAATGCTGTCATGAGACCTCCAATGGCGTGAAGTACCGTGGACGCACCGCAACTGATCTCCTCATGCCAGTATCTACACTTCAATAGTCGCCCACAGCTAACTCGAATCGCACCAACGTCAATAATGCACTGCTCGTATCCAATGCAGCCATCTTGGCGATAGATAAGCTACCCGGCCCATAGTGGTACCGAAGAAGACGAAGTGCCATTAGCTGCATACATCATGACCTCCAAAAATGCGCGTGTACATGTCAAATGCTCAGAGTTACGTATGCCACCACCACGCATGTCACAGCGAACCACTTCGTGACCTGCAAGCCACGTTCTGTGCACTCACACGCCGGGTATGCAGGTCTTCGGAAGGACTCTTCTGAAACGAAGCGCACCGACCGTTGATTGGACCTGCGTGGGGGAGGCTGAAGGCGGAGGTCGGCCGTCGCAGATACATGCAGTTCGGACGTCTGCTTCTGCGAATGTGCTCTGCTCGGAAAGCGTGCATGCAAGCGGTCAGCACCGTTGCGAAACAAGGCGTCATCTCCTCGAAGCGGCCTTTGCTCTGGGGCGACTGTGATTTATCATTTGGCCATGGTGAAGGGGAGATTGCAGTGTCCGAGAGGACGAAAATCAAGGCTCGTCCTAATTCGACCGGCCCACTATCTGCTGCAACGGTATCAGAGGACTGGGGGGCATTTGCACAAGCCACACTCTATGCGAAGCGCGTTTGACATGTCGTCAGGCTCAAAGGCGCACGACGTAGCACCGTACTTCGCACTCCTAGCAGCCGTCGAGTGCCACGCAGAAAATAGCAGCGTCCAAGACGGCAGAGGCACTTCGAGAGGCGATTCGCGAGGTCTTCATGCCCGTTTTTAATCTATAAAAATCCCTTCGCTAGCGATCGGCGGCAGGTGCCACATGCTCGTCATTCCCTGCTAGCCCTTCATGATGCACCGGCGTCTGCAGCAGTGCAGACCGTGCATGTGCGGCAATATGACCATTTCGATGTCGTCCCCCAACAGCCGTCCGTCAGCCTGGGCTCCTCTTCCAAAGTGAATCTCTCTCGCATCTTCCGGTCGCTACCACAAGTCGTCTCTCCTACCACGCACTGCACACACGCTCGCTTTCACCGTCCTCAACGCTCCGTCGAGCCGATCCGCTCGCTCCGGCACCACAGCCACATTGTGACGTTTAGCACCACCGACTATCAGACGACGTGCGCATTATTCATTATTTGCCCGCCTGACGACCACGCCGGTCCTGTCTCGTCCCAGAAATGAGCCCGTGAAAGTGGAAGCTGCAATAGCACGTCCAGACGCCGGACCTGGCCGTGTACTAGACATAACTACTATACCACACCGCCGCGTACGTACCACCGCAGAATGCCCGCTGCAGTAGCCCCCGCCGAGCGCAGCCACAGCATGTTCTCCAACACCTTCCGCAGCAGGAGCCGCGCTGCCTCTGAACTCGGACCGGCGCCCCCTCCCCAGCCACGCCCACCACCCGCCGCGCAATTGACCAAGGCCGCCTCGTACACGTACTTCCCGCGCGTGAAGGACCTCGAGCACGCGGCGCCCGTGGTGGAACTGAAGGGCACCATCTCGGAGGAGGAACTGCAGCACGGCGCCAATGGAGGGCGGCCGTCGGAGAGCTCTGGCGGGTCGAGCCCGTCGTCAGAGGAGGCCCCCGAGAGCGAGGCGGTGCAGATGCCGGAGCTGAGGCCCCAGAACAACGCGCGCCGGTCGTCGCGGTTCAGGCCCTTCTCCAGCAAGAGCAGAGAGCCGTCCGCCGAGCGCAAGCCTGAGCGCGGGCGCAAGGAGGCTGTGAAGCAGGCCGACTCGCCGGGTGGCTCGCCAGTGCGGTCCTTAACGAAGCTGCGGAGGAAGTCGTGGGTCGTTACGCAGGACCAGCAGCAGAAGGCGTCGTCACCGTCGCGGGAGAAGAAAGAGGACAGGCGGAAGAGCGTAGATGTGAACAAGCGGAAGAACCTGGCCAAGATCAGCATTCCAGAGGACGCCGAGGCGCGGGATACGACCCCAGAACTTCACCACGCGCTGCCCCACAGCAAGAAGAACAAGCGTCTGAGCAGCCTCTTCAATGCCACCAACGCCCCGCCCGTCCCCGCCATCCCCCAGTCCTTCTCCACGGACCAGCTCCCCCTCAACACACACGCTCAGTCTCCGCTGAGTCCCACCAACGTGCCTCCACTACCGCGCAACATTTCGCACGAAAACTTCAAGGGCGTCAAAACGGAGCCGCGCAAGAAGGATGAGCTCTGGACCGTGTTCCGGACCCTCGACGCGGATCTGCGGAAGTTCGTATAGTATTTTGCCCACCATGTATTCTGCTAACAACACGCAGATTCCAGTCAAAGTCCATGGCGCTCAAGGCCAACGTCATCCGCACCAGCCTGCTCCCGTTTCTCCGCCAGTATGCCACACACGCCTCGAACCACAGACTCAGACCAGAGGACCTCGATCGCCGCGCAAACATCCTCAACGGCTGGTGGACAGGGCTGCTGGAGCTCGTGGCCGGCAGGAACAACCAGTCGATATCCGGCACCGACCGACCTGCCATACTGGAGGCCATTGCCGGAGTCATGGAGCGACCCGAGTGGAGGCTCGCGCCGTCGCCCTTCTGCGCGCTCGCAGGCCGTATCGAGACTGCCTCTACGACCACAATCGCTTCGAGTTCGTCAAACTCGTCCGACTTCCTCGCCGAATCGGTCTTCCACAATGTGCGGAACATCTTCACGCAGAACCTGCTTTCTCAGATGTCATTCGTTGTGGAGAAGATGTCGCTCCGGAACGCAGCAGCTAGTCTAGTTACTTTCTGCGGCAAAACCTGTGCTTATGCATTCTGCTTCTGCCCCGGCATTGCCGACATCCTCGTCCGGTTATGGAATCCCTCGATGGACATGATGAAGCGGGTTCTGGCAGAGTCTGGTGTCTCCAAGCTCGACCGGCTGGACGCTGTCTCTGAGCGTGTTGTAGCAGCATTTCCGCCGATGCTTCACGCGCTGAAATTTACTTCCCTAGGGCAAATGCTGCGAACACTTCGGCGACCCGCTCCACCACCGTTGGGCACCGCGAACCTGGACTGGTACGGCCTATGGATGAAGCGCTGGGCAGGCGCAGAGAGCGACCTGTTCTACGTATTCGCCAAACATTACCACATTCTCGTGACAGACTTTCTCCCCGAAGAGCCGACCCTTGCGGAGCGCGTCTGTGTGCCTGGTCTCGTTCTCGTGCACGCTCAGATCTTGGTCAACCTCGACGCCACCATCTACAGACATGCTGCTCCCCAGCATGTTGAAGAGCCGGCCTCTGCAGCAGCGCCCATCACATTCGACGACGTTCTCGAGCCTGATGCATCGGCATCTACAATTGCTCTCCCACCCGCGAATGCCACGCGGCAAATGCAAGAGAATCGTCTCATCATGCTCATTCGCGATTTCCTTTCCGAGCGCAACACACATCTCAACACTGCCAGGCGAGTCTTTGCAGACAGTTTCGCTCGTTTGTTGCAGGCGCAGGCGCGGAAGATACCCATTTACGACAGTAATGCTTGCTATACTTTGTGTGACTTCCTCGAAGAGGCTTTTGCAATAATGGTCCGATACGAACAAACCGACGGCGAGCAGCATTCCATCATGGACTGGAGTTTTTGGCTTTCTGTTTGTAAGATGATGGCGGAGAGTCAGAATACTGCGACGGAGATCAAGTTGTACGCTTTTTTGTACAGTATTTGGTCTACGCTTGTACTGGACGAACGGCGGAAGGCTAGCTTGTGTCTCGATTTCCTTCTTGAGCCAGCGTATTTCGAAAGCAGGTTTAACCACTGGTGTCCAATGGTTCGATCGTATTACATGCGACTACTATGCTGGAGGGTCGCACGCTTCGATGGGGAGGACACTGAGATCGAGCTGTATGTGTCTTTCATCACCGATCATAGAGGCATTGCTAACAAATTATAGCGAGATCAAGAAAGCACTGAGCGACCGCCTCCGGTCTGTGTGGTCACACTATCTTTGGCTTCACGACCACGCTGAGCAGACCGCGGGTGTTCTTCCGTCAACAGTAGCCTGCAATCCCGCACCCGGTCGACGATTCCTAATTATCCGTAATGATAATCCTGTTGTAACCAACAGCGGCCCCTTCCTCTCCTTCGATGGTGTAGTCCAGAATCCCCACCAGCGAAAACCATCTCCCACGACCCCCATCCCAACCGAGCCTGAAGCATCACGGCCCATGACAGCTCTTTCGATAGACTCGCAGGACTTCCCAGACGAGGACGCCACAAAAGGAAAATGGAACATTCTAAAAAGCGTCTTTGGCGGCGGTGCATCCAAACAGCAGTCCAAATCCAAAAGCCCCGCGGCCTCCATAAAAGACAAGGAAAACACAACCAAAACATCCCCGACCAAAAGCACGACGTCAACAATAACAACAACCCCCGAAAAGCCAACCGCCGCTACCGACCCTCCAAACCCCCCACCCGCAACCCACCGCTCCTACTCCTTCCGCTTCTCCCTCGAATGGGTCGACAAGCGCTTCGGCGCCTATCAAACCATGCGCCTACAGCCCCCACGCCTACCCCTCCCCGCGCAAATCCTACTCCAACAAAAGAGCATCAACGCCGACGCCGTACTACCCTCCCAGCCCACAGGCGCAAGCGCGACGTCGAGTCGCTATGCAGGGCGCGCGCTAGCTGAATGGACCTTCGTTTCCCACGAGTGTCAGAACTTTTTCGATCGCCGGAAGAATGAGGGTGTGCCGGGGAATAAGGCGGTTGAGACGCCGAGTTTGGCTGTTGAGGCGTTTAGGAGGCCGGGGTAGGCGTGCTGTGAGGAGCGAGGTTTTTTTTTTGTTGTTGTTGTTGTTGAGAAATGGTGAGAGGGGAGGAGGAGGAGGAGGAGGAGGAAGAGTATTATCTTTATGTAGATCACTTTGCATAGGAAGAGAGGCCTTGGAAGGCTTTCTTCATCGGCGCACGTTTGGGTTCTTTTGTCGCATGCGCTGGCAGTGCGCCTCCTGCGTGCGTGGGGTTGTGTTGTGGGGAGTAGGAGGTGAGGAGAGGAGGAGAGGGGAGGGGAGGGTTATATATGAGCTTATGTGGCGGCGGTACTTGAATGGAGAGAAGTTTTGCTGCACATTCTGGTTGGTGATGCTTTGCGCAGTCGTTGACGTGAGATATCCACGGCTGCACGCTTCCGAAATCGGCAAGCGCTCCCACCACACATCCGATCACACATTTTCTAGCGTTGTCGCGTCTTCATAACTCCATTCGACAAGTTTCACCCAAGCAACAGTGATCATGCTGCAACAAATTTACAAAATGTCCAACTTGGGATCCTTCAGGGCGTGAACGCACACACTTCAGCCACCACCCGAGAGCACCCCTGCCCCCGCTCCGCCACCAGGCACACGAAAGCAACATGAAACGCGTGTCTTCAGCATCTCTTCGCTCGAGGACTTTGGTTGTTCAGATCTTGACTTCCTTGCTGTAATAGAGACGATTGTTTACTGTCGCACATATGGACGAAAAGAAGCTGCGTGGTCTGGAGAAGCAGCATAAGCTGCGGGTCAAGACGGGGTGTGAGACTTGCAGGTACGTTCACCACAGAGAACTGTCTCGACATCAAAGTTTAATCATATTTGAGAACTCCCATGCTAATGGTGCAAAAGAATTAGAAAAGTAAAATGTGACGAGACGAAACCTGCTTGCTTGCGCTGTACGAAAACGGGACGGACCTGTGATGGGTATGTTGTATTCGACGGAAGAACTAGCGTGGCATACAGGACATTATTTGACACTGAGTAGATACAAGCGTGCGGCTAAGTCAAAGAATGCTGCTGCGGCTTCATACCGAAATTCTGCATTTTTGGTTGTGCCGCAAAGTAGTTCGACGAAAGTTGCGATTCCAAGAAGCCCATCTCGATCTATCAGCCAGGACCCTGAAGAAAACCGCTCTTTTGAGTATTTCCAATTACACACGCTTCCTATGTGGACCGAATTTTTCCCGTCAGAACTCTGGAGTAGGACGGTACTACAGCTCAGCCATGCTGAACCCGCTATAAGACATGGTATCTTGGCACTGTCCACAATGCACGCGCGATATGAAAGCATCACACCTCTCTCTACGCCCAACGCCGTCGACGCCGCCTTTCTTCAATACACGCAAGCAGTCAACCATTCCAACGCGCTCCTCCGAGCCCATCAAGCGGGCAAAGTCAGTCTTGACATGGTACTTATTGCCTGCATCATATTCACTTCCTACGAGAATGTTGCCGGAAACTATCGAGCTGCTTCTATGCATCTGAAAAATGGCCTGCGCATACTAGATCAGAATCGCAACATGCCAGGCGCTCGTAAAACCGCCCTCCAGGACGACATCGCCAACGTCCTGTATCGCCTCGATGTGCAGGCAATGACGTTCTCTGACAATGCTTCGAACTACGAATATCGCATGGATGAGATACCAGCATGTCCAGAGATCCCACCAATTTACCTCGACAACAGCGCCGCTCGAAACGATCTAGTCGGTATCCTGCGGTGCATGATGTGGGCCATGGGCATCATCGAGGAAGACCACTCAGTAGCGCAAGACCCCCAGTGGTACCGCGTGCACGACCAAATCCTCACTGCTCTGAATGCCTGGGACGTCGTGTTCGAGACCTACCGCCAAAGCCTCACCACCCTTTGGCAGCACGACCCCAAAATCTATGCCGGCAACACACTCCTACGCATATCAGCGCTGACGATCCGCACCATTGTCGGCGCGAAAGCAGGCGTGTGGTCAGAAATGGCATGGGACGCCTACCTCGACAACTTCACCGCTATAGTCGACTTAGCGGAGACAATTCCCCTGCTGAAGCCCCAGTCCCGAGCTCCATCGCTGAGTCGAGGCTCGAGTCCTGCACCTTACTTCTCTCCACTACCGCACGGTGGCGATAATCAGGCATTCGACGCACCGCCAGACTACCACTCCTCATCCTCCTTCTCCCCCTCCTTCGAACTCTCGCCCATTGTGCCCCTCTTCGTAGTCGCATGCCGCTGCCGCGACCCCACCACCCGGCGCCGCGCCATAACGCTTCTCCTACGCTACCGGCGGCGCGAAGGCGTCTGGGACTCGCTGGGCGCGGGCATGGTCGCTGCGCAATGCATGAAGAAGGAAGAAGCGCTGTCCTCCACCGAGTACCTCAACTTTGAAGACCCGTGCTTCCTTGCGCGCAATCCCGGGATGAATTTCGCCAGCGATGTTCCTGAGTACAGGCGCGTGAGGAATGTGTCGGTCGAGGTGAAGATTGTGCAGGGGAGGATCGATTTGGAGTATAGTATGACGACGGGGGAGAAGGTTAGTGAGAGGCAGATTATTTATGAGAGTAGGGGGGATAGAGGGGTGTGGAGGGATGGAGTGGTGGGGACGCGGATGGAGGGTGTGGATAGGGCTTTTGATGGGGGTGAGATTGCTGGACTTGAGATTTAGTTTAGCGGTTGTTTGGGGTTTGTGTTGTAGAATTTCAGACTTCGTCTCGTGCTCGTTGGCTTTCGATAAAATGCGATGATGTCATCACTTCCAATTTGCGACAAACTCCATCTTCAACATTAATTGTGTTCACTTCGCTACCACAGCCTATCCCACATTTCGTTCAACTTGTACCGGAGATATCATCGTAATGGCAAAAGCCTGCACCATCTGCTCCGCGCCGCGCCCCGTGCTCGTGCGCTGCCAAATCGATGAGTCGCAAAAATGGCATTTCGTCTGCCCTGGCGCATGCTGGAAGAAGGTCTCAGGCGGAGTCGAAGACGCAAAGGGACTGGAGGGTCAGTTTCCGTGGTATAGATACGGTGGAATGGTGCGTTTATCTCCACTTTCAGGCGTGTAAAATTAGCATGTTGGCTGACTTGCTTCAAACAGTGGAAAGATAGAAGTGCAGATGGGCCAGTGAGTGCGAAGAAGCCTAGAAAAGTCAAGGAGAGACAGAAAGAGGAGGTGCGCGCGAGAGCGGAGGAGGAGAGTGGTGGTGCCGAGGAAGTAGATTCGTGAGGATTGTGATGGCGGAAGGATTGCCACTTTGAAAAGGCCCGCATTCACGACGGGACTTGGAATCTGGGGTACGAACGAGGCGTTTTGATGAAAAATCCGGGGTAAATCTTCCGAAGCCACCTTGGCAACACTCAACCTAATCCCCGTCCTACCTTCTTTCGACCACGAGCTCATCTCCCTCATACACAAGCCCACTAGCTTCCGCACGCCCGGCTCTACCACGTATGTCAAAATGTAGGGTTATACCACCTCGGCACGAGATGCACCGCGGCGCCACGCCGGAGAATTTCGATCCCACGAAGCTTAGACTCCGGGAGCATGTTAAGTGCCGGTGCTTGTATCATGGGAGCAGAAGGTCGGGGATAGCCCCGCGGGCTAGGTGGGTGGACTTGGGGTAATGCAATATGTGTTTAGTAGATCAGGTTGGAATTGGGGTTTCGGTGTTGGCCAGGTTGACATGTCTTGTGTAATAGGGACCGAGATGTGCTATTAGCCTGTATAGTGGTGGAGAGTGACTGGAGGTTTGGAGGGTATAAGAACGGCTTGAACCGTACTTTTTAGATTTCGTTACTAGACATCTGCTGTTTGAGAGTCATCAGTATTGAAGCAGAAAATCGTCACACTTCACAATGTTGACCTCGCAACTCGCGTCACTGCTAGCCCTCGTTGCTACAATCCTTGCCGCACCCAGCGGAGATGTAACAAAGCGTGCGCAAACCGTGTGGCTCGCCGGAGACTCGACCATGGCGAGGGCCAATGGAGTAACCACTGGTAAGCCACTTCCTTCCCACAGCATACCAGAACCTAATACTTGCACCTCAGGCTGGGGTGTCTATCTGCCATACTCCCTCAGCCTCCCCGTCAACAACAAAGCCATCGGTGGCCGTTCCTCGCGGTCCTACACGCGCGAAGGCCGCTTTGACGAGATCATCAAAGCCGTGCAACCCAACGACATCGTGATAATTGAGTTCGGCCATAACGACGGCGGCTCACTATCTACCGACAACGGACGCTCAGTTTGCGGTGGCGCTGGCTCTGAAACTTGTCAGACAACATACAACGGTGTCAAAGAGACGGTCCATACATTCCCATGGTACTTGACCGAAGCCGGCAAAAAGATCATCGCGAAGGGCGCAAAGGTCATTATGTCCAGCCAGACGCCGAATAATCCATGGGAAAGCGGATCTTTCGTGTACGGCGATGGTGGCAGATTTGTTGGGTATGCGAAGGCGGTTGCGAAGGCGCTGGGGAGTAATGCTATGTATGTGGACCATGGCGGCTACACGGCGAATTACATGAAGGGAGTTGGGAAGGCAGCGACGGATAAGCTGTTTCCTCAGGATCATACGCATACGAGCCCGGCTGGTGCGGATTTTGTGGCAAAGGCGTTTGTGAAGGGTCTGCAGTGCAGTGGTGGTGGATTTTTGAAGGGGTTCGTTAAGAATTCGACTGCGACTATTGTGGGGTCTTGCTTGTAGAGACTCCGACGAGCATGCTGCATCAAATCGAATAAACCAGTGCGGTGTTGTAATTACATCGTTCCATTAAGATACAAAGCTTCCTACTCCCAAGCTCGCAGGTATCAACGAAGAAAAATGGCCTACAGCCATGACTTGTTCCCGAGGTGGGAGAGGAATGCACCCGCATCTCCCTTCTCCAAGCTCGCGTTGTTAACCACATTCATGAGTGACTCGACCGACTCTTCAACCGAGATTGGACCCTTGAAATGGGGGGCGTACTCCATGAACTTCCCGCCCATGATCGCGAATCCCTTCTGCTGCTCCTCGGACACTATAACTCTGTCAGCCATGAACTGGGTGCACCAAAAGAACGGGTACATACGCTCGTCGTACTGTCCGGTGTTGACAGATCCAGGACTCAGGCTCAGGAACAAGACGCCGTCTTTCTGGTACTCTGCTTGGAACTTCACAGTCGTCATGTTCATGGCGGCCTTGCTGATCGAGTACGGTGCAGCCTCGTAAATTCCGTATTTGATGGCAAGTTCTTGGTCAGCCAAGCCGGTGCTGATGGTCGCGACTTTCTTGACGTTTCCTTTCAGAACCAGCGGCATGAACGCGTTGAACAAATGGATGTTGCCCACCACGTTCGTGTTGAACAGGTCCATGAGGTCTTGAGTGAGGCGGTCGGCGCTCTTCGCGCCGAGTTGAGAGAGCGTGGCGTACTCGGAGTAAGTGGAGATCAGTCCCGCGTTGGCGATGAGGTAGTCGACGGATCCGGATGTGATGGCAGAAGTGGCTTCGGCTGCGTCCTGTGCAAAAAGTTAGGGGAAAGTGCGTATCATTTGAATTGATCTGTTACCTTGAGTGATTGGTGGTCGTGCATGTCTCCTCTGAGAATGTGAACATTGCTCCTGTTTAGGGCATCGACTTTGGCTTTTGTGGCGGGTACATCGCGGACGAGACCAATAACAGTGTTTGATGGATCGCTGGATAGCTTTTCGAGGAAGGCGAACTAGAAGTGCCTATTAGTATGGCTTCTTATCATCGCATCTTATGCTTTTGCGACTTACTCCGATTCCTCGCGATACGCCGGTGATGACATAGGAAGGCATTTTGAAGATGTTCAGGCGCTGTGCTTGATCTGAAGTATGTGTGGGATTGGAAAGTGATGGGAAGAGTTGAGAGTGCGATGTGTGATGTCGACACTGAGACTCCGAGGACGACCGTACTTATACCTGACCTCTTCTACTTGACCATCTCTCTTTTACTTGACCATCTCACAAAGCTGCTTACGAACTCATTCGACCGGACAACGACTTGGTCATCCCAGTCTTAGCTAATGTTCCGTGGAGACAGACGACCCCACCATCAACGCTTGAAGCTCGCATATCGTAGCTTCCTTTCTCAAACAGTCGAAGTGACTACTGTGCTGAGCTAGACAGCTGCTTGTGTAGTGAGGACGGAGCGCTTGTGACGGTGTAGCTCGAGCACGGGCCCGAGGAGCGGTATACATCTTACAAATCTAGTTCGTTCCTTCCAAGGCGAATCTAGTGTTCCTCAAGGGATACCTTTGTAAGCAACTATCGTCTGATCTCCTATCCCACCATGTTTCCGGGATGTTGTATGCATCATGCAGAGTGGCTGGCCGCCAAGTTCGCGGATTCTTGCAACGTGTCTACTTCGGTCGATAGCGCGAGATCCTAGCGCTGCGCTAGTTCCTTCCATTGTGATGGCTCAACACTCGTCCCGTCTCATACCGAATGACACAGTGACGGCGTTTAAAGATGCAAGAGCAGATACATTGTTCATAAGAGTTCGCAATTTCGAGCCTCAGTTCCCAACCTGGCTACAACATTTTGCCCACATAACATGGTGGCTGCCAAAGGTTGCTGGACTTGCAAGGGTAAGCCGAACCTTGCTTCCACACATTGTTTCACGGTATTCTGATTACAAGAGTTAGACCGGAAGGTGTCATGTGATCGGACTGTTCCTCGATGTTTAAAATGCACGAAAACAAAACGGGAATGCGGTGGCTACGGCATACGATTGACGTGGCCACAAGACGACCGTAGCCGCGCACTCGTAGGGCTGCCCCAACCAAAACAAACAAAACTTCCGGCTCGGCAATTGGGACATCAATGGGTCAATGTTGTGCCTACTGATTTGCGACTTCATCTGGTCACAAGCTCATTCGTGGGAAAGGGTATGAGGGACTGACGTGGGCGCAAGAAGAGTGACTGACCATACCGCGGTAGGCAGAGACCTGGCTAGAGATCAACTCGCCTTTCCAAACATTCCTGAGCTGATCCCGACTTGGTGTGATGATGGGACTAATGATGAAGCAGAGTTAATGCGTTATTGTGAGCGACCGAATATACTTCGAGATCTAGTCACTAACTGGAATTAGTCGAGTCTGTTGTCATTCATTTGCTGCCCATGTTATACACCGACCGAACAAGACTTTGTCGCCTACTTTTGAAGACAGCACGTTCGAATCGTAGCCCGTCATCAAAGGCCGTTCACCATGCAATACTTGCTCTGAGTTCTTACCTCCGAGATGGTGCTTCGACGCGTGTGGATCGACTAAAGCAAGAAGCGCTCCATGCACTTTACATCGAACAGCTACCTAGCGAATGCGATGCAATTGAACACATCTCAGCAAATCTACTGCTCTGCGTTTTGGAGGTACCACCTTAAACCACCAGAAACTAGTTATGAAGGCTCTTCTGACGCTGATAGCTGCAACAAACCTCTGGCAATGGCTCATGCTGGATCGGATTTATCACTGGAGTCAAACAAGTGGTCGATGCAGTGAAGAGAGCGGACATCGCCCCAGACGGAGACGCAGGTATGATCTTAGGATGGGTTTACTACTTTGATGTAATGGTTCGCTTCAGCCTACGACATTGGCGTTCCGAATACATCGAAGCGACTGCAAAGGCGCTTGGTTTCGATCCAAAAGGCGAGCAGGAGTGTCTGATGCAGTATATTCTAGCTCGAAAGTCTTTTGCTCGCGGCTTGCCTGCCATATCCAACCACGCCCACGCTGTTGTCCGGCTGCTTGCTGAGATATCTGAAACAGCGGTGTACTCGTCGGACGCGCGATATTTGACGCAAGAGTACCAACTTCACCTCAACGAGCTTCGAACAAAGCTCCAGAACGTCTCCCCACGGACTCAAGATGTTGCTTTGTCGAGCAATGAGCCGCTCAACCACACCGAAAACATGCTGGAGCTTACGCGCCTAGCAGGCCTGATCCATCTCGAGCGCGTCTCCAGAAACTTCTCCGGCCACTCTGCCAGCATTCGCTCATGGACGAAAGAAGCACTCGCAATTATCACTGAGCTAGACTCATGTTTCTGCCCGTTCGCGCTGTTTGTTGTCAGTTGTGAATTGATGAACGACGAAGAGCGATTGATCATATTGGATCTGTATACGAGAATAGAAACAAGGCCGCATCTACACAGCTTTATGGAAGTCAAGTTATTGATACAGACGGCTTGGAATCAGCAAGATCTGGCAGAAGATGGAGAGTTAGAGTACATTCAGAAGCTCAATCTCGTGATGAGCTCTCGTAATGTCGTACCTAGTCTGGTCTGACACTCATCGTCTGCTGCTTGTAACTAGAACTGCAGCCATCGGAACAATCGAAATTTGGAAGTACTTATTATAATATTGTGCCTGAATTGCCTACAATTGCTTCTTCGCCACCCTCGTCCTGAATCGCTTTCGTTCATATCGTACAATTGGTCAGCACGCTTTACCGCATCTCTCAGACTCCGACGTCCTCAACCCGCAGCAAACCATCGCCCATGCCGGCAACCGCCCACGTCCCGAACTTGACGTTAGGATTCCATGCCAGCGCAGTAACTGCAGACGCCTCCTCGTAAACGGTGAGACCAACAGCGATGTCAGGATTCGTTTTCTTCTTTGAGCTCGTAGAGTGCTGTATGCCTGGCTGAATGGCCTTGTAGCCCTCGGTGATGCGAGCGAGCGGCTGAGACAGGAACGATTCTGGAATCCGGTTCCCTTCAGCAGCAGTCGCGCTTCCAGATGCGGTAGCTTCTCCGACCGGTCCTCCTTCGCTCATCTCGACATCTTGACCAGCCGGCTTAGCCACTAGCTTCTCAACGGGGCCTCTCCACTCATGCGCGAACCAGGTCTGCTGCCAAGGTATGATCTTGTAGTTTGTGATTCTGCCGATCGGGTTACTCGCTTCGACTCTTCCGTCTGCCCCTCCTATCAAGATTGAAGGCTGCACTGGGCTAGATGCGCAGCGCGTGATACTACTCAAAGCTCGCATGCTGTAAAGATTGTGGTAGTAACGGCGGATAGGATTATGTTTGAGCATGTAGTGCTCGTCAGAGGCTATGAACGACTGCGTGTGTTCATGCCAATCCTGTGTGATGCAGAGCGTGCGACCACGGATGGAAGTCGTGTTGTCAGCGTTGGGTGTGCGTATGTCGTACATACTAGCGAAGCCGTCGGCTGTGCTGATCGAGAGAAGGTGCGGCTGGGAAGGCCAGCCTGATGCAAGTGTAAGAATGTAAGTTTCTGACACTCGCTGGTAGTACCATGGTCGAGGAGCAATGTTAGAATTTGGCATGAAGGTCTCTGGTCGTGAGAGCGTCCAGATTGCCAATGTGCCCATAGCCGTGGCGACAGCAAGTGTGGTACCTGAAAGCCACTTTAGACACGAGGGTATAGTTTGCGGAACTGAGACTTCGAATGCTGCCTCGGATATGTGCAAGTAATGCGTGTCTGAGGTGTTCATGTGGGACTTTGGGCACGAGACGTCCAAGACGCGCACTCTTCCATCAGACCATATACCAGCCAGTAGTCCAATATGAGCCTCTTCATCCGAGTCTAATCGCCTTAAGCTATCGCTTGTGCTGATCGGACACCATCTAAATTGCTTAGGCGCGCCCCAGTCCGTGCAAATTACGATTTGGAGGCTAGGCTGCTCAGAGGTGTCGAGCCAGCCATCGTCGTCAGCCGCAAAAGCCCATATCTGAATTGAGGCAGAAAAAGGCTTCGTTACCGAGAACGCGGGCGCCTTAGGGTTCTCCATGGGTCTCGGTTGGGTGCCAATAGTGGATTTCTGCTCGACCGCAACTGCAAGAAACTGCGTGCTTCCATCTTCCACAGTTGCCCACTGTGCGTCTTGTATTCTTGAACCAAGGTTGAATAGCCAACCTCGTCTGTTTCTCTTCTCTTTGAACGGCTCAGCAACGTCGAGGTACGCGCGTTGTTTCAGCGTGTAAACCCCAGGCGTGTCTACAGGTCCAAGCAGCACATTCAGCGAATCTGGCCCACCGTTCATCAAGTACCGCACACCTTCGTCCGCGTCCATTTGTCTACTTTTCTGGGTGCGAGTAAATGCATCTCGTCCTGTATCCGCATACCAAGTTTTGAAAGCTAATTCCTCCTTATCTCTTGTATCTGAACTTTCGAAGAAGCTGCGTCGCGGACTGCGTGGCGTTCTCACAGGGAATGTCTCTTGTTTCTCCCAGTAGTCTCGGGTCATCAAAATTGTCTTAAGGTCTTCGGTCTTTGGGCCGAACAGGTCCTTCAGGCGTAACTCCTGTCCGCCTGCTTTGGTGAAGTCTGAGACGCCACGCGTTCGTAGCGGAGTTGCGCCGACAGCTTTTGCAGACCCGCCTCCACCTCTGGTGATTTGAATAGGAACCTTGACTTTGTGTCGAGGCATTGGGTCGAGAATTTGCACGTGCTTCTTCTTGCCTAAGCTGGAGCCGCGTTGCGAGTCGCCCTCAACAACCCTCACTCTCCTAGGTGTCTTTGGTCCTTCTGTTTCCGAGTCGTCATCTTCGTCTTCGCCTTCGACAGAGTCGCTGCTCTCGTCGATCTCTTCAAAATCATCCTCGGGCTCTTCTGCAGCATCAGGCATAAAGTCGTCGGCGTCCTCGTCCTCCTCAAATTCTCCAGCCTGTTGAATGGGCGACTGCGTGCCCGACGTTGAGGCCGCGTCGTCTTCGTCAAGGAACCTGTACTCATCTTCCACGCGGTAGGATCTCGCCTGCTTGCCGCGCGATTGCCGACGTGGGGTGTCTTTTGCTAGTCAGCACAAAGCTTACGTTGTTGCAATCATGTAGCGGGGTTTGACTCACTGTCAGACATTGTGTGAGACATGCGCCAAGTGCCTGCAGAGGTGCATGTGCAGGAAGCACTAGGCCGAAAGTTCGTCACCCGTTAAGAAGGCAGGAGTGTCATGCGGAATCGAGAACATGTTGCCCCGCCGCTAGCGTACTGCACAGACCTTCACCCCACTATGATGAAATTTTCTACTCGAACCACAAAGCAGCGCAGCACTCATGTACCGCTGGACCAAGTCTCCCCAAGGTTAGCGGCATGCTATAATAATCAATTCATTGTAGAAGTATCCATCAACATCAAATACCACGGTGGTATGGTCTAGGTAGGCCTTTCACCACACCCATCATCCTCACAACTTTACTAATATCACCTCAGTGGTATGACGTCGCGTTGTGGAGTTGACAAGCCTAACGGAACACCTTGTTCTACTGCCGCGTTAGCCTGGGTTCGAGTACGTTGCACATCAATTTGACGGTCTGAGACATCTCCTAACATGTCTATAGTTCCCAGTACCGCCAAAAGTTGCAGCGACAATTCCTTTTTTGCTATTTTTTTGTTCTTGCTTTCCAGCCAATGTTAGCCCTTGCTGCGATATATTCTTTTGTTACTGTGTCATTAACACAATCCTAGGCGACAAGACGAAATCGTCTGAAAATGTAGCCCAGGACTTGGTCACGAGCTTCATCAGTACTTGTTAAGAGCTTCATTTTATTGGAACATCGAGCCATCATCCGAGCATTGCAGTCTACTTCGTGCGGGTCTTCATTCTCATCGGAGTCAAGCGAGTGCTCTCCAGAGGTTCTGATGCGAATTTACTACGGGTGGTTTGCCATCTTGCTTGATCAAGCCTATGAGCCGCAAAGCAATGCAATTTCCGCTCGCTCAGCGCTGGATGTTACTCGTAACAATCAGCATCGTAGACTACAAAAGTACACCTCTGGTCGATATCCGTCCATGATCTCGCAGCTATCTTCCTATTCTTGATAATGGCATGTGTCCGCCAGGAGCTCTCGAGATGTGCTCAGGAGTCGGCATATTCGGCTAACTGTCTTCTCGAAGGCTTCTTGGTCACGCTTTACTGTTTTGCAAACGAGAATCCTGCTCTTTGTTTAGCTCTCACTCTTGGAAACGCCGTTTACACCGGCCGATTTCTCACTCACCACAGCTTGCCCAATGAAAAGCGAAAGGGAATGTCAGCGGGATCGCGGTTCCTCACGCTGCAAACGCAGGCTTCGCTCCGCTGGGGATATGAACGGTTCACAGCCTTGCTCTTCTGCTCTTTACCCAAGCAGCAAGTCAACTCCTCGACAAGACAGACCCTCGATAGATCCTTCGATAAGGACAAGCACCAGCATCTCAGTCTTCGAGCCCAATCTTGCCCTATATACCACTCCGTCTCTTCACATTCCCAAAACCTAAACCCTCTACTTCATCCAAGATGTCAGCAGCCGCTGCACCTCCTCCTCCCCCTCCGCCCGGCGGTGGCCCAGGCAAAAGTGGCCCAAGCCACAACTCCCCCGGCAAGGACAAGTACGCATCTCCCTTCCCCCCACCCTCTCAATCACCACTAAGACCCTCCAGGCCTCCCGTTCGCAAACGGCAGCGCACCCGCGGCGACGGCAAAACCGCCCAAACCGCCTACTGGATCCAAGAACTCTGGGACAATCCCAAGCAGAAACAATTCGTCGTCTTCCGGCGGACAAACGAGCTTCCCAACCGCTGGGTCGGCACCACCGAGAGCGAAGCGCTCTTCGACGCCGAGTCGGGCTTCCTGGTCTTCGAGCTCAGTGCTTCGAGTTGTGAGCGCGTACAGCTGACCAAAAGAAGCTCCATGTTCACGCCGTTTGCGGCGCATTTCGAGGAGATTGTGCGTGAGGAGCAGCGCCGTGTCGCGGAG
>Ga0265797_10003426_pt1 | contig 25324 bp, 24 predicted proteins | sample P2T30metagenome_FD_192433 | JGI IMG/M metagenome (GOLD analysis project Ga0265797, IMG submission 192433) | Plant litter microbial communities from East Loma Ridge, Irvine, California - P2 T30 | ecosystem: Environmental > Terrestrial > Plant litter > Unclassified | place: USA: California... | reverse complement strand
GATGCCCTGCTTCGACACGTCGCGGATCACCTCGAAAATCTTTTCCACCATGATCGGCGCCAGGCCCATCGACGGCTCGTCCAGCAGCAGCAGGGTCGGATGGCACATCAGCGCGCGCGCCATCGCCAGCATCTGCTGCTCGCCGCCGGACAGGGTGCCGGCCAGCTGGTTCGAGCGTTCCTTCAGGCGTGGAAAGACCGTGTACCACTTTTCGATGTCGGCCTCGATCCCGCCCTTATCGCTGCGCGTATAGGCGCCCATCAACAGGTTTTCGTGGATGCTCATGCGGGTGAACACGCCCCGCCCTTCCGGCACCATGGCCAGTTTTTGCTGCACCAGCTTGAAGGATTTCGCGCTCGCCTGGGTACCCAACAGCGGCTGGCCGAGGTAGCTGATCGTGCCTTCCACCTTGCACTGCGGCAGAGTCCCGGTGATCGCCTTCAGGGTCGTGGTCTTGCCGGCGCCGTTGGCGCCGATCAGGGTCACCAGTTCGCCGCGGTTCACCTGCAGGTCGATGCCCTTGACCGCCTTGATGCCGCCATACGCCACCTTCAGGCCGGCGACGTTCAGGATATTTTCACTCATCGTTTCAATGCGCTCCACCCAGGTAGGCTTCGATCACCGCCTGGTTCTTCTGGATCTCGGCAGGCAAGCCTTCCGCGATCAATTTGCCGTACTCAAGCACCGAAATGCGGTCGCACAGGCCCATCATGAGTTTCACGTCGTGCTCGATCAGCAGGATCGTGATGCCGGCCGCCTTGATCTTGACCAAGAGCTCGCGCAGTGCCAGCTTTTCGGTGGCGTTCATGCCGGCAGCCGGCTCGTCCAGCGCCAGCAGGCGCGGCTCGGTCGCCAGCGCACGGGCGATTTCCAGGCGGCGCTGGTCGCCGTAAGAGAGATAACGCGCGGTGCGGTTGCCGAACTGGCCGATGCCGACGAAGTCCAGCAATTCCTGGGCACGGGCGCGAATCGCGGCTTCCTCGGCGCGCGCCGCCTTGTGGCGGAAGATCGCGCCGAACACGCCCTGGTGGGTGCGCACGTGGCGCCCGACCATCACGTTTTCCAGCGCCGTCATCTCGCCGAACAGGCGGATATTCTGGAAGGTACGCGCGATGCCGGCCCTGGCCACCTTGTGCGGCGCCGACGGCGAGTAGGGCTTGCCGTCGAGTTCGAAGGTGCCGGTGTCCGGTTGATAAAGCCCCGTGATCACGTTGAAGAAAGTGGTCTTGCCGGCGCCGTTGGGGCCGATCAGGCCGTAGATCTGGCCCTTGGCGATCTGGATGCCGACCTCGGTCAGCGCCTGCAGGCCGCCGAAGCGTTTATTCACGCCCGCAATATTCAGGATCAGTGTCGTCATGCCACCGCCTCCTCTTCCTTCTCATCCTTGTCGGTTGCCGCAACCGGACGGTCTTCCTTGATCGGCGACGGCCACAAACCGGCCGGACGGTTCAGCATGATCAAGACCATGGCCAGCCCGTACAGCAGCTGGCGCAGCACTTCGGCTTCGATCACGACCTTGCCGAACAGCGCCTGCTGGGCCGGCTCGACCACGTGGCGCAGCACTTCCGGCAGCGCTGCCAGCAGCACGCCGCTCATCACCACGCCGGGGATGTGGCCGATACCGCCCAGCACCACCATCGCCAGCACGGCGATCGATTCGGTCAGCGAGAACGATTCCGGCGAGACAAAGCCCTGGAAGGCGGCGAACATCGCGCCAGCCACGCCGCCGAAGGAAGCGCCCATCGAAAACGCCAGCAACTTGACGTTGCGGGTATTGATGCCCATCGCCTTGGCCGCGATCTCGTCTTCGCGGATCGCCACCCAGGCCCGCCCCAGGCGCGAATGCTGCAGGCGGCTGGTCATGAAGATGGTCACGATGCACAGCAGCAGGAACAGGAAGTAGTAGGCGTTCACCGAAGGGATGCCGAATCCGCCGATGAAGACCGTCGCCTTCGACCCCGCCTCACCCGCCAGCGACACGCCGAAGATGCGGATCGGATCGATCAGGTTGATGCCCTGCGGGCCATTCGTGAAATTGATCGGATCGTTCAGGTTGTTCATGAAGATCCGGATGATCTCGCCAAAGCCGAGGGTCACGATGGCCAGATAGTCGCCGCGCAGCTTCAGCGTCGGCGCGCCCAGCAGCGCGCCGAACAGCGCGGCCACCAAGCCCGCCAGCGGCACGATGAACCACACCGACAAATGGATACCGTCAGTCCTGATCGATTCTCCAAACAAGGCCACCAGCGCCTCGCCCATCGCCGGCGAATAGTTCACGGCCGATTCCAGCAGCGCCGCGAATTGCGGCGAGGCCAGCAAACCGGTGAGATAAGCGCCGACCGCGAAGAAGGCGATGTAGCCGAGATCGAGCAGGCCGGCAAAGCCGACCACGATGTTCAGGCCCAGCGCCAGCATGATGTAGAGCAGCGCCATGTCGATGATGCGCACCCACGAGTTGCCGAACTGCGAAGCAACGAAGGGGAACACCAGCATCACCGCCAGCAGCACGGCCATGCTGGCGTAGGACTGGCGCGGTTTGTGGGCGGTGTCGAAGGTCAGGAGAGCCATGTTCAGTCCTCCATCAGGCGCGGTCGGCCACGCGTTCGCCCATGATGCCGGACGGACGCACGGTGAGCACCAGGATCAGCACCACGAAGGCGAAGATGTCCTGGTACTGGCTGCCGAGGAAGCCGCCGGTCAGGTCGCCGATATAACCGGCGCCCAGGCTTTCTATGATGCCGAGCACGATCCCGCCGATCATGGCGCCATAAATATTGCCGATGCCACCCAGCACCGCGGCGCAAAAGGCTTTCATGCCCGGCAGGGTGCCGGTCTCGAACTGGATCGAGGCATAGTTAGCGCCCCACATCACGCCGGCCACGGCCGCCAGCGCGGCGCCGAGGGCGAAGGTGGTGACGATCACGCGGTTGGAATCGACGCCCATCAAACCGGCCACGCGCGGGTTTTCCGCCACCGCGCGCATCGCGCGGCCGATGCGGGTCTTTTCGACCAGCATCGCCAGCGCGAACATGCACACCACGGCCAGCACGATCAGCAGCACCTGGGTCTGGGAAATGACGGCGCCGCCGATCATGATCGGCTCGGACGACAGCAATTGCGGGAACGGCAGCGGGCTGCGGCCCCAGATCATCATCGCAAAGGTCTTGAGCAGGATCGACACGCCGATCGCCGTGATCAGCGGCGCCAGGCGCGGCGCGTTGCGCAGGCGGCGGTAGGCCACACGCTCGATGACGATATTCACCAGCATGGTGACCGGAATCGCGCCGATGATGGCCACCGCCAGCTGCACGCCACCCGGCAGGCCGGGAAACGCGCTTTCCAGCAGGTGCAGGATGGTCAGGCCGACCATGGCGCCGATCATCAGCACGTCGCCGTGGGCAAAGTTGATCAGGTTCAGGACCCCGTAGACCATCGTATAGCCGAGTGCGATCAGCGCATACATGCTGCCCATCACCAGTCCATTCAGGAGCTGTTGGATGAAAGTTTCCATAGTGTTTTCTCTATCTCTAAGCCAAACAAAAACGGCACCCGGGTTGCCGAGGTGCCGCTCTTGTTCAAATGCTGTATTGCGCAGGAATTCCGAGCGCCATCATCATAGCGATGTTTTACAAAAACTAATATCGGAAATTCCACTGCAGGCGCGCCTGCACCGCGATGGGGCAGATTTACACGTCGCGCAGGGTCACGACGGGCATCGTCAGGGCGCGCTTGCCCTGGAAAAAGGCGATATCGAACAGTGCCGCCGCGCCGACCACGTCCTTGCCGATCCGGCGCAACAGGCTTGCCGCCGCTTCGATGGTGCCGCCGGTGGCCAGCACGTCGTCGACGATCAGCACCCGCTGCCCCTTGATGCGCTCCGGCTGGATCTCGATGGTGGCGCTGCCGTATTCGCGCTGGTAATCGATGCGGATCGCCTCGCCCGGGAGCTTGCCGGCCTTTCTCGCCATGGCGAAGCCGATGCCGCGCCCGTAAGCCAGCGCGCCGGCCAGCATGAAGCCGCGCGCATCCATGGCCACGATGAAATCGAAGTCGAGGTGGGCGGTACGCGCGCTCAGGGTGTCGACGGCGATGCGCCAGTGGTCGGGGTTGTCGAAGATGCAGCCGACATCGATGAAATTGACGCCGGGTTCGGGGTAATCCTGGAAAAATTCGAGGGGGAGCGTGTCGAAGCCGCCGGCAAGGGCAGCGGCTTCGCGGGTGTGTGCGTCGCGCATGGAAGAAAAACGGGAGAAATCGGGAGAAAAGCAGGACCGGCCGGGCGACCGGTCCACGGGAATTATCAGAGGATCAGGCTGCGGCCTTGTTGCCGTCCAGGCCCTTGGGCAGCGGGAAGGTCACATGCTCTTCGACGCCTTCGAGCGCGCGCACGCTGGCGGCGCCCAGTTGCTTGAGGCGGTCGATCACGGCCTGCACCAGCACTTCCGGGGCCGAGGCGCCGGCAGTCACGCCGATGCGCTTTTTACCGTCGATCCAGGCCGGGTCGATGGCGGCGGCGTTGTCGACCATATAGGCCGGCGTGCCCATCTTGTCGGCCACTTCGCGCAGGCGGTTCGAGTTCGAGCTGTTGGGGCTGCCGACCACGATCACGACTTCCACCTGCGGCGCCAGGAACTTCACGGCTTCCTGGCGGTTGGTGGTGGCGTAGCAGATGTCGCCCTTCTTCGGCTCGATGATGTTCGGGAAACGCTGTTTCAGCGCCGCGATGATGTCGAGCGTGTCGTCGACCGACAGCGTGGTCTGCGAGACGTAGGCCAGCAGGTCCGGATTGGCGACTTGCAGCGTCTGCACGTCCTCGACGGTCTCGACCAGGTGCATGCCCTCTTCCGCCTGCCCCATCGTGCCTTCGACTTCCGGGTGGCCGGCGTGGCCGATCATGATGATCTCGGCGCCCTGCTTGCGCATCTTGGCGACTTCGACGTGGACCTTGGTCACCAGCGGGCAGGTGGCGTCGAACACTTTCAGGCCGCGCGATTCGGCTTCCTCGCGCACCGCCTTCGACACGCCGTGGGCCGAAAACACCAGGGTATTGCCGGCCGGGACGTCGTCCAGGTCTTCGATGAAGATCGCGCCCTTGGTGCGCAGGTCGTTGACGACGTAGGCGTTGTGCACAATCTCGTGGCGCACGTAGATCGGCGCGCCGAACTGCTGCAGGGCGCGCTCGACGATCTCGATCGCGCGGTCGACGCCGGCGCAAAAGCCGCGCGGCTGGGCCAACAGAATCTCGTTATCCATGGATGAAGGTCGTTTGTTCTCTATTAATTACAGCACGGAAATCAGCTGCACCTCGAAACTCAGCGGCTGGCCGGCGAGCGGGTGGTTGAAATCGAATACGGCATCGTTGGCGCGCAGTTCGCGCAGCACGCCGGCAAAACGGCCGCCGCCTGGTGCCGCAAAATCGACCAGATCGCCGACCTGGTAATCGGCGTCCGGCACCGAATTCTCGTCCAGGGTCTTCTTCGATACGGCCTGGATCAATTCCGGGTTGCGTTCGCCGAACCCTTCAGCCGGGCTCAACTCAAAGGTCTGGTTGGTGCCTTCAGCCATGCCCAGCAGGCGCTGTTCGAGGAAGGGCGCGAGCTGGCCCTGGCCCAGCATCAGCGTGGCCGGGGTGGCGCCGAAGGTCGTGACGATGTCGGTGCCGTCGGCGGTGGCGAGGCGATAGTGCAAGGTCAGGTAAGACGATTCGGTGACGACGGGAGCGGTGGAAGAAGACATGGGTGTGTCGAGGTTGCGTGCAAAGCGCTATTGTAAGCCAGAGCCGGCCTTTCCGCCCGCCTCCTCCCACTTCCACCGCCCATTATTTGCTTATATTTTAGGCAAGGAGAGCCATGGGTATCAACGATTGGAGCGAGCAGGAGCGGCCGCGCGAGCGCCTGGTGCGCGATGGCGCGGCGGCATTGTCCAACCCGGAATTGCTGGCCCTGCTGCTGCGGGTCGGCGTGCGCGGCAAGAGCGCGGTGGAACTGGGACACGACATCCTGCAGCATTTCGGCTCGCTGCACAGCCTGTTCGGCGCCACGCTGAACGATTTTTCCGAAGTGCACGGCTTGGGCATGGCCAAGTACGCCCAGCTGCAGGCCGTAATGGAACTGGCGCGGCGCGCCATCGGCGAGCAATTGCAGCTTGGGGCCACCATGACCTCGCCGGAACTGGTGAAACGCTACCTGCGCATCCGCCTCGGCGGCCAGCACCATGAGTCCTTCGTGGTGTTGTTCGTGGACGTCAGGAACCGCCTGATCGCCGATAAGGAATTGTTTAGGGGTACCCTTACCCAGACCAGCGTCTACCCGCGCGAAGTGGTCAAGGCGGCATTGGCCTGCAACGCCGCCAGCGTGATCCTGGCCCACAACCACCCGTCCGGCCTGCCGGAGCCGAGCGATGCCGACCTGCAGCTGACGCGTTCGCTGAGCCAGGCGCTGGCGCTGGTCGAGGTGCGCGTGCTCGACCATTTCGTGGTGGCCGGGCCGCTGGTGCATTCGTTTGCGGAAAACGGACAGTTATAGCCGTTTTCCGCAGAAGGCGCTCAGGCCGGCCGTGCCAGCGCCTGCTCGATGCTGCCTTCAAGATCGGCCAGCTGGAAGGGTTTGCGCAACAGGATGCCGTCGCCGATGCTTTCCTCGATCGCACGCATGTCGGCATAGCCGGTGGCGATGATCATCGGCATGTCGGGGAAGGCGGCGCGCGCCTTGCGCATCAGCTCGGCGCCGGTCATGCCCGGCATCAGGTAGTCGGTGATCATCAGGTCCGGGCGTTCGTGCGCCAGGCAGGCCAGCGCCGCCGGGCCGTCGGCGGCCTGGGTAATGCGATGGCCTAATGCCTGCAGCGACTCGGCGATCGAGGTGCGCACCACGTCGTCGTCCTCGACCAACAGGATGCGCACGCCGGGCCGGCGCTCGCGCGGGCGCGCGGCAGCCAGATCGGCAGCGTCCATGCCGGGCGTGGCCTGGCGCAGCCAGATCTCGACGGTAGTGCCTGTACCGGGCGTGCTGAGGATGCGTGCCGCGCCGCCGGATTGCTGGGCCATGCCGTACACCTGGCTCAGGCCGAGGCCGGTACCTTTACCAACTTCCTTGGTGGTAAAGAAAGGCTCGAACACGCGCGCAGCGACATCCGCGCTCATGCCTTCGCCGCTGTCGCTGACGCCGATGCAGACGTAGTCGCCGGCCGGCAACAGGGCGGCCGGCGGCGTGGCGCGTGCGGCGTGAAAGCGCAGGCCGCCGCCGCCGGGCATCGCGTCGCGCGCATTGATCGCCAGGTTCAGCAGCGCCATCTCGATCTGGTTGGCGTCGGCCAGCACGGCCAGCGGTGGCTCATTAGCAAGGTCGGGGACCTCGAACTGCAGGGCGATGCCGGACCCGACCGAGGTCGCCACCAGCTCGCGGATGCCGCCGAATAAAGCGCCGAGCGCCACCGGGCGCAAGTCCAGACTCTGGTTGCGCGAGAATGCCAGCAACTGGCCGGTGAGCTTGGCGCCGCGCTGGCAGGCATTGCGGGCGACGGTGGCCCGCTTGCGCGCCACCTCGTCGCTCGACATCATCACGATCAAGTCCATATTGCCCTGCACCACATTCAGCAGGTTATTGAAATCGTGGGCAATGCCGCCGGTGAGCTGGCCGATCGCCTCCATCTTCTGCAACTGGCTGACCGTCTGCAGGGCGCGTTCGCGCTCCATGATTTCATTGGTCAAACGGTCATTGGCCTGGGCCAGGGCGCGCGTGCGTTCGTCGATGCGCGCTTCCAGGGTTTCGTTCAGCTGGACCAATTGGTCCTGGCTGGCGCGCAACACCGCGGCCGCCTGTTCGCGCTCGACCAGCATGTCGCGGGCAAAATACTGGCGGCGCCGGCCGCGCAGGGCGGCCGAGGCGGCGCTGCGCAGGGTCTGCACGTTGAGGGGCCGCTCGAGCAGGATCACGCTGCCCAGCTCGCTCAAGCGGCTGCGCACGCCGACCACGGCCAGGCCGACCGGGCGCGACACCAGCAGAATCAGGGGAAAGTCCGACCACGCCGCCTGTTGCTGCAAGGCCGCGGCCAGATGGTCGATGCCGCAAGCGTCGAGCGCCTCTTCGGCGATGATGGCGGTGGCCGCGCCCTCTTCCATGGCGGTCAACAGCGCATCGCAGTCCGGCTGCACGGCGCAGGCGAGGCCATCCTGGGCCAGCACTTCGGCGATCACCTCGGCATCGCGTCCGCGCGGCGCCAGCACCAGGACCCGGTGCTCGTCCGGGCTAGCCGGCGGCATCGCTGTTGAGCATCATCGGCGTGGTGCCGCGATAAGTCGGCAGACCGGACAGCACGCCTTCGAATCCTTCGAGCGCCATGCCGATTTGTACGCCATTGCTGCTCAACAAGAGTTCGTGGATGGTCAGCGCGTGGGTCATGGTCCGGCTCTTGATGACCGTGATCGCGCGCCGCACCCGGCCGTTCGACTCGAAGTAGCGCAGCAGCACCGTGGTGTCGCTCAGGTAGCTGAGGTCGACGTCGGTGCGCACTTCGCCGATCAGGCCGTGTTGTCCCAGCACCAGCACGGTGGTTACGCCCTGCAGATTCAGGTAGGACAGCAGTTCGTGCATCTGCAAGGTCAGGAACTGCTCGCCCGGCATCGCCTGCAGGTAAGCGTTCAGGCTGTCGATGGTGATGAACTTGACGCCGTCTTTCTCGACCGCGTCGCGCAGCATCTGCGCGAATTCGCCCGGCGACAGCTCGGCCGGATCGATATGCTCGATCGAGAGCTGGCCGTTGTCGATGTAAGGCTTCAAATCCATGCCCAGGGTCGCGTTACGGGCAAAAAAGGTACCCAGGCCTTCGTCGAACAGATAGAAGGCCGCTTTGCTGCCGTTCTGCAGGGCGGTCAGCATGCAGCGTACCGACAGCGTCGTCTTGCCGATGCCGGACGGGCCGACGATCAGGGTATTGGTGCCGGCCACCAGGCCACCGCCGAGCAAGCCATCGAAGCCATCCGAACCGCTCGAATGCACCTGTGGCGTGAACTCGCGCATGTGCTCGGCCGCGATCAGGCGCGGGAACACGCGCAGGCCGCCGGTTTCCAGTGCGTAGTCGTGGTAGCCGCCGCGGAACTGGATGCCGCGCATCTTGATGATGTTGACGCGGCGCCGTTCCTTGCCGAATTCCTTGGCAATCTGGTCCAGGCTGATGACGCCGTGGGCGATGCTGTGCAGGTGCTGGTCGGACTGGCTGGTCTTGTCGTCGAGCAGCAAGACGGTACAGGCGCGCGAGGTGAAAAACTGCTTCAGGGCCAGGATCTGGCGCCGGTAGCGCAAGGGGTTCTGGGCCAGCAGCCGCATTTCGGACAGGCTGTCGAACACCACGCGCACCGGCTTGATGCGGTCCACTTCCTCCATCACGTTCTGCGTGGTTTCGCCCAGTTCGACCTCGGCCGGATGGAACACCGATTGCAGGGCATCCGGGTCGAGCTCGTTGTCGCTGGCCAGCTCGTGGATCGCGATGCCTTCCATGTCCCAGCCATGGCTTTGCGCCACCGCGAGCAATTCCTCGGTGGTTTCCGACAGGGTGATGTACAGGCCACACTCGTCGCGCGCAACGCCTTCGCGCAGGAATTGCAGTCCCAGCGTGGTCTTGCCGGTACCCGGCGATCCTTCCACCAGGTAGACGCGCTGGGCGGTCAAGCCGCCGTTCAGGATATCGTCGAGTCCTTCGATGCCCGTGGACATGCGGAAGGTCGGGATACGCGGCGGGCGATGCGTGATGCGGGTGTCGGTCATGTCGCTGATAGTTGTCGGATTTTTGCCATTAGCCATCCAACATTATAGTCCGTACATTCTCCAGAAATCCGCCAGACCGGATGAAGTTTATGCCGCGTAATCAGGGGTTTACGAACAGGAATTGCAAGACCTCATGATTGTTAAATTTTTCTGAAGACTTAAGACACAATTGTTTTTCGCAAGTTGTTGATTACGCGACGGTTTTCAAGCTATACTCTCGTTTTTCCGATTACGGAAGTTTACTCAAGGAGTGCGCTATGGCACGTGTTTGCCAAGTTACTGGCAAGGGCCCGATGGTTGGCAACAACGTCTCCCACGCCAACAACAAAACCAAGCGTCGTTTTCTGCCGAACCTGCAGAACCGTCGTATCTATGTTGAATCCGAAAACCGCTGGGTCTCCCTGCGTATTTCGAACGCTGGCCTGCGCGTCATCGACAAGCTCGGCATCGACGCTGTCCTGACCGACATGCGCGCCCGCGGCGAAAAAATCTAATTAGGGAGCTATCATGGCAAAAACTGGCCGCGACAAGATCAAACTGGAATCGACCGCAGGTACCGGTCACTTCTACACCACGACCAAGAACAAGCGCACCATGCCGGCGAAAATGGAAATCACCAAATTCGACCCGAAGGCTCGCAAGCACGTGATCTACAAAGAAACCAAGATCAAGTAATCTGGTTTTTCGTAGTGAAAGAAGGCCGTCCATCTGGGCGGCTTTTTTGTTTCCTTAATTTGTTTCCGGGTTTCATCGCATCCGTTGACACGGATCAGCCCGCTTCTAGATCCCCGCTTTCCGCCGCCGGCGCATGCCTATAGTCGAACGTCCTCAACCTGGAGACGACGATGACGACGCACCTGGTTCGACTGCTGGCGCTGCTGCTTTTGTTGTCCGGCTGTTCCACCCCCTACCGCCCAGCCGTCGTCGTGCGCGACAGCACGCCCTTCCCTGGCGTCGCCGCCATCGTCGCCGCCAACGGCACGCGCCCGGTCGACCTGATCCTGGTGCATGGCATGTGCACCGAAGACGCCGGCTGGGCCGAACGCAGCATCGACCGCATCATTGGGGCCGTCAGCGACCATGCACCGGCCGCCACGCGTGCGCCGGCAGTGGACGGCGGCGGCATCCAGGTTGTGGAGCGCACGCAACAGCTTGCCGGCGGCACGGTGCGTTTCCACGCGTTGCTGTGGTCGCCGCTGACGGCACCGCTGAAGCGCCAGCTCGACTACGACAACACGGCCCAGCCGACCGACTGCGCCACCGACCAGGTGTGCAAGCCGGTGCGCGCCGTGCTCAACGGCATGGTGAAGGACAGGCTGCTCAACGATTGCCTGGCAGACGCCGTGATCTACGAAGGCGCCAGCCATGCGCCGATCCGCGATGCCATGGTCGAGACTGTCTCTCGCATCGTCGCCGCCAATCCGGACCCAGACGGCACCCTGGTCGTGGTGGCGGAAAGCCTGGGCAGCAAGATGCTGTTCGACGCCCTGGCCAGCATGCTGGAATCGAACCAGCCGCGTACCCAGGCGCTGGGCCGGCTGGCCGCGCGCCGCCTCGGCCTGATCTATATGGCGGGTAACCAGCTGCCGATCCTCGGCCTGGCCGAACAAAGCGTGGTGACCAGCGCCATGCCGGCCCAGGATGCGCTGCAGCGTTTCCTGGAACTGCGCCGCCGCCAGCCGACCCAGCGCACCGGCGGTTTGCAACGGCTGGCCGTGGTCGCCTTCACCGATCCCAACGATTTATTGTCGTACCGGCTGCTGCCGGCGCGCTACGCGGCACCGGACGTGGCGGTGGCGGATGTGCTGGTGTCGAATGCGCGCACCTGGCTGGGGCTGCTGGAGAATCCGGTGGCGGCGCATATGAACTACCTGGCCAATCCGGCGGTAGGGGAATTGATTGCCTGCGGGTTTCCTCGGATGGCTGGGTGCAGATAACCTTCCGGTCCGCACACATACGTCGTCCCCGCCTCCGCGGGGACGACGAGCTATCGGCTGGGCTCACACTGATGGCCAGTACAAACAAAAACGACTCCCGAAGGAGCCGTTTTTTGTTCAAGCAGCGATTACTTTACGCATAGCTGCGCAAACGCATCGAAAACTCCTGCAGCGCCTTGATGCCCGACGCTTCCGCCCGTGCGCACCAGTCTTGCAATTGCTGCAGCAACTGGTCGCGGGTCGAGTGCGAACGCTCCCAGATCGCGCCCAGTTCCACGCGCATCTGGTGCATGGTTTCCAGCGCCTTGCTGTGCTGGAACAGCTCGACCAATTGCTCCTGCTGCGGCGTATCCAGCTTGGTCGGCTCGCGCTGCAGCAGCTTGCGGCTGCTCTTCAGGAAGCGCGCTTCCAGCTCGGCCTTGTGCTTCAGGTGCTCGACTTCTTCGCTGAACGCGGCCTTGACCGACTTGGCGTATTTGGCCATCACGTCGTAGCGGTTGGCGATCACGGCTTGCAGGGTATCGAAGTCGGCAACCACTTTGTCCTTGGCCATGCGCGGCTTGGGGATCGTTTTCTTGACCTTGGCCAGGCCCATGATTTCCATCGTGCGGATGTACATCCAGCCGATGTCGAACTCGTACCATTTGCTCGACAGCTTGGCCGAGGTGGCAAAGGTGTGATGGTTATTGTGCAGCTCTTCGCCACCGATGATGATCCCCCACGGGATCAGGTTGCAGGCGGCATCGTTGCAATCGTAGTTGCGGTAGCCGGTAAAGTGGCCCAGGCCGTTGATGATACCGGCGGCGGTAATCGGGATCCACAGCATCTGCACGGCCCAGATCGTGATGCCGGCCACGCCGAACAGCATGACGTTGATCGGCAGCAGCGCCGACACGCCCAGCCAGCTGTATTTGGTGTACAGATTGTTCTCGATCCAGTCGTTCGGGCAGCCATGACCGTACTTGTCGAGCGTTTCCTGGTTCTTGGTTTCAGCGCGGTACAGCTCGGCACCTTCCAGCAGCACTTTCTTGATGCCGCGGGTTACGGGGCTGTGCGGATCGTCCACGGTTTCGCACTTGGCGTGGTGCTTGCGGTGCACCGCGGCCCATTCCTTGGTCACCTGGCCGGTGGTCAGCCACAGCCAGAAGCGGAAGAAATGGCTGACGATCGGGTGCAGGTCCAGCGCGCGGTGCGCCTGGTGACGGTGCAGGTAGATGGTGACGCCGGCGATCGTGATATGGGTCACGACCAGCGTGTACCCGACCATCTGCCACGCCGAGAGGTCAACGAGACCGCCGTCCAGGAAGGACAGGACAGCGTGGAAGATGTGACTCAAAAAATTCATTAATGCTCCAAAAATGGACAACTTGACGAGGTCGTTCTTTCTGAGGAACGATCGCTGGGACAGGACGTCGCCGCTACCGCCGGATGACGCAGCCCACATTTTACGCGCATCCACTGATGCACGGAACCTCAGGGGACAATCAATTCGGCGTTGGCCCGGAATCCGTGCCAGGCTGCGTGATCCGCGCCACAATCGACGCTATATGGGAGTCGAGCAGGCGAGTATCAACCGATGGATACCCGAGTTTGATGGTGCCGGCTTGCACCAGGTCATAAATCTTCTTGTTGATTGCCGAAGCGACACCGCCCTGCCCGTTTTCCGGGTCGCCGATCCAGAAGCCGAGATCCAGCTCGTAGCCCTCGGGGCCGAAGCGCGACAGCGAGCAGCCCGGCGCCGGATCCTCCAGCACGCGCGGCGTGCTCGCCGCCTGCTCGATCAACAACGGCATGATGACGTCGAGGTCGGAGCCGTAGGCCACCGTCACCTTGGTCGATGCACGCACGCGGCGGTTGCTGAGCGACTGGTTCTGCACCGTGCCCGAAATCAGCATTTCGTTCGGCACCACGGTTTCGACGCCGTCCAGACCCTGCAGGACGGTGTAACGCGTATTGATCTGGGTAACTTTGCCGGTGAAATTGGTCACCGAAATCATGTCGCCGATCGACAGGCTGCGCTCGAGCAGGATGATGAAGCCAGACACATAATTGCTGGCAATGCGCTGCATACCCAGGCCGAGACCGACGCCGAGCGCACCGCCGAACACGGATAAAACGGTCAGATCGATGCCGACCAGGTTCAAGCTCAGCAGCACGGCACCGACGATCAGCACCGCGCGGCTGACCCGCGCCAGCGCCGCGCGCAGCGAGCTGTGCAGGGCAGTCATGCCCATCAGGCGCTCTTCCAGCGCCGTACCCGCCCACAGCGCCAGCATCAGCAGCACAGCCACCGTGACGATACCCTGCAACAAATCGGCGAGCGAGACCTGGCTCGACTTCTTGGGCCCGTATTTCAGCATGTAGCTGTCGAGGAAATCGACAATGTCCGGCCACATGCCGGTGATGTACAGCACCACCGCGATCCAGACGATCAGGGCAAAGACCTTTTCCAGCGTGATGAAGGATTCGTCCAGCGGCCGCCGGCGCGCGAACACGCGCCGTACCAGATAGAACACCAGGCGGATCACGCCCAGCGACCAGAAGATCGGGATCGCGACCCGGACGATATTCGTATGAAAACGGTACTTCGCCAGCAGGAATTGCGCCAGGCTCAGCAGCCCGACCACCAGCAGCGGCCCGACCACGTTGGTAAAACTGTCGACGCCGGTGTGCAGGCTGTCTTCGTGGCCGGGACGGCTGCGCCACCAGACCTTGACCAGACGCGCCACCAGCCAGCCGACCAGCATACAGGCCACGATGGACCCGATCTGCCACGGCATGCCGGGGCGGCTCAGGTCATCCAGGAGGTCATCGATCAGGCTGGTCAGTGGCATCGTCTCGGCTGGCTGGGCTGGCAGGGCTGGCTAAGTTATATTACTCAGCGGACTCGTCTTCGGCGACGTCATCTGCGGGCGCATCTGCCGCTGCCTTGTCGGCTTTGGCCGGCTTGGCCGCCCCAGGCTTGCGCTCCAGCACGGCGGCGAAGAAGCCGTCGGTGCCGTGCTTGTGCGGCAGCATCTTGAGGTAATCGCCCATCTCCAGCTCGATACGCTGTTCCGCCAGCACCTTGTTCATCGGCACCAGTTCGAATTCCGGATGCGCGGCCAGGAAGGCCTCGACGATGGCGTCGTTCTCTTCGTTCAGCAGGCTGCAGGTGGCATACACCAGGCGGCCGCCAAATTTCACCAGGCGCGCGGCGCTGTCCAGGATCGCGGCCTGCTTTTCGGTCATCTCGCCGACGCCGTCCGCCTGCTGGCGCCATTTGACGTCCGGATTACGGCGCAGCGTGCCCATGCCCGAGCACGGCGCATCAACCAGCACGCGGTCGATCTTGCCGGCCAGACGTTTTACCTTGGCATCGCGCTCATGCGCGATGGTCACCGGATGCACGTTCGACAGGCCGCTGCGCGCCACGCGCGGCTTCAGCTTGGCCAGGCGCTTTTCCGAGACGTCGAAGGCATACAGGCGGCCGGTGTTGCGCATGATGGCGCCGATGGCCAGCGTCTTGCCGCCGGCACCAGCGCAAAAGTCGACCACCATCTCGCCGCGGCGTGCGCCCAGCAGCTGGGCCAGCACCTGGCTGCCCTCGTCCTGCACTTCGATCGCGCCTTCCTTGAACAGCGGCAGGTTCTGCAGTGCCGGCTTCTTGAGAACGCGCAGGCCGGTGGCCGAATACGGGGTCGGTTCGGCGGCGATCGGCGCTTGCGCCAGTTCGGCGATCACTTTCTCGCGGTCGGACTTGAGGGTGTTGACGCGCAGGTCGAGCGGCGCCGGGGTGTTCAGCACCTTGGCCAGTTCCAGCGTTTCTGCTTCGCCATACTGGGCCACGAACTTGTCGTACAGCCAGTCCGGCAGGTTGGCGCGCTGGCGCGCCGGCAGCAGCGAACGGTCGATGTCCTTGATGCGTTCGAGCAGCGCGGTCTCGTCGTCCGACAGGCCGCCCAGGGCATCGATGCCCACGGTTTCGGCCATGCCGAGCAGGACCAGGCGGCGCATGGTCGCGCCGCGGCCGCCGCCGGTGAAATCGGTATAGAAAGTCTTGTTGCGCAGCACGGCGTAGATGCACTCGGCGATGGCGCCGCGTTCACGGCCGCCCAGGCGGGGATGGTCTTTGAAGTAACGCGACAGGGTGACGTCGGCCGGTGCGGTAAAGCGCAGGATCTCGCGCAATACCTCTTCCGTATTGCCGAGTATCGCGGGTGGCAATCTCATGGTGTTCCTTGAATGATTCTTGAATTAACTGATGGTCTCGGCGATGCGAACGTCGCCGTCTACGATGTTGAGCCTGTCTTCGACAAACAGGCGCACCGCTTGTGGATAGATGAGGTGTTCCTTTTCCAGCAGGCGCTCGGCCAGGCTGGTTTCCGTATCGCCCGGCAACACATTGATGCGCGCCTGCAACACGGCCGGGCCGTGGTCCAGTTCGGCGGTGACGAAATGCACGGTGGCGCCATGCTCGAGCACGCCCGCGTCCAGCGCCTGCCGGTGCGTGTGCAGTCCTGGAAACAGCGGCAGCAGCGACGGGTGGATGTTCAGCATGCGGCCCGCGTAATGTTCGACAAAGGGTGCGGTCAGGATCCGCATGAAGCCGGCCAGCACCACCAGGTCGGCCTGGAAGCCGTCGATCGTTTCCCGCAATACCGCATCGAAAGCCTCGCGCGAAGCGAACTCCTTGCTGGGCACGACCGCCGTCGGAATACCGTGCGCCTGCGCAAATGCAAGTCCTTTGGCGTCGGGCTTATTGCTGATCACGGCGGCAATGTGGGCCGGCCAACGTTCGGCTTCGAGCGCCCGCACGATGGCTTCCATATTGCTGCCACGGCCGGAAATCAGGATCACGATATTTTTCATAAGCGGGCATTGTAACCTGCGGCGCGCGCTTACTCGAATGGTCTTGCCCCGACCCAACCTACGGACTGCGGGGATTGCGGCTCTTCAAACGAATAAAACACGCGGAACGGCACTTTCTTTTCGGCCCAGAATTCGGAGGCATCGCGGAACACGTCGAGCAGCGTTTCGCGCGCTTCCTTGTCGAATTTCTGGGTATTCGGCAACTGGTCGAGCACGGCGATGAAACCCGGCTGCGGCCCGGCGTCGGCAATGATTTCGGTCATGCAGTTACGCAAAGCATCGAAATTCTTGCTGCAGGGCTTGGAAAGATAGAATTGTTCGCCGATGCGGGCGCAGACTTGCTGCTTGGTCAGGGCATTCGAGCACATGGCGTAGAGGAAGTGATGGCCCAGGCGTAGCGCCTCCCTTTGCAGCTCCGGAATGCGGAAAGCACGGATGGACTGCACAAGATTCGGCGGTACTCTCATCAACAAACTCATTTTTTCCTCAAGTCACCCGGCCCGGCGCTGAACCTGCAGGTTCATATGCCGGCGCGTGGTTTCCTGTGGAAGCGTCGGGCTTGTTCGCTTTCTCCTGGTCTCGTTTCCACGCGCCAATAAAACCCTAAGTCACGTAAGGGTAACGTTTTGTATTCACTGAATCAACCCGAATATGGCTGAGCATGCCCTGATTTGTAAAAAAAGCGCCGGATTTACATGGATTGATGGCGCTTTTACACACATTCCTGCTGTGAGTCCGTTGTCCTCAAGTGCATACCTGCTGTTACATTTTGTTGCCACGCGGATCAGCTACGGCGGCGCAGTGGCGCTACCATTCAGTTGTGGGCAGTCCCTTTCACTCATAAACCAATACCCAAGCGTTACCAGACGAGGTAAATAACATGAACTTCAAAGCCAAACTGATTCTCTCTGCCCTGGGCGTGTGCGCCCTGCCGCTGGCCCAGGCCCAGTCCGGCGATTTCGAAGATTTCGGCCGCGTCACCCGCGTGCAGCCGCGCGTCGAGCAAGTGCGTACGCCGCGCCAGGAATGCCGTACTGATTACGTCCAGACCCAGGTGCAGCCGCAGCGCAGCCAGGGCGGCTCAGTGGTCGGCGGTATCGCGGGCGCCCTGCTGGGCAGCCAGGTCGGCAGCGGCAACGGTAAGGTCGCCGCGGCAGCCGCCGGTGCGATCGCCGGCGCCGTGGTCGGCGACCGCGTCGACAACGACGGCCGCAACTACGCCCCGCAAACCCAGGAGCAGGCCGTGCGCCAGTGCCGTACCGTGGAATCGGTCGAACAGCGCACCAACGGCTACGACGTGACCTACGATTACCGCGGCCACAGCTACACCACCACCATGCCGCGCGACCCGGGCAACCGCATCCGCCTGCGCGTGTCGGTGGAGCCAGACCGTTACCAAAATTAACTTCCGGCGCGGAGAACCTCTCCGCTTTTCCGCGTCGTCGGTATCGCCAGCAGCACGGCCTTCCTACGCACCCTTGCAATCGGGAAGGCCGTGACTTGATAATAGGATGTTCCCTTCAGGTCATCCTATGCTCATCAAACGCAAATCCATCGAACAGGCCGAATCCTCGCGCCGTCCTTCGCGCAAGCCCAAGTTCGCTCCCGTCACCCTGTCCGAACAGGACGGCGTGCGCTATCTCCATTTCGGTACCGAATGGGTGCAAGGCGCCATGCGTATCCGCAAGCCTGACTGGCCGGAACTCGAGTATGCGCAGCAGATGATGGCCTGGATGCTGTTCATCGAGCAGCCGCAGGCGATTGCCCAGCTCGGCCTCGGCGCCGCCACACTCACCAAGGCCTGCTATCGCCAGTTTCCCGAAGCCAGCGTCACCGCGGTCGAACTGAACCCGTCCGTGATCGCCATCTGCAATTCAATGTTCAAGCTGCCGCCCGAGGACGAGCGCCTGCAGGTACTGGAAATGGACGCCATGGATTTCGTGCTCGACGAAGCCAACCACGGCGCCTTCGACGTGCTGCAATGCGACCTCTACGACGCCACTGCGCGCGGCCCGGTGCTCGACACGCCCGAATTCTATGCCGCCTGCAACGCCTGCCTGAACGAGCATGGCATCATGACGGTCAATCTGTTCGGCGACCACCCGAGTTTCAACAAGAACATCAAGGCCATGCGCTTTGCCTTCGAACACGTGATTTGCCTGCCCGAAGTCCACGAAGGCAATGTGGTCGCGCTGTGCTTCCGCACCAGGCCCGATCTTGATCCGCCACGCCTGGCCGCGCGCGCGGCGCAGATCGTGGCGGCCACCAAGCTGCCGGCCAAATCCTGGGTCAAGGGACTCCAGGCCGCCTGACCTTTCATTCACCAGCGAGCGTTCATGACCACCGCTGCATCATCTTCAGCTGCTTCCGCTGCATCTTCCGCCTCTTTCGTGTCTGCCAAAGCGAAACCGGTGCCGAAGGCACTCGACCTGCAGACCCTGTTTTCGTGGCTGCTGGCCGACGGTATCGTCGAAAAATCGACGGTCAAGCCGCATTACGCCCAGGCGCAAGGCATCCTGAAGAGCGCGGCCGGCTCCATGCATCCGCTCACGGCCATAGCCCAGTGCAAGATCGTCTCGGCAAAGGCGCCGCATAAACTGCTGACCCTGGACGTGCTCGGCGAATGGTGCGCCGGCAAGGTCGGCCTGCCATACCTGCGCATCGACCCGCTCAAGATCGATTTTACGAAGGTGGCCGACGTGATGTCGGCCAGCTACGCGGCGCGTTTCAATATCCTCCCGGTGGAACTGAAAGGCGACGCGCTGGTCGTGGCCACCGCCGACCCCTTCCACACCGAGTGGCAGGACGAGATCGCGCGCATTTCGCGGCGCCGCATCGAGCTGGTGATCGCTAACCCGCTCGACATCGCGCAATACATCTCGCAGTTCTTCAGCCTGGCGAAGTCGATCCGCGACGCGAATAAATCGAGCGGCCAGGACCTGGCGCTGCGCAACAACTTCGAGCAACTGGTCGAACTCGGCAAGCTGAACAAGCAAGTCGACGCCAACGACCAGCACGTCGTCAACATCGTCGACTGGCTGTGGGGCTACGCCTTCGACCAGCGTGCCTCGGACATCCACCTGGAACCGAAGCGCGAATTCGGCATTATCCGCTTCCGCATCGACGGTGTGCTGCACCAGGTGTACCAGGTGCCGGCGGTGGTGATGATCGCGATGACGGCACGTATCAAGCTGCTCGGGCGCATGGACGTGATCGAAAAGCGGCGCCCGCAGGATGGCCGCATCAAGACGCGGACCAACGGCGGCCAGGAAGTCGAGCTGCGCCTGTCGACGCTGCCGACCGCCTTCGGCGAAAAGCTGGTGATGCGTATCTTCGACCCGGAAGTGGTCGTGAAAACATTGCCGGAACTCGGCTTTCCGCCGGACGACGCCGAACGCTGGGATGCGCTGACTAAACGTCCACACGGCATCATCCTGGTGACCGGCCCGACCGGCTCCGGCAAGACCACGACGCTCTACACCACCCTGAAGGCGCTCGCCACCAGCGAAGTCAACGTCTGCACGGTGGAAGACCCGATCGAGATGGTGGAAGCGGCGTTTAACCAGATGCAGGTGCAGCCGGGCATCGATCTGTCGTTTGCCGACGGCGTGCGCGCGCTGATGCGCCAGGACCCGGACATCATCATGGTCGGCGAGATCCGCGACCTGGAAACCGCCGAGATGGCGATCCAGGCCGCGCTGACCGGCCACCTGGTGCTGTCGACCCTGCACACCAACGACGCGCCGTCGGCCGTGATGCGCCTGCTGGAACTCGGCGTGCCCTACTATTTGCTGGAAGCGACCCTGATCGGCATCATGGCGCAACGCCTGGTGCGCACGCTGTGCGCCCACTGCAAGTCGCCGGATGGCGAGCTCAACGACGACGTGTGGCAGAGCATCGGCGGCGCCTGGAACATCCCCAAGCCGGCAACCGTGTACCGCCCGATCGGCTGCCCGGAATGCCGCCAGACCGGCTACCGCGGCCGCACCGGCCTGTACGAACTGCTGAGCGTGACCGAAGCCTTTGCCCAGCGCATCCAGGACGAAACCGACCTGGCTTCCCTGCGCCAGCAAAGCATGACGGATGGCATGAAGCCGCTGCGCATTGCCGGTGCCTTCAAGGTGGCGGAGGGGGTGACGACGGCCGAGGAGGTGTTGAAGGCGACGGTGGCGCATTAGGTGCTGCCGTCGGGAGCACACTAAGTGCTGCCATTGAGTACCGCATTACCTCTGGCGTAAATCAAAACGACCCGCTATAATGCGTGCCTTCTTCGGGTCGTTAGCTCAGCTGGTAGAGCAGCGGACTTTTAATCCGTTGGTCGCAGGTTCGAATCCCGCACGGCCTACCAAAGAATTCAGTTGTTTTGTTGAAAGCCCACCTACTTCGGTTCGTGGGCTTTTTGCATTCCAGCGCACGACCTGCCACCACCGACTTTCCTGTCGGATTTTTTTACACTTAAGAAATAAATTTCAAGTTCGTAAATACAAGCCCTTGATTTAACTAAGAATTACAAGACTGGTCTGCTTCTTGCTAAATGTCAAGGAAGCGCCGGCCGAAGAGCTGCGTGAGTTACCACAACTCCAAACTAGGAAAATCATGAAATTCTCCAAGATTTCGCGTAGCGTCCTTGCCGGTGCCACTGCCTTGCTGTTCCTTGCCCCAGCTGCCCAGGCTGCTGTTGTTTCCGTCAGCTTTGCCAACTCGCCAGTCGTCGTGCCCAACAACATCGACGGCATCTATTTCAATTTTGTCACCGGCCAGCGCAGCACCACGGAATTCGCCGGCTATGACTTCAATCCTTACAACAACAATAGCGGCCTGACCTTCTACGGCAATATCTCGCCTTCCGGCATCCTTGCCACCGGCACGCCCGGCACCACGGCGCAAGCCCGTGTGCTGCAGTTCGGCGACCTGATCTCCGTCGCCGGCCAGTACAACCAGTACCAGACCCGGGGCGACAATTTCGACATCACCGGCCAGGAATACGTCGGCCTGCGCTTCCTGAACGAAGCGACCGGCATCCTGAACTACGGCTGGGCATTGATCAGCACGACTGCCGGCAACGGCTTCCCGGCCTCGGTTCTCGGCTACGGCTATGAAAACACCGGCTTGGCGATCACCGCCGGGCAAACCGCCGCGGTCGTGCCGCCGATCACGGACGTTCCGGAACCGGGCTCGATCGCCCTCATCGGCCTCGCGCTGGGCGCCATGGGTATCCTGCGCCGCCGTAAGTCGTAAGCCTTGCCCGATCGGGGCCGGTCGGCTATAATGCCGGCCTCTTCGGGTCGTTAGCTCAGCTGGTAGAGCAGCGGACTTTTAATCCGTTGGTCGCAGGTTCGAATCCCGCACGGCCTACCATGAATTACCAAGAAGCCCACGAATTCCGGTTCGTGGGCTTTTTGCGTTCTGGTCGCTCTCTGGTCACTTCGGAAACGTCCGGTCCCGTCCGCTCCACAGCGTCAGCGGACTTTTCCTCTGATTAGGCAGGTCTAAATCGGGCCTAGCACGCGAAAAACGGGCCGTTTCGATGAGCTTAGCAGTCGCTCCGTATGGGGTCCGGTGATCCATACGACCTTTGCCTCGCTTTTCCTCGGCTATAACCGCCAAAACGCCCTACGCTTACTGTCATTTTGCGCCCTTGTCAATATTCGAAAAAACGCGCTTGCCTGCCCAGTTTCCGAAGCGCTTGACTTTAGTACCTTAACAAAACCCTGCTCTCAGCAAAGCAGCTGCTCGTATCCCGAGTGGCAGGCGAGGCCTGCTTTTCGGCAAAAGCCGGTCATGATCAGTCATCGCCGCCACTACCCAACTATTTTTGGTATCATCCGAGGATTACAAATATCGATCATCATCATGGCATATCCCTTACCGCCTGAAAGTAAGTCGGCTGTGAAAAAAGCCGGTAAAGCAATATCGGAAGGTAGTCTGTCGCAAGGAGACTACGAGCTTGTCGACAGGTGGCGAGCGGCGCATGGATACGTCATCAATACCTTTCAAATTTGGATCAAGAGAAAAATTCAGAAGCTCGGCTTAGATGTTGAATTTGCCCAGCGTCTAAAGCGTCGTAATACTGTATTCGACAAACTAGGCCGGCGCAACGCAAATGGCGAACTGCTGATTGCAGACGTTTCGGCAATGCATGACTTCGCTGGATGTAGACTAATCTTCGAAAACCTTCAAGATTTGCGTGAGTTTCGAAGTTACATGCATTCGGCTGTCGTAATGAAAAACGTACGACATCAGCTTCGATATCCCCCTGAGAAGTATGACTATATTGAGCATCCGAAAGACTCTGGCTATCGCGGCATTCATGATGTCTATCGCCATCTGCCGCGCGGTAGTGAGCGTGAGGAGGGGAAAAAGCCTTGGGACAATCTGCTAGTAGAAATTCAATATAGAACCCGAGCACAGCACGCGTGGGCTACGGCTGTGGAAATTTCTGACCTGGTCGATGGCGAAAAAACCAAGTTTGAAATGGATCGAAGCAAACGCGGGCGGTTTTTTGCTATTGCGAGCGAGATAATTGCACGGAACCATGAGCATATAGAAAAAGCTTTCGTAGGAACATCGACTGCCAATCTACAAACGGAGTTGCAAGAGCTCGAAAATGAACTGGGGATACTCCAAAGGTTGTCCGCCCTAAAAACCTTTGCAGATGAGGATAAATTACAGCAGCATAACGTGCTGAATATTACTCGTAACGATAGTGGCGACCTAACTCTTGAGGTCTTGCCTTTTAATCAGGCTGCTGATGCTATTGCCAAAGCAACCGAACTTGAATCATCTGGCTCCAGTTTAAATGCCGTGTATGTGCGAGCTGATAATCCGGCGCAGTTGCGATCTGCTTATCGGAACTACTTCAATGATCCAATTGATTTTGTGCAGATTATTAGGCACGAAGGCGACGTTGCGGAGCGAACACAAGACTACGACTAACCTACGCTAATGGCTATTAGTCAGAGTAAAAGCCTTTATTAATTCCCCACCAAAAACAAATTCTATATTTTGTCTAATTTCGCGAGCGGGATTGGTCGGCAACTGCCGTCAATGGACAAAGACTATCGGTTAGCAGCGGCTATTAGCCCCGTTTAGACTCGTCCGCAAACAAGAACGAAAATTATCTGGAACGGATCTGTCACATCATTTTGACCAACCGGTGAGACTATCGACCAAGGCTATTCCGTTATCGCGCGCGCCCATTTTTTCGTTTAACTCTGCCAATACCTTAGGTGTTAGCGAGCCTTGCAGACGATCAACCAAGCCAAGCACCACCGGAAACTCAGTCTTCTCGTCGTACTCTTCAATGAGACGAGGACCTTGGTCTTTAGCGCTGTCAGACGGCATCTGCGCGCGGGCAATCCATAAGCGGTGACGGATGAAATGCTCCCTGAACTGAAAAAGACGAATGTTCCCCGCTGCACCATCCCAGATGTCATCCTTTAACGAGACCAATCTTCGCTTGAACGATTCTGGATTAGATTCTATAGACAGTGAGGCAATGCCGTGGGCCAGCAGTTCCAAATGCCGGAACAGTCGTAGATACTTAAAAGCAAGAGCGGCCCCAGCGGCCGCTTGCCATACCGGAATTCCCCCCATACTTAGAACGCGTAGTGCAATTAGCGCACCAAAATCATCCGCGAAAACTTCCTCTAGGAACTCGTCAGGAGCCTGTTCAAGCGCTTCCCTGTAGTAATGGGCAGCTTCCTCCTTTCCCTCAAGAAACTCACTTATATAGTGTGATGTCTCTTTACTCAGATTGTCTTGATCCAAGCGCCAGCGATGGTGAGCAAGTTCATGCGCCATAACGAAAATTTCTTGAGATGCCGTCAGCCCGTGCCGAATATCCTCGACCGTCTTCGAAAGCTTAAATGGGTCACCGTCGACCTTCACATTTCGCTGGAACTGCTGAGCGACGAGCGCAAAGAACGCAGCCAGGCCCGTCTGTCCAAGTGAGAGAAGACGTTCCGCTAAAAACTTGCTGGCAAACGCTTGCGATAACATCGACGCGCCATGCAGCGCGTACTGAATGCGGTTGAGACGGTTGAAGCTCTGTCCGAGATACTGGTCGTAAACGAGGTAGTCCGTCTGGTTAACGGTAATCAACTCGCACTTGCGGTCACTGGAGTACGTGATACAGAGTTCTGGACTCGGACCTATCGGCGTTGTGTGAGCAGTGATCTGCTTATAGTACTTTGCATACTCAGCCGCTAGCGAAGGCGTTGGAGGGCGTGTCCGGCGCGCCGCGGCGAGGTACTGTTCAATCATTCTTCGCCAATTCGGACAGTACCTTGATAGCGTTGTCGGCGCTCAAGCCAGTAATGACCATGCCATCCTTTTTGATCACCACATGACGATTTGCTCGAATGCGTTCGATGATAACCTTCGCGAGCAGCGGAATCGTCACCGTGTTTAGCATGGCAAGCACCTGAAGCACGAGCGCACCGTCAAAACGTTTGGCTTCGATGAAGGAAACGTCGTTCGACAAATTCTGCAGCTCTGTGCGAACCTCGGTTTCACCTTCCTTGTCGAGTTCGATGAAAATTTGGGACATTAGGTTCCTCTAGTAGGTAAACGCCACGTTACCGATGCACGCGGCTTGTCCGAAGCATAGCGATACGATCAGGCACTGTCTACTGAAATTAATTGCCTTCGTTAAATATTGGATTGAATCGCCACGAGTTTTCTAGACACTCGAGAGCCGCTGAAAATACTGCTTTTCATACTCAACTGGCGACAAGTCATTGCTAAAGCTGTGTCGCCGCTTTGGATTGTAGA
>Ga0265797_10003425_pt1 | contig 25330 bp, 21 predicted proteins | sample P2T30metagenome_FD_192433 | JGI IMG/M metagenome (GOLD analysis project Ga0265797, IMG submission 192433) | Plant litter microbial communities from East Loma Ridge, Irvine, California - P2 T30 | ecosystem: Environmental > Terrestrial > Plant litter > Unclassified | place: USA: California... | reverse complement strand
GCGGCCGCCGCGCAGCGGATCCTGGGCGAGAACGGCGACGTGTCGCCGCCGCCGTACGAAGGGTCTGCCGAGGACGCGGCGATCAGGCTTGCGGTGCTGGAGGTTGGGAGGGAGGGGGAGAGGGAGAGGCAGCGGAGGGGGAAAAGGGAGGGGGAGAGGGAGAATCAGAGGAGGGTCGGGCAGAGTAGTGAGGAGCGGAGGGGGATGGAGCGGCGGCGGCAGCTGCGTGAGGATCGGCGGCGGCAGGAAGGTCAGGGTGGGAGCGGTGCGGATGGTGGGTTTTTGAGGAGTATTCTGAGGAGGACGCAGAGGGATGCTGCTGCTGCCCCTGCTGCTGCCGCTACTCTGCACCAGGCGCCTGCGCCGAGAAATCGGGTGACGTTGTCTTTGGGTGGGGAGGGGCGGGGGCCGGTCGTGATGCAGGGGAGGGTTAGTCCGAGGACGAGTCCTACTATGAGATCCGGTCTCAGGACGAGTCCTACTTCCAGGTCGGCTTCCAGGACGAGTCCCACCACCAGATCAGACCCGAGGACGAGTCCCACTACCAGGTCGGCTCCGAGGACTAGTCCTACTAGCAGACCGAGTCAGAGATTCCCGACTGGTGTGCCTCCCAGGAAGCCAGTTCCGATGAGAGCTATGCAGAGCAGTGGAAACGGGCTTGCGAACCAGGGTGCTGGGATCATTCTAACGAGGCGCGAAAGGATTCTGTCGACGAGGAGCGACGAAGGCAGCGTTTCGACGAGGACGAGGTCGAATGTGAGGCAGAGGACGATGTCTGATGGAGATCACAGCCGGGGGCATCCGTACGATTATCCGAGCTTGTGGTGGAACGGGATCTGAGTGTGTGTTTGTCGGGAATACTTTTCGGTATGGCGTGTCTTGTTCGCCCATTGGGTTTTGCTCGTTGTTGCGTTGGTTTCGTGTGTATCTTGAAGACTTCGGAGTCAATGCTGTATTTTCTTCCAATGCAATTGGTTTCTCACTGCTCTCGGGAACAGTAGGCGCTTTTGAGAATGGTGACTATAATTCTTTTCTTTTTCAACATTAGCTGCTCGATTTTATAAGAGCTTGGGTTGATCGAGCCATCTCACCGCCGCCAACGGGCATTAGACTAATTTAGACCGCAGTGGCACCTCTCATGTCCAGGAAGTGTCTTTCCGTTCCCTCTTTTGCCGGGTCCATAGCGATTCTCGGCAACACGACGAGACGCTTTCCTGGAGGCTTTCCCGGCAAGACTCAAAGAGTCCTCTCAATGGCAGAACATCGACTTTTCCAGAAGAAGATTGCCGGTATCACCACGTGAGCATGCATGCCACCAGCGAGAGTGCCGATTCGCGCAAGGGCTTGCTCACTGGCATTAGTGCAAACACCAAGATCGAAAGACGGAATGATAGCAAACCACCAAAACATCGACACGGCCAAGTTTGGAGTCTCGGCCCACAGTCGGCTGTGAGATCGTCAAGTGCGTCCTTTGATGCAAGACCAACACACTTGGTGGCCGTCACAATTCGGTGTTGCAATCAGTCACAAGAACAGTTTCTCCACGACAGTCTTTTTGGACGCATTTCGTATTACAAGGTCCAGAAAGAGTAGGAAGTCGACCAAGCGACGACAAGCGAATTGTTGGTCTGCTGTCGCTTCGGCCTTCAGCTACCTATCCAGAGTCCAGAGAAAGCAGGGACATTCTAGTCAACTGTCTCTTAGCGAAATCGTCCATTCGAAGGAATGTTGTACAAGGATAATTGTTCCTGAGCTCGACGAGATTGGATCGCACTAAGCGTAGGATTATATTGCCCGATACCTATTCTTCAGGCTTTTGAATCCTGCAGTCTGAATTTCGTGTTGTTTCAATCTGTTAGCATTGTTGTTGGTGGCTTGAGCGAAGGAAGACGTGGTCGTTTTAGGCGCGTCCAAATTTAGACTGTAGGCTTCAAAAGTGGGTCTTTCTGCAGCTCTACCGACCTTGCAACTCCTGCGCCTCGTCTTGACTCTCGTATAGTGTCCACCTAAACTCATACCACCACCAAAATGTAGGTGTTGGTAGGGCTGTGCTTTCCAACACCTACGACAGGGAATGCTTCGAGCGGTGTTGCTACTGTGGCCGTTGCACGACTGCGGCTGAAGACAAGGTAGGAGATGGACCGGAACATTGGCCATGCTCATCATCTTGGAGACGAACCAAAGGCTTAGCGATGTTGTCGAAGATGGTATAAAGACATTCGAGTTGTCCACTCTGGAGTAGCTTGCCCTCATCATCAACATCAACAGCAAAAGCAAAAGCATCGGAAGCATCAACAACAACCGGAACAATTCCATCTACCCACAACATCTTCGATCGACCATCCATCGACACTCAACCCCAACACACCAACCTCGTCAATCTTCCCCAAAACAGCCAAAATGGTCTCCTTCAACACCATCCTCGCCTCAGCCGCCGCCCTCTCCAGCACCCTCCCCCTAGTCCTGGGAGCCGCCACGCTCCCCCGCCCCCAAGACAGCGACTCCGCCATCTCCCGCCGCCAAGCCAGCTGGGACGAATACCACCAGCTCAACGAGCTCTTCGCCGAGCAAGGCCTCTGCCGCTACTACCTCGATCCGACGTCGCGCGACGGCCTCTGGCCCTGCCGCCAGTACTGCGGCGCAGACGCCACCTCGCTGACCTGCAACGGCAACGCCAACGCCGCCACGGACCCGTCGACGGTCTCCAAGAACCCCGACGGCGAGCGCTGGACCCCCGGCGAGTGCTGGTGCTCGAACCCGGCGCTGGAGAAGATCGTCGAGTTCACCGCCGAGGGCCTGTCGGAGCTTCCGGGCATCACCTGCGCCGTCTGGCTGCAGGCCGCCAAAGAGGCCGTGAAGCTGGGTTCTTACGCCATTCCCGGTGTTGGACCCGCGGCCACGGCGGCCAAGTACATTATCAAGAGCGTCAAGCTCGCTGATCTGATCGGCGGCAAGGACGGCTGGAACAACTTCATCGAGGAGACTTGCGGCATTGAAGAGTGGGATTTCAACTTGATGAGCGCTGCTTTCGACATCTTCCAGCAGGCTCCTGACGACGCTGCCGCAAGCAAGTAAGCCTTTCTTTGGGGGGAGTTTGGGTGAAATTTGCAGAGTGCGAAGTTGAGCGAACGCGGTTGATCGGAGAACTTGCAAGGGGTTTTGGAGCTGGAGCTTATTTGTTCGATTGGGGCACGAGACTATCTATAGATTTTGCTTAACAATGGTCAGGTGCAATAGAGTCATTTTTACCTTGTTCAATTCGAAGCTTGGCTTGTTTCCGGCATCTGCAACAAAATCTCAAAATGTCCGTGTTCTTTTCGACCCCTTTCAAAATCTGCTTAAGAAAAGCTGACGTTGGCTTCAAGACTCGATTCGAGCTCTCGAGCATTCAACGAACAATTCGCGATTCAGGCCACAAGTCGACACCTTTGTCAAGTTGTTGTCTCAGGATCTTCAGCCTCGAGACATCGGTCCGACTTCAACCGCTTTTTGAAGACTAAGAGAGAGAGAGAAATATCTCGTGGAAAATGTATCATCCGTGTACCCCAACCCTAACCCTATGACGGACGAGCAAAAGACGCACTACTGGATATTATCAGAAGAATCCATTCGAGATTCCGGAAGTATTGAGTCTCGCCTATGAATTGTTCGACTATCGACTTACTCGTCCTGCTGGTCAAAACATCCAGAATGCCATTACTCAACGAAAACCAACGGATAGTCCGTCAACACCTATCGGCGGCCTTCCACGGACGACAGCAGAGGAGACGAATTACGGACAAGAGACGTTAATGATCTCAATTACCAAAAATATTATTCGAATGTGCGCGTACGCTACCAAAAAATACCAGCACGAAGGCCAATGCTATGCTAGTATCAAGAGATAAAGAAAACATACAATCCGTCAAGACGGGAGCCAGCACTTAGTAAACCGACTGGCCCCTCACGCCACCAGCCTCAGCCTCATACCCCGTCCCACTCACGTCATGAATCCCATGCTGCGCACTCGGCGGCGGCAGATTATCAATCCTCTGCTCGCCCTCCATACCCGCCGCGTCGGCCTTGCGAATATTCCGCGCGCCAGGCGCCAAGTGCAGGGCATCCGCAGTGACGAGGTCTTCGCCCTGGGGAGGGACCCACTTTGTGCTCTGGCGGGGCGGGACGTGCATGATGTACATGGTGTCGATTTCCTCGAGGGAGCGGCCGCGGGTTTCGCAGAGGAAGAAGTAGACGACGACGGCGCCGAGGAAGTTGCAGGCCGCGAAGACGTAGCCGTAGCGGTAGTCGATGGCGCCGGTGATGAAGGGGGTGAAGAAGGAGATGAGGAAGTTCCAGATCCAGTTCGAGGCCGTCTGTGATTGTATTAGTAAATATTGTTGTCAAGTATGGGCATGAAGGGTGCACCTACAGCTAGACCCATTGCTTGGGCACGGTAGCGAGTTGGGTAGAGTTCTCCGACAATCGCCCAGACGATAGGGGCCCAGGTCATCGCGTAGCCGGCAATGAAAAGACAGGCGAAGGCGATCATGGCAGAGCCAGCTTCGGGGGTGTTCTGGGGTGTTTGCTGATCCAGAGCAAAGTGTCCAACGCTGGCGAAGACCATGAAACAGCAAAACATCCACAGGCCACCGGTAATCAAGGCGCGTCTCCTGCCGAACTTCTCGACAACATACGTTCCCGGTATCGTCATGGCAAAGTTGATGCCGCCGAGAATCATCGAAGTCTGGAAAGAGTCGTCCAGACCGGTTGCTGTGAAGATGGTTGTGCCGTAGTAGAAGAAGAAGTTGGCGCCGGTCAATTGCTGCAGCGCTTGCATGCTGATACCGAGCAGAGTGCGGTACATCATGCGTGGACCGGTGAAGACTTCGTACCAAGGGTGCTTTCCGCCACCAGCATTCTCGGCATCGAGCTTGGCCTTGATCTCGCGGATCTCGCGGTCAACTTCCCAGTGGTTCTCAGGGACGCCGTAGGACTTTGCGATGGTGGTTCGCGCGCTCTCGATCTTTCCCTTGCGGTACTCCCAACGGGGCGATTCGCGGAGGAACATGATGCCGATCGCCATGATGACTGACCAGATGAAGCCGACGCCCATGGGGATTCTCCAGGAAGATGGGTTCATTTGAGATTTGGTGCCGTAGTTGATGCAGTAGGCGATGAAGATGCCGAGAGTGATGAATAGTTGGTAGCACGAGACCATGCTACCACGAATTTGACGGGGTGCGGTCTCGGATTGGTACATGGGAGTGAGAACGGAAAGTGCGCCAACTCCCAGACCTGCGACCCAGCGGCCGAGTGCCACTTGATACCAAGTTGTCAGGGTAGTCATCTGGATAACAACACCAACACAGAAGATGATGTTCCAGAAGACAATGGCAAGTTTCCTGCCGAACGCGTCTGCGATCGGTGCACCAACGATGGCGCCAATGAGGGTACCGATGGACAGCAGGCCAACGATTGTACCAGAGCGAACCTTTGAGAATGCAGGAGCGCCTGTATCGGGATCCGTTGTGTCTCCGAATCTCTTGAGAAAGTCGTCCATCTCGAGGAAGCCTGAAATCTGACCGGTGTCGTAACCGAAGATGAGACCACCGAGAGACACGATCATGATCATGGCAAAGATGCGAGGAGTGAAGAGCTTGACCGGCGAGCTGGTGTCGACATTGGCCTTCTCCAGCTCTGCCGAGGCAGGAGATTGTGTTCCAGTAGGCATGTCGCCATTCTGAGGAGCGGGAGGCTCATTGCGCCTCAGTTGGGATAAGATTCCCATGTTGCAATGCTGGAGGGTAGAATGTGAGGAGAACGAGGTGTTGCTAGGTGTTGCAAGAGGGTCGGAGCATCACAAACGACTTCCATCGGGGAGTGGAGGCATTATAAGAACGCGGGCAATGTGGTGGACCCAGATATTCCCCATGGCCCATGGTCGCTGCCCACAATTCCACCCCCATCAAAATCACCCACCGTCATCCCGCACGCCGCCCTCGCTGTTGCGACGCTGCCCACGAGGGCTCGTCCGGGGATGCCGCGATTGAGGTTACTTTTCGGAGCGCGTGGTCTGGTTGATGGAGCCATGACCGCATTTTGCAAAAAGAAGTTCGGACGGCGAGGAAGTGTAGAGGCGCGGATTGGCCGGAGCCGGTCTTAGACAGATCCACCAGGCCGAGTCAAGCGAGAAGCGAAAAGCTTGGGCGGCGACTTGACGCGTCGAAGCTTCGACCGTTCTCTTGGACGCTCGTCTTAGTCTTGGTCATCATCAAGAGATGTGCATAATCAAAGGCCGGCAGGTGGAGCGTCCGCGGCCGCGTATCGGTTTTGGGTGATGGGCAGAGATTGGCACGATTGCAAGCCTCCCCGGCAGGATGAAGAAACATCAGCCACATCAGCCATCTGCCGAAGATCGCGTGCCGAGGAGAGACGATATCATGAGGACGGAGTAATAGGACGTCATCGGGGGCCGTATCGCTCGATCCATGCTACAGTAGAGTTTTGAAATAGGGCTGACAAAAACGTCTCATATCCGGCTATCCACTTTGCCACGCTATCCGGCCAAAAGTAGTCGGTTTGAAGAAAACGACTGGTGCTTTGCTGTTCTGCCATGCCTGTCATTCCGGCGCAAGATCACGCAAGTGAAAGGCATTTACCGCGGAGCCAACCTTGTCGGGCTGACAGGCGAAAACGGCAATGCACAATGTGAAAGACGGTAGTCTGCCATGTTCTCACATCAGAGATCCGGAACTTCACGGTTGCTGGAAAGTCCACGTGAGGATATTGATCAAGGGAAGAAACTTCCGGAATCCGCAATATCCATGGCTGTGGGCCACGGATCTGATACCACGTGCAATCATCTCCTGCATATGCCTTCATCATATTATGGATGCCGATCAACCTTCAGAAGACGCAACGTCGAGGTTCGCGCGCGCATGAATCTGAGCCAGAAAACCTGAGCCATCCTGTACTTGCCCCCATCCTTGTCGCTATCTCGACTGACCGGTGAACACAACACACCCACAATACGAAGTAAAGCTTACCCTAAGGACCCCAATAGACACCTCAACGGACTCCCTACCATCACGATATTTGTCGTCGTCGTCCCCGCGCTCTCCCCACAAGACGCTATCCACGACATCTCCAACATCCACGGTGCCAACTCGGCGAATGCGTTGGCATGTGCGATGTCTTCTGTGTGGAGGACTGCGGAGTCCCCATGGCAGTGATGCACAGAGCCCTGAAGGTAGGCGGACGCTTCGGATGGACTCTGTGTCGGACCGATTTGTAAGCGCTTTTCTTCCAACTGACCTAAGAGGAACATTTTGTTTAAAGATGTTTCCTATCCCGTACGAGCCTTGATGTCACGGAAATTTACTTGCCATCTCTTGTCGACAATGGTCATTTGCCGTAACGTTCGACGACGACGTTTCTCCTTTGTGCCATTGCAGTCAAGTGGGATAGCCATTTCAACCTCGCTGTTGATGATGATGCTCACCTAGTCTTTCGTGCCAGACGTTACTATGATGGCTGAAGCGAATCTCTGCGACGACATCGCATAGCACATGCCCGCGACCACGCCTCGCATCCGGAATATCTGCGGGTTGATGAGTACTGTCGGGGTCGACTCATCATGACCCAACATCGGGCCGCCTGACGAGAACCTTCCCACCAATCTCATCTGATGATATATCAACCAAGCTCTGGAACACTGCAATCCGTCTTCCGCCGCACTTGACCCCGGGCAATTCTGTCTTTGACCATTCTGAAGGAGACCGCGGTAAGAACGGGCTCCTGCGAGGATACTATTCATGTCTGGGGTCACTGAATGCTGGTCAACACCAACCTACTATTACCTGTCCAGCCTATCCAGTCACGAGTTGAATCCGAACTGCGTATCCAATCTCGACGAGATGTGAGTCTGCCGCTCCAAAGCAGCCCATTAGACGCGTGGATTCGACGATTTCTATAGTATTCAACATGGTCCGTCGACCGTCAAATTTGGCCATCCAGCCAATCCCTACAGCTGATGATCGCGAGCCAGCACATGGATAGCAACACGATAAGGTAGGCGGCGATCGAACCCAGCCTGATCCTTGGGAACCCACGTGGCTGTCGTTGATTTCTTGACGAGATTGCAGGCAGCCATTAGCGCCGGGTGAACCGCTACCAACGAGAGTCTTGGGAGTCATCATTCAGGCTCACACCACTTCCGAGCTCCCCGCGCGTTTTATCTGTGTAGGACAGAACTGTAGACAGCCATTAGCGCCATGTAATTGCTGCCAACGAGAGCCTTGGAAGTCGTCCAGGCTCACACAACTCCCGAACTCTCCGCGCCTTTTATCAACGTAGGACAAACCTGCAGCCATCCGTTAGTGTCGTTGAATGGCTACCAATGAGAACCTCGTCCATGATAAGTCCAAGGCAGTGGTTGTTGGATGCTTCCGGTCAGCGTCAACAGGCTCTCCCCAGGAAGCGAGATCCGTGGATGGCTAGTTTGTAATATGAACACTCGAAGCTATATAAAAAGCTGACCTAGCCACGAGCTCTGTAAGCATGATTACAGATAGTACAAGAGATTCGCGCTCGCTGATACAAAACCCTGTAAGCAAACCACTGCTCTTCCCGTAAAGCAGTGTTCTCCTTGCGGACGCCTTGTATTCTTTTTACAATTTTTCCCCAGAACGTGGTACGCCGAGCTTCCCTCCATGGTCATCTCCTCTCTCCCCTCGGTCAGAGACCAATTCCTGCAGGTATATGTCGACGCCTGAGCTGCGGAGATGTCCCAGCGCGACTCTTTCCACTCCGATTCCACCTCATCCCCACCTCCAAGAGCGTCCCACCCATCCATCCTGACAGAAGCTCCCCCCACACTCACTTCTTCGCACCCCCAGCCCCCGTAAGCCTCAGCACAAAGTTGACGACAATCGCCAACAACAGCGCAACGGCCAGCACGGTGGGCCCAAAGCGATCGTCGAAGCCGCCCTGCCCTCGCATGCGGATGCTCTTGGCGCGCCAGTGGAAAGTGACGAGAGCGTAGACCATGGCGGCCAGGGCGACGAGCGTGAAGAGGCCGGCGCTGATCTGGCCGACGCGGTCGCCGAAGTTGAGCAGGCCGACGGCCAGGCCGCCGAGGATGACGGTGAAGTTGAGCCAGGAGAGGAAGGTGCGCTCGTTGGCGAAGAAGACTTTGGGCTCGACGCGGGTGGGGAGGGCGATGCGTTTGCCTGGGGAGGTTCGGATGGGGTTAGTGGGTGTTGGAGGAGGGTATTATTGGGTGAGGAATGTATTGTATATGGTACGTACCGGGAGCGGTTTGGAGTAGTGGTTGGCTCGACATGGTTGGTGTCTGATGTGTTTGTTGTGGTTTGTTTTGGCGAGGCTTTCAATGGGCGTTCGGCGGCTTCGAATTCGTTCAATGGGCAGATGTGTGTGGTCTTGCAGATTCTTGCAGATTTGAGGTATTGCAATTCTTCAGACAGGCAGGGAAGAAATGTGGTAGTAGTGTACTGCAGACGAGATACAGTAGCTCGACCTTCAACAAGCCCCACCGACCTGCTTCATTGCCTCTGTTCGAGAGCACGTTGTGCCAATTATGTCCGCCGATTGGTCACTCAGCGACGCATACCCGTTCGGACCGAACCGTAGTCCTTTCTTTAATGTTTAGAGGCGCTTTGGCTCGAGCTTTCTACAACGGCTTGACAACCCAAGGACTCTTGACGCCGTCTTACATACGCTTCTATGTCATTACGTAAATGCCAACAATTCCGTCAAAGCCCAGCTTCCGCGACCTCAGTCTTGACCAGGAGAATACCCTTGCTTGGCATGCCATACTTGTCAAACAGCCTCACGAAACGATACCCAAGCCTTGTCCTGTCCAGCCTGACACATGCCCATGCGGTCATGACATCAGGACCAATCGAGCTGTCTTTCATGACCACGAACGATATGAATGTCAACTCTGGAACGACGCCCTCAAGGTTGAGAAACTCCACCACTTCGCCCCCGAAGTCCGGACTTGAACCCTTGCTTTTGGCTGTCTGACCTGCATGGACAGGTGATTTGGCACTTTCGTCGCCAGCGGTCATAGCAGCCAGCGCATCCGGCTCCGTGTGAAGTCTTACTTTTACAGAAGAAACGAACTCGTTCGAATCGTCCCCAGCATCCAAAAGCGGTATGTTCTGGGCTGCTAGCACCGTCACAGCGACTCTTTCCAGCGTCTTGCTCGGAATCGAATGCTCAACAGCCTCTTCCGGACGACCAGTGCTTCGATACCCTGGCGGCTTCAAGATATACCCATCTGACCCCGCGAACATCGCTTCGTTGAGAATCATACCCACATCCCAGGACTGCCAATTCAGCGCGACGACTTGCATTCCCGCTCGCCAGAAAGTGACGGGGTCGAAGTTGGACGAGTCCACTCGCATGCCGTGTGGGTAGATGCGCATGAGGAACTCGCGATTGTGCGCGAACAACGCCTTTGGCATCCGCTTCTGCAGGGCCATCGCGACCTTTTCCGAAAGCGAGAAGATGTGGTTCGGCATCGACGCCTCTGGCTGGTCGAGAGACTTGAAGCTGATGCCGCGGGTGTGGATGCCGAGACGGCTTAGGCGGAACGACATCTTGGGCGCCTTGACTTCGACCGTCTTCTTCTCGCCTCCCTCCATCACGACCTCGTGGATGGTGTCTTCTGGGCCATCGGAAACCTCGGACTCGCCTTTCCCACTGCCGTGCTTGTGATCGGGAACATGTTTGACCTTGATCAAGATCTTGTTGCGTAGCTCGTCCGGCGAAGGAAGGCCAGCAGGCTCGATCTCGGATGCGGCCAGGAGATGCTCGCCCCAAATCTCCTCCATGATCTCGACCATGGAGTTCTGCTGTAGCGGAGTGCAATGCACCTCGAGACTTACAATCAGTGGCAGGTCTGACGTGACAAAAGCATGTTCTTTGACGGTCTGGCAGACTTCGCGAAAGCTGATTTCTTTGGTCAGCGTGAAGCCGTGGAGGACTCGCGGCTCCGCTTGGACGATGTCGGAGAGACGATCGTCGACCGTTCTGCCGTCGGAGTCGGTTGGCTCGAACTTGTTCATCATCCACCGGCTGACCTTCATCGCGAATCGGTCCCTCCGACCGACGGCTCCTGTGAAAGATTTTGGGCCGGCGTCTTCCTCGCCCTCTTCCAAAACACCGGGCTTGTAGCGCTCCTCGCCATCCCAGACGTCAATCTCGATACACCGGCACCCACGTAAAAGCACATCCTTGTATGCCTCGGCGCTAGAGTCGCTGGAGAGCTGATTGCCAGTAAGGTAAGTATTGTGACTCGAGCTGATGAAGTAGCTGCTCAGCGGCAATGTCAAGTCTTGCGGGGCCGCCATCTCGAGGATGTTTCCGCAGGGCGAGGTGAGATAATGGATCAGCTCGAGCAGGCCCAGCTCCTCTTTGTCCGTGAGGTAGTCCGCGGGCCCATTGGGGTCTTCGGCTTGTACATGGTGCATGAAGACGCTGATCTGGTCCCTAGACCACGTATCGTTCGAGCCGGCATATTTGCTGAAGAGTTCGGACAAGTGGCGTAGGAGAGACTCTTGGAGCTTCTCTTGCACGCCCGTCCGTTCACCGCTCGGATGGCCGCCGCCGGCTTTGTATCGCTGGATGGGGAAGTCTTGCTTCATTGCTCAAGGCAAGGGACGTGAATGCGCTCGTAGTGTAGAATAAGGTCGGCGTTCTCAATCTCGTGATTAATGCAGGTTCGGTTTGGCACCGACGGCCGACGGCGCATCCGGCGTCCCACGTGTCTTTGTTTCCATTTTTTCTCCCCAAGCACTGGATGGGGCCACGGGTATTGCGGCGTCGCGGCGTCGTGCACAGGACTTTGGCAAGACTTTAAAACACTTGACTAGTCGAATTCCTTCATGGCGTTCGCTGACCGCCAAGTGCAAGAATGTCCAGCCAGCTTGGCGGTGTGCTGCCTGTCGATTTTGACACAACTTTCTTGATCTCACTTGCTGTGCAGGGTATGTCTTTTTGCGGCGGCGGAATAGGACTCGCATGTAGGAGTGGTGGAGGTTCACGTGTCTTGCATGTGTGCGGTCGGACCTCGCAATTGGCATTACGTAAGCCGTGTAAACTCAACTTACCTCGGACATCACATGCATTCCCATCAGGCACTACTATCCTCGACACGCGAACCTACTTCGCTCAAGGCGCTGACTGCACGCTTGACACGGCAGTGACAACACAATCCTTCAAGCGTAGCAACGCCCGTCTTCCAGGTCCAGAACGACCTTGCTAATAACAACAATGCCCGACTTCACTCTGGCCATCCACCATAACCCTACCCCACCGGACCCCCAGAAGTGCAGCACGGCGATCACTCTCAGGCGGATTACACGCGGCAGCGATAGCCGCAGAGCACGAAGCGACGATCGGGATATCCGTTACCAACACCCGCATGCTCAGGGCGAATAGAGCCACCATGAACGCCACGGCGAGCAGAATCGCGAGCAAGATCGGCAGGCAGGAGTAGCCGATCTGCGAGCTGCTGTGGGTGTAGTAGACCTCGCCGTCGGCCGTCATTGCGTAGGAGTCGATTCGTGCGAGGAAGAAGCTCTGCGAGACCAGCCAGGAGAGGAGCAGGGATGCTGCCATCAGTGATACGGAGTATCGGTAGGGCAGGGAGAGGAAGTACGTGAACCCTGTGTGTAGTGTCAGCTTTGCAGGGTAGAGAGTAGAGTTTATGATGCTCACGCTGTTTGCCCCTGGGCGTCGTTACTCGAAGAGGCTTCCTTATCTGCCCACCGAATTGGCTGTACTCATAGCACTGCAGCATGCAGGTGAAGATGCCGTTGTAGGCGAGGTATAGGGAGCTGATAACGAACTGAGGCATATTAGCAAGTACCACCGCCGCTACAAGCTCTTCTCCTGGCCCTTGGCGCAACCAGTCGAGAACAAGGTGTGCCGTGGGTCTGTCGCCCTTCCAGTTGCGGAAGTTGAACGCCGACTGGCCTCTCGGGAGATCTGGCGAGACCTGGCGTGCCGAGACTATCACCAGGATGACAGCTGCTCCAATCGCCACCACGAACATGGCGATGTTGGCGATCCAGTATTTCTTTCCCATCGCCATATGCCATCTCTGTTTCCCGTGCGCAATGTATACCTTGGGAGGCGGGCTTTCGCCTACAGCAGGGTTCTTGAAACGAAGCGGCCCTTCTGCTTGAGCGTCCCGGTAACCCATCAAGCAGCGTCCCGCGGTCGTCGCATCCGGTTTCTCCAAAAAGCTCGCAAGTCCGTCACCGACAGTGACCAAAGCAGGCTCTGACCGCCAGGATAGGGACACGATCATGACCACCACTTTCAGTAGGTTCATGATGATGACGGCGTACATGATGCTCGTGGAGAACTGCAGTCTGCAGTGCTCTTGCTCGAGCTTTGATACGCAGTGATCAATCTTCATCCCGCCCACTGTCCAGTGAGTGGTGTTTCCGGTGGCAGCGGCTACATTGCATGGCGATCCGCCTACATCGTTGCAGATCCAACTGTGGTCATTTGCTGTTCCGCCGGCGTAATCCCACCAGAAAACAGTGTCGTGGACGTCGTCTGGATTGGTTGCGTTTGTAAGCAAGAGGAGTAAACTCCGTCCGGACGTGTATCCGTTGCCGTACGTATCGATGCACTCCATGTTGCTTAATGTCTCAAACTGTGCCCGGTCGCCGTCAGTAGCGCTCCCGGCAAATATGCTTTGCATGACTTTAAGCTAGTGCTCAAACGACGTCCCCGGATTGTTCGGTTTGGACCCAACCACGGCTGCTCTGTCTTGCAGTGCTTGGGTTATAGTGAAGTCTCCGCCGTCCAGAAAGACTTGATTGGCCAGAGCCACGCTGTAGTTCGTCGTGAAATCCGCGGTGAAAACCGCACTGTTGAACACGAGGTGGATCGGAAGGCTTGTAACGGCCAGAACCAGCGACAAGTAAACTTTTGCACCGCCGAGTTTGCGCAGGTTTCTCATTGATAGCACGCCAATGTCGAGCCAGTCTCCCTTTGCATGGGCACGGTCGATGTCTTCTCTGGTCGGCGAGCTGCAACTCGTGGCGTCAGTGTGAATACCCATGGGTAAATGCGTACGCTTTCGTGGTAACTGACTGACCAGAGACACTGCATCGTATAGCTTGATGCACCGAGTAGTACCGTGCTCAATACGTTGAGCGGAACGTGGATGATGGTGTTCCAGGTTTTGACCTTGTCGCAGGATCCGATCATGGCAGTACCGATTCCGCGCTCAACCTCGTATTTGTTCGATGCGACAATTGTCAAGACAATGTTGGTGATGAGGATGAGAGTAGCCAGAGCCGCATGCAGAGTCACGCCGAATTTACATCCTTTGAATCTCGACTTTTGCTTCCAATCTGCAGGCAAACTCTCAGCGTGTTCTTCGAGTAGAGGCTTACTGTCGGTATCCGTTGTGATGAAGCTCGGTGCCGTGCTCGCGCTGACACTTGTTGTCTGTCAGTATCTTCGTGTGTCACTGCTCGATGTTCTTACTTAGCGCTTGTTCTTGCAGCTAGCTCAACACCCTCATCAAGCCCGCCCAATCGAGCTGGTGTCATAACCTGCGGCCTGATCGGGATAAAGGGAAGGGAGTTGCGGAAGTTGTGTGCGGTTCGAAGTACGTCCACGAAGAAATGGAAAAACTGATTAGTCGATCGCAAGGCTGGGGTCAGAGCAAGCTCACATGGCCGTATACCTACCCAGACCATGCACGTGGTATCAGCCTTGTAATTCCAACCCGGACTGTGGCTGTGGCTCCTTCGGTGTTGTTGATTGGAATCGGCTAATTTTGGTTCGGTATGATACGTCGCAATGCCGTGATTCGCTTGCTAATCCTTGTCAATCTCGTGCATTTGGCAGGGTGGAAGTCGCCGTCTTCTATATTTGTCTGTACACAGCCGAGATTCGTGCGGACGGCGCAATGATATGCCTATGGCGCTGTCATTGTACAAAATCCAGAATTGATCTCGTCTGATCAGTGCAAGACGCCTGCTCCTACGGCGAACGCATTTCGGCGCCAGGTTGACTTTGCTTATCGTCACCGCTGGCCGATTCATCACCTGTTTCACCATTGGACTTGGTATCTTGCTCGTCCTCGCCATCCAGTATCATTCACATGTATACAGTAGGAGTGTAGGAGTAGTAGGAGAGGAGGTCGAAGTACACTTTCTCATGGACAGGACAAATCTCCGGTCGGCGTTACGTAAGCCGGCTGCGATAGCCGAGACATCGGCAACAGACGCACTTGCCGTCGGCGAGATAACCACTCACTATCACAAACTACCAACCTCACGACTCTTTCGTCCAGGGCTCAGGCCAACTTGCTCAAGGCATGATTTCACGACTTCGTCTTTCTACCAAGTCGTACATGCCTTGGACTGTTCAGAGACTCTCAGAATGAGCGCCTCTGGCACGAGAAGACCCAAAAGACTTCTAGCAGCGTGAGCAACCGAGACAACGGACTTGCATCTCTCGTGAGCCATGTATCTGACAATCCATGTGTCAGTTGTTATAGATGTCATTCACAGAAGATAAAGTGCTCTGGAGAGCAGCCATGCCGCTCTTGCATGGCCGCTGGAAGAGCCGAGGAATGCCAACTCCCTGCCAAAGAACGGAAGATACCGATCTCTGAGAGGTAGGCACCGCTTTGAGCTTATTCGTGTTCATGGATGATCTCTGACAGTGCTCGTGCTTCAAATCAGCTATCTGAAGAAACTCGAGGCAGACAGCAGACGATTGAAGTCGTTGACCGCCGACACAGGGGCTTCGGTAAACGAGCAAGCTCCTGTGCATAACGATGCTGGCGAGTATCACACACCGTCTCTACCGACAGAGGAGAGCAACCTCTTCAATCCGCTGTTTGACAAGCAGCAAGAACGTCCCATCCACGAGCGCTCTTCGGAGCCCGGCTTCATCGGTGAAGCATCATGCGCCGCATTCTCCAACCGTCTGCTCTCGTGCCTTGACAGCAAGTGCCCACCCCTGACAGCAGGCCTGTCAAATTATCACAGACTCGATGACTACGAACATGCATCAGCGGATCGGAATGCCGAGTTTCCCGAACGAATGCACGTCAAATTGCTGCTGAACGTTGCCCGCCGCTTCATTGGCAACTATCATCCCCTATTCCTGGAGGTCAGCTTCATGCGGGAAATCGATGCAGTATACCGGGGAGACATGACGCCTTCGACGCTGTGGCTTTGCAAGTTCTACGCGTTGATGGCTCTCGGGGAGATATACACCCACAGGAGAGGCGTCGGGGATAACAACAGGGTTCCCGGGACCAACTACTATGTGAGAGCGGTAAATCTGCTGCAGAAAGACCAGGACGCGTACGAAGAGCCATCTCTGATGCAGGTGGAAGTCTTGACACTGCTTGTAAGGCTAAGCGATCTCCATTTCGGACGGATATTAGACAGCTGACGAGTACCACAGGCATGGGCGTCCAATGTTTTGGGTCGCATCCGGACGGCATACTGCTATAGTGGTATTGCTACGAGGATAGCTCTCAGCTTGGGCATGCACAGGTCAGCGGCGAGGCATACCACTCTCACTGCAGTTGAGCGGGAGAGCCGACGGCGCACGTGGTGGGTTTTGTACTTCTTTGACAGGTTCTCCGCATCAAAGATCGGGCAACCCATCACTGTCAGAGACGAGGACATCGACGTCGAGATGCCGAGCATGGATGGTCTGACGCACGAAGAGATGAGAGAGTTCCTGGATCCCCGAAACCTCGTGATCAATATCAAGCTCGCGAGGATCATTGGGAATATATGTAAGTCGGCGGACACGATTATCGCGACCTCTACCGTATTGCTTACATGAACTCCAGTGACCCAAATATACGGCATCCCCAAAGCGACAAAAGGCCTCTACATACACCAGGTGCACAGCATCCTGAACCAGCTCCGCGCATGGCAGGACGAGCTTCCTTCTGACATGCGGGTTGTGGAACGGAGCACTCCTCGACCCGTCGCAAGTCTGCATCTTGCCTACAACCAATGCATTGTGCAAACGACTCGGCCAGTGCTCCTTCACCTGTTCAAGATGCAAAACCATCTACGCCCCAGATCTAGAGAAGCAGCGCCACAGCAGGAAGTCTCATCCATCACCCTTGCCCTAGCCGAGAGTTGCATCAACGCAGCACAAGCATCAAGCCGACTCGTGGAAAGCCTGTTCCTGGATGGCTCCATTGCTACCTTCGGTTTCTGGGACGCTCACCACATTTTCTCAGCGGCGATGATACTAATCATGTCGGCCATCATGAAACCCACGGCCATGAACTCGGATCTCCTTGAAACGCTGCTGAGCGTGCTTCGGTCACTGAAAAGCAACGGCAACATCCCGGCCGTCGATTTCTGTGAAAGATTGTCGCAGATCCAAGCTCGCGTATCGCAGTTGCGGGCAGAAGGCAAGCTTGGGAGTAATGCCGGCGGGATGCCTGGAAGTGCTCGGCGGTCAGACCATCTCTCAGTGGGAGAATCCGCCATTCAGCGGCGGCCGCCGATGCACACGCCGACTTCCATGCAGAGTGATGTACAAGGAAGCGATACGAGTATGTTCAACCATACGGACATCGATGTTCTCGGCGATCCCGTTATTGGTAACTTCTTGGATGGCAACCAAATGCAGCTTCTCGATGCAATCTTGCCCGAAGGCGGGATCCCAAGCGACTTTGCGTCGGATCTCGATGAGCAGTTTCTCTTTGGATCTTGGTAGCGAACAAACATTGAGATACTCGCATTGCGTGTGTTGCTTTTTAATGGATCGGAGGCTGTGATGGCATGCTGAAGCGGTTGGTATTAGTACGAATAGGCCTGATTGCCATTGAGATGAACACCTCGAGGTTTTTGCCTCTCGTTGGACACATTGCCCCGGTCACGTGCTGAAGTCGATAGCATTACCACGGCTAGACTTGTTTGCCACCGAGACACTCGCCTCGAGGATGTTGCTTCTTAGCGGGTTGATAGCTCCGAAAGCATGACAAAGTAGCTGATGCTACCGCTTGTACCACGGAGATACTGCTCTCGGTCTGAGTACATCTCGATGGATCCATCGCCTGATCGTCCATTACAGCAGCGGATAACATCGCACGCGTCAGCGAGGAACCGCTCCCGGACCGAGCATGTCTCAATGGATCGATTACTCATATCATCTTCCAAGGCAGTAGATACCACTATATGTGTCAACGAGATGCCACGCTCGGACCGCATTGATCTCGATGGTTCGGTCTCTCTGACTATCTACTAGAGCCGAGGGTACTACTGCATGCGTTCTCAAGACGATGCCCTTGTACTATATAAATCTCTGCGCATCGATCAGTCTGGCAATATCTCAAAGCTGCGATACCACCACAACGACCTAAAAGACGTCTAGTCGCTCAGAATGATCAAAACCGTCTCACGACTCATCGGACTAATATTCTAAGTGAAATATCGGCATTGTAGTAAAACAAGGTCTTCAAGCAGTGTTGTCCAAACCCCAACCCTAACCTCATTGTTAGACCGATCTGCATTGCATTATCCTGAAATGGCAAGTCCAGCATGCTATGTATCAGTCTAGCCAAACACAAAAGTTCCCTAACATCATGACGCAAGATTGATGATTCCCAACGACATCATCAAATAATCGAGACGACATTGAGGCTTGGGATGATATCGAAAACTGGACACTGACTTACTGGAGTATAGAAATGTGGAAATACTTACAATATATTGACTGCAGACAAAACGTCCAATGAAAGATACGCGACTGCACCTTCACGATGACATATATCCCCAAGGCGGCAACTCCAAAGATGCCGGTACCGAGGATCCCCTTCAGCCGACGTCGCTCACTCTGCTAAGCATCTCCACAAGGCAAGTCATCCTCATGCCGAACACTAGCATCCTTCCCGCGTCTACTATGCCAATTAACAGTGAGCATTGACGACGGCGGCCCATGGTCTGAACATGCAAGCAGCTATCTATCTACACATCCCGAAGATAATCCCAGTCTTCACCCAAGCAATTCCCCGCGTCCTAGTCGTTGAGAGTTGCCGGGTCCCCAGATAAGGCACGCCTACCAAAAGATACCGTTTCAACTATTACGTGTAGAAGAGACCCATATATGTCTTTCTAGAACTCCATCACCGCCGGCCCCTTCTGTGCTCTCCGATCTTCTCACCACCGCTCTGGGCCTTGTCATCATCACCCTTCTCTCCTCCAAACCAACTGCTATTCTTTCTAGCAGCCCAGGATGGATCCCAAAACAGACCCACCCTCGCCCACCGCGCCAGACGCATCAGACGAGAAACAACAGCACACGACCCGAGACGAAGTCTACATCGACCCAAAGGAAGAAAAAGCCCTGCTGCGCAAACTAGACCGCTGGATCGTGCCGCCGGTCATGCTCCTCTACCTCTTCTCCTTCCTCGACCGAGTAAGTCCATCCATCCTGCGCGGAAACTCAACCCGTGCCCCATCGACCCAAAAAATCACGCAAAACTCGAAAGAGCACGACACTCTACTAAACCAATCTCCTTCCAGGTCAACATCGGCAACGCCCGCCTCTACGGCATGGAAGAAGACCTGAACCTCGCCGACGGCCAGTACCAGATCGCCGTCTCGCTGCTGTTCGTCACGTACATCTCTAGCGAACTGCCGAGTAACCTGGTGATCAAGAAGTTCACGCCCTCGAGGTGGCTGAGTTTCATCACGACTGCATGGGGCGTTGTGGCGACGTTGACGGGCATCACGCAGGGCTTCAAGGGGCTAGTGGCCTGCCGGATTATCCTGGGCGCGCTGGAGGGAGGGCTGTTTCCCGGGTTGGGTAAGTTGTTTTCCTCTCGAGATGATGATTGGAAGTTGGTGTATTGAGCGATTGTGCTGACGTGTTTTGCAGTACGTGTTTTTCCCCCCGTCTCGGTTTGCGCTGGCGAGCATGGATACGAATGGCGGATTTGCTGACTGACCAAATCTTTTACTTCCACTTCCAGGCCATCTACCTCACCCTCTTCTACACAAAGCGCGAATACGCGCTGCGGATCGGCTACCTCTTCGTCTCGGCTGCCATCGCCGGCTCGCTCGGGGGAATTTTCGCTTACGGGTAGGTTGAGAGAGGAGAAACCCACCAATCCACAACACCAACAACAACAACTGACCCATTCATTCCCACCCTCAGCATCGGCCACATGGAAGGCATCGCCGGCCTGCGCGGCTGGCGCTGGATCATGATAATCGAAGGCATCCCCACGGTGATCCTCGGCATCTCCATCTGGTGGTGGTTCGCCGACACGGTCGAATCCGCCCACTATCTAACCCCGCGGGAGAAAGAACTAATCTCGCTGCGCCGCCGGCTGCAGATCGGGCACACGAAATCCTCGGATCAGATGCACAAGGCCGACGTCTACGAGGGCTTCCGCGACTGGAAGATCTGGCTGTTTTGTGTGGGGCAGTTCGGCGGGGACATGATCCTGTATGGCTTCTCGACGTTCCTGCCGACGATCATCAAGACGCTGGGGGATTGGAGTGTGGCGGAGGTGCAGGCGCTGACGATCCCTTGCTACGGGCTGGGGGCGATCAGCTACATTGTGGTGGCGTACTTTTCGGACCGCACGCAGAAGCGGGCTGTGTTCACGGTTGTCTTCGCGCTGATTTGCGCTGCGGGTTACGCCATCTTGATCAGCCCTGCTCCCGGAGGGGTGCGGTACTTTGGCTGCTTCCTGGTTGCCGCGGGGCTTTATGTTATTGTTGGGCTGCCGCTGGCATGGCTTCCGAGCAATAATCCGAGATACGGCAAGCGGACGGTGGCTACGGGCCTGCAGTTGACGATTGGCAATTCGGCTGGGATTGCTGCGCCTTTTGTGAGTTTTGCCCGCAAGATTTGCATGGACCTGGGACACACGCACTGACAGTGTTGACTTGCAGATATACCCCACCGACGACGGCCCACGATACGTGACTGGACATGCCGTCTCCATGGCCATGGCAGCCATGTCTGCTGTGGTTTACTTGATGTTTTGGGCGTGGTTCCGTCGTCAGAACCAGAGGAAGCTCGATGGTAAAGACGACCACAAGGTCCAGGGCATGACTGAAGAGGAAGCCGAGGAACTGGGGGAGCACAACCCTAGGTTCATTTACGCGTACTGAGAGTTTAGCGTCTAAATAACATTATGACAGAAGTCGTCATTCGCTGCGCGGGTCAATCGCTGAGACTTCTGCTGAAATTCAGCTGGAGCTATCTCGTAAATGTGGTTAAGAGTCTTGAACGACTCTGCCGCGGAGTAACTCAGGAGGAGGGACCAGAGACTACACTCCTAGCCAAGCGTGATAACACGTCTCTGGCGTGTTGAATTGGAGACCTCTCAATGCGGGTAATGGTCTGCAGGGGCCGTGCCCATTGCGTCGTGACTGCAGCACGTTTCGGAGAGCATTCGTACAAACATTGGACACTTCACACGACGTGTAGAGGTTGAAGCCCCTTAAAGTGATTGATCAGTAAACAAAACAGTCAACAGGATCGACAAGAGATGACATTCGAGGGCAAAACATACCTGCAGCTGGTTCCAAGACTGTACTTGACCTCACAAGCAACGAATGCGCAAAGTGAGCTCGGTTTGAGGTTTCTCTTTGCCCAATTACAGGGTTTTGGATGTTCATCCGATCAATGACGCGAATCAAGCATTCACCCGCCCTCTTGCATGCTAGCATATGCCTTCTGCTGACCCTCGAGTAGGCCTGTATAGTACCCAGCATAGTACCAGCTCATCATCAAGTTCTTGAGGCCTTCGTCTTGCACTGTCAGATGTTAGCCTTTCGCCTCCTAATACAATCGCAACTGACGCATCCATGCTTACCAGAATTCAACAACGCCTGCGGCATGGCGCCTGCGCCAGGTTGAGCAGCCGACACTGGCGCAGAATTCATAGCAACCGGAGCCGATGGCGCCGATACGGCAGGTTGTCGTGTTGTATGCGGAGTTGCGTCGGCGATTGTTTGCGAATGCTCGACTGTGGCGTTGACCGCTTCGTTTGAAGGTGGTTGTTGTTGTTGGGAGTCGATGACTGGACTTGCCTGCTGAGCTTCTTCCAGCTTACTGAGGTCGACTGTTTCACCTTTCGCAGCCAGGCTGTGGTATTTCTTCAAACGGATCAGCTTGATAATTCACAATTGGCAAGAATAGGAAATTTATTGCCAACCTTGTACTCGGCCAGAGCATCGTCCCATGAACTCAGCAGAGCCGAATCATCCCAAATCTCCTCGTGCGACGCTCCCTCGCCCGCCATGTTGGACGCGATTGAAGGAAGAGGAATAACAATTTGATTGATTGTTGGTTCAATATTTGATGGGTGGGTCTTCCAAAGTCGAGCGTTCAAGGTCGTCGTCGTCGTCGCAAAGTGCAAACGCCGCTTCCCCGCCTCCGAAAGGCAAGAGCTGGCCCAAGCGCAACGAAAAGTTCCAGAGGTCGTCCCTGCAAAGTTGTTGCGCTGGTTGCTTGCGAAACTTCACCAAACCACATTCACACCTCTTCCCCCCCCACACACAACACATACACAATGGCCGTAGACAAGAAGCGCAAGAGTGTCGACGCTGCCGCAAAGGTCGTCAAAAAGGCAAAGACCTCGCCCTCGGCCGAGAAGCCCACGCCCGTCAAATCAGCCCTCAAAGGCTCAAAAGCACCCAAAGTAGAGACCGCCACCGTCACCAAGACAGAGAAGAAGAAGGACAATGGCGCAAAAGAAAAGTCCGTCGTCAAGGCGAAGAAGCCCGCGAACAAAAAGGCCGCCGCCGCCGTCGCCGTAAAGGAAATCGAAGAGCCCGCGTCCGACAACGAAGTCGACGAAGAGAGCAACGAGCTCACCGCCGACCAGACCGCCGAGCTCCTCGCCGGCTTCTCCAGCAGCGAAGACGAAGAGGACGAGGACGAGCAAGAGCGCGCCGCCATCCCCATCGCCGAGATCCCCAACGCGCCCATTGTCAAGCACGTCCAAAAGCACATCCGCAAGAAGACCGGTGTCAACGAACACGACCCCGACACCCGCCCCGGCACCGTGCACCTGTCGCGCCTCCCCCACGGTTTCTTCGAGCCGCAGATGCGCGCCTACCTCGAGCAGTTCGGCACCATCACGCACCTGCGCCTGGCGCGCAACCGCAAGACGGGCAAGAGCAAGCACTTTGCGTTCATCGAGTTTGCGTCGTCGGGCGTCGCGGACATTGTCGCCAAGACGATGGACAAGTACCTGCTGTTCGGCCACATCATGCAGGCGAGGCGTGTGCCTGATGAGCAAATCACCGAAGATTTCTGGAAGGGCGAGGGCAAGAAGCGCGTTGCGCCTAGGAATAAGCTTGAGGGCGTCAGGCTGAGGAAGGGCACCAACCGAGAGGGCTGGGAGAAGAGGGTGGAGAGGGAGGAGCAGAAGCGGGTGGAGAAGGCGGAGAAGATGAAGGAGCTTGGCTACAAGTTTGACATGCCCTCTGTCAAGGCTGTTGCAGATGTGCCTGAGCAAAAGACGCTGAAGCAGGCTGACTCGGAGCCCAAGGCTATCGAGACTGCTGCTTTGGCCGAGCCCGTAGCGGTCGTGACAGCGGTGACCGAGGAGCCCAACAAGGTCACCGTGACCGAGGAGAAGATCAAGAAGCGTGCTGCCAGCAAAGACCCGAAAGGCAAGGCTAAAAAGTCGAAGAAGAACTGAGGGTTTGCAATCTCTGCGCGGCGTGCCGTCAAGCGAAATGAATCGAGACGGCTTCTTGTAATTTTTACATGTTCAGCGGTGGTTCAGATCTTCCATTCATAGACTCTATCGGCTATAGTCGGTGTCCGGCGTTCCGGCAATGCAGTTTCTTTTCCATTCGTAACCCATCATACGTTGATTTTTCTCATCGTTGCAACTCGCAACAGACCCACAGTACCCCAAGACTCCACGCTGTGTCCGATCGACTTGAAGCAAAACTCTCATCAAAGGCGTGTCCCATCCCAGGTGACCTTCCTCCACGCTGTGTCCGATCGACATTGAAGCAAAACTTTCATCAGAAGGCATGTCCCATCAATCTCAGGTGACCTCGCTTGCAAAGCAAGTATCACTTGACGATCAACGCGGCACTCGGCACCAGCCCGGCTTCCTTCAGCGTCATGCCAAAGTCAGTGTTCTCCCACGACTTCTTGGGGAAGTTCTGGGTGAAGCTGGTCGCCTGCACGCCGTTCTCCTCAGCAATGGCGTGCGCGACCTCGAACAGCGTGGTCTCGGCCGGGAAAGTCTTCATGACGTTGCCACTCGCGGTCTGCAGCCTGAGCCTCGCCTCGGCATGGTTGGCCGACACCTTCGCCGGCGCAGCGGCGGCAGCAGCGGGAGCCGCGCCGGGGTTGTAAGCGTCCGGGTTGGCGCGCATGGCCTTCTCCTCGTCGGCCTTTTGCTTGCGAGCCAGCTTGTCGGCCGCAATCTTGTCCTTGATCCGCTGCTTGGCGGCTGCGTCGTCGAGCTTCTCCTGCCTCTTGGCCTTGGCCTCTTTGATCTGCTCCTGCTTCCTCAGCTCCTCCTTGACGTCGTCGCTCTCGCGCGTGTGCTTCTTGCGGATCTCCTCGTTGCGCCTCTGCGCGATCTTGTCCTCTTCCGCCTGCCCGGCGCGTTTCTCGGCAAGTTTCGCGCGCATCTGCTGCAGTTTCGCGGCTTTTTCTTCTTCCGTCAGGGGCGCGAGTTCTTCTGCGGACTCGGCGAAGTCGTCGTGGCCGGACTTTTCGGCGTGGAATTGGGCTTGCGACATGCCGCGGAATTTCTTGCCGCAGTCGTTGCAGACCATGCTGCGGGCGACCTCGCCGGCCTCGAGGGCGGGGTTGTCGTTGGCCTTGTCGGTGGCGGCGTCGGCGGCGGCGTCGGCGGCTTGCAGGTCTGAGAGGGGTGTGTCGGCGTTTTTGTCGAGCCAGTCGATGGCGGAGGTAAGGTTGCCGGACTTTTTGAGGGCGAGGGTGGCTTTTTCCTTGTCGAAGCCCATGTCGACGAGGTTGTCGAGGTCGGACATTGTGGGTGGGTGGGTGGGTTGGAGGGGAGGTGGTGGTGGTGGTGTGGCGTGGGAGTTGATGTGTTGAGGTTGATGGTGAGTTATGGGAAGTGTTTGGAGTTGTGTACGTGTGTGCGTGAGAGATGGAGTGTGCTCTGACGGGGCTCGGTCGAGGTTCTTGTTTGCAATGGCTCGTGCTGAGTGAAGGGAGTGTGAAGTGTGATGGTTGGATGAAAGTCACTTCACTTCATGTGCCGGTCGGTGGTGCTTGCTCTAACTCGGTGACGTAGCAGGCTGCCGAACACAAATGCAACCTGATACCAGGTACATAGATG
>Ga0265797_10003423_pt1 | contig 25337 bp, 23 predicted proteins | sample P2T30metagenome_FD_192433 | JGI IMG/M metagenome (GOLD analysis project Ga0265797, IMG submission 192433) | Plant litter microbial communities from East Loma Ridge, Irvine, California - P2 T30 | ecosystem: Environmental > Terrestrial > Plant litter > Unclassified | place: USA: California... | reverse complement strand
TGCCAGAGGGCGGCGCGGTGCGGGTGACGGCGCAGCGCGCCGGTTCGCAGCTCCGGGTCGACGTCGAGAACGATGTCGACCCGGACAGCCCCGGCGTGCGCGCGGGGACGGGAGCAGGAGCGGGAGCAGGAGCAGGAGCAGGAGCAGGAGCAGGAGCAGGAGCAGGAGCAGGAGCAGGAGCAGGAGCAGGAGCAGGAGCAGGAGCGGGCATCGGCCTGCCGAACGTGCGCCAGCGCCTGGCCGGCATGTACGGAAGCGAGGCCAGCGTGCACTGGTCGCGCGGCGATGGATTGTTCAGGGTGGCGCTGGTGCTGCCCGCGCAGGAAGGGGATGCGGCATGAACGTATTGATCGTGGATGACGAACACCTGGCGCGCATGCTGCTGCGCGAGTACCTGGCGGCGCACGCCGACGTCGAGATCGTGGGCGAATGCGCCAACGGCTTCGAGGCGGTGAAGGCGATCGCCGAACGCGATCCCGACGTGGTATTCCTCGACATCCAGATGCCGAAGCTGGACGGCTTCGAGGTGGTCGAACTGGCCGGCCCCAGGCCGCACTACGTGTTCGCGACCGCCTACGATGCCTTCGCGCTGCGCGCTTTCGACGTGCATGCGGTCGACTACCTGCTCAAGCCGTTCTCGCGCGAACGCCTCGCCGAAGCGCTCGACCAGGTTCGCCGGCGCGCAGCGCAGACAGTGCAGGTCGCGGCGCTGGTAAAGGACGCAGCGGCGCGCCGGGCGCCGCTCGCGCGCATCCTGATCCGCGACGGCGCGCGCGTGCACGTGGTAGCGGCAGACAGCATCGACTGCATCGAGGCCCAGGACGATTATGTGCAGGTCAGCGCCGCCGGCAGGCGCTACCTGAAGCACGGGAGCCTGGCGGAACTCGAGGCACGGCTCGATGCGGCGGTGTTCGTGCGCATCCATCGCTCGTGGCTCGTGAACCTTGGCGCGATCGCGCGCATCGAGCCGGTCAGCAAGGACAACTTCTGCGCGGTGCTGAAGGACGGCGCGCGCCTGCCGATCAGCCGCAGCGGCTACCAGAAGGTGCGCGCGCTGTTCGCTTAGGCGGGGCGTGCATCCAGCTCCCACCAGGCCGGCATCAGCGCGCGGATGCCCGGCTGGGCGAAGCGGTCGTCGATCAGCCACACCACGCCGCGATCCTGCTCGGTGCGGATCACGCGGCCCGCCGCCTGCACCACCTTCTGGATGCCTGGGTACAGGTAAGTGTAGTCGTAGCCGGCGCCGAACAGCGCCTGCATGCGCTCGCGCAGCTGCTCGTTGACCGGGTTTACCTGCGGCAGGCCGAGCGTGGCGACGAAGGCGCCGATCAGGCGCTCGCCCGGCAAGTCGACCCCTTCGCCGAAGGCGCCGCCCAGTACCGCGAAGCCGACTCCGCGCCCACCCACGGCAAAGCGGTCGATGAAGCCCTGGCGTTCGGCCTCGCTCATGCGCCGCTCCTGGCGCCACAGCGGCAGCGCCGGATCCAGGCGCGCCAGGCTGTTCGCGACCTGGTCGAGATAATCGAAGCTGCTGAAGAATGCCAGGTAGTTGCCGGGGCGTTCGTGGTACTGGCGCGCGATCAGTTCGGCGATCGGCTGCACCGAGGCGGCCCGGCGCGCGTAGCGGGTCGAGATGCCGTGGGCGACGTGGACATCGAGCTGGCTGGCGCGAAACGGCGAGGCCACGTCGACCCAGGCGGTATTCGCGGGCAGGCCGAGCGTGTCGCAGCAATACTCCCAGGTGCCCAGCGTGGCCGAGAACAGCGTACTCGAATGGCTGGCGGCAAAGCGCGGACCCAGGAACGGCGCCGGCACCACGTTGCGGATGCAGATGGTGGAGTCGCGCGCTTCCTGGCGCAGCGTGTCCCGGGTCAGGTCGCACAACGAGTGCGGCCCGAACGACTCGGCCAGACGTGCGAACCCCAGCGCGTCGAAATGGAAGCGCTGCAGGTCCGGGTCGAGCGGGCCGGGATGGGCGGCCAGGTGTTCGTTGACGGCGCTGGCGGCCTGCAGCAGCGCCTCGACCAGCCTGGCCGGCACCGCGTCGAGTACCTGGTATGGCGCCGGCGCGGTCTTGTCGACGGCGCCCCAGGCGCGGCCCACCTTTTCCAGCGCCTTCCTGACGAGCGGCGGCGCGCCGGCGCGCGCCAGCCTGAGCAGCCCGCGCTCGAGCGTTCCGCTGTACATGCCGCGCGCGCGGCTGACCAGGTTGTGGGCTTCGTCGACCAGCACGCTGGTCTTCCAGCCGTTGCTCGACGCCAGCGCATACAGCATGGCGCCGCCGTCGAAATAGTAGTTGTAGTCGCCCACGACCAGGTCGGCCCAGCGCGCCATTTCGCTGCCGAGGTAATACGGGCAGACGTCGTGCGCCAGCGCGACCTCCCGCAGCGCCGCCCGGTCCAGCACGGGCGTTTCGGCGGCGGCCGCTCGCGCGGCCGGCAGGCGGTCGTAGAAGCCGTGCGCCAGCGGGCAGGATTCGCCGTGGCAGGCTTTGTCGGGATGTTCGCAGGCCTTGTCGCGCGCGGTCAGTTCGAGCACGCGCAGCGGCACCGTGCTGTCGGCGCACAGGCTGGCGGCGCCATCCAGCGCCAGGCGCCGGCCCGGGGTCTTGGCGGCCAGGAAGAACACCTTGTCGATGCGCTGCTGCGGCATGGCCTTGAGCACCGGGAACAGGCTGCCCACCGTCTTGCCGATCCCGGTCGGCGCCTGGGCCAGCAGGCAGCGTCCACCGGCATTGGCGCGGTAGATGCCTTCGGCGAGCTGGCGCTGGCCGGGGCGGAAGTCGGCGTGCGGGAAGCGCAGCGCGCTCAAGGCGTCGTCGCGCGCCGTGCGGTGCGCCGCTTCGCTTGCCGCCCAGCGCGAAAAGCGTGCGCACAATTCCTGGAAATGCGCGGCCAGCCAGGCGCTGTCGCGGGTCTCGCGCAGCACGGTCTCGACGCCGCTGCCGATGTCGTAGTAGACCAGCGCCAGGTGCACCTGGTCCAGGCCGCGCTCATGGCACAGCAGGTGGCCGTAGACACGCAGCTGGGCCCAGTGCAGGTGGCGGTGGTTGTCGGGGATGGCGTCGGCCCGGCCACGGTGGGTCTTGATTTCTTCGAGCAGGTTTTCGCGCTCGTCGTAGCCGTCGGCGCGGCCGCGCACGTGCAGGCCGTTCCACTCGCCAGCCAGCGGCACTTCGCTGCGGTAGCTGCCATCGCCCCCACTGCGGCGGGCGGCCACGACGGCGTGGCCCTGGATGCCCTCCTGGGCGCTGGGCGACGGCGTGAAACGCAGGTCGAGGCTACCCTGTTTGGCGGTGAATTCGCACAGGGCGCGCACGGCGACGGTATAGTGCAAGCCGACGGTCTCGCTCAAGCCGCCGCCAGTTCGTCAGCCGCCGCGGGGGCGGCTTGCCACTGCAGGTAGCACACCGAGACCGGCATCGCGTGCGCGGCGCAGTACTCGATCCAGCGCAACTGGTTGTCCTGCAGGCGGTCGCCCGGACCTTTCACTTCGATCATGGTGTAGCGCCCCTCGGCCGGCCAGAACTGGATCAGGTCGGGAAAGCCGGTACGGTTGGCCTTGACGTCGGCCAGGATGCGTTCGCACCACTTGCGCAGGTGGGCCGGCGGGATGCAGGCCAGCGCCAGCTCGAGCACGTCGCCGCCAATCGCTTCCCAGTGCACGAATGGCGACTGCAGGCCGGCCTTGTCGGCGAAGTTGCGGCGGATCGTGTCGCGGTAGGCGTCGCCGTCGAGTTCAGCCAGGCAGGCCGCGAATTCGGCCTGGCGGCGCTGGTGGAAGTCGGCGCTGTGCAGGTCGGCCGGGCCGCGGTGGAAGGGGTGGAAGAAGGCGCCCGGAACCGGTGCGAACACGGCGCGCCAGCACAGCAGACCGAACAGCGTATTGGCGAGCGCGTTTTCGACATAGAACACGGGGGCCTCGGCGCTGGCGATGTGGTCGCGCACCACGCCTTCGACCCACGGGTCCAGGTGCGGCTGCGGCAGGCACAGGTCGATGCGCTCGACCGGCTGCGGGCGGCGCGCCGGCAGGCGTGCATGACCGAGGCGGCGCGCCAGGCGCGGCGCGATGCGGGCCAGGTGCTGGCGCTCGGCCTCGCTCTCGGGCGCGGCTTGCGCGATGGTGAGCAGTGCGTGGGCCTGTTCGAAGCGCTCGTGTTTTTCGAGCACCCGCACGGCGCGTGCGCGTGCGCCGGGAAAGCGGCAGCGCATGTAGGCGGCGTGGGCCCCATCCCAGTCCTTCATTTTTTCGTAGTGCTGGCCGATCTGGAACACCAGTTTTTCGCGCCGACTCTCGATCCAGTCATTGCCGAACGCATGCTGCGGCAGGTCGCGCAGCACGGCGTCGACATCCTCGCCGGCAGAAAATCGCTCGCGGCAGGCATGCAGCTGGAAATAGTGGTCGACGTCCGCGCGCTGGCGAAAACCGCGCGAGGCTGCCGAGATATCGACCTGTTCGTAGCGAAACAGGCCCAGATCGGCCAGCACGAAGTCGGTCCAGTCCTGGCGCAGGTTGCCGAAGAAGATCAGGCGCAGGCGCTCGCACAGCGGCTTGACCAGGATGCGCCAGACCACGTCCGGGCAACTGGCATGCCAGTGTGAAAACCGGCGGCTGGCGTCGCAGTCGGCGCGCAGGGCCGCGAGCTGGTCGGCCTTGCGGGCATTCCTGGCGTGCAGTCGCGCGCCGAAGGCATCGGCGAGTTCGGGCTTGGCCAGCAGGTCGAACAGTTCGTCGAGCGACAGCTCGGGGTCGGCCTCGATCCAGCCGGTGCCGAGCAGGTGGGCGGCGGCGGCGCGCGCACAACCGATTTCCGGGTAGTTGAGCTTGCTTGCCCGGAACAGCTCGCCCTTGCGCATGACCATGCGCACGAACAGCGCGCGCGCATTGCGCGGCAGGGCCGGGAAGGCGGCCAGGAAGGCGTGCTCGCCGGAATCGAGCAAATCGCCATAGCGTTCGCCGATCCAGTCGAGAACCCGCTGGAAATTGTCCAGATAATAAAACTCGTTTTCCAACACCCTGATCATGGCCTGCATCTACCGCCGCATTGCGTGTTTACTGTGCTTATGTACAGTATAACGCCGCTGCAGGCGATGTCCCAGCGCTTTTCACGCGGCGCGGGGTTTTTACCACGCTGGAAGCCGTTCTAAGGACGGTTGGCACGCGTGTGGCAGGCGTCGTCCTGGCAGGCTGCGGTGGCGGCTTCATCGCCGCCGGCATGGCCGTTGGCGTGGTAGATCACCGCCAAGATCAGGGCGACGTCGCTGTCGTCGGCGCCGTCGCCAGCGCCGGCGCGGCTTGCACGGGCAGGTACACGCGCCGTTGGCCGGGGTGGCTGGGCCCGCGGCCTGGCGCCAGGAACGGCGCGAGGAGGCGCCGTTTTTACGGACGCCGCGGGCAGATCGGCTGCCAAAGCCGGCGCTGGCGCTGGCGCTGGCACTGGCATTGGCACTGGCATTGGCGCCGGCGCGGCCTGTCCGGCTGCCGGGTCGAGCAGGCGCATTGGGGGCGACGCCGTGGATGGCGGCGCGGTTGCCGGCCCAGCTGGCGCCGCCGGTGCGTCCACGATCACGGCGGCTGGCTGCTCCGGCGCGAATTGCGGTTGCGGCAATGGGGCGATTGCCGGCCGAACGAGGTCCGCGGGCGGGGCGCTCTGCCCATCCTGTGTCCTGGCCTCGCGCGCCTGCGCCATTTCCAGCGCCGGCTCGCCGGTGCCGGCCGCCAGCCAGGCCAGGGTCGCGGTCAGCCCCACCGCGATCAGGGCCGCCGTGCCGTACCAGGCCAGGCGCGCACCGGTATGACTGCGTGCGCCAGGGGCGCCGTCGAGGCGCGCGAGAATGCTGTCCTCGTGGCTGTTGCGGCGCGATGGCGATATCAGGTTGGGACGTCCAGGCTGCTTGAGGCTGGCTTGATTTTCGTCTGATGGACGCACGGTATTGCTCCTAAGATTGGCTGCATGTCGCCTTCGATTCCGATTAGAAACAATCTTGGAGCGCTTGATGCTGATCTTGATCGCTTTTGTGTACGTTTGTGGCGCATCCGGCCTGGTCTGGCTTGTTGTTTTTCCGGCGGGACGCGGGCGGATCGCGCGGGCGCTGACCGGCGTGCGCCAGCTGGCAGGGCGTCGCGCCGGGGCCTGGCGCCATGCCGGGGGCCAGGCCGTCGACGCCGCGCGCGCCAGCGTCGCACTGACCGTGCGCGAGCGCGTCGTTCAGGCGCTGGTGCGGCACCGGGTGCTGCTTGCCATCGCCGCGCCGGCCATCCTGGTGCCGCCACTGCTGGCGCTGGCGCTGTCGAATCCCGCGATGTTGCCGGTGCACGAAAGCCATGACGCCTTGCCCGATGCCCAGGTCGCGGCCTTGCTGGCGGGCGAGCAGCTGGCGCCGCCGGTGGCGCTGCCGCCCGACGTGTTCACCACGCGCGAAGTGGAACTGGTTAGGCCGATGCTGGTCGGCGCCAGCCGCAACTGGGGCATGCTGCATCCCGATTTCAGCAGCCGCCTGCTGCTGGCGTTCAAGATCATGCGCGAGCAGCACGGCTACGAGATGGCGCTGCTGGAAGGTTATCGCAGTCCCGAGCGCCAGGAGGCGCTGGCCGGACAGGGCGGCCACGTCACCAATGCGCGCGCCTTCCAGAGCTGGCACCAGTACGGCCTGGCCGCCGACTGCGCTTTCCTGCGCGACGGCAAGCTGGTGATCTCGGAAAAGGATCCGTGGGCGATGCGCGGCTACCAGCTGTACGGCGAGGTGACCAAACAGCTTGGCATGACGTGGGGCGGCCGCTGGAAAATGATGGATTTTGGCCACACCGAATTACGCATGCGCGGCGTGATGAAGGGGTGATGCCGCACTGATGCCGGGGGCATCGGATCCCGCCGTCATTGCGCGGCCGCAAACTCCGGCCGGGCACGGCGTGCGAGCATTTCCTGTAGGACTTTTTTCCACTCTCCCCCGATCCCGCCATGGCACGACTCTGGAAGTTCCTGACCGACGGCCGCGTGCTGGCCGCGCTCGGTCTCACCGCGTGTGCGGCGCTGCTGGTGCTGGGCGCTGCGCTGTTCGACATCGACTTGCTGTGGGCCGCGATCGCCGGCCTGCTGTTGCTGGCCGGCTGGGGCATCTGGTGGATGCTGCGGCGCGCCTGGCGCGCGCGCAAGGCGCGCACCCTGGTCGACGCGATCGCCCAGGCCGACGCCGGCGCCGCCGGGCCGGGCGGGGGCGAGGTCGCGGTGCTGCGCAAGAACCTGCTCGAGGCGGTCAGCACCATCAAGACCTCGAAGCTGGGCCTGACGCGCGGCGCGGCGGCGCTGTACGAACTGCCGTGGTACATGATCATCGGCAACCCGGCAGCCGGCAAGAGCAGCGCCATCATCCATTCCGGCCTGACCTTCCCGATCCCGGGAAACAAGGCGCTGCAGGGCGTGGGAGGCACCCGCAACTGCGACTGGTTCTTCACCACCGACGGCATCCTGCTCGACACCGCCGGGCGCTATTCAGTGCAGGACGACGACCGCGCCGAGTGGTTCGGCTTCCTCGACCTGCTGCGGCGCCACCGCGGGCGGGCGCCGATCAACGGCATCCTGATCGCGGTCAGCGTGGCCCAGCTGATGGCCGGCCCGGCCACCGCCTCGCACGAACTGGCCAAGAATCTGCGTACCCGGGTGCAGGAACTGACCGAGCGCCTGGGAGTGCATCCGCCGGTGTACCTGATCTTTACCAAGGTCGACCTGGTGGCCGGCTTCCAGGACTTCTTCGAAGGCAGCGAAGAGGCCGAGCGGGAGCGCATCTGGGGCGCCACGCTGCGCTACAACCGGCGCAGCGCGCCGCAGGACGTGCTGGCCTTCTTCGACGAGCACTTCGAGGAATTGGTCGATGGGCTCAAGGAGATGAGCCTGGCCGGCATGGGCGCCAACCGCAGCACCACGCTGCGCCCCGGCGTGTTCACCTTCCCGCCCGAATTCGCGGCGTTGCGCACGCCGCTGCGGGCCTTCCTGGCCACGCTGTTCGAAGAGAACACCTACCAGTTCAAGCCGGTGTTTCGCGGCTTCTATTTCACCAGCGCGCTGCAGGAAGGCAGCGTGCAGGACCTGTCCAGCCGGCGGGTGGCGAGCCGCTTCGACCTTGCGCTGCTGGATCACGCGGCAGCGCCGGCCGATGCCGATGCCGTGACGGCGTACTCGGACGCGGGCCAGCCGGCACACCATCAGGCGGGCAGCCAAGCCGGCGACAAATCGGGATTCTTCCTGCTCCACCTGTTTCGCAAGGTGATCTTCGCCGATCGCGACCTGGTGCAGCGCTACACCAATCCGAGCGCGGCGCGCTGGAAGCTGGGCGCCTTCTTCGCCGCCACCGTGCTGCTGGGCTGCGCGATGGGCGGCTGGTCGTGGTCGTACATGGGCAACCGCCAGCTGGTGGCCAACGTCCAGGCCGACCTGGCGAAAGTGGCCAGGCTCCAGCAGGGCCGCATCGACCTGCAGTCGCGCCTGGAAGCGCTCGACATCCTGCAGGACCGTATCGAGCAGCTCGAACGGCATGGCGAGGACCAGCCATGGGCGCTGGCCTTCGGCCTGTACCAGGGCGAGGCGCTGTCACGCAAGCTGCGCGACGAATACTTCGCCGGCGTGCGCGCGGTGATGGTCGAACCGGTGACCGCGGCGCTCGAGGCGATGCTGCTCGAGGTGAACAACAATGGCGCGAACCTCGACCCGGCGCGCCAGGCCGCGACCCCGGCATCGCGTCCCGGCCAGCCCTACCAGGACACTTCGCCCACGAATGTCGGCGATGCCTATAACGCGCTCAAGACCTATCTGATGCTGGGCGATAAAAGCCACGCCGAGCCCGGCCACCTGAACGACCAGCTGACGCGCTACTGGCGCACCTGGCTCGATGCGAATCGCGGTTCCATGCCGCGCGAGCAGATGATCCGCAGCGCCGAGCGGCTGCTGACCTTCCACCTGGCCCATATCGGCGATCCGGCCTGGCCCCAGATGACCCTGAAACTCGGCCTGCTCGACACCACCCGCGAGCACCTGCGCCGCGTGGTGCGCGGCACGCCGGCGCGCGAGCGCGTGTACGCCGACATCAAGACCCGCGCCGCCACCCGCTTCCCGGCGGTGACGGTGGCGCGCATCGTGGGCGAGCAGGACGCCGGCCTGGTGGCCGGCAGCTACGCCGTCAGCGGCGCCTTCACCCGCGCGGCCTGGGAAAAGTTCGTGCTGGGGGCGATCCGCGACGCGTCCAACAGCGAACTCAATACGGTCGACTGGGTGCTCAAGACCACCTCGCGCGACGACCTGACGCTGGAAGGCAGTCCGGAGCAGATCCAGAAATCGCTGATCGACCTGTACAAAGCCGACTATGCGCGCGAATGGGTCAGGTTCGTGCAGGGCGTGGCGGTGGCCGACCTGCGCGGCTTCGACGCCAGCGTGCAGGCCATGAACCGGCTGGGCGACCCGCAGGCCTCGCCGATCGCCAGGCTGCTGCGCACGATTTACGACGAAACGGCGTGGGATCATCCGCGCGCCGCGCTGCCGGCCATGGGCAAGACCGAACGTGGCGTGGGCGAGTGGTTGCGCCAGGTAGTGCTGCGCAAGGCGCCGTCGGACGCGCGCACGCTGGCCGACGCCATCGACCCGGTCCAGCTGATGGGGGCCGGGGGGGCCGGGGGTGGCCCCGGTCCGATCGGGCGCGAGTTCGCCGGCGTGGCGCGCCTGGTCGGGGCCAGGGAGAAGGAAGCGTCGCTGATGACCGGCTACCTGGACGCGCTGTCGCGCCTGCGCACCCGTCTGAACACCCTGAAGAACCAGGGCGACCCCGGCCCCGGCGCCAGGCAGTTCATGCAGCAGACGCTGGAAGGCAGCGGCTCGGAGCTGGCCGACGCGCTGCGCTACGTCGACGAGCAGATGCTGACCGGGATGAGCGACAGCCAGAAGGCGGCCCTGCGCCCGCTGCTGGTGCGCCCCCTGGTCCAGACCTTCGCCATGATCGTGCTGCCGTCCGAGGCCGAGATCAACAAGACCTGGCAGGCGCAGGTGGTCGAGCCGTTCACGCGTACGCTGGTGGGCAAGTATCCATTCAGCCAGGACTCCAGCGTGGAAGCCACGCCCGGTGAGATCGGCCAGGTGTTCGGCCCCGATGGGGCGGTGGCGAAATTCATCAATACTGCGATGGGACCGCTGGTGGTGCGGCGCGGCGACGTGCTGGCCGCGCGCACCTGGGCCGACATCGGCATCGCCCTGGCCCCCGGCGCGGTGGCGGCCTTCCCGGGCTGGGTGGCGCCGCTGTCGAACAACGGGGTGGCGGCCGCCGGCGCCAGCCAGACGGTGTTCCAGGTGCTGCCGCTGAGCGCACCGGGCACGCTCGAATACACGCTTGAAATCGACGGCCAGCAGCTGCGCTACCGGAATACCCCCCCGAGCTGGTCGAATATGGTCCATCCCGGTCCGCAGGGCGTGTCGGGTGCGCGGGTGTCCGCGGTGACGTTCGACGGGCGTACCGTGGAACTGTTCAACCAGCCCGGCCAGTTCGGCCTGCAGCGCCTGTTCGAGTCGGCCCAGCGCACCCGCAAGGACAACGGTGTGTTCGAATTGCGCTGGAGTGCGGCCAATGTGTCGGTCGCGGTCGACCTGAAGATCGTCAGCAGTCCGGGGGCGCCCGGTGCGGGCGCCGGTGCGGGCCAGGGCCAGGGCCAGGGCTTCCGCGGCCTGCGGCTGCCGGCGGCGATCGTCGGCCGCACCGGATTGCCGCCGGCAGGCGCGGCGGCGCTGGCCAGCACGGGCGGCCAGTGATGCGCCCGGACCGCCTCGGCTACTTCGGCAAGATCCCGGCGCGCGCCGATTTCATCAAGCTCGCGCCCGACCCGGCCACGATCGGCATGCTCGACGGCTGGCTGGCCAGGGTCATGACGCTGCTGCCGTCGGATGCGCGCTGGCGCTTCCATTACGACGCCATGGCGCCGCTCAGCTTCGCGCTGGTCGGCCCTGCGCGCCACCATGCGGTGGCCGGCCATCTGCTGGCCAGCCACGACCAGTCCGGGCGGCGCTTTCCTTTCCTGGCCACGCGCACGCTGGCGGTGGGCGACCCGGCTGCCTTCGTGGCGCGCTGTCCGCTGGCGTTCGGGCCGCTGTGGACTTTCCTGGAGCAGACTTGCCCCAGGGTGCTGGAAGAGGGCGATCCGTCCGCCCCGCTGCAGGCGCTGGCCGACAGCGCGGTGGCGCTGGGCGACGAGGATGCGCTGGCCGGCTGGATGGAACGCGGCACGCTGGCGTCGCTCGACGCCCTCCTGGGCAGCCAGCGCGGGTCGGCGCACGGCGACGCGGCGCGCCTGCTGCTGGCGCTGGGACTGCTGCTGCAGCCGGTGATGCACAGCCAGCCGGCCGAGCTGCACAAAAGCCTGGTGCTGCCGCTGCCACGGGACACACAGGCGCGCTGGCCGGTGGCGGCGTTCTGGCTCGCGCTGATCGCGCCGTTCCTGCGCCGCGCCAGCTTCGACCTGGCGCTGTTCATCACGCAGCAGGAAGGACGGCCGGTGCTGGTGGTGGGGTTCTGCGCCGCGCTGGTCGACACGCTGCGCGCCCTGATCGATCCGCTGGTCGGGGCCGAGCAGCAGGTCCGGCTGCTCGACTCCGACTGGATCGACGAGCAGCTGCAGTTCGACGCCGACGTGCGCCAGCTGGCCAGCCAGCTGGCCCAGGCCGATCTGCCCCTCGGCCTGGCGCGCGACCTGTTCATGAAGACCTTCATAGGAGCCTGACGTGAAAGCACGCATGTCGATTCTTCTGGCCGCGCTGGCGGCCGGCCAGGTTGCCGCGCAGGCCGTGGCCCAGGGCGGCGCCCAAGCACCGGCGACCGCCGAATCACCGGTCGTCGTCAGCGGTACGGTGGCCGACGAAGCCACCCGCGCCGCGCTGCTCGAACGCCTGCGCGGCGTCTACGGCCATGCGCGCGTGCTCGACCAGCTGGCGGTCGGCACGGTGTCCACGCCGGCCAACTGGAACGCCTATGTCGGACGCCTGATCGGCCCGAACCTGCGGCTGGTGAAGGGCGGCCAGTTGAAGGTCGAAGGAAACAGCGTCAGCCTGCGCGGCGACGTGGCCAGCGAGGCCCAGCGCCAGCAGATCGCCGGCGACATCGCCGCCAGCCTGAATCCGACGTACACCGTCAACAATGGCCTGCGGGTGGCGGCGTCCGAGCAGGGCGTGCTGGACGCCGCGCTGGCCGACCGCATCATCGAATTCGAGTCCGGCAAGGCGGCCCTGACCCCGGCCGGCGTCGCGGTGCTGGACGGGATGACGGTCGCGCTCAAGAAGCTGAACGGCGTGCGGGTCGAGGTGATCGGCCACACCGACAACGCCGGCTCGCGCGCCGGCAACCTGTCGCTGAGCCAGGCGCGCGCCGAAGCGGTCAGGGCCTACGTGGTGGGGCAGGGCATCGCGCAAGGATCGATCTCGGTGTCGGGCGAAGGCCCGGACCGGCCGGTCGCCGACAACCGCACGCCGGAAGGCAAGGCGCGCAACCGGCGCATCGAATTCAAGGTCGTCAAATAGATTCTGGCCCGGGCCGTGGCTGGCCCGGGCCGGCTGCCCGGATCAGGGCAGCGTGATGGTCACATGCGCCGCTTTCGGCGGCAGCTTCACCAGGTCGTTGTAGGGCGCCAGCGCGCTCTGCGTATCGTCGGCCAGCACCGTGCGAAACCCCAGGAACGCCCCCAGCGCCGCCACCGTGAAGACCGCCCCCAATACCCATAGCGACAGGTCGCTGCGCAGCCGGTTGACCACCTGGTCGGGCCGCTCCGCGTGTGGCGCAAAGCCGCGCGTGCGCCCGCGCATGCGCGCGATCTCGTCGCCCAGGCGCGCCACCAGGTAGTCCAGCTTGTCCTTGCCGTCCAGGGCGTAGCGGCCCTGGAAGCCCAGCAGCAGGCACATATGGAAGACCTCGAGCGCCTCGACATGCGGGGCGCCCCTGGCGCGCAGGTCTTCCAGGCGGTGGAAGAAATGCTCGCCCGCGAGCTGGTCGCCGAACACGCGCAGCTGCAGCGGACGGGTTTCCCAGGCTTCGCGCACCGAATAGGTCGAGCGCAGGATGATCTCGTCCACCGCCGAGCAATAGGCATACTTGGCGGCGGTCACGTCGTCGGCGGCGATGCCGAGCGCCTTGGCGCTGCGGTCGACGTCGGCCAGGAATCCGGTGATCTGGTCGGCGAAGCCGCCCTTGTCCTGGGCCTGCGGCCCGCTGCCGTTCTTGAGCAGGAACAGGGCGTGGAAGCCTTCGTACATCAGGTCCACCAATCGCTGCGCACGGGTGGCGCGGTCGGGATTGCGCGCCGCGCGGCGCTCGATGAAGGCGTTCATGCCGACACCGCGATCAGTTCGAGGCGCAACTCGCGCACCCCGTTGGGTACATACACCGAGATCGACTGGGCCTTGAGCATGGCGTCGTACAGCGCGCCGCGGCCGTCGAGGACAAAGTAATAGGTGTCGGGCCGCACCGGGATGGCGCTCGGGACCTGCGGCGCATGCACCAGTTTCACCCCGGGCAGCGCCGACAGCACGAACTTGTCGACGTCTTCGGGTGCGCCGACCTTGAACTGCAGCGGCACCGTGTCGACCAGCTTCAGGGCCGGCATGTCCGCGGCCACTGCCAGATACAGCGTGGTCTGGGCGTCGATGCGGCCCGAGTCGAGCGCGCCGAGGTAGTAGGAGGGGCGCTCCTTGTGCAGCACGATGGCGAAGTAGCGCGACGAGATCACGGTGTCGAGCAGGTCGCGGATGATGGTGTCCAGGCGGGCGAACTGCGGGCCGGGATCGGCGTGCTGGTAGCCGGGCAGGTCTTCCAGCCGGTAGCTGCGCGAATAGGTCATCAGGCCGCCGGCCAGTTCGAGCAGCGCGCCGAACAGGCGCTCGGGGTGCAGTTCGCGGTGCTGCAGGTAGTGCGCCAGCGCCGCGTAGCCGGCGCTGGCGGTGTGCAGCAGCCAGAACGAGGACACGTCGCCGCCGCGGATCTCGACCACGTTGCGGCTCGGCTCGCGCAGGTCGCCGTACAGCGCGCCGACCTTGGCCAGCAGCTTTTCCATCAGCCGCGCCAGCGCGCCGTGCAGGCCGGCGCCGGGCCAGCTGACGGCATCGATCGCCATGCTGGGTGGGATGAAGGCCGGGTCGATCTCGAAGCCGCCGGTGGCGACCCGGCGCAGGCGCAGCAGCGGGAAGCTCTCGTAGCCTTCCAGCGCGGCGTCGTCCGGCACCAGCCGGAGCGACTTCTCGAGGAAGGCCAGCGGCGCCTCGGGCGAGCGGGTGTACAGGTCCTGGATGTCGCGCTCGTGGCGCCGGAAGCGCGCCCCGTCCAGCGGGTCGGATTCGCCCTCGGCGTAGCCGGCGCAGTTGACGCCATACGCCTGCATGGCCGGCAGCGCCGCGTGGTACGTGATCGTCTGCAGCGCGGGCGGCAGCTCGGACAGGCGTACCGGCGGGGGCAGGGCGTCGCCGCCGGGGGCGTGCACCACTTCGCCGTCCTGGAACAGCAGCGACAGCGCTTCGATGCGCAGGACGCTGCTGCGCAGCGCGTCGAGGTCGACCACCAGGCGCCGCACCCCCCAGGAATAGGGATGCAGCGCGCGCGCGGTCTGATTCAGGCGCGCGTCGTGGTAGCGGTCCTGCTGCTGGAAATGCTGGGGGCGCAGGAATAGCCCTTCGCCCCATAAGACCCTGGATGGCATGCTCACGTCGGCCTCGTTCGATGTGGAAGGATGATGAACCGGGAAGCGTTCCCGGACCGGGTTGCAACAGGATGCCGCGGTCTCACTGGCAGCGCAGCGCGCCGATGCCGGCGTTGGACGCCCCGACGCCCATGGCGCAGGCGTACAGGCCGATGTTCAGTCCATCGCGTTCGGCCTCCACGGTGCTGACGGCGGCGCGCCAGCGCTGCGGCGCCGGCGTGTGGAACAGGGCGACGATGCCGATGTGACCGGCTTCGCGCGCGACCTGCTCGGTGACTTCGTAGCGCTGCCCCGGCACCAGCATGATCTCGCGCACCTCGACCAGGTCGGCGCCCAGGCTTTCGCGCTCCAGGCGCGGGTCGAGGAAGGCGGCGTAGGGCGTCTGTTCGAAGGCATCTTTCTGGCGCAGCTTGTACAGGCGCACGGCCAGCGCCAGCGGCCGACCGCGCGCATCCGTGTTCAGGCGCGGCGCCGCGTGCAGCGCGATCGGCACCTGGCGCGGCGGCTTCTGCGATTCGGGCAGGGCAGGTCTTCCCAGGCCGACGGCGCCGCAACCCGCCAGCGCCGCGATCGACCCCGCGGCCAGCAGCATGCCGATCCGGTAGCGCAATGACAGGTGTGCGGTCATGCTTTCTCCTTGGAATTTCTTGAAACGTCAACGCCCGATTGAACCCGATCGCCGTGCACGCGCCATGACGCCGCGCAAAACCCGGGTGGACGCGCGCCGCGCCGCACATTGCCCGGCAGAACTCGCTTAGTATTGACAGCGCGCAATTCCAGTGAGGCACCAATGCGAATAATGGTGGCTTGTTCACCCACTGGAGAGCCGAACATGATCCGTCCCCACCTGATTTCCCTGCTGATCGGCGCCGCCGCCCTGGCCGGGTGCGCCACCGATGGCGCCAGTACCGCAGCGAAACGTCCGGCCGTGTCGCCGAACGTGTATGCCGAAGCCGAAGCCGCGCTGGCGGCCGGCCAGAAAGACAAGGCGGTCGGCCTGCTCAAGGCCGCCAGCATCGCGCAGCCGGTCGACAAGAAGCCCTGGGTGCGCATGGCGCAGATCCGTTTCGATGGCGCCCAGTATGGCGACGCGATCAGCAACGCACAGGAAGCGCTGGCGCGCGACCCCGACGACACGCTGGCCTACAGCATCCTCGCGGTGAGCGGCCTGCGCGTGGCCAGCAAGGCGCTGGCCGACCTGACCCGCAAGAACAACCTGCAGGGATCGGTGCGCAGCGAAGCGCAGGACCTGGCCAAGCTGCTGCGTACCAGCCTGGGCGAGGACGTGCTGGTCAAGAGCGGTCCGGCCCCGCGCAAGGAAGGCGCATCGCGCCGCCCCGCCAGCCAGCCGGCCGTCTCGGCGCCGCCACGCAAGGCGTCCGGCGGCAGCCCGTTCGACGTACTGAAATAACCCCCCCGCTGGCCGGCGCCGCCGGCCGCCTTTCATTGACGCCCACTGGAGTCGACATGGCCAAGAACGAGAGCGTGCAGAAACGCTTGCAGAAGGTGCGCGCGCCGCGCGTGCAGATGACCTATGACGTCGAGATCGGCGACGGCATCGAGAACAAGGAGCTGCCGTTCGTGGTCGGCGTGGTCGGCGACTTCGGCAGCGACCCCGAGGCCGGCAAGAAGCGCCTCAAGGACCGCAAGTTCGTGAGCGTCGACGCCGGCAATTTCGACGAAGTGCTGGGCGCGGTGGCGCCGGTGGCCGCTTTCAAGGTCGAGAACCACCTGTCGCCCGAAGGCGGCCAGTTCGGCGTGCAGCTGCAGTTTCGCGAGATGGACGACTTCCGCCCCGAATCCGTGGTGCGCCAGGTGGCGCCGCTGGCCGGGCTGCTGGAAGCGCGCTCGCGGCTGGCCGATCTGCGCAACAAGCTGGCCGGGAACGACAAGCTGGAAGACATCCTCACCGAAGTGCTGGGCAATACCGAAAAGCTCGACGGCCTGCGCAAGCAGCGTGGCAATACCGATGAAGGGGAGGCTTGAAATGGCGGCGGTACTCGACAGCGGCAAACCGGCAGCCCTGCAGGCCGCCCCCGAACTGGAACTGTCCCTGCTCGACCAGATCGTCGAGGAGAGCCGCGTGGCGGCGTCCAGCAGCGAGCACGAACGCGCGCGCGACCTGATCTCTGAACTGGTCACCCAGGTGATGCAGGGGACCATCACGATGTCGGCCAACCTGTCGGCCACCATCGACGCACGCCTGGCGGAACTGGACCAGATGATCTCGAGCCAGCTGTCTTCCATCATGCACGCGCCCGAATTCCAGAAGATCGAACGCAGCTGGACCGGCCTGCAATACCTGGTCAGGAACAGCAGCACGGGCGCGAACCTGCAGATCCGCATGCTCAACGCCAGCAAGCGCGAACTGGTCAAGGACTTCCAGTCGGCCATGGAGTTCGACCAGAGCACCATGTTCAAGAAGATCTACGAAGAAGAATTCGGCACCTTCGGCGGTGCGCCTTACGGCGCCCTGATCGGCGACTTCGAGATCTCGCGCCAGCCCGAGGACATCTACTTCCTCGAGCAGATGTCGCACGTGGCCGCGGCCAGCCACGCGCCGTTCCTGGCCTCCAGCAGCCCGGAACTGTTCGGCGTCGAGACCTTCGGCGACCTGGCCCGGCCGCGTGACCTGGCCAAGGTGTTCGACACCGTCGAATATGCCAAGTGGAAGGCTTTTCGCGAGTCCGAAGATGCGCGCTACGTCGGCCTGTGCCTGCCACGCTTCCTGGGCCGGTTGCCGTACAACCCGCTCGATGGCATGACGGTGGAGGGCTTCAACTACGTCGAGGACGTCGACGGCAGCGACCATTCGAAGTACCTGTGGTGCAACGCCGCGTATGCGTTCGGCGCGCGCCTGACCCGCGCCTTCGAGGACTACGGCTGGTGCGCGGCGATCCGCGGCGTCGAGGGCGGGGGGCTGGTCGAGAACCTGCCGACCCACACCTTCAAGACCGACGAGGGCGAAGTGGCGCTCAAGTGCCCGACCGAGGTGGCGATCACCGACCGGCGCGAGAAGGAACTGTCGGACCTGGGTTTCATCTCGCTGGTGCACTGCAAGAACACGTCGTACGCGGCATTCTTCGGCGCCCAGTCGGCGCAGAAGGCGAAGAAGTACAACAACGAGGCGGCCAATGCGAACGCGGTGCTGTCGTCGCAGCTGCAGTACATCTTCGCCGTGTCGCGCATCGCCCACTACATGAAGTCGATGATGCGCGACAAGATCGGCAGCTTCGCCTCCGCCGCCAGTGTCGAGGATTACCTGAACCGCTGGCTGACCCAGTACGTCCTGCTCGACGATAACGCGAGCCAGGACCAGAAGGCGCAGTTCCCGCTGCGCGAAGCCAGCGTGCAGGTGTCGGAAGTGCCGGGCCGGCCCGGCGTGTACCGCGCGGTGTCGTTCCTGCGTCCGCATTTCCAGCTCGACGAGCTGTCCGTTTCGCTCCGGTTGGTCGCGGAGCTTCCGCAGTCGACCAAAAGCTGAACATTTTTCCAACCTCACCTGGAGTAGAACATGGCAATTGACGTATACCTGCAGATCGACGGGATCAAGGGCGAATCGATGGACGACAAGCACAGGGACTGGATCGAATGCACCTCGGTCGCGTGGGGCGTCACCCAGCCGCGCTCGGCCACCGCGTCGACTGGCGGCGGCCACACCGCCGAGCGCTGCGAGCACCAGGAAATCTCGCTGACCAAACTGGCCGACCTGGCCTCGCCGATCCTGCTGCAGACCTGCTCGGCCGGCAAGACGATTCCGAAAGCGAAGCTCGAATTCATGCGCGCCGACGGCCAGGGCGACCGCATCAAGTACTTCGAGATCGAACTGGAAAACGTCCTCATCGGCGGCATCAGCCCGAGCGTTGCCGAGGGCACGATCATCCAGGAAGCGGTGGGTCTGAAGTTTTCCAAGATCAAATGGAAATACACCCAGCAAAAAGTGACCGGCGGCGCCGGCGGCAACACCTCGGGCGGCTGGGACCTGGCGGCCAACAAGGTCGTCTGACGCGCGGCCGGACGCAAGGTCCGGCTTCATTCCGAGCGCGGTGGCGCCTGCCGCCGCGCTTTTCTTTTTTATTCTTCGTTCCGGGAGGCTGCATGAAAGGCTTCACGCCAGGCCTGCTCGACCGCCTGATGAACGAGCGCGCCGACCATTCCCCCATCAGCGCCGAGCAGCTCAAGGCCAGCGTCGCGCGCGACCTGGAAGCGCTGCTCAATACCCGCGTGGCCGTGGAAGCGGCGCTGCTGGAAGGCTTCCCGGCCGCGCGCGCGTCGATCCTGCGCTACGGCCTGGTCGACTTCGCGGCGCTGTGCCTGACCAGCAGCCTCGATCGCGCCGCGATCTGCGCCGGCATCGAGGCGGCGATCGCCACGCATGAGCCGCGCCTGTGCGAAGTGAAGGCGGTGCTCGAGCCGGATGCGGGCGATGTCAACCGCCTGCATTTCGCGATCCACGCGCGCCTGAACGTGGATGGGCTGGCCGAGCCGGTCAACTTCAATGCGGTGCTGCAGCCATCGTCGCTGCAGTACGAAATCCGACAATCTTCCCGTTCTGCTCCCGCCCCGCGCGGCTGAACGGACCACCACTGCGAGGACGCCAACGATGGACATCAACCTGAAGACGCTCATCTCCAAGCTGAACGACACCACGCGCGCGGCGGCCACCCGCGCGGCCGGCATCTGCGTGGGACTGGGGCAGTACGAGGTCGACGTCGAGCACCTGTTCCTGGGCCTGATCGAGCAGCCGGGCAGCGATCTGTGGCAGATAGCGCGCAGCTGCGACATCAGCCTGACCGGCCTCGAAGCCGATCTGCGGCGCGAGGTGGCGCGCTTTTCCACCGGCAGCGCGCGCACCCCGGTGTTTTCGCGCAATCTGCCGCCCCTGCTCGAACACGCCTGGCTGATCGCGTCGCTGGGGAACGGGCCCCACCTCGGTGGCCCGAACCGGATCCGCAGCGCGCATCTGCTGCTGGCGCTGCTGACCGAGCCGGCGCTGGCCCAGCTGGCCCAGCGCGCCTCGCCCCTGTTCGCGCGCTTCCCGCTCGACCGCCTGAAACACGACCTGGAACGCCTGGCGAAGGGGTCGTGCGAAGCGCCGGAGATCCAGCCTGATGCGCCGCTGGAAGCGGGCGACGCCGCCGGTGAACTGGCGCAGGCGGCCGCGCGGGCGACGCCGGCGCTGGACCAGTACACTACCTGCCTGACTGCCCGTGCGCGCGACGGCAAGGTCGACCCGGTGATCGGGCGCGACATGGAAATCCGCCAGGCGATCGACATCCTGATGCGGCGCCGCCAGAACAACCCGATCCTGACCGGCGAGGCCGGGGTCGGCAAGACCGCCGTGGTCGAGGGCCTGGCGCTGCGCATCGCGCAAGGCGACGTGCCGGATGTGCTCGAGGGCGTCGAGATCCACACGCTCGACATGGGGCTGCTGCAGGCCGGCGCCAGCGTCAAGGGCGAATTCGAGAACCGCCTCAAGAATGTGATACAGGAGATCAAGCAAAGCGCCCATGCGATCATCCTGTTCATCGACGAGGCCCACACGATGATCGGCGCCGGTGGTACCGCCGGCCAGAACGACGCCGCCAACCTGCTCAAACCCGCACTGGCGCGCGGCGAGCTGCGCACCATCGCGGCGACCACCTGGAGCGAGTACAAGAAGTACTTCGAAAAAGATGCCGCGCTGGCGCGCCGCTTCCAGGTGATCAAGGTCGAGGAACCCGACGAAGACACCGCGGCGGCCATGCTGCGCGCCATGGCGCCGCTGATGGAAAGCCACTTCGGGGTGCGGGTCTACGACGACGCGATCACCGAGGCGGTGCGCCTGTCGCACCGTTACATCAGCGGACGGCAACTACCGGACAAGGCGATCAGCGTGCTCGATACCGCCTGCGCCAGGGTGGCGCTGGGCCGGAGCGCCACGCCGGCGCTGCTGGAAGACTGCACCCGCCGCATCGAACGGTGCGATGCGCGCGTCGCGGCGCTCGAACGCGATGCCTGCGCCGGTAGCGACGATGCCGGCGTGCTGGCCGAATTGACGGCCCGACGCAGCGCGGCGGCGCAGGAGCAGGCCGCGCTGCAAGGCCGCTGGCACGATGAGCAGGCGCTGGCTGGCCAGATCGGCAAGCTGCGCGCCGAACTCGAGGCGGCCGGCGTCAAGGGCGGCAGCAGTGAATTGCGCGAGCTGGGCGCGCGCCTGCGCGCGTTGCAGGGCGAGGCGCCGCTGGTGCCGGTGCAGGTCGACGGCCATACGGTGGCCGAGATCGTCGCCGCCTGGACCGGCATCCCGCTGGGCCGCATGGTCAAGGACGAGATCCGCACCGTGGTCAACCTGCAGGCCATGCTGGACGAACGGATCCTCGGCCAGCGCCACGCCAGCGGCGTGGTGGCCCGGCGCGTGCGCACCGCGCGCGCCAACCTGGACGACCCGAACAAGCCGAAGGGTGTATTCCTGTTCGTCGGCACGTCGGGCGTGGGCAAGACCGAGACCGCGCTGGCGCTGGCCGACATCCTGTACGGCGGCGAGAAGAAGCTGGTAACGATCAATATGAGCGAATACCAGGAAGCGCACAGCGTCTCGGGGCTGAAAGGATCGCCCCCCGGGTACGTCGGCTACGGCGAGGGCGGGGTGCTGACCGAGGCGGTACGGCGCAATCCCTACAGCGTGGTGCTGCTCGACGAGGCCGAGAAGGCCCATCCCGACGTGCTCGAACTGTTCTTCCAGGTGTTCGACAAGGGCGTGATGGACGACGCCGAGGGACGCCAGATCGACTTTCGCAACACGATCATCATCCTGACCTCGAACGCCGGCTCGAGCCAGTTGATGCAGGCCTGCCTGAACAAGCCGGCCGCCGAATTGCCCACGCCCGACGGGCTGGCCGAGCTGCTGCGCCCCAGCCTGATGAAGCATTTCAAGCCGGCCTTCCTGGGGCGCCTGGCGGTCGTGCCGTTCTACCCGATCGGCGACGAGGTGCTGGCCAATATCATCCGCCTCAAGCTGGCGCGCATCGCGGCGCGGGTGCAGGCCAACCACAAGGCATCGTTCGAATTCGACGAGGCGCTGGTGGCGGCCGTGCTGGCGCGCTGCACCGAGGTGGATTCGGGCGCGCGCAATGTCGACAACGTCCTGAATGGGACGCTGCTGCCCGAGATCGCCGACAGCGTGCTGGCCCGCATGGCCGAAGGCGGCGGCATCGCGCGTGTGAAAGTGGGCGCGACCAGGGCCGGCAAATTCAAGTACGCGATCGAACCGGATTGAGGAGGCATCATGCTGAACATCGAGGCGCTGCTGGCGCCGATTTCCCCGGACCGGCCGGCCGGCGACGACCTGGCCTTCTCGCCCGAGATCGACGAGATCGCGCGGGCGCGCCTGGCCGATGACCCGTCGCTGGAGCAGGGCGCCTGGGTCACGGCACTGAAGGAGGCCGACTGGAAGTTCGTGGGCAAGCGCTGCGCCCACCTGCTGGAGACCCGCAGCAAGGACCTGCAGCTGGCCGTATGGCTGGCCGAGGCCAGCGCCAAGACCGGCGGCATGCGCGGCCTGGCCGACGCCGTGCAGGTGGTGGGCACGCTGTGCGAGCGCTACTGGATCGCGTTGCATCCGCAGGCCGACGAAGACGGTTGCGAGCGGCGCATCGGCAACCTGGCCTGGATCGCCAGCCGGCTGGCGCCGCTGGTCGCGGAAGCGATGCCGGCGCAGCTCGACGATTGCGTCGCCTGCTTGAGCGCGCTGGAAGCGCTGGAGCAGGCGGTCGACGCCCGGCTGGGCGCGGACGGCCCGAGTTTCCGGTTGGGCCGCAGCGCGCTGGTCGATGCGATCGACCTGCTGCAGCCGGCCGTTGTGGCGGGTAAAACAGGGGAACGTGCGGCGGGTTTGCCGGTAGCGCAGTCGGTGCTGGCCCTGCCGTCGCGAATCGACGGCCCGGTGCTGCAGCGCGAACAGGCGCTGGCCCAGCTGCGCCAGGTGGCGGAATTCTTCCGCCGCACCGAGCCGCACAGCCCGGTGGCTTACCTGGCCGAAAAAGCCGCGCGCTGGGGCGAGCAGCCACTGCATGCGTGGCTGCGTTCGGTCATGAAGGACGACGCATCGCTGGCGCGGCTCGAGGATTTGCTGGGAATCGAGCCGCCGCCAACCTGATTCAGCCGCCGCGGTCCTGGCCGGCCGCCTGGCCGGCGCCACCCGGCGTCACCATCGAACTGGCGCGGTTGAACTGCGCTTCCACGTTCTGCACCGCCTGGCGCGTTGCCTGGGTAGCCTGCTCGTAGCCCTGGAAGGCGTTCTCGATCGCGGTCTTGATGATCGCCACGGCGTTTTCCGAACCGGGCTTGACGTTTTCGGTCACGTCGTAGATGAGCGCCGACAGGGTGTTCTTGGTCTCGGCCACGTGGGCGTCGGCGGCGTTGCGGAATTCATTGTGCATCTCGTCGATGATCGCGCGCAGCTGGACGCCGTATTCGGCGGCAGTGGTGACGCCGGCGGCCGGCTGCATGCGCGCAGCCAGCGTATCGAAGGCGGCTTTCGGATTGCCCGCCTGCGACACGTCGCGGCCGGTGGCCAGCGTGCGGTCCATCGAATCCTTGGCGGCATTGACATTCAACGCGACCACCTGTTCCACGCTCTTGACCGTCTTGCCGGCCAGGACGTTGAAGGTCTGCATCTGGAGATCGAACAGGGTCTTGGTGGCGTTGGCAAACTGTTCCGGGCTGGTAAACATGGGTGTCTCCTCAGTGGATGCGTTATTGTGGATGAAGGCGGCGCGCGCAGGCGCTTGCCGCTTTCATTATTTAACAACCATGGGTTTTTCGCAACGCGCGTCCCGATAGGGACCGCTGGCTTTCTCCCAGCCTTCGCCAAGCGGCGTGTTGGCGCAGGCCAGCGCACCGTTCAGTTTGCTGCGCCACTGAAAATACGGCGCGGGCGCAGCGAACGCCGAGGACAGGGTGAGGATGAGCGCCGCCAGGCCGGCGGCAGGCCGTAGGATCTGCATGGCCTCATGCTCGGGCGATACGTGCCCCAAGTCAAGTAACCGATTGTGTCTGACACGATGCCAGGGTGTATTCTGCGCGGATGACAACAGGAGAAAGCATGCATCCAGGAACCAGTCTGAACATCGGGGAGGCGGCGAAGGCGTCGGGCGTGAGCGCCAAGATGATCCGGCACTACGAGTCCATTGGCCTGGTGAAGGCGCCGCGCCGTACCGACGCCGGCTACCGCCTGTACGGCGAGCCGGATGTGCGGGTACTGCAATTCATCCACCGCGGCCGGGCGCTGGGCTTTTCGCTGGAACAGATCCGCGCCCTGCTGGCGTTATGGGAAGACCGGGGCCGGGCCAGCGCCGATGTGCGGGCACTGGCGCTGGCGCATATCGACGAATTGAACCGCAAGATCGCGGAAATGGAAGCAATGCGCCGCACGCTCGAAGGACTGGCGGCATCGTGCCATGGTGATGCGCGCTCGGCGTGTCCGATCCTGGATGATCTGGCGACGAGTTAAATCACACAATTCTGTCGAGGAGGGCTTTTGCGCAGAAGCAATTGCCTTTATTTACTAAGCCGGACAATTGGACTTCCTGTCAAAACGAGGAGGGCAGTTGTATGGCGAGCGAACAAAATGATTCACTAAGGCCTACTCAAGATTCCCGCGGCTTTTTAATGCCACCGCAGTCCCCGAACGAATCCGGGCACTACACCTACGGCATGCTTGAACGCAAGCCTGACAATGGAGCGTATCAATACGCCCATCCGATGATGCTGACGGTAATTCTGCGCGTTTCAAGAGAATGGTGCGCGCTCGATCACCGTCGCTTCGGCGTCGGGAATATCAGCCTGGCGGGAGGGCCGAAGCACAGGGATCATGCCGGGCATTGAAATGGCCTTCAGGTCGACGTGCGGCCACTGCGCAAAGACGGTCGGGATGCACCAGTGAAATGGACAGACGCACAATATGACCGGGTTGCCACCGCCAGATTGATTGATCTGTTTCGCGCCTTTGGCCCGGTGACGAAGATCTATTTTAACGATTCCAGAATACCGTTTGTCAGGCCAATGCCATCGCATGACGACCACTTTCACCTGGAGCTGCAAGGATAGCCATGTACAAATCAACCTTACTCGTGTTTGCCGTGGTCTGCCAGTCGCCATTGGCTGGTGCAGAAATCAAAAAAGAAAAGCTCGCTGGTCAGTGGCATCCGGCCCACGTCGAATACATGGTCCATTCGGGAAGCACTGCCTACGCCCAGCCGCCAACCAGAACCGATCGGGCATTCTCCATCCATCTCATCGGCCAAGCGGCGCAGCAATTGTTTGAGCAAATCGGGCCGGATCAAAAAGAGATGTGCAGTTCGGAGCGTGGCGACCGTGAAAGAAGAAACAAGGGTGCGCTCTGCCAGTACAGTGCACGCCTCGATAGCACCTCCGACTCACATTACCGATGCTGGATCGGGATCGATTTGCGTACCGGCGACGGCCAGGTGCGGACTCCTTGCTGACTCGGAGAAAACAGGTTCCCACAACGCAAAACGCCGTAACCCTGTTTCAAAGGCTACGGCGTTTTGCGGGACTTGCGTCCTGAAACTGAACATCATCTGGTGCCCACGGAGGGACTCGAACCCCCACACCTCGCGGCACATGGA
>Ga0265797_10003422_pt1 | contig 25337 bp, 19 predicted proteins | sample P2T30metagenome_FD_192433 | JGI IMG/M metagenome (GOLD analysis project Ga0265797, IMG submission 192433) | Plant litter microbial communities from East Loma Ridge, Irvine, California - P2 T30 | ecosystem: Environmental > Terrestrial > Plant litter > Unclassified | place: USA: California... | reverse complement strand
TACCATCGTCATCATGGCGCAGTCAAGTGAACACAACTTGATGAAATCCGATCGCAATGATACGAGCACATCGGCTGGCTGGACGGGGGCACTCCCACCAACACCAGAGTGTTCAGGCTAATCCACGCGCGACCGCCAATCACCAGCAGAGATGGCCGCATGTCAAGCGAGCTGGGGTCCAAGGCCCGACGCGCAGGATCTCGCGACACTCTGGCCTCGCCAAACTGGCGAAAAAGTAATCCTCCTGGTTGCCCTGGATTGGAATCGACGGAAGTCTTCACGCCAATGGTTCTAGGCCCGCAGCCGTGTGATCCTACACGCGTACGTGCAATCCGTCCCGCCCCATTGCACTTAGCGATCCGGGCAGAAGATACCATTGCCGGTGCCTGCACCTCAGCTTCAGCTACTCCTTCGCTAAGCCTGATATCAATTCTCCGACTTCGTCACGCGCTTGACTAGTCCCTATCATTTGCCCCCCTCCGGCTCCGCCATTGGAATTACTTGAGACGGCAAACATGACAACAACTCAGGTCGAATTCATCAGCGTCAACCCCGGCGAGGTCGTAAACATTGGGAAACTCAACCGCCGCAGGGTACGGATTCAGGTGATGAAAGACTTCCGGCGGAAGGAACGAGAACGGCAAGGTCGGTTTTCCTCAACACGCGCTTCTGCACAGTGTCCCACTTGTACTCACAGAGAGACTTTGAAGTCGCCAAAAGTAGGCAATTCACAAAAGCGATGCTGCCTTTGCCACCAGAAATCCACAGTCCATGTTTCAATATAGTGGCTTTGACGCAGAAATTGCGGTACGCAGACGCGATCTTTGTGCTATTCTCTTGATGACCTGTACCACACCACGATACTATATGCTGATGGACCCCCTAGGGAAGGCTGGTTCCCCATCGCCAGTGGTTACTCGACCCTCGTTCCCACTGTCGTGAGAAGCTGGGCACCTGTACTCGCCATCTTGGATTCCACAAAGTTATTGCACCTCGGCTCGACCACTCAAGATGATCGCCTTTTGGCGGAAGGAAGGAAGAGATTTCTGCTTACCATGGGCTGCCTCCGCTCTAATGTAGAGCGTGACCCGAGCATTGCATTTCCTGGCCTTTTGATCGTGTCGTTAGGCGTTTCGTTATGTGAGGTAAGTATCGCCAGGTACCCTACATGGCATTCCGCGACAAACGCGGTACGATGGTGGCCGGGGGAGACGAGGCTAACTTCTTGAAGGTGTACAACGCGATATCCTGCGAAGCAGCACAGATTTCCTGGCAAAAGCAGATCATCGGCATGTCCGCACTTCTGCTTGGGCAGCGACCAGTCAGGCGGACTTCAAGGCTCGAGACATTTATGATAGCTCGGCTGCGCACGGCTCAGGTATGGTGCACTGTTTACTCCGCCTGCAATCTTCAATTTGTTGACTTTGAAGCAAGCTCATGTACGCTTTGTGCAATCGAAGCCCGTTTCCGGTCGAGTATGCAGCTCCCGCCTTGCCTTCACTCTCACCAGCGTTAGACTTTCTGCTTGATCTCGCGTTCCGATTGCCGCCTTTGCTCGCAGCTGTCGATATCGCCACCAGACCGGACGTGAGCGATTCGTCAGCGCACGGGGACCTCATCCGAGACCTCGCATGCTTGGAAAGGACGCTTGACAGCTGGCTCAGCTCTTTCGATCAGTCTGCTGGACTTGATCACGGGGACCCTGGAAGCTTCACATGGCATCGGGCAGTGGCGTCTCTCAAACGCAAACACGCTAACTCGGTGTACGAACTGACGTGCGAAGCCCTGTGCCGCAGCTGCCTCCTGCTCCTCCACCAAGGGCTTGTAGACGTGTACAATGTGCGCGGCATCGAAGATGCAAAACGACTGGACATGCTACGTGAAGCAGCGATGTATGCCGAAGGTCTTTACCACACGACGGCTTTGCTGGGCGAAGTTGCCGAGAGCCCGGTGTGCAAAGCGGTGGCTACACGTGGTCCATTGCATTTTTTGGGCACTTGGTGTTCGCATGCTGGCGACGACCTTGGCGCACATAGATGTGCAGAGATGGGTGCAAGTGTACGCGCCAACGCGTCATATTTGCACTGGGATGCTGTTTTGCCATGGAGTTTGCTGCCGCTGATACAGGTACCTCGTTGACACTGGTTCGTCGTGTCGGATCGACATGCCCGAAATTTTCAACAATAGGTTTCGAGCGTGAGCTCTACTGGTGGATTGTTATCGAGCATTTTCGAGTTTGACGGCAAAGGCTGTCGTAGAGGTGCAAGTGGATGCCGAGCAGGCGCGTAAGATTGCTTGTCTGGTGCAAGCGGACAGTCTGGAACAACGCCACGCGTGGGAAGAAGCTGAGGTGAAACGCGATCCGAATTGCGTTCCATCCAAAAACGCGATGATGATCTATGACCTCGGGCGGAGACAACAATGGGGAAGTGGGGTCGATCGGCGGCTTGGAACTCTACACTGTTGACGCTTTGGAACTGCGACAACTACTGATAAATACGGCCCACATTCTTTTGATCGCACCTCCGCAGATGAACCATCACGTCTAGCCCAGACATGTCGGATCTACAAGCAGAGACCTACGACCATGCTGGCAAGCCAGTCAAGCACGGCCGAGCCCGCGTGAATGGCATACGGCTCCATTACATCACCGCAGGCATCGGCCCGGCACTTCTCTTACTCCACGGCACGCCCAAAGACAGCTTCTACTGGTACAAGATATTTCCACTCCTAACCGAGCACTTCACAATAGTCGCACCAGACCTTCGAGGATTTGGATACACCGACAAGCCTCCAACGACCGATGGCTACGACTCCGTCACCAACGCTGACGACGTGGCGGAGCTAATGAGCCAGCTAGGCCACGACAAGTTCCATCTCCACGGCGAAGACCGGGGAGCCGACTACGCATACGCTACGGCAGCGAAATACCGCGACCGGGTCCTCAAGCTTTCCTTCTGCGAGATGCTGGTGTCTGGCTTCGGGTTGGAGGAGAGCTCGTTCTGGACGAAAGAGAATGTCAACGCACAGTACGAGAAGCGCGGCGTCTGGTGCTGGCACTTGGGCTTCTTTTACCTTCCGCACGTACCGGAGATGCTCATAGCGGGTCACGAGCGTGAGTTCTGGGAAATGTTCATGAAGCAAGAGTGCTACAACCCGACTTCGATCGAGCCCGTGGCGTTGAACCACTGGATCGAATGCGTCAAGCAGCCAGGCTGTCTTCGTGGCATCTTGGAGACTTACAGGGCTGGGCTGAAGAATGGCGATCTTCACAGGGAGTTGCTGGAGAAGGGCGGTAAGCTCACATTGCCAATCATGACGATTGGAGCGCCAGAGTTCTTTGGACCGACCGTAAAGGATGGGATTCTCAAACTCGCGGAGGCGGTGGAGAGGTCGGAGATCTTCGAAGAGTGCGGACATTCGTTGGCTTTGGAGCAGCCAGTGAGACTCGCTGGTGCGCTGAAGGAGTTCTTCCTAGCGTAGCCAACCTACTGTCGTTCTAAGGTGAGATCTAGGATACGAGACCACCAGCCTCTCCACACCACGTAATCATGCCATGTGGCTGTACCTAAGCCTCTTCAAGCTTCTCAATTCGAGCTACTGCAGTACTCCCTCATGTATCCTTGCAAAAGCCCGTGTTCGAAGCTTCAAAGCAAGCTGGATCACGCCAAGCTCTTCCATACTACTTCTCTCTGCCGACGAGATGGCGGGAGATGGCGGATTTCGAGCATGGGGATTCGCCAATCGCTTCCACGATGATGCGGGGATCCCCAAAAAGCTTCGTCGACATTGACGTGGGTGTGCATTCGGCGATCGACCCTCTCAACAACATGCGATTTAGCCATTATTGAGCACGTTCTCATAGACAACCAGACATTCGGTCCGATAGGATCTCCGTGCGTTGTTTGCATTGTGTTGGAGATGAGGGGTAGCTCACTTTGGTATGTCTATAAGAAGGCAAATCCTCGGTCGTTGACATGTTCACGAGGTATTTACAAGATCTATAATTGTCCCTAGCCTGGCATGCCTTCCTTCAAGACCATTGCGGCGAGTGTCTGTCTGGCTGGCAATGTTGTTGCGCAGACGAGCACTTTCTTCTCGCCTGGCGTTCCGACTGATGCCCCGATACCTGGTGAGTTTGCATCACTTGGTGGACTTTTCGATACAAACGTCAACAGCACCTGACAGCGAATAGGCAATTACACGGGGCCGTATCGACCCAGAGTGCACTTCAGTCCGCCACAGGTAGGCAATGGACTATGTCAATGGAGTTCGCACGCCATATCGCTGACTTCGCCCAGAATTTCATGAACGATCCAAATGGCATGTTTGTCGATGCGAAGGGCACCTGGCACTTGTACTATCAGTACGACGCAACCGGCATCGTTGCAGGCAATCAACACTGGGGCCATGCCGTGAGTTGAGAGATCAACAACCATAAATGGCGAAGCCGGGGCTGACTTCTGTGTAGACCTCCACCGATCTCTACCACTGGGAAAACCAAAAGATCGCACTCTGGACGCCCAACAACTTCACCTTTGTCTTCTCCGGATCCTGCGTAGTCGATGCAAACAACACCAGCGGTTTTTTCCCTGACCAAGACAACGGCGTCGTGGCAATCTACACCCTCGCACAATACCCCGGGGGCGTGATGGGGATCGAAGACCAGAACATAGCCTACAGCAGAGATGGCGGTTACACCTTCGAAGCCTACGCCGAGAACCCTGTGATCCCCTCTACCTCGATCCAATTCCGAGACCCCAAAGTGATTTGGCACGCGTCGAGCCAACGCTGGGTCATGACGGTCGCTCACCCAATAGATTTCACCATCGAGTTCCTGACTTCTGAGAATCTGAAAGAGTGGACACATGGATCCAACCTGACGCACATAGGCTTGCTCGGGCTGCAATACGAGTGTCCGAATTTGGTGGAAATGCCGCTCGAGGGATCCGAAGATCCAGTCTGGCTGCTCGCCATCTCGATCAACCCGGGCGCCCCACTAGGTGGCAGCATCACCGAGTACTTCCCCGGCTCCTTCAACGGGACGCACTTCGAGCCCTTCGATGGAGCGGCCAGAATAGCGGACTTTGCCAAAGACAACTACGCCGGCCAATTCTTCTACGGCATCCCCGGCGACGAAAATCAGGTGTCGATGGCCTGGGCTTCGAATTGGCAATAGTGAGTTTCCTCCATTCCACGCAAGACCACGCACCAGGGGACTGAGAACCACACTAACTCCACTACCCCCCAAAGCACCCAACAAATCCCCACCGGCGAGTCCGAAGGCTGGCGCAGCCAAATGACAATCCCACGAATCAACTACCTCAAGAACGCGACGCGCATCGGCTACGTCCTCGTCAGCGAACCCTACAACATTCAGACCGTCTTCAGCCGCGAGCTGGCCTACAACAGCAGCCTAGGGAACTCATCGGTGCTCCTCGACTACTCCTCCATCCCCTCAGGAGCCCTATACTTCGAAGCGAACATCACAAATCTCACCCCTTGCACCGCTTCTTCCGGGCAGCTGAACTTCACCTTCACCTCCTCCGTCTCGGGCGAGTTCATCCGCGGCGGCACGGCGGTCAACGGCGACACGTGGCTCGACAGAGGGCACACAAACGCCTTCGACAACCCTTACTTTACGGACAAGTTCTCCGCTTCGGGACTGTACAGCGGCGCGGAGGAGAATGGCACGTGGACGGTCAGCGGCGTCATCGATCGCTCCATCTTCGAAGTCTTTGTCAACGGCGGGGAGCAGAGCGGGACCATGACATTTTACCCCACGCGGCCGCTGGATACAATGAGGCTGTCGGCGGCTGGGGTTGCGGCTAATGCGACGGTGAGCGTGGGCGTGTGGGCGCTGGAGGACACGTGGGAGGGGATGGCCGATGGGAGTGGGACTGTGAGGGGGAATTTCACGGAGGCCGCTGGGGGAGGGAGTGGGAACTATTCCTCGATGAAACTATTATGATTCAGGTTGTAGGAAGAGGGGATCAATTGGGTGGGGTAGGTAGGTCCTCAATGATAGTTGCCTGGAAAACGTGCCGAGTCCGTCATGATTGTGATTATCTTGAAGAAAAAAGTTGCCCGAAGCTGGCAGAGTAAAGGAGTGAGCATGCGTGTTACTTGCTCGGGTAATCCTGAGACGGGAAGTCCTTTACTCAAGTGTCGCCGGCCGCAGCCACCCGTCAACCACCAACCTCGCCACGTTCTTCCCCATCAGCGCACTAGTCTCCATCGTCGAGATGAAGCGCTCGATTCCACTCGTGTACCACAATCCCTCAGTCAGCTTGACGTCCTCGAACGAATCTCTCGGGTACTCGTAAGGATAGCTGTGCCACACTTTCCTGTACAGCCAAGTGATGTCTCGCTTACTGATCTCTACGCCATCACGTTCGACCCCGAGTAGATCGGCGAGGAACTCAGTACTGAGCGGCGCCGGGGAGAATATTTTGTATGAGTACTCCACGCCACCGGTGCTCGGATTGACGACTTGGTCGAGCAGGCTGATGCTGTAGAAGCCGGGACTTCCGACTGTTGCGTTGTGGGGTGGGTGCTCGTCGGGTGGGAGGGTTGTGATGATGGCTTGCGGGACGGGCTTCCCTGGCGCCAGGCCGAAGAATATCGGGGAGAGCAGGTGTGGCGATGTGAAGAGTGTTACGTGCAGCTTGACGTAGGGGTGGTGGTCGGGCTGGCGGAAGCTGAGGGAGGACATGTCGATGTTGGCGTACTGGAATGGTGCCGCGAGGATGACTTCGTCGAAGTGAGACGACAAGAGGGGGGTGTTGAGGTCCGGTGAGAGACTCTTCGATGCGATTTGGAAGCCTCCGCCTTTGCCTTGCTCAATCGTGGTGACCTCCGTCTCGAGCAGGATGCTGGCCTTCGCCGAGGCGACCATGTTTGCGAAGATCTGCCAATTGCCTCCTTCGACGGACATGGCACCGTTAGCCGCCATACACACCATAGTCTCCAGTCCGTGGAAGTTGTCAATGTTCTGCGCGTAGTTGACTCTGGTGCTGGCTTGAATGATCTCTCTGCCGAAAAGACTGCTGATGCTGTTCTCGCGGAGGAAGGATTCTCCAGTTGCGGCGGTGGCAGCCAAGAGACCTACATCTTGCGCGGCCTGAGAGAGAGATGCGAACGGGAAGACCGGTTCCTCGTACATCTTCAGAAACTTGGCTATGGTCGCCTTCATCAGATTCAGCGTTCGCACCGGGGAGAGGCCATATCGGTAAAAGAGCTTTGCGGTATCCCACCAGCCGCGTTCGTTCTGCTGGGTGAAGATGAATGTCTTGCCGTCCCAGATGCCCAGGGCGGGTCCGGGGATGTCGTCGGTCTTAGTGTTGAAGAAAGAGGTGGACAGGTTGAAAGCCTCGACTGCATCGACGAGGATCTTGTTAATTTCCACAAAGACACTGGCACCCAATTCAATAGGGAAAGTGGAATCGTTGTACGCATGGACAGTGGTTGATCGGCCTCCGATGTAGGAGTTCTTCTCGAAGATGGTCACGTTGACTGGTATGTCGTGTGCTTCGGCATACTGGGAGAGATGGTATGCTGATGATGATCCGGCAGATCCAGCGCCTGAGGTCTGTTAGAGGATTCCGAATGTATATACATCTGGCTTCAGCATTCGTACCGATGATGGCAACATGCTTGGGCTTGACACTTTGATGAGCATGCTCATCGAATACTACCTGCTCCTGCGACGCGTAGGCTGTGGCGAGTAAGCCCGTCGCTGCTGCGAGAGTCGTGAACATACTGCTGGTGGTATTATCGAGCTTGATGGTAGGAGAGAAATGGGATGAGATGATTAATACATGGAGGACTACCTAATGTAGGTATGTACGTGTACGTAAAGTACATGTATTGATTAGAAGCTTCCATACGCTGTATTTTATATTCACGTGCTGCTATACAGCCGTGTCCCTTGCGGCGTTTATTCCTCGTTTGCTCCCCCGCAAAGTGAGACTCGTCTCGCGCTTGCACAATCGAGTCACCTCTGGCATTTTTATGCTCTCCGATTGGGTCCACATCCACTTGGTGCCCCTCCATACCAGTCTATTTTCCTTACCTTACTTTCCTACTTCCCTTTATGCTTGCCAGAGCCTTGTTTACCTCACGATCTCTCTGTACCAAACGACTCAAACCCACCCGATTCACCACCACCCTCGCTCCCTTCCGATCGTACACACCCTCGACACCCACCATGGCGCCCAAGGCCAAAAAGGACGAGGGCAGCGGCAGGCCGCTGGAGATGACCCCTCCGCCAGACTACTTTGCGACTCGCAATGCCATCTTCGACAAGAGAAAGGCCGAGAGGGACGCCTGGGTCGCCGACCAGCCGCGCGAGGAGATTGAGATTACCCTGGCCTCGGGCGATGTCAAGAAGGGCACCAGCTGGGAGACCACCCCCGGTAACATTGCGCGCGAGATCTCAAAGAGCTTGTTCGAGCGCACCGTCATCTCGCGCGTCGACGGCGAGCTTTGGGATCTGGAGAGGCCTTTCGAGAAGAGCGGCAAGCTCGAGCTCCTCGACTTCGAACACCCCGAGGGCAAGAAGGTCTTCTGGCACAGCAGTGCTCACATTCTGGGAGAGGCCTGCGAGAGGCACTACGGCTGCGCGTTGTGCATTGGTCCTCCCGTCGACGATGGCTTCTACTACGAGATGTCCCTCCCCGACGGCGCCGCTGTGTCGCACGCCGATTACAAGCCATTGAAGCAGGTCGCCGAGAAGGCGATCAAGGAGAAGCAGCCCTTTGAGCGCCTCGAACTGAGCAAGGAGGACCTGCTCGAGATGTTCGCATACAACAAGTACAAGCAGCACATCATCCAAGACAAGATTCCCGACGGCACAAGCACCACCGTATACCGCTGCGGCCCTCTCATTGATTTGTGCAGAGGTCCTCACGTCCCTCACACCGGCAGGATCAAGGCCTTCGACATCATGAAGAACTCCGCAAGTTACTTCCTCGGCGACGCCAAAAACGACAGCCTTCAGCGTATCTACGGTGTTTCCTTTCCTGACAAGGCAGTAAGTTGAGGTTGCGGTTTTCGATGTGGCGAACCCATACTGACAACAGCTAGGCTCTCGCCGACCACAAGCACATGCTCGAGGAGGCGGCCAAGCGCGATCACCGCAAGATCGGCCAAGAGCAAGAACTCTTCTTCTTCCACGAGATGTCGCCTGGTTCCGCCTTCTTCCTTCCCCACGGCATGATCATCTACAACGCACTCCACTCCTACATTCGCGGCGAGTACTGGAACCGTGGGTACAAGGAGGTCAACTCTCCCAACATGTACAACTCCGCCCTCTGGAAGCAGTCTGGTCACTGGCAGCACTACCACGAGGACATGTTCACATTCAGAGTCGAGAAGGAGGAGTGGGCACTCAAGCCCATGAACTGCCCCGGCCACTGCTTGCTCTTCGGCCACAGGGACCGCAGCTACCGCGAGCTTCCCATGCGCATCGCCGACTTTGGTGTTCTGCACCGTAACGAGGCCTCTGGCGCCCTCTCGGGTTTGACCAGAGTCCGTCGTTTCATGCAGGACGACACCCACATCTTCTGTACCGAGGCACAGGTCGAGTCCGAGATTCAAGCCCTCTTCGATTTCCTCCAGGCTGTCTACGGTCTTTTCGGCTTCACCTTCAAGATGAAGCTGTCCACCATGCCCGACAACCACCTCGGTGACGTTTCCACCTGGGAGCGCGCCGAGGCACAGCTCACCAAGGCTCTCGACGAGTTCAAGGTATCCACTGGTACTCAGTGGGAGCTTAACCCCGGTGATGGTGCTTTCTACGGCCCCAAGATCGACATCACCATCTCCGACGCCCTCAGGCGTGAGTTCCAGTGTGCCACCATCCAGCTCGACTTCCAGTTGCCCCAACAGTTCAACTTGGAATACCGTACTGAAGAGGCTGCCGCTGCCGGTACCAAGCCCGTCGAGCTTCTGCAGAAGGACGAGAAGCCCGCAGAGGAGAATTCCGCAGAAAAGCCCGCAGAGAAGGCTGCAGACGGCGAGGCAGACAAGGAGAAGCTCACCATCCGCTCCGCCCCTCCCGCAGAGGCCGACTCGAGCGCAGTCAAGAAGGACGAAGGCCACTACCGCCGCGAGCTCACCCCCGGCTGCGCCCGCCCCGTCATGATCCACCGCGCCATCTACGGCTCATTCGAGCGCTTCATCGGCATCCTCACAGAGCACTTTGGCGGAAAGTGGCCCTTCTGGCTCTCCCCGCGCCAGATCCTCATCGTGCCCGTCATGGCCAGCGCCAACGACTACTGCGAAGAGCTGCAGAAGGAGTTCCGCTCGCACCACTTCCATGCCGACATCGACATCTCCGGCAACACCATGCAGAAGAAGATCCGTACCGGCCAGCTTGCCCAGTACAACTTGATCATGGTTGTCGGCGCGCAAGAAAAGGACAGCCGCTCCGTCAACATCCGCAACCGTGATATCCCCGAGACCCAGAAGATGGGCGAGCTCGTCCCTGTCGATCAGGCGATCGAGCTCATGAAGTCTTTGAGGGATGAGAGGAGGTTGAGCAGTGCTTTGAAGAAGGAGTAATAGCTAGCCTTGTCCTCTCTACACTGAACGTCAATTACGGGGAAACGAAAAATGGGGGCATTCGCGTGAATCACGCAGACGCGGGCGAGCGAGCGAGTATAGGAGGCCATACACTTGCATTGTACGCAAGGTGGTCTTTCCGGCTGCTGAGAGATAGACTTTCTCACATCAGAGTATGCCTTGCTTCCGGCATGGTCTACAGAAATTCAGAAAAATTCATGTTCAACTTATTCCGCTCCGTTTTCTTCGAGTCTTAACTCACTCGATATTAGCCAACACTCGTGCTAATCGGGTACTGTGCATCTCCGTAGGCTGAACACCGATGGGATTTTCTAGTGTGATTTTTGTCTGATTGGAAGAACCCATATTGTGCTGCATGGCTAGCGGGACCATCCCTATGGTATTCGGAAGGACGACCTCCGTTGCTAGACTAATCTATCCGGTGGTCGGTCTAACGTCTCATCACAGGACTTGCAATGGCGAGCTCGCGCTCTTTTGCGAAACCACTTTGTACCATTTCAAATCATCCCCCAGACCGTCAGGGATCAGGAGAAATGGCTTGAAGGAAGAAGAAGTCAACATCCGGTCACGGCGAAGCGATCTTAAGGCTACAACAAGCTTTTGCTATACTAGCACAAGCCCTTTCGACGGTCCGCATGCATGCATGATGGACTACTACACTACTATACATACCGTCTCGCCGCAAGTGTCCGGTCCGTATTGCCAGAGTCCAAGCCGTGCCTAATCCATGGCCTCCGAGACGGCTGCATTGGCTTGGACTGACTACAAGACTTGCGAGGATTACTGATTGTTGTGTACACGCATCTCCTTACTCCCTCGCTCTCTTTTCAGCTCTGTCCCATCGTCGGAGCGTCTTGTTGATCACCATGTACGCAATTTTGGGATTCATCGCTCTTGGTAGCCTACCAAGTGCCTTTGCCCAGCAGTCCGTCTGGGGACAATGTGAGTTTCTCCTTATGCCAGAACACCAGATGGAGACAACACAGTCTAATGTTCATCACAAGGCGGCGGCACCGGCTGGTCCGGCGCCAAAACATGTGCATCTGGAAACACATGCGTAGTCCTGAACGACTACTACTCCCAATGCCAGCCCGGCACCGCAGCCCCGACCTCGAAGACCCTGCGCACCATCACCTCCTCATCGACTAAGGCATCTGGTAGTTCGTCAGCTTCCCGATGCACAACGACCATCACAATCACAACCAGCACCCCAACCCGCACCACCTCCTCTCCCTCCCGCACCACCACCATCAGCAGCAGCACCCCCTCCTCCGGCTCCGGCGCAGGCTCCACCCTGCAACCAGGCTACACCTGGATCCGCGCCGTCGCCGCCCCCAACTTCCACAAATACCTCCAAACAAGCCCCCTCAACTCCTCCCCAGGCACAGCTATCCTCTCCTCCGCCACAACAGCCGGCCAATACCAAATCCTCGACGGCCAGCTGATCGAAGTCATCGACACACAAGGCACGAAACTGTACGCCAACGTCGGGCAAGCGCCCAGTGCGTCCGCCACCTACCTGCCGGTATCTTTCACGACCAGCAAGAATTCTTTCGGGGCGTTCGCGTACCAGGGCGACACGCTCACGTGGAGCGCGGCCGGGGTCCAGCGCCAGAATGTGGCGGCTTGGTATGTGTGCGAGAAGCAGAGTCTGTGGATTAATCTGGGGGCGTACCTGTATGGGACGCCGGCGGGGTGTGTGGATCAGACTGTGAGTATCTCTTTGGTTGCCACTTCCTTCTTTTCGGCGGTGGTGATGAACGATGATGCGAGTCGGATGGAGACATTTGCTGACATGCTACCTTGGGATAGATCCATTCTTATGGCAACTCGGTGGCGGATGTTTGAAGGTAGAGGGGATTGGAGGGGCGTCCTCTCCTGGAAGTCTTCGATCTACGTCTCACTCTTAGTACAATTGATTAAGAATGATTACCGCCCAAATGTTCAAGCATGCTGTAGACTACATGCACTCTCAATCAGACAGCGCCTGAGATCGCATCTCCTTCACCAGAAAGAAGCATTGCAGGATTTCTTCCCCAAATTTCCCACCCCGTAAGAACTCTCACGGGACTTCAAGATCCAATCTCCTCATCCGGCCCGGCGAAGTAGGGAACATCATTCGGAAGGTCGTACGGGTCTTGCAAGGTGTACTCATAATAGTCCGAAGCATCAAACACGCTCTCGGACTTGACGTCGAGCATGATTTGACCCTCGCAGTCCTTGAAGACCAACCAGTTCGATTTGATGGTAGCGTTCGGCCCAGCGACGAGCGGGTCGTTGACCCGTTCGAAATACGACGTCTCGACGAGCATCTGCGTGGCGCCCCGAGCATAGTTGCCGTACGAGGTCAGGTTGCGGTGATAGTTGTTGTACATGTGGCACATGTGCAAGTTGTCGGCGCTGGGGTTGCGGGCGCTGGTCGAGTTGAAGAAGTTGTTGTTGATGGTGACTTTGGCCGTCACGTTCTGCGTCCAGCCGATGCCAAACGCCTTGTTGTGCTCCGAGAGGATGCAGTTGGACACGGTGACGTAGTCCGAGTCCTTTCGAAGGTCGATGAGGCCGTCGTTCATGCGAGCAAACTGCGTGTGCAGAAAGAAGTTAGCCAGCCTTCCTTGGACAAGGGAATTGAAATGTTGTTCTGTTGGGTAGCTCACTTTTACATGATCGATCCATATGTTTGTTCCTGTGTCGACCTGGATGCCGTCCCAGTCCTCCGTTTTGCCAGGCCAGTCGTCGACGAGATGGGTGTCCGACACTTGCAAGTTTCGGAGGATGATGTTGCTTGTGCCAGCGATCGAGAACCCGCCACCCACCAGATGAGCGGAATCGCCGATGCCAATGATGGTTTTGTTGCTGGCGATGGGTATCTCGTAGCCGGTGGGGTCCGAAACGATCTCGCCTTCGACTCGGATGATCAGTGGGCCTTGCTGGCTGGCAAAGTCCACCAATTCCTTGTGAGATGTTGCTACCACGACATCGCCGTCCCGTCCACCAAAGGTACCGCCGTTCAGGGATGCAAAGCCGTGAGCTTCATCCCGGCAGTGGAGACAGTCGGCTTCTTGTCTTCTTGTTGGGATGCTGAAGGCAGAGGGAGTCAAAGACAGGATTGCAAGTGTCAAGGTCTGGAAGAACGGAGCCATCGTGGATGATGCAACAGTCGATATGCTTCTGCTCGCTGAAATTGTTGTTCGTATGCTGTAGGTCTGTTATATAGGTATAACGGATCTCGGGTGCCCAACTAGCTAGCATCTCCGAGCATCAATCCAAAGCTGACTTCGTCCTTGCGTCTTCGACCTTTGCCTGACATCGTAGGCTAAGCTCGCCGGTAGAATCCAGCCAACCTGTGAACATCAATTTGCCGGTGAAACTGGGCATGACGACCGCGGACGGTGACAAGGGAGCATCGGGGGCTTCCAGCTCGAAGAGCTTGTTGCTGGAAGCAAAAACTCCGACAACATGCCTTGGCTCCTGCCAGAGGAGTGGATCGGAGGAGTATCTCGGACTTATTGAAAGCGATTGGTGGCATCTCGAATTCGATGCATGTGCATGGCTCACCGGAAGAACTGCAAAGAGCATAGCAATCCTGTGATTCAAATCATTCGATCCTTGCAATACATGGCAACAAAGGCCTCGAAGTTCACGGAGGACCACGATGGTTTTGATCACTGTAGAAGGTAATGGGATTGATCAAAGTTCTATAGAAGTGCAAAGCCAGCACATCAACGATCTTCGTCTTCGAAGAAATCACTCGAACGCTGCAAATCTGAACACAGCCGGCGTCAGGCAAGGCTCCAACTCCCCGAAAGCATACAGCCCAAGCATCATGCCCGTAAAAGCAGCTCCAACTTCAGGATCTCTGGTCATGATATCTGTGCTGACAGAACCCACCCAAGTAGCGATTTCTTTGCTCGAAACCTCGCTAGTCTCATCATGAAGCTCGACGAACCCTAGTCGATACTCCAGATCGTGACAGTCAATCAACAACAGCACTTCAGCTTCCATCGTTCGCAGTTGAATGTCCACCACTTCACCGGAAGCCGGGCGATAGCGGATGAAGCGTGATCGGGAAGACGATCGACGGATCCCGATGCTGCTGTAGGTGAAGTAGTTCCACCATAAGACAGTGCCGGCTTCCGTTCGGAGGGAGTCAGGTTGATAGTCGAGTTGAGTCTTCCACAGAGTCTGTCGGGTTGTCTGTTTACGCAGGAACATGGTCGGTGCCGCCGGCGTGGACAGGTTCCAAGGGCCTCCAAAGAGCTCCAGATGTGGCGGTGTTCCTGTCAGTTTGAAGTCGATTTTCATAGGTGTGTCTACCGTTGGTCAGTATGATGGAAGATGTCTGTGTTGGACCGCAACTTACTTTTCCGATACCATCCCAGAGTCATCTCTGGTGAGCTAAAGTCGTCCCTCCATTCTGCGGTCTTCTGTAGCACGTAGCCAGCTGGGACGTTTTGCTTCAAACGTACGGGCTCCCTGTTGTTGAAGATCGGCCAGTCGTCATCCCAGACTACTGGCAGAAGCAGTGTCTCTCTCCCTGCCTCAGTCAGAGTCTGTATTCCTGTTGCAATTGATCTACAGCTTACCAAAGACAGAAGAATGGAAAACGCCATCCGCCTTCAACGGTCGAACTCCAAGACTTACGGCCCACCATCGCCCCTGCTCATCCTCGACCAGATCGCAGTGACCTGTGTTCTGGATGTCGTCTTGGGTCGTGTTTCTCCAAAGTGGGTTGTTGGGACCAGGCTCATAAGGCCCAAAGGGCCCTTTGTCGCTCCTCATCACCCACTCGCAATGTCCAGATTCTGTGCCACCTTCGGCGGTGAAAAGATAGTAAAACCTGCCGCGTTTGAAGATGTGCGAACCCTCGGATACTCCAGACGATGATTCCCTCACCGTCACAGGTTTTGAGGTCGAATTTCCAGTGGCGAGATCGACCGAAGACACGTGGATCGCAAAGTCTTTGAGCTTACTTCCTGGATCTCTGTCAATTTTGCGATACGTGCTGGACAAATAGACAACCCCCTCGTCGTCCCAAAAGAGGTCTTGATCGAACCCCGGCTGGTCAAAATACACAGGATCCGACCAGGAAGCCGAGTCCCAGATGTTGTTGGTTTTGATGTAGAGTCCACGAGGCCATACTCGATCATCTACTTGCGGCCTGTAGCGGTCGAAGACTGCAGTTGTGAGGTAGAAGAAACCCTCGTGATGGCGGATGGTGACGGCCCAGACTCCTCCGCCGGGCTCAACTGTTTTGATGTCCAATTGGCTTTTCCTGGTGAAGCCATGACCGATCAAGGTCCAGTCGATCAAGTCGGTGCTATGATAGATCGGAGCGCCGGGGAAGTATTCGAAGGTAGAGGTTGTACAGAAGTAGTCCTTACCCACCCGAATGATAGAAGGGTCAGGGTTGAAACCCGGAATAATTGGGTTTTCGACTGTAGGCATGACAGGTTCGAGAGCGTTTGCTGACAGGAAGCGTTGACGATGATCGATCTAGTGTACTTGCTACTATTCGTAGCACTTCTTGATCAAGGTCAGAACAGATGTTGGGTCACCAGGTCCGATGCAAGCTGACACTGACGTTATCGTTCACGTGTCAAAGCCCGCAAGCTGCAGCACTGCCTCCCAGATGTTCTGTTTTGTGTTTCTCCGTCAATCGATGCTCGACTCTTCGCTGACAGGCGTTCGACGTTTTGGCTCTTACAACACTCTTCTGTCATCCCTAGGTTCCACCAATGATCACAATCTCCCAAGTCTTGAGTCTTGTGACAGTCTTGACCGGCATCCCGGGAACAGTTTTGCTTTGAATCTGTGTCGCAAAATTCCTTAGCATTATGAGTACCCCTCACTTGAGTCATACCGGTTATGCATCAATGAAGTTGATCCACGAATGCTATCCGAATACCGAAATCCTCTGAAGGAACATCAACCTTGGCATGCCCTAACATAGGGCTTAAGAGGGGAATTACACCCATCACATCGCCGAGACAACCATTACGACTTGCTTTTCAGTGTTGTCCATATGTCAACCAGCGATCGTGTATCATTAGGCTAATCAACACGGCGCATTTCACCGCGAGACCGCAGGAAAGTGATATCGACTGATCTGTTCAACATCTGATCAAGTCATGCTGCTGTATCGATAAGTACGCTGAAGTCTCCGTCAACACACCGCCGAGTGGCTCCGAGCAAACACTTACCGTCACGACCAAAATGACTCGGAGTAAGGAAAATGTGTACGTCTGGTACGTCTGCCTTGTGGCAGCCATGACCATGATTCTTTACGGCTACGATTCGTCGACGTTCAACGCTGTCCAAGGATCACCGAACTGGAAAGAGTACTTCAATCATCCGGGTCCAAATGTCGTTGGTCCGTAGCTCGCTTCCCCGGGCGTGTCGTACGTTCGGAGACCTAACACACGATTCCACAGGCTCTGTGAACACTGCGTATACCGTCGGTGGCATTGTTGCTGGTGAGTTCATTGGGAAGCCTGTCAAAAAACACTGGCTCATCAGGCCACAGGGCTGTTCTTCTCGGCTCCCATCTCCGATCGTTGGGGTCGCAAGGTCGCCATCATCGTCGGCTGCATCGTTGTCATAATCTCTACCTTTGTCTCGGCGTTCTCGCCTCGGACTATGGGCGGGTTCATTGCCGGACGTGCCATCGTCGGCATCGGTCAGGGCATCGCATTACCAGCCGGTCCAACCTACATCAGCGAAATCGCACCAGCCGAGAGTCGTGGCAAGATCATGAGTTTTTGGTATGGCCTAAGAACCGCTCCATCCCATGCGTGCGTCTTGCGACCAGAACGAAGTCTGACATGTCCTCCAGGCAGATGAACTTCTCGATCGGATCATTCATGGCTTATTGGATCAACTTTGCCTGTTCGAATTACAGCGAGCGGCTCGGCAACTGGGACTGGCGCATCACCATGCTTTTCCAGCTCCTGGCACCCGTCTGCGTCATCGCTCTGCTCTGGTTCTGTCCCGAAAGTCCTCGCTGGTATATCAAGAAAGACCGGGTTGAAGAAGCTGTCAGGACTCTGCAGCTCATACGAGACGACCCGGAACGTGTGCAGACCGAAGTGACCGATATCTGTCGTGCGATTCAGTACGAGAAAGACAACCAAGTCGCGGGCTACGCAGCGTTATGGAGGGACAGGTCGATCCGACAAAGGCTTCGTAAGTGGACCGATACAGACCGTTCTGCCAGCCAAAAGCTCACCAGTTCCCCGGCACAGTGCTGGCCGTCTTGCTCAACATCGGGCAACAGCTTTCGGGCCAAGGCTCGCTGAACAATTACAGCACGATCATCTACCAAAAAGTCTTCTCGAGCAACTCAACCATCCAGCTCATCAACGCCCTCAACGGCACATTCGGCATAATCTTCACCCTCAACGCCACCTGGACCGTAGACAGATACGGCCGCCGCTTTCTGCTGCTCGTCGGAGCCGTGGGGATGGCCGCGTCCATGATCACAGCAGCGGCCGTGGTAACCTCGACCCCCGGCGGCTCCGACGGCGCCAAATCACGGCCCGTCGGCATCGCCACAGTGTTCCTCATGTTTCTCTTCGCATTCTTCTTCAAGCCGTCCTGGGGAGCGACGGTCTGGATCTGGACCAGCGAGATCTTCAGCATGAACGTCCGCAACCAGGCCATCGCTATCTCAGCGCAGTCGCAGAACGTCGCGAACGCCGTCCTGCAGCAAATCTTCCCCCTCTTCCTCGCGAAAGAGGGATTCTATGCCATGTACATGTTTGGTGCTATCAACGTGGTGTTGTTTCTGTATGTTTGGTTTTGGATCGTAGAGACGAAAAACGTCGCACTGGAAGAGATCGATCAGCTTTTTGGAGGGGACAATCATGTGGAGGACCCGATTGAGGTGAAGCAGAACACGCATGTCGAGGAGGTAGTCGATGAGTCGGGAAGAAAGGTATAGAGACGCCGAGGAATCGGCATTTCAGTTTTGCAGCGTTCGATGATGCACTGGCGTCGCGCCTTTGAGAACCTTGGCAAATCTCATTGCCGTTTAGAATGATCAGAACCTTCGAGTTCCTCTGTGGAAATCCGAGACTTTTGGTTACGATGTTGATGGTTATTGTAAGGAATCGGATGGTTCGAATCGCAGGATCATTGTGTTCCACGCAACCCTTTTGGCTCGATGAGCTTGGTCAAAGTCTTTTCGATAAGTAGTGACGCCTATAGACTTACCTGGAGCCGGATAACTGGATGTTATTACAAAATCGAAATTACAAGAAAGCGTAAGTATTTAGGAAAAAACAACCCATCTGGGTTACAGATGACGGCGGCGAACAGTCTGAAATAGGCATCGCCACCCGATGACATTCCGGAGTACTACTCACATGGTGTCGTCGATATGCCGGCAAGTGAGGAGTAAGACTGGTGGATCCGGTCCGTCGCAGCCAGGGCGCCGACAGTCAGACATGGATCCACAGGCTTTGATATCACGGTCTGGGGACTTGAAAGAGCATAAAGCGTTGGCAGAACGGAACCTGAAGGTTGTCGCCTCCATTTAGTGCGACCAACACGAGTCGTTCTTTCTTCAAGCGCTTCTCTGGTACCTCAGCCCATCATCAAACGCCTTTCTGACCGACAGCCGAACCCACAGAAACTGTGAACCATGTCCGTCTCGCCAGGGAGCCTGGCCACCAACTGCGATCAATCCAATAAACCTACCATAATCACCAACGAAGAGCGCATCGCGCTACCGGCCGAGTCATTCGCTCCGGCTTCGGGTTTAGGAGACGTCACCTGGAAGACCTTGATATCAGCGCCAGACACCCCTACAAACAGCATCACCGCCGGATATGCGACTTGCGCAGCAGGCGGAGGATCTCTAGAGCCTCACCAGCACGAAGCCCCCGAGCTCTACTACATCATCAAGGGCAAGGGCCAGATGACCATTGGAGGTGAGGCGAGGGAAGTGGCGGCCGGTGACGTGATTTTCATACCTGGCAACGTCGAGCATGGCATCAAGAGTGTTGCCGATGGGAACGATGCGGCGGTTGATCTGGAGTGGCTCTATGTTTTCGCTTTAGATGGGTTTACTCAAGTCAAATATGTAAACTAATCGATGCATGTGCAGAGAGCGGAGCTTCATCTTCTGCTGGATAACCCGCCCATTTTGCAGTGCAGCAGGTCTCTCAGGCCTGTCGCGCGTGTCTGTGCAGTCAACGTTCAGGATTGTGTGTGTAGGTGGGTGTGTACGTATGAGATCAAGATTCCACCGTGCATCCTCGATCAATCCAACTAGAAGCCAGCTTCGCATATGGCTAGAAAAAGAAGCATGGAGAGAGGGAAAGTCCTATGTATCCGTTTCGGTCTGAGAAGAAGAAGAAGAAGAAAAGCTCACAGAAAGACAGTACAGTAGGTGTCTAGCAGCAAACCAGAAAGATCTCACTTCCACTACAAGTCTCCCCCAAGCCCTCCTCCTCAAACCGCGTATACATTGTGAAGAGATAAAAGCCTAATCTCGAAGCGCAATGGAAAGACAGATAAATAACATACTCCTAGCAAAAGAAGTAAACGCCGACGTATCTCCCCAACTATCTAAACTAACAGAGAAGCACAAAAAACACAAGCCTCTTGACAAACAAAAAGCAGCAACGCCTGTCTCACACATTCATTCGCTCCCCTTTCTTCCCGTCCATCGGGCAAAAAACAGCTAGCCCCGTGTTCCCTCCCATCCTCAAGACTCCGTCCGCCCAATGCATCATCATCTAAAAAGCCTGTTCAGATACCACCACAACAGGACATTGGTCATATTTCCAAGGAGCACACACATCCCCCCCAAAAGCCTTTCCGTTCCATCCATTCTCTCTGAAACTCTTGCGCCAACTCCGGGAGTGACAAGGAAAACACTGAACATCAGTCGAGGTTGTCAGAAAAAGAAGAGAAGAAGACAACAACTTGTTTTCCTTGTTTTGCAGAGGTTGGAAAAGAGAAGATCGGACTGTACACTAGCATAACCAGGCAAGACACAAGAATCAAACGCGTGCAAGAAGGGAGGTTGCAATAAAGCACAAAACAAGCAAAACATCAACCAGGTGTGGAATGCGTCGTGGTTGTCTTCCACCTCTCCACTTCGCTTACCGTCCCTTACTGCCTGCTGCTGCCCTTGCGGCCTTGTCCAAAGTCCGCCTCGACCTGCTTCCGCTCTTTCTTGCCCTTGACGACGAACTCGACCCAAAGCGCCAAGTGGTCCGAGGGGAAGTGGTAGTTGGGGAATCCGGGGACACGCTTCATGTAATCCGTGTCGACTTCGCCAAGCAGACCGGCAACCGACAAAGAGTTCGACGAGAACCAGACGTAGTCGATTACTTCCTTAAAGTCCGGCGTGTAGTTTGTGAATGGCAACTCACCAATGGTGCTGTACGAAGACTTCAGGCTGAAGGGGTGGCTCATTCCATTGCGGGTGAAATCACCGTACTGGTGGTTGCCCAGGTCGGGGTGAGAGTTCGACAGGGAACCTTGGGTGACAAGATCGTAGACACCAGAGTCGAGAGTCGAGTTCATGTCCGAACAGATGATCATCGGGATCTGAGTGCCGTCGTCGTATTTGATCGAAGGTCCGCATTTGGGGATTTCGCGCTCCACGCCGTCGGCACTGTCTTCGTTGGCGAAGCGGAACACCTCCTTGTCCTTGCACGCAGGCCATTTGGCGTATCCGTCGGAAAGCTTCTTTAGCTGCTCGAGCAGAATGGCAACCTGGATGACCTTGACATCGCTGTACCAAGGTTCCCACGCGAGATGGACGTTGGTAGAGATCAACCTCGATCCGGTCTGCCTGTTCTCTAGGAACAGTACCACTGCAATGTGATCTCTCGGCATGACTCTGTTGTAGACGTCGTGCTCGCCCTTCATGTCAGGCCGGTTGATCGCTTCCCTCGAGAAAATGATGAGTTGCTTGTCCAACAAGATATACTTGCTATTCTTGTAGAACGTCGCACATCCGTCCACCCGCTTGGCTTCCTTGTCCGCCATAGTCTGGGCGCGCGACTTGGGCCAGAAGACGCCCTTGTAGTCCTCGGCTGCCAGGTTCGGCCTGAAGTATTCATTGTAGCTCTCGATGTCCACCTCTTGCAAAGCCACAATATCGGAATTCCGGGCGCGTACTTCGTCCAAGATAATGCCTCGCCTGTGCTCCCATGAAAGAGCTTCGGAGGGAGTGTAGCCGTATGCCGCTTGTGTCGCGGCTCTGTCGCAGAGGATGTTCCAGCTGAGTACGTTGAACTTGTCTGCATCGGGTGCATCCATATCGTTGATAGAAACCCAAACGCGATCCTCGGGCGGCGTAGGCTGGTCCGCCTGCTCGCGCAGATATTTTACGAGCTCCTGGGTGCCGCTTTCAGCTAGCCGCTCGACATAGTCAGTCCTCATAGGGTTTCCTTCAATTCCGAGCAGTTCGAGTTGATATAACGATCCGAGTTCGAAAGGCAGATCTGATAGCTTATTCTCGAACAGGAGTAGTCGCTTCAGGTTTGTGAGCATGCCAATCTCTGGTGGCAGTCGGTACAGCTCGTTGAACGACAAGTCGAGCACGGTCAAGTTCCGCATCTCGCCAATCTGCTCCGGCAGCCATGACAGCTTGTTGTGATTGAAGTAAATCTTCTTCAAGAAGTTGTACTTGAAGAGTGATGCTCCCATGCACTTCAGCCCTTGTCCGCCAAAATCTATCGCTTGCCAGACATTCTCTTCCTCGGGCTCATCGGCAGCCCTTCGCCTCTCAATCCGATCATCGCCATCCCGCGTGTTGTTCCCATTTCCGCTTCCAGGCGTCCGACTCACGTGAGGCGTGGTTCTCGCGTAGTAATGTGGTCGCTCGGCGGCTGTCTTGAGCTTCTCGTATTCGCTAATCTGCTCGTTCCAGTGCGCGGTTGACGGCTTTGTGAGGGCGCCGCCATTCGAGGGCGTTCCGTTTTGCAAATGCGCGGGTGTAAAGTGAGGTGTCGTGTTTGAGAGAGTGCTTGTAGATATGGTGTGTTGGTGATTGGCAAAGTTCGCCCCGTGTCCTAATCCGACGGAATCTTGGTGCTGGCTGCTCAGATGATGTCCTCCGTGCGCGTTTGCGTGATTTTGAAAATGCTTTGCGAGGTTCATTTGTGGCTGATAGGCGTGGTGTCCAGCGTTGCCATTGAGCAAGGCGTGGTTCTGTCGGTGGGTGCCGTGGTTGAACATGGTATAGGCGCTGTTGTGAGCGGGCGAATTGGTGCCGGGCGAGCGGTTCGGGGAGGGCGTATCGATATTGGGTTGGAAGAGACCGCGCGTGTTGCTGATCGGCGAGCCGTTGCGGTGCTGGGAGTGCAAGTTCCTATTGTGCTGGTTCTGGTAGAGATACTGGCCGCCGGTTTGGAACCGGTTGAAACCATCTGCCATCACCGGGCAGCGAAGAGCTAGAGGGAACGACTGTCCTCAGCGGGCTTGCGCGATTTGCTGCGAAGGTGTGTTGAAGGTTGGGGGACGCGAGTCTCAGGTGGGAGGAGGTTCTGGCCGGCGAAGTCTTCTTCTCTTGTACATGAGCACCAGCCGCACTCGGCATGAACGACGGTCGTCTCGTGCCGCAGGCTCACCAGGAGTGTCGGCCAGCAATCACGCAAAGGTACCGGGTAAAAGCGCGTGGTGGTGCTGCGAGCAGCGGCGCGATGGCAGCGGCGCGGGAGGGCTGGTTCGTGCCCGAGGGCGGTGGGAGGGCGCGAAGAGGTGCGCGGCGGCGGGGCGGATCAATGCTTGGATGGCAGCCTGTACCACAAGAATAGTGAGCGGTTAGGTCGATGCTGCTGGGCGGTGATGGTGAGGGATGGGGGATGGGCGGTGCTCGTTGCCGTCGTCTGCTTGACGTCGGAGGTCGATTGGACGTGCAGCAAGCTCACTCAATGCACGGGCCGCACTTTCGTTCGGTTCGCCGCGGGTCACGTGATGCTTGTGCCACTTGGCTGTCTCAGGTCTTGGAAAGTGATTGTTATGGATTAACAGAGGCTTCTATAGCTGACATATTCGGCGTCTGTGCATGACATACCATGGGGTCACTCCTAAATGGTTGGTATACGTGGCAACGGGACAACACATCACATAAACTGTCTACATCGCTTGTATTGCTCACTGCCCCAGGAATGCGTGCGTTCGTACTTGTAAATGTACTGTCGTTCATATTACTGCTATGGTAAGGCACATTCGTCCTTCTTCGCCACGATCTATCGTACAGCAAGCCACTGGCATGCTTGCCATGCACCTGTATCCATCATGTCGACACAAGGACTCAAACCCATTCTGCATCCACTTCTCACTACAGCATAGCCTACTTGTAGAAGTCGAACTTGTCGTGCTCGCTCGTGCCCTTCACTTGACTGGTGTACGCGTCCTCCAGGTCTTGCTGGATGATGTTGTATCTGTTCTTGCGCACCGCCCGGAGACCAGCCTCCTGCATAATAGCAGCAATCACAGCACCGGAGAGCGGGTCGTTTCGCACAATCAGACTGTCGAGGTCAACTTCAGGTGAAAGCGACATCTTCGATGCAATAGTGGAGAAGATGAGGCGGCGCTCGCGTCTGTCGCGGAGGTTGGGGAACTCAATCTTCCTGTCGAGGCGGCCGGGGCGGAGAAGCGCAGGGTCGAGGGTGTCGGCACGGTTGGTGGCCATGATGACCTTGACGTTCGAAGTCTGGTCGAAGCCGTCCATTTGGTTCAGCAGTTCCAGTAGAATACGCTGCACTTCTCTGTCGGCGCCGGTCTGTGCATCGAAACGCTTGGTGGCGATAGCGTCAATCTCGTCGATGAAGATGATTGCCGGACTGTTCTCACGCGCCATGCGGAAGACGTCTCGGACCATACGTGGCCCCTCACCCAGGTACTTCTGTACGAACTCGGAGCCAACAACACGGATGAACGACGCGGTGGTGCTGTTTGCGACGGCCTTGACGAGCATAGTCTTGCCGCATCCGGGAGGGCCGTAGAGCAACACACCACGGGGAGGGTCGATACCGATCTGCTTGTAGAGATCGAATTGTGTGAGTGGCAGCTCGACGGCCTCTCTGATCTCCTGCTTCTGCATGTCCAGACCACCAACATCAGCGTATGAGATGTCGGGCTTCTCGTCTGCGCCCAACATTGCAATACTGCTGTCGGCCTCTGGCGGGAGGATGTCGACCAGGCTGTTGCTGTGGCGGTGCAGCGCGACGGACGATGACGGCTTCAGCAGCTCCCGGTCCAGCGTCGACAAGATCCTCACAACATAGTTGCTGCCTGTGCTGCTCTGTACGATACCCGTGTTCTGGTCGATCGCCTCCATGAACTGCCCAATGACGAGCGGCACACTTTGTATCCGCTTGATCTCCTCCTGTGCCCGCACGAGCTCGCGCTTGAGAGATCGCTGCTCATCCTTGATGTACTCTTCCTGTAGTTTGATGTACTCGAGCTGTCTCTGAAGCTTCTTGAATGTCGAATACTGGTCGTCTTCCGAGCTGAGACCTTCGATGGTGTCAATGTTGATGCCGCCGGAGGTCGCTTTCGGCTGCTGCTTGTGCGGCGCCTCAGTGTTGGCTGGGTTGAGGACTTCAGCCATGGTGTGTGGTGTGTGATTCGCAGTGCGCGCTTATGTGTGGTATTCAGTTGTGTGTGGACGGTCGTCGCGCGTTTGAATGAGTTGTATGAAGAGATGGATTGATGATGTTGTTCGCTGTTCCAGCGAGCTCGAATGCAGGCTGGTGACGAACATAGGAAGGCGCGACGCCACT